>CABEAD010000122.1_pt1 | contig 14771 bp, 17 predicted proteins | sample 3132311 | NCBI WGS metagenome assembly CABEAD01 (sample SAMEA5534342, study PRJEB31848) | metagenome | biome: tundra; feature: field; material: soil | place: USA | collected 2013-05 | depth 0.45 m
GAGTCACCTGGGCCGGCACGTCGGCGCCCAGCTCACGCGCCAGCTCGCCAAGACGCGCCCCGTCGCTCATCCCGGAGGCGAGCGCCGCGAGGCGCAGCGCCGCCGCCGCGTCGCCCGAGCCTCCGCCGAGACCGCCCGCCACGGGCACGCGCTTGACGATCGTCAGCCTCAGCGGTCCGGGGTTCCAGCCGGTCGCGGCGCGAAAGGCAGCCAGTGCCCTGCCGGCGAGGTTGTCCTGCTCGGAGCCCGGCACACCCGGGCACACGATCTCATCGGCGTCCGTGCCGGCGGGCGCCCGCTCGAGCGTGAGCTCATCGGCGAGCGAGATCGACTGCATCACGCTCACCAGCTCGTGCCGGGAGTCGGGGCGCATCGGGCCGACGAGGAGCCCGAGGTTGATCTTCGCCGGAGCGAGGGCTCGCAAGGGCAGGTGGGCAGTGGAGCTCATATGCCGAGCTTGCCTCCCAGCTCGCGGAAGTCCTCAGGGGAGAGCCGCTCGGCGCGGACGTCCTCGCGATGGCCGAGCTCCACCAGCGCGGCGCGGATCTGCTCGCGCGAGCGCCCTCTGCCCGCGCCGGCCAACCCGAGCGAGCCGGCGAGCGTCTTGCGCCTGTGGGCGAACGCGCCCGCCACGAGCGCGCGCAGCGCCGGGTCGGGCGCCGGGCGCAGACGCCGCAGGCGCACGAGCACCGAGTCGACGTTCGGCACGGGATGGAAGACGGTGCGGGGGATCGTCCGCAGCACCCGCACCTCGCAGGCGAGCTGGGCGATCGCCGACGGCGCGCCATAGGCCCCGCCCCCCGGCGCGGCGGCCAGGCGCTCGCCGACCTCGCGCTGGACCATCGCCACCCACAGCTCGACATCTCCCAGCTCCTCGATCGTGCGCAGCAGCGCGCCCGCGGCCACGCCGTAGGGGAGGTTCGCCACGACCTTGCTCGGCGCGGGCGCAAGCGCGGCGAGGTCCATCGTCATGACATCCGCCCAGTGCACGCTCACGTTGGAACATGGGTCGGTCGCGTCGAGCAATGCCTCCCTCAGCCGCTTGTCGATCTCGACCACGTGCACGTGCTCCGCGCGAGCGGCCAGGTGCTCGGAGAGCACGCCCAGGCCGCCGCCGATCTCGAGCACCACGTCGTGCGGGTCGAGCTCAGCCGCGCGCTCGATCACGCCGAGGATGTTCGAGTCGATCAGGAAGTTCTGTCCCAGGTCGCGATCGGGGCGGATGGCGAACCTGCGCATCCGGCGCAGGCTGGGCTGGGCCGGCTCGCCTGTCCCCGAACGGGGGGCCCCACCGCCCGGCACCGGCGGGTCCTCGCGGCGAGGAGGCGGCGACTCGGCCATGGCCGCTGCCCTCCTCACCAGCCAAACAGGCGCGCCGCGTTGCGCTCCACCGCGGCGCCCAGCTCGGCGAGGGACACGCCGCGCAGCTCGGCGATGAACGCGGCTGTGTAAGCGACGAAGGCCGGCTGGTTGCGCTGTTTGCGCACCGCCTGGGGCGTCAGGTAGGGGGCGTCCGTCTCCACCAGCAGACGCCCCTCGGGCACCGCTCTCGCCGCCTGCGCGAGGTCGGCGGCGCTCTTGTAGGTGACGTTGCCGGCGAACGAGATCATGTAGCCCCGGTCCAGGCACTCCTGCAGGCGGTCGGGCATGGAGAAGCAGTGCATCACTACGCTCACGCCCGTGGCCTCCGCGGCGAGCTTGGCGAGCGTCTCCTCGTCGGCGGCCCGCGCGTGGATCACGAGCGGCTTGCCCGTTTCGCGCGCGAGCGCGATCTGCGCCGAGAATGCCCGCGCCTGGTCGGCGCGGGAGGCGCCCTCCCGGTAGAAGTCCAGTCCCGTCTCCCCGATCGCCACACAGCGCTCGTGAGCGGCGAGCGCACGCAGCTCGGCCAGGTCGGCGTCGTCGAAGCCGTGTGACTCGTTGGGGTGGCGGCCGATCGCCGCGTACACCTGGGGGAAGTCCTCGGCCGCCGCGAGCACGGCGCGAGCCGAGGCCGCGCTTGTGCTGACCGTGAGCATGCGCGTGACCCCAGCCGCCACGGCCGCCGCTACCAGCTCGGCGTTTGGCGGCTCGCACAGGTCCAGGTGGGTGTGGCTGTCGATCACGCGATCTTGGGGAACAGGGCCGGGATTGCTTTCACGGCGCGCAAGCCACCCCTGCCGAACGCGGCATTCGCGAGCGAGAGATCTGGTGCGCCCAGCGCCGTCAGCACATTGCTCGTGCTGTCGGGTAGATAGGGATGAAGTAGCACCGACACCACGCGCAGCCCCTCCGCCAGAGACAGCAGTACGCGATGGAGATCTGCCGCGCGCGCTTCGTCTTTGGCCAACTGCCACGGCGCCTGCTCCTCGACATATCTGTTCAAACGCCGCACCAGACTCCAGATGTCCTCGAGCGCACCTGTCAACTCGACGCCGTCGATCAGTACGGCGACCCGCTCCGGCAATCCCTCGAAGTCGGCGGCAAGCTCGTCGTCCAGCGTTCCCAGCTCGACGCTCCCGTGGCGATAGCGCACGATCATCGTCAGCGTGCGGTTGACGAGGTTGCCGTACTCGTTGGCCAGCTCGCTCTCATAGCGCTGCTCGAAGGCGGCGGTCGAGACCGAGCCGTCCTGGCCGAAGCGGACGTCGCGCAGCAGGTAGAAGCGCAGCGCGTCGGCGCCGAAGCGGTCGATCACGTCGAACGGGTCGAGCACGTTGCCGAGCGACTTGCTCATCTTCTCGCCGTCCATCAGCAGGTAGCCGTGCACGAACACGCGCCGCGGCAGCTCGATGTCGGCGGCCATCAACAGCGCGGGCCAGTAGACGGTGTGGAAGCGCAGGATGTCCTTGGCGATCAAGTGGACGTCGGCGGGCCAGAATGTCTTGAGGAGGTCAACCCCAGCGGACTGCCTGCCGTGTGCCCTTTGGGTATGCCCTTCAGGGTGCGACCCGGGCGGGTCGGGTGCGTAGGAGAGCGCCGAGTAGTAGTTCAAGAGCGCGTCGAACCACACGTAGAAGACGTGCTCGCTGTCCCACGGCACCGGCACGCCCCAGGCGAGCTTGTGCCTCGAAAGGGGCACGTCGCGCAAGCCCGACTTGATGAACGACAGCGCCTCGTTGTAGCGGGTCCTTGGCGCCACGAAGTCCTCGCGCTCGACGTACAGGCGTTCCAGCGGCTCCTGGAAGCGGGACAGCGCGAAGAAGTAGTTCTCCTCCTGCTCGCGCGTCAGCCGCACGTGATGGATCGGGCACAGCTCGCCCTCGTCGACTTCGTTCTCGGCCTTGAAGTCGGCGCACTTGGGGCAGTACCAGCCCTCGTACGTGCCCATGTATACGTACCCGTTCTCGCGCACCTTCGAGAGCACCTCCTTCACGACCTCCATGTGCTGCGGGTCGGTGGTGCGAATGAAGAAGTCGTTGCTCGCCCCGATGCGCGGCGCCAAGGCCCTGAAGCGCTCCGAGTTGCGGTCGGCCAGCTCCTGCGGCTCCACGCCGAGCGCGTGCGCGGCGTCGGCGACCGGCTCGCCGTGCTCGTCGGTGCCGGTCAGGAAGAACACGTCCTCGCCGCGCTGGCGATGGTGACGCGCCATCACGTCGGCGGCGATCGTCGTGTACGCGTGCCCCAGGTGCGGGGCGGCGTTGACGTAGTAGATGGGTGTGGTCACATAGAACGACACGGCCGACTCAGGCTACTGGCGTGTTGCGATGAGACGCGGCGCGACGCCCTCGCGCGGCTCGTCACGCCGGGTTCCTAGAGCTTGGAGTCGCTGTCGCGGCGAGAGTCCGTGTCTTATTCTTCGAGCCACGCGACTGGGGCGGGCACGCTAACCTGGATCTATGCTCACCCAGGCAGATCGCGTGATCGAGCGGCGGCGCGCGAGGCTGGAGGAGATTCAGCGGCAGGTCAAGGATGGCTCGCTCACGATCCGGAAGATGACACCGGCGGAGCGCAAGCGCTATCCCCCGAGACCGTCCAAGGGACGCCGCAAGTGACGACGTTCTTTGTCGCTGGCATCCAGTCGCAGGGCGAGCGCGCGGAGGCGGCCTACCGTGAGCTGCGCGAGCGTTCGCAGATTGTCGTTGGTTGCCCGGCGAGGTCGCGGCGCATCTTCAAGCTGAGCTGCCGGTTCGACGGGTGCGACTGCGAGATTGAGGTCGGCAGGCCGCTGTCCCACGGAAGTGATGTCGTGGTCGCGATCCTCGACCATGGGCGCGAAGAGGCGTTTGTCGTGCACACCGCCGCCGGCGCATCAGACGCCCCGGTGCGTGTCAGACGCCCCGTGTACTCGGTGACGGAGTTCTCATGAACACACGGCGGGCGTTTGCGCTCAGCGCGTTGATCCTCGTCTGAGAACGTGTTTTGACAGGGTTGCGGGAGCCGGGCGCGAGCTCGACGCAAGCAGGGGCTTCGGCGCGGCCGACCCGGCGCCGGCCGCGCCCGGAAGGGCCCTACTTCCCGTCGTCCGGTCTGCTCAGCGCCTTCCCGGCGCTCTGCACGACGTTGCGAAGGAAGTCGTACTGCGTGTGGACCAGTCGGTCGGCCATCTCCATGGCGGCGTCGACAACCTCCTGCCGCCTGGACGGACGCTCGCCGAGTGCCGGCAGCTTCTCGTCGACGGTGTCGACGAACTTGCGCACCGCCTCGATCGCGGCCCGCTGCCCCGACTCAAGCGACTTGAACACCTCGTCGGAGAGCTCGGCGGTCCGGTCGACCGCGCTCGCCCGCTCGTGCCGCTTGCTCTCCACGGGGCGCTTGCGAGGGGCCGCCGTCTTGGGTGCCGGCGCGCCGCGCCGGGTCTTGGTTTCTGGCATTGGGATATGCCTCCTTCGCGGGACGTGCGTCCCATTACCACTGCATTCACGGAAGCCGGTCGGTCAGGCACTCCCGACTCGCGGGCTCCGTTTCGCGGCCACCGTCTCGGCTACAACCATAGGCCAGCCCGCCGGCGGCGCCATCCGTAGAGAACTCGGACGTGGCCGTGCTCAAGCTACGCACGCAGATCACCCGCGCTCCTCAGGAGTCGCTCGTCAGCTCGCGATACAGCTCTTTGGCCGCGATCCCCGTCAGCTTCCCCACGACCGTCGCCGCCGGCCGCGCCCTCGCCCCCGCCTCCACGAGCTTGCGCACCGCCTGCAGCGCCTGCTCGCGGTCGCCCTCGCCGGCCGGCGCCGCGCCGATCACGAGCACGACCTCACCGCGCGGTGGATTCTCGGCGTAGTGGGCCGCCAGGTCGGTGGCGCTGCCGCGACGGATCTCCTCGTGGACCTTCGTCAGCTCGCGGCACACAGCCGCCTCGCGCTGCGAGTCGTGCTCGGCGAGCACGCCGAGCGTGCCGGCCAGGCGTTGGGGTGACTCGAATGCCACGAGCGTCTCAGACGCGCCCAGCAGCAGGCGCTCGAGCTGTGAGCGCCTGCGCGGCAAGAAGCCCACGAAGCGCCAGCAATCTGAGGGCAGGCCCGACGCCACCAGCGCGACGAGCGGGGCACTCGGCCCCGGCAGCACCTCGACCGGCAACCCGGCATCCAGGCAGGCCCGCACGAGCACGTACCCGGGGTCCGAGATGAGCGGCATCCCGGCGTCGGACACGAGCGCCACCACCGCGCCGCTCGCGATGCGCGCCGAGAGATCCTTGACACGCTCGCGCTCGTTGTGCTCGTGACAGCTCACCAGCCGCCCGCCCGCGGCGACTTGGAAGCGATCGAGCAGCACGCGCGTGCGCCTGGTGTCCTCGCACGCGATCACGTCCGCCTCGCTCAAGGCGTCGAGCACGCGCAGCGTCACGTCCCGCAGATTGCCTATCGGGGTGGGACACACCACCAGCCGCCCAACCGGGGCCTGCGCGGGGATCATCCGGCAAATATAGGGTCCAGCCGATGACCCCCGACCCAAACGACACGCCGCACTACACGCGCTACCGCGCCGGACGCCGCCTGCCGGGACGGCGCGAGAGCGATGCGTGGGAGCAGGACGTCTCGCTGAAGTCCCCCCGCCGCTCAGGCCAAGCGGGCCGGGCCGGCAGATGGACAGAGCGCCTCACGCGCAAGCGCGTGCTGCTCGGCCTGCTCGGGCTCCTGCTCGGCTGGACGACGCTCTCGCTCGCGCTGTTCCTCCTGAGCGCCCACTTCGAGCGCACCTCCCCGCCGTCTGACGTGGCGAGCGTGCTCCAACCCGCCGGCTTTCCATTGACGTCGGCCAACAACATCCTCGTGCTCGGCTCCGACCGCCGTCCGAAGGGCAGCAAGGAACCGGGGGCCAACACCTCCGGCCCGAGCCGCTCGGACACGATCATGCTGATCCGCACCGGCGCCGGACACGCCGCGCGCCTGTCGATCCCGCGCGACACGGTGCTCGAAATCCCCGGCCATGGCCTGCAGAAGATCAACGCCGCCTACGCCTTCGGCGGACCCGCCCTGTCGATCTCGGTGCTCGAGAGCTATCTGAAGATCCCGATCAACCACCTCGTGGAAGTCAACTTCGAAGACTTCCCCCAGTTGATCGACGCGATGGGCGGCGTCGACTACACCGGCGGCTGCGTCATATCGCGCATCGACGGCGGGTTTCGCAACGGCGGCTACACGCTGCGCCTGAGCAAGGGCGCCCACCGCCTGGACGGCAAGCAGGCGCTCGCGCTGGCGCGCACCCGCGAGAACCTGTGCGCGCCGAACCAGACCGACCTGCAGCGCGAGGAACACCAGCAGGCGCTATTTCAGGACATGAAGTCGCGGCTGCTGTCGCCGTCGAGCTTCGTGCGCCTGCCTTTGATCGCATGGAACGCCCCGCCGGCGATCATCTCGGACATGAGCGGCCCGACGCTGCTCGGCCTGTTCGGGGCGCTTGCGGCCGGCGGCACCCCGCCGACGCGCGTTCTGCGCCCGTCGGGCACGGTGACGCTGCCCGACGGGGAGACGGGCCTCAGTGTCTCCGAAAGCGAACGCCGCGCCGCCGCCACACGCTTCCTGGCGGGCTGACGATCGGGCCCGCGGTCAGCTCTTGGCCGCCGCCGGCTTGGAGTCCTGAGACTTCGAGGACCCGCTCGGGCCGGTCGGGCCCCCGGCGTCGGTCTTGCCCTTCGACTTGCCGTCGGCCTTGGAATCCGACCGACCGCTCTCCGATGAGGAATCCCGGGAGGCGCCCTCCGACGAGGAGCCGTTGGAGGACGAAGAGCCCTCCGCCGAGGCCGCCGTCTCGCGCTGGCGATTGCGCGTGCCGTAGTCGGTGTTGTAGAAGCCCTTGCCCTTGAAGTGCACCGCCGGCGCGTGCAGCACCCGCTCGACGGGCACGCCTGTGTCGGGGTCTTTCTTCAGCGAAGCGTCGCTGAAAGACTGGAGCACCTCGAAGGTGCTCCCGTCGGGACGCCTGTACTCGTAGATCGGCATGTCCGCCCGGATTATAGGAGCGGCGCCGCGTCAGGGTTCGTCGAGAAATAAATTGTGGGATTGGGGTGGTTGGATGGTGGATGCCAGACGCCGCACGCGAGCGCAGGCGTGCTGGTGGCACGTCGAGCATCGTGGGTGGCGGCTGGCGCCGCCAGACGGCCGCATCCAGACCGCAAGTTATTTCTCGACGGACCCTCAGTCCGCCACGAGCGACCGCGCGCAGGCAATGCCCGCCTTGATCGTCGCCGCGAAGTCGCGGTCGGGCTCTGAGATCATGCGCAGCGCGAAGCCGTCGCCGATCGAGAACAGGACGTCTGCGACGGCCTCGGGCTCGGCGTGCAGGCGCAACACCCCATCCTCCTGCGCGGCGGCCAGCATGCTCGCCACGCGCTCGCGCGTCCGCCTCATCAGGCACGCATACTCGACCGCGATGTCCGCGTTGCGCCGCGAGAGCGTGAACAGCTCGAACACGAGCGTCACGAAGTCGGGGTCCTCGCGGATCGTCTGCCGCAGGTTCTGGGCCATCAGGTCGATGAAGTCATCGGCGCTCTGCGCGCCCGCCAGGCGCCGCTCGAGCGCCTCGATGCGCAGCTCGCAGTCGCGCCGCACCGCCTCCACCAGCAACTGCTCCTTCGTGCCGAAGTAGTAGTGCAAGAGGCCGCGCGAGACGCCCGCCTCGCGCGAGACGTGGTCGAAGGTCGAGCCCACCGCGCCACGCCGCGCCACGCTGTGGCGCATCGCCTCGACGATGCGCCTCGCCCTCTCGCCGGAGAGCGGCTTCGTCGCTGTTGTGCTCACGCGGCGGGCGCGTCCGCCGTGACGGGGACGTCCTGAGCGGGCATCGTGGTCGAGCTGTAGTCGAATTCCTCCTCGGCCCCGAACAGCAGGTCGAGCACCTTCGAGCGCAGGCTCTCGCTGAGCGCCAGCGCCAGCGCCGCGCCGACGATCAGCACGAACAGCGTGCGGCCCAAGCCGCCTTTGCGCTTGGCCTTGCGGGGAGGCTCCCGCAGCGCCATCGACGCGTCCCGCAGCGCGTTTGCCGCTTCGGCGAGCTCGCGCTGGAGCTTGCGATTGTGCAGGAGGGCCTGGGTCGCGGGCTTGCCGTTGCTCATGCGCCCGTAGGCGCTGCGCGCAGCGCCATACGCCGCGAGCAGGTTCCCGCGCAACTGGTCATCCTCCATCAGGCGCTTGAGATAGTCGTTGCCTCGCACCGCCTCGCTTGCTCTGCCGATCCTGTCTTTTGCCGCCATTTGGCCACCGCCTCTACTGAGAGCTTTGCCGATCATGTCCAATATACCCCCGATGATCGGCGCTCTATACGTGAGAACCTAGGCACGTGCCGACCTTCCAGGCCACAGCCGCCTTCCTCGGCGCGCTGCTCATCGTCGGGGCGCTCGCCTCGGGGTTGGCCCAGCGCTCGTTCCTGTCGCTCGCCGCGCTGTTCGTGCTGGGAGGGTTCGTCGTGGGCGACGGCGGCTTCCAATGGGTCAGCTTCAGGGCTCAATCGGGCTTCGTCGAGGACCTGGCGTTCGTCGCGCTGATCGTGATCCTGTTCCGCGACGGGCTGGAGGTCGAGGGGGAGATGCTCCAGAGCGCCTGGCACCTTCCCCTGCGCAAGCTCGCGATCGCGATGCCGCTCACCGCCGGCATCGTCGCGGTGGCGACACACGTGTTGATCGGGCTGTCGTGGACCGAGTCGCTGCTGCTCGGCGCGTTGCTCTCGCCGACCGACCCCGTGCTCACGTCGAACATCGTCACCAACCCGCGTGTGCCCCGCATCGTGCGCCACTCGCTCAACCTCGAGTCCGGACTCAACGACGGTTTGGCGCTGCCCGCCGTGCTCATCTTCCTCGCCGCGCTGAGCACCGAATCGCGGCACTTCGTGTGGTGGCGCTTCGTCCTGCAGGACGTCGGCCTCGGGCTCGTCTACGGGCTGGCCCTCGGATGGCTGGCGTCGCTGCTGATGCCGAGCGAGAGCACCCGCCCGCTCGAGCACCCGATTCCCTCCCACCAGAAGTCGCTGTACGCGCTCGGGGTGGCGTTCGCGACATACGGCGCCACGGTCCTCTCGCCGAAAGGCAACGGCTTCATCGCCGTGTTCGTCGCGGCAATCGTGCTCGGCGTGCGCCGTCCCGACCTGCGCCGGCACTTCGAGCAGCGCGCGGACGAGATCGTCGAGATCGTCAAGCTCGGGATCTTCGTCGTGTTCGGCTCGCTGCTCACGCTCGACGCATTGGAGAGCAACGGCTGGGCGGCGCTCGGCCTGGTCGCCATCGCGTTCCTGATCGCGCGGCCCCTGGCCGTCTGGATCGCGCTGCTCGGCACGAGCACCGACCGTCAGACGCGACTGTTCATGGGCTGGTTCGGCCCGAAGGGAGTCGCGACGATGACCTTCTCGCTGCTCGTGCTCGACCAGCACATAGCGGGCGGCGAGCGGATCTTCGACCTGACCGCGCTCGTGGTGTTCTGCTCGATCGCCCTGCACGGCCTCACCGACACGCCGGGCACCAACTGGATCGCCCGTCACGCCGAGCGGGCCGCGGCGCGAGCGTCCGACGCGGAGGCGTAGGACCTATATCTCCATATCGGGGAAGGGAGCGCCGCATGCGGCGCTCCCCCGGCCGGTACATGTACCGGCCGGCCGGGCCGCACATGTGCGGCCCGGAACAGCATTGGAATCAGGCGTGAAGTGCCGCCTGCTCCTGGGCTGAGGGGAACGCCCACGCCGCGCGCGAGCGACGCTCCTGGCGGAACACGAACCGCAACTGCTGCGGGGGGGCCAGCTGGGCCTCGTTGGGGCGGAAGGTGGCACAGGGCTCGGCGACCTCGAGCGCGCAGAGCAGGTTGCGCCGGAAGTAACAGTCCTCGCATGTGACCTTGCGCGCTGGCCGCCTGGGCGGTCGCTTGCTCTGCTTCCTTTGCACCTGCTCCCCTTCGGCTCGCGGCTTTGACTTGATCGACCGCAACGCATCAAAGCACCACGCGGCCCACCACTCAAGGGCCCGCGAACAGCCCTCCCCGCAAATCGCAGAGAAAACCAACGCAGGCGTCATCATCCGTGGTGATGCGCATCCTGCTCACCGGCGTCAGCGGCTTCGCCGGCTCAGCGCTCCTTCCCCGCCTGCTCGACGAGGGCCACGACGTGCGCGCCCTCGGCCGAGATCCCGAGCGCGTCGAGCAGACCCTCGCGTCGATGGCCGGCCCTGGCCTCTCGGACTTCGAGCTCGTCGTCGGCGATGCATTGGCAGGCACGAGCATGCGCCGTGCCATGAAGGGCGTTGAGGTCGCCTACTATTTGATCCACTCGATGGAGCCCTCCCCCGGCGAGCCGTTCGGAGAGCGCGAGCGCATCGCCGCCGCAACCTTCGCACGCGCGGCCCGCATCGCGGGCGTTCGGCGCATCGTCTACCTCGGCGGCCTGCTCCCACGCGATCGACCGGCCTCCCACCACCTCTCCAGCCGGCACGCCGTCGAGCGCATCCTGCTGGACGCCCTCCCGGACTCGGTGGCATTGCGCGCCTCGATCGTGATCGGCGCGCGCTCGCGCTCTTTCCGCTTCCTCGTGCGCCTCGTCGAGCGCCTGCCGGTGCTCACACTGCCTGCCTGGCGGCGCTTTCGCACACAGCCGATCGACGAGCGCGACGTCGTCGAGATGCTCGCCGCCGCCGCCACCGCCCCCTCGGTCGCTGGACGCGCCCTCGACATCGGAGGACCAGACGTGCTCACCTACAACGAGATCGTGGAGCGCATCGCCGATCTGATGCTCCTCGGCCGTCCCACCATCGGACTCGGTGTGACTCTCACACCGATAGCCGCCCGCCTGGCGGCCGTGCTCACCGACGAGAGCCCCGAGCTCGTCTTGCCGCTGATGGAAGGCCTCACGGGCGACCTGCTCCCAGCCGACCACCACGCTGCCGAGATCTTCAAAGTGGACCTGCACTCATTCGACTCGGCGGTCGAGCACGCGCTGTATGAGTGGGAAAAGCTCGAACCGCTCGCCGCACGCTGATCGCCAGGCCCGCTACGGTTCTCCACCGTCGATGAGCACCGTCACCGCCTCGATCGAGATCGCCGCCACACCCGCAGAGGTGTGGGGCACCGTCATGGACCCCCGCCGGCTCGGCGACTGGGTCACGATTCACCGCAGGCTCCGCCACTTCGACGACGGCCCCCCGCGGGTCGGATACCGCATGGACCAGCAGATCCACTTGAGAGGCGTCAGCCTCGATGTTCACTGGACGCTGATCGAGTGTCTGCCCTGCAGGCGCGCCGTGTGGCAGGGACGCGGACCCGCGCGCTCGCGTGCCCGCACCGAGTACACACTGAGCGCCACGCCCGGCGGAGCCACTCGCTTTGACTACCGCAACGAGTTCCACCCGCCGCTGGGCCCGGTCGGCGCGTTCGCCAGCCGCGCGCTCGTCGGCGGGATGCCCGAGCGTGAGGCCGCCCGCACGCTCGACCGCCTGCGCGCGATTTTAGAGTTGACTTGAGAACGTGTTTTGAGAATTTGCCGCTGACAATCACAGGAGTTGTGGGAGTTGTGTAAGGTTAAGCGGCATAAGACCGTGCGACCCGAATCACAGGGTTGCACTCACTCCAGTGAACAGGACACAATCGTGACTGACTTTCTTGACGAGAAGCGCCGTGAGATAAACGACCGACTGGCGGAGCTCAAGCCGCTGATCGACGAGTACAACCGCCTCGAGGCCGCCGCGACGGCACTGGCAGGCGTCGGTGGGTCGGCTCCCAGCGCCCCCGCCGCGCCAGTCCGTCGTGGACCCGGCCGTCCGCGCGGGTCCAAGAGTCGCACGGCTGCCACCAGACGACGCGCCGCGGCGCCCCGCGCCGCAGTCGCCGCCCCCGCAGTCGCCGCGCCCCGTCGCCGTGCCGGACGCCGCAAGGGCAGCGGCACACGCGCCGCCCAGGCGCTGTCGTTCATCACGGGACAGCCTGGCATCACGATCCCCGAGCTGGCCGCCAAGATGGGCATCAAGCAGAACTACCTCTACCGCGTGCTTCCTGCTCTTGAGCAGGACAAGAAGATAGTCAAGCAGGGTCGCGGCTGGCACGCCAAGGGCTGACGCCGTAATGACGTAATGACGGCCGGGAGTCCGTCGCACGGGACTCCCGGCCGTCACTCGTTAAGGGTCTGCTCTCAGATGAGTCCCTGGCTCTCGACGGTGGCGCGCTCGTCGCTGAGCTCGGCCACCGATGCGTCGATCTTCGAGCGGGAGAACTCGTCGATGTCCAGGCCCTCCACGATCGACCACTCTCCGTTCGCACACGTGCACGGGAAGCCGCTGATCAGGCCCTCCGGAATGTCGTAGGAGCCGTCCGAGACGACTCCCATCGACACCCAGTCGGTGGTGCCTGCGACCCAGTCGCGCACGTGATCGATCGCGGCGTTCGCCGCCGAGGCGGCGCTGGAGGCGCCGCGCGCCTCGATGATCGCGGCGCCGCGCTTGCCAACGTTCGCCAAGAAGTCGTTTTCGATCCACGCCTGGTCATCGACGACCTTCGCGGCCTGCACGCCCCTGACCTCGGCGTGAAACAGGTCGGCGTACATCGTCGGCGAGTGGTTCCCCCACACCCCCATCTTCGTCACGTCGGTGACGCTCGCACCGACCTTGTTCGCCAGCTGCGCAATCGCGCGATTGTGGTCGAGGCGCATCATCGAGGTGAACCGCTCGCGCGGAACGTCCGGGGCGTTGCTCATCGCGATCAGGCAGTTCGTGTTGGCGGGGTTGCCCACCACGAGCACCTTCAGGTCGCTCGCCGCCCGCTCGTTCAGCGCCTTGCCCTGGGCGGTGAAGATCTTGCCGTTCTCGCTGAGCAACTCGGCGCGCTCCATGCCCTTTGTGCGCGGTCGCGAGCCGACCAGCAGGGCGATGTTCACCCCGTCGAAGGCATCCTGGGGATTGTCGTGCAGGTCGAGGCCCGCGAGCAGCGGGAAGGCGCAGTCGACGATCTCCATCGCCACACCGTTCAGCGCCCCCATCGCCTGCGGGATCTCGAGCAGGCGCAGATCCACCGGCTGGTCGGGGCCGAGCAGCTGTCCGCTGGCGATACGGAACACGAGGCTGTATCCGATCTGCCCGGCGGCACCGGTCACTGTGACGCGTACTGGATTGCTCACTGATTCATCTCCTGGCTGAGGTTGTCGGCGATCGAGGCGAGGAACTCCTGCGTGGTCTGCCAGGGCTGCTCCGGCCCGATCAGCAGAGCGAGGTCCTTGGTCATCTTCCCGCTTTCCACGGTCTGCACGCACGCGCGCTCGAGCGTCTGCGCGAACTCGCTCACCGCGGGCGTGCCGTCCATCCGGCCGCGCGCCGACAGCGCGCGCGTCCACGCGAAGATCGAGGCGATCGGGTTGGTGGACGTCGGCTTGCCCTGTTGGTGCATGCGGTAGTGGCGGGTGACGGTGCCGTGCGCCGCCTCCGCCTCGACCGTCTTGCCGTCGGCGCTCATCAGCACGCTGGTCATCAGACCGAGCGAGCCGAAGCCCTGCGCGACGGTGTCCGACTGCACATCGCCGTCGTAGTTCTTGCAGGCCCACAGATAGCCGCCCTCCCACTTCATCACAGCGGCCACCATGTCGTCGATCAGACGGTGCTCATAGGACAGGCCAGCGGCCTCGAACTCGGTCTTGAACTCGTTCTCGTAGACGTCCTGGAAGATGTCCTTGAAGCGCCCGTCATAGCGCTTGAGGATCGTGTTCTTGGTCGACAGGTAGACCGGATAGCCGCGGTCCAGGCCATAGCGCATCGAGGCACGCGCGAAGTCGCGGATCGAGGAGTCAAGGTTGTACATGGCCATCGCCACGCCCCCGCCGGGGAAGTCATACACGTCGAGCTCGATCGGCTCGCCGCCGTCCTTGGGCGTGAAGGTGAGCGTGAGCGCGCCCTCGCCCGGGACGACGAGGTCAGTCGCGCGGTACTGGTCGCCGAACGCGTGACGGCCGATCACGATCGGCTTCCTCCAGCCGGGCACCAGGCGCGGAACGTTGGCGATCACGATCGGCTCGCGGAAGATCACACCGCCGAGGATGTTGCGGACCGTGCCGTTGGGCGATGGATACATCCGCTTCAGCCCGAACTCCTTCACCCGCGCCTCGTCGGGGGTGATCGTGGCGCACTTGACGCCCACGCCATGGCGCTTGATGGCGTGGGCGGCCTGCACCGTGATCTCGTCATCGGTGGCGTCGCGGTTCTCGATGCGCAGGTCGTAGTAGTCGAGCTCAACGTCCAGGTAGGGCAGGATCAACTGCTCCTTGATGAACGACCAGATGATCCGCGTCATCTCGTCGCCGTCGAGCTCAACGACGGGTTTCTCCACCTTGATCTTGGCCATGTGTCGGTCCTCTGCTTGGGGGGCGGCGGGCGATGCCTTGGGGGGCGGCGAGCGATGCTATAG
>CABEAD010000124.1_pt1 | contig 14755 bp, 13 predicted proteins | sample 3132311 | NCBI WGS metagenome assembly CABEAD01 (sample SAMEA5534342, study PRJEB31848) | metagenome | biome: tundra; feature: field; material: soil | place: USA | collected 2013-05 | depth 0.45 m
CTGCGAGCTCGGGCTGTGGTCGCTGTGGGCGCGAGTTCCCGCGGCGTGTCCGGGCGCCGCGGTGGCCGGGGGGTCGCTCGAGGGGAAGCTCTCCGCGGAGGCCTCATCGCCGCTGTCGTAGCCCGGCACGAGTCCTCTCAGCGCTTCGCCGAACGCGCGCTTGGTGTCGGTGAGCGCGATCCGATCCTGGGGGCGCTTGGGCCCGGCAATGCTCGGCACGACTTCGCCGAGATCGAGCTCAATCAGATCGGAGAACGTGGGCTCCTCGGAGTGCTCGTCGTGCCACAGACCCTGCTCGCGCGCATAGGCCTCGACCAGCTCGATCTGCTCGGTTGGGCGTCCTGAGAGCTCCAGATAGCGGAGTGTCTCTGCATCGATCGGAAAGAGCGCGCAGGTTGAGCCGAACTCTGGCGACATGTTGCCGATCGTGGCCCTGTCGGCAAGCGGAAGACCGGCGAGCCCGGCGCCGTAGAACTCGACGAACATCCCCACTACGCCGCGCTCGCGCAGCATCTCGGTGACGGTCAGCACGAGGTCTGTGGCGGTCGCGCCCTCCGGCAGCTGACCATGCAGCTTGAAGCCGAGCACCTGCGGGATCAGCATCGAGAGCGGCTGGCCGAGCATTGCCGCCTCGGCCTCGATCCCGCCGACGCCCCACCCGAGCACGCCGAGCCCGTTCACCATCGTCGTGTGCGAGTCGGTGCCGACGAGCGTGTCGGGGTAGGCCTGTGCCGGGCGGGACCCGCTCGGCTCACTCGTGAACACCACGCGCGCGAGGTACTCGAGGTTGACCTGGTGGACGATGCCCGTGTCCGGCGGCACCACCTTGAACGCATCGAACGCCCCCTGTCCCCAGCGCAGGAAGCGATAACGCTCCTCATTGCGCTCGAACTCGCGCTCGGCGTTGATCTTGAAGGCGTCGCGCGTCCCGAACGCGTCGACCTGCACGGAGTGGTCGATCACGAGCTCGGCCGGCACGAGCGGGTTGATCTTCGCGGGGTCCCCGCCCATCGCCGCCATCGCATCGCGCATCGCGGCGAGGTCCACGACGCCCGGGACGCCCGTGAAGTCCTGCATCAGCACCCTGGCGGGCGAGAAGGCGATCTCCGTGCTGGGTTGCGCCTTGGCGTCCCAGCTCGCCAGCGCGTCGACGTCGGCCGCGGTGACCGACCCGTTGCCCTCGGTGCGCAGCAGGTTCTCGAGCAGGATCTTCAGCGAGAACGGCAGGCGCGCCACGTCGAAGCGCTCTTGCAACGAGTCCAGGCGGAATATCTCGTACTCGCGCCCTCCTACCTCGAGCGTGTCCTTTGCGCCAAAGCTGTTCTCCGACATGGGCATCTCCGAGCGGTCTATCGCATTTGCAGTGTGCCCTCAGTCTTTCAGAGCGCTTCGGACGGGCGCTCTCAGCGGATGGGCAGGCGCCGCTCCTGGGGGACGCGGGCCACGGCTCCGGTCACGCCTCCCTTGCCGTCGCGCTTGCCCCGCAGCAGCGCCGCGTCGCACACCTTCAGCAGCTCGTCGGTCGTCATCGGCGCCCGCCACTCGGCGACGCCCATCGAGGCGGACACTCCCCGCGAGCCATCCGGAAGCTGCACGCCCCGCAGGCGCGCGAGCGCGCGTCCGGCGGCGGCGATCGCGCTCTCGATGTCGGCGTTGGGCAGGATCACGACGAACTCATCGCCGCCATAGCGCGCCACCCGGTCGAACGCGCGGAACTCGCCCATCAGCGCCTGCGCGACGTGACGCAGGATCGAGTCGCCCGCCTGATGGCCATGGCGGTCGTTGACGAGCTTGAAGTCGTCGAGGTCCACGATCAGGCATGAGAGATCCCCGCCCGAGCGCTGCGCTCGGCCGATCTCCTCGTGCAGGCGACGGCGCATCGCGCGGTGGTTCATGCAGCCGGCGACCGAGTCGGTCCCCGCCTCGGCGCGGGCGCGCACGAGCGCGAGCGCGGTCGCAGCCTGGTCGACGAGCGTCACTCCCTCCTCGATCGAGCGCTCCGTGAAGGGCCCCGAGGCCCGTCGAACGAGCACGACCACCGCCTCGGGGAGACCGCCGATGGTGAGGGGAGCGAGCAGAGCGCAAGCGACCGCGCCGGTGGGCGGCGGAGCCGTGAACGCCAGCCTTGGAACGCTCGCCGTCAGCTCGCGCGGACCGACCGCCAGGAAGCTGCGACCGGTGCTCGCCACCCAGCTGACCCCGGGCGGGCGCTCGTCGCGAGGCTGCACGTAGCTGAGCCGTCCGTCGCCCTCGAGCAGGTAGACGACGACGAGCTCCTGCTCGCCGCTCCCCGCGAGATGGTGGACGTGCACCTCCTCGGCGCCCATCACCGCGATCAACTCGCGTGCGAGGCCGCGGTAGATCGCTTCGGTGTCCTGCGCCGCGTCCGCGAGCACGGTCAGGCGGCGCACGCCGGCCAACACCGGGCCAGCGTCGGTTTCGTGTGCGCTCTCGCTGGGAGCGATGATGCCCATCCCCGCAATCTAGCGAGATACGGCGATGGTGTCCGCGTCCCGGCGATGGTGGCCCCGGGGCCCGGCACAGACGCCGAGCCCCGCCGCGCCTATCTGAACGTGACCGTGGCGAACGCCGTCGAGCTGGGGCCCCTGGCCTTCGGCAGGAAGCCGACGCGCACGCGCAGGCTCAGCGGGCTGTGGCTCGCCAGCGCTTCCAGCCCGGCGCGCGACAGCGGCACTTCGAGCGTCACCTGCTGGAATTTGCTCGGGTGCCTGTAGACCGTCTTGAGCTTGCTCCCGCCGCCGCTCACGCGTCCAGCGGCCGGCGCCTGTACCTTGAGGATCGCCGTGTGGCCGATGACCCGGTGGGAGAGGATCTTCACGCCGCAGCCGGACACCGAGATGTGGGTCTTCTGCTTGATCACCTTGCCGTTCTGGGCGGTGATCGTGGTCGGCATGATCAGCGGCTTCGCGCAGAGGTTCCCCACCGCGGCCAATGCCGAGTTGGGTCCGCTCGACAGGTTCAGTTCGAAGCCCGTGAACGGCACGTCGGGATTGGAGGCGAAGTTGGTGGTCGTGACGCCGTTCTTGATGTTCGTGTTGCCGACGAGGATCACCGTCACGCCGTCGCCGCTGATCACGAGGTCGAGATCGGGGAACGCCGCCCCGCCGTGGGAGACGAAGTAGGCGGGCCCGATCAGCTGACCCGGCAGTACCGGCGTTTTCACCCTCGCCGTCCCGACGCGCGAGTTGGAGGGACAGGAGTTTGGATTGGCGTTGAAGACCGCTTCCGGACAGGCGTGTTTTAGGGTGCTCAGTCGCGAGGGTAGCTGCTTGGGAACGGTCACGAGCACGGACTTGATGTTCGCCTGGGCTCCGCTCGGATAGTTGACGTGGGTGACGAGAGCCGCGCCGTTTGCCCGCGAGGTTTTCGCGTTTGAGGTGGCGCCGAATTTTGGCTTGAACCCGAGGGAACTGCAACCCGTCGCCTGGAAGGGCGTGGCGAGGGATTGAGTGGCGCCGAAGGTCGACGTGAGCGTCGTGTTGGTGGTGAGCGCTCCGCAGTTGGTCGGGTTGACGAGGAAGCCCTGCCTGGTGATCGCGACGTTGAGCGTTTTCAGGCGCAAAGGTATGCCCTTGAAGATGGTGGGCACTTCGCCCGCCACGGTCACGCGCGCGGTGATCGGGTCGACTTCGATCCCGGTGCGCGCGATGACATTGCCGAGGCTGAACGGCCCGACCGCCGCGTTGACCACAACGGTCATGCCGTAGGGGGCCTTGCCAACCGGGCCGGTCAAGAAGACGGGCCCGGAGAAGTGGACCGGCGTGGGCCCGGACCCGACCGTGGTCGTGGCTATGCCGATCTGGCTCGCCGAGGTGCACGTGCCGAGCGACGCCTGCGGTTCGGGGCACGGTGGGACCGCTGGGATCTTGCCTACCAGGCCGGCGGGCAAGGTTGTGCTCACCCTTGAGAGGTACTGCTGCCCGTCGGCGCGCGTCAGATTGAGCGTGAAGTTCGTGGCTTCGCCGCCGCCCGTCGGGTGGGCTTCGGCACTCTGGCCGAGCGAGAAGGGCAGCGAGGGACAGGCGCCGCCTTTTCCGTTGCTGTCGACCACGAATTCAGAGAACGGCGACTTGGTTGGGGTGCCCGTGTAGGGGACGAAGCTTGTTTCGGTCTTCGCTCGCCCGCAAACAAGCGGGTTGGCGATCGGCGCGAGCGCGCCGCCCTTGAAGTGCAGGATCAGGTCGCTGAAGGGCTGTTCGGGGTTGTCTACGAATGTCGCGGTGACCCGGCCGGTGGTTTCGTTGAGTGAAATCTTGCCTTCGACACGCACAGAGATGCCGTAGCGCGCGGACTCGGCGTCGAGGTAGACGGTGAACGGCGGCTTGGTTATCGCCGGGCCGCCTTCCGTGTTGCCCAAGTAGAGATTCCCTTGCAACGATCCCGCGGGCAGGGTGGGCACGTTGAGAGTGGCTTCGGCGATCTTCGACTTTTCTGGACATGCAACCGGTTCCCTCGTGTGGATGCCGATCTGCGCGGGCGTGCATGCTTCGAGCGCCGGCCCGGCTGAGGGGTTGAGGGTCATGCCTTCGGGCAACGTGACGCTTGCCGTGCGAACTTGCGAAGTGTCGATACCGGTCGGGCTGGGGTCGTGCGGAATGATCGCTTCGGTCGTAATCCCGTCCGGCTGATCGGACTGAGTCGTCGCGGGGATCAATTTGAATTCCGGTTCAAAGGGTGGCGCGGTGAACGAGCCTCCGCCCAGGCACCCTTCGGGACCGATCGGCGTGGTGTACTTCCTGACGACTTCCGGGCCGACGGCTGGCTTGAGCGTCACCGTGTTGGTGGTCTTGAGGCCGGGTTCGGAGCAGGTGCTCGGATTGGTGATGAACCCCCCTAGCCCGGTGTTGCCGAGTTCTCCGAACAGGAGCAGTCGCGAGGCGATCAGCGGCAGCGACGGTGACACTTTGATTTCGTAGTAGTCGTGGTAGTCGCCGGCCCATTCGACGCTGCCTTCGATCAGGGTGTGCGCGTAGTACTGTTCCGTTTCCGCGGGGGTCCCTTTCAGAGGCGTTCCGCTGATGATGTGAGCGGTGAGCGGTATCGGGAGTGGCAGCGCCACGCCGAAGTCGGAGGCGAGCCCTTCGGGCTGCACCAGGTTGTACACCTTGCCTTCGAGCGGAAGATCCCCCCCCAGCGGCGACGGTGCCGGCCCCAGCCAGACGATGACCTTGTTGACCCCGATTTTGGTTTCTTCGCTGCACGTGGGCGCAAGGAAGAAGCCGGTCCCCGGGATCGCTTCTTTGGTCCGAAATTCCTTTCTTTCTGCTTCTGGCGTTTCTTCGTCGTTGAGCTTGCACTGCTTCATAGCCTCGGGGTTCGTGCTCACACCCGGAGCAACGTCGGTGCGGACATGCGTGACGATGCCGCCACTGGCGACACCCGCGGGCGCCGCGTTGGGGATTTTTTCGCCTTCTGTGTTGACCTTGAACGCCGTGATCCCGTAGGCGGGATGTCCGGCCGCCTGCGTGTAACCGCCTTCTTTGGCTTCGGCCAAGGTCGGTTCCTTGGGCAGGGAGAACGGGCCAAACGCTTGTTCGACGCAGGTTTCGTGTCCCGTCTTGCAGTTGGCGGCAACGAAGCTTTCCACGCCGAATTCGCCGCCCCAAGCCGCCGGCGCGGAGATCGCCACGACCGTACACGCCACCGTCCCCAAAAGCCAGATGCGAGCCCTGAACGTCATGCCGTCCTCCCTTGAAGCTGAGCCGAAGCCGATGTCTATGTAGCGACCGGTGTCTATGTAGACACTCCTCATCTACCCGCTTTCCCGCACTCCCAGTCGCAGGCGGCTTGCAGTGACAGCGCATATGCGACTAGACGAATATACGTCTAATCGTCTAGACTGGCTAGATGCTGTTCGCCGTGCCCAAGATCACCAAGGAGCTGCGCGCGCAGCTCGACGAGCTCGACGAGCTGAGGCATCGACTCGGCGATGAGGCCGGCGTCGCGGGACCCTGGCTCGGCAGTCTGCGCAGGCAGATCAAGACGAGCTCGGCCGAGAGCTCGATCTCGATCGAGGGCTTCCATGTGCCCGAGGATGAGGCTGCGGCGCTCGTCGTCGGCGAGAAGTCCCCCGACCCCGACGACGAGAACCGCATGGCGCTCGCCTGTTACGCGCGTGCGATGGACCACGTCGGCGTGATGGCGGTCGACCCCGGCTTCCACTGGTCGGACCGTGTCATCGTCGACCTGCACTTCGACGCCTGCTGCTTCCAGCGCGATCAGAGCCCGGGCCTGTGGCGAGGAGGCCCGATCGGCGTCACGGCGCCCAGCGGAGTCGGCCTCGCCTATGAGGGTCCCGACGGCGAGGAGGTCCCGGCGCTGATGGCCGAGGTCGTCGATTGGCTGGAGCACGGCGACCTCGACGCTCACGTCGTGGTCCGCGCGGCGATGACCCACCTCCATGTCGTCTCGGTCCATCCGTTCCGCGATGGAAACGGCCGCATCTCGCGCATCGTCCAGTCACTCGTGCTGGCGCGAGAGGGCCTGCTCGCGCCGGAGCTCGGCTCGATCGAGGAGTACCTGGGACACCATACGCCGGCCTACTACTCGGTGCTCGCCGACACGCAGGGCGGCCACTACCAGCCGCGACGCGACGCGACCGGATGGGTGGCATTCTGCGTGCACGCGCACCTCGAGCAGGCGCAGGGTCGTCTCGCACAGCTGGCCGAAGCCGGCAGGCGGTGGAGCCACCTCGAAGACCTCGTGGAGCGGCGCGGCTGGCCCGACCGGCTGATCGTCGCGCTCGAGCAGAGTCTCTTCCAGGGCGCGAACCGAATGTCATACGGACGCGAGGCAGACATCTCGCCGGCGACTGCCAGCGCGGACTTCCGCCGCCTGCTGGACACCGGTCTGGTCGCCCAGCGGGGTCGTGGCCGCACAACGCGCTACGTGGCAAGCGACGCCTTGCGCAGCGGCGTCCGCGACGCGCCGGCGTGAGTGAGCGCGTCGCCCGAGCACCCACGAGGAGACGGCGAGGAGGAACCCCGACGCTCAGGCGGCGATCAGGACCTTCAGCCGCTCCGGCAGGACCGCCAGCACGTCGTCGATCTCGCCCGGCGTCACGTGCTCGCGCAGGACCCGCGTGACAGCGGTGACCGCCAAGGACGCCTCGGTCTCACCGGCCATGCGCCCCTCCTTGACGATGTGATCGAGGAAGTCCTCGACCTCGTGGATCGGAAGCGGCGTGCGGCTCGGGTCCCAGTCCTCGTAGTAGATGCCCCTGATCAGGGTCGGCAGCTGGGCGGCCAGCTTGGCCGCCACGTCGACCGTGAGGCGGTCGCGCAGCGTGTGCAGCACCGCCCGCAGCGCGCGATAGGCGTACTGGCGGTCCTCTACGCCAAGCTGCTCAGCGATCTCCTTCAGCCAGATGTGCGTCTTCTCGACGCTGCGCTCGACGATCGTAAGCTCGGATCCGCTCATGCTGTCCGCTCCTTCCAGGCGTGCCGTTCAGTGCATTGTGAGCAAGCGTCCCGCGCACGCGCGCGGCGCGCATCCGTGGAGCGTGCTCATCGCCCGTCCGTGCAAGGCCGCACGGTCTGGATGGCTGGATGGGTCTGGATGGCTGGATGGGTCTGGATGGCTGGATGGGTCTGGATGGCCGTCATTGTCACGCGTGCGCCCGCACGCACGCGCACGCGCCATACAGCCAGCCCCCCTCGCGCGCCCACGCGTCGCGCCATACGCCCGTCGCGCCAGTAACGTGATGGTGTCTTCGTCCAGTCCGTGTGGCACAACAGATAAGAGGAGACGCGCGTGAGCTTCGGCACGCTTGCGTTGATCGGCCTTTGCGGCTTCGCCGGACCCCTGCTGTCGGCCGCGGGCCGCGGCGCCGTGCCGGTCGTCGTGGGGGAGCTGCTGGCGGGGATCGTGCTGGGGCGCACGGGCCTTGATGCGATCGACACGGCGAACACGACGCTCTCGTTCCTCAGCGACATCGGCTTCGTGATGCTGATGTTCGCGGCGGGCATGAGCGTGCCGCTGCGCGAACGCGGGATGCTCAACTCGCTCGACAGAGGGGCGACGACGGCCGCGATAGTCGCCGTGCTCGCCGTCGGCGCGGGACTGCTTGTGTCCGAGATCGGCAAAGCCGGTCACCCGGCCATCTATGCCGTCCTGATCGCCTCGGGCTCAGCCGCGGTCGTGCTGCCGGTCCTGCAGGAGCGCGGCCTCGGTGGTCCCATGGCGCTCGCGGTGATGGCGCAGGTCACTGTGGCGGACGTCGGCGCCACGGTGGCGGTTCCGCTCGTGCTCGCGCCCGCCCGCGCCGGGCACGTGATCGCCGGCAGCGCGATCGTCGCGGGGAGCGTCGTGGCGATGCTCGCGGCGGCGCGGCGCCTTCGCCGGCGCCCCGACGTGCAGAAGCTCAGGCGGCTCGGCAAGCGGCGCGGCTGGGCCGTGGATCTGCGGCTCGCCCTGATTGTGCTGTTTGGGCTGGCGTGGCTGACCGAGCGCAGCGGCGCGAGCCTTTTGATCGCCGGGTTCGGCGCCGGTCTGATGGTCGCCTCGATCGGCGGGCCGAAACGACTGTCAAACGAGGTGCTCGGGATCGCCGGAGGGTTCTTCATCCCGCTGTTCTTCGTCGTGCTCGGCGCGCGCCTTGACCTGCGCGGGCTGTTCTCCGACCCGGCCCTGATCGGCCTGGCGGGCACGCTTGCGGCGCTCAACGTCGTCGTGCACCTGCTGGCGACACGGATCGTGCGCCAGCCGAGAGCCGCCGGGCTGGTGGCGTCCGCCCAGCTCGGCGTGCCCGCCGCGATCGTGGCGCTCGGGCTCCCGGAGCACGTGATCACGCCGTCTCAGGCCGCCGCGATCGTCGTGGCGGCGCTGTTGAGCATCCTCGCGTGCTCGATCGGCGCCGCCGGACTCGAACGTGGGACGGGGCGGTCGCTGTGAGCAGCAGGGCCGGCGCCGAGGTCGTCGTCGACCGAGCAGCCAAGAGCTTCGGCCGGATCAGCGCGCTGCGTGAGGCCTCGCTGCGCGTCAAGCCCGGCGAGGCGGTCGTGATCACGGGCCGCAGCGGCTCGGGCAAGAGCACGCTGCTCGCGCTGATCGGCGGCCTTGAGCAGCCGGACCGGGGGAAGGTGCTGATCGACGGGCGGGCGATCTGGCGCGAGCGCAACCACGCACGGGCGCGGCGTGAAGTCGTCGGCTTCGTGTTCCAGCGCCACCTGCTGCTCGAGACACTCTCGGCGCGCGTGAATGTCGAAGTGCCGCTGCTCGGAGCGGGCGTGCGCCGCGCCGAGCGGCGCAGCCGCGCACTGAGACTGCTGGAGGAGGTCGGACTGACAGACCGCGCCGATCACGTGCCGGCACAGCTCTCCGGGGGCGAGCGTCAGCGCGTGGCAGTCGCACGCGCGCTGGCCAACGAGCCGCGCCTGCTGCTCGCCGACGAGCCCACGGGGGCGCTTGACTCGGACAACTCAGAGCGCGTGCTCGACCTGCTGTTCGGGCTGCGCGACCGGCTCGGCATGACGATGCTGGTGGTCAGCTACGACAGCGCGATCGGGGCGCGAGCCGACCGCACGGTGACGCTCGTCGACGGCGAAGTCCGCTCCCACGACGCGACGGCGCCGGCAGGCTGAGGAGGCGGAGAGCCGATGCTGTCGATCATCGCCACGAACCTGAGACGGCGGCCGACGCGCACGGTGTTCACCGCCGCCGGGATCGCCGTGGGCGTGGCGACGATCGTGGCGCTGCTGTCGTTCACGCAGGGCCTGCAGAACACCGCCGCCGGGTTCGTGCACCTCGGCGGCTCGGACCTCGGGGTGTTCCAGGCGAACGTGTCCGACCCGACGGCCTCGGTACTGCCACAGTCGATTGTGGCGCGGCTCGAGCAGCGCCCGGAGGTCGCGCGGGCGACGCCGCTGCTGTTGATCGTCGAAGCCGTCAAGGGCGATCCCTCAGCCGTCGTGTTCGGCGCCGAGCCGAGCGGCTTCTTCACGCAGGAGCTCGTGATCGTCAGCGGAAGGCGACCCGTCTCCCGGTTGGGCGAAGCAGAGCCGGGCGAAGCACAGGGCGGTGGAGCACGGCAGGCCGAAGCGCTCGTCGGCGATCGGCTCGCGGCGCAACTCAAAGTCGTTCCCGGGAGCGTGCTGAAGGTCAAGGGTCACGCCTATCGCGTCGCCGGCATCTACCACTCGGGCATCCTGTTCGAGGACTCGGGCGCTGTGCTCGGACTCGCCGAGGCCCAGCGACTGACCGGACGCCCGGGCGAGGAGACGAACGTCGTCGTGCGCCTCTCCCCCGGCGCGCGCGCGAGCACCGCCGCCAGGACGATCGAGCGGAGCTTCCCCGGCACGCAGGTGATCACAGATCCCCAGCAGGCCCTGCGCGCCGGCGCCAACGGCACGCTCATCTCCAAGGCGATCCTCGTGATCGTGGTGATCGCGATCATCGTGGGGGTGATCGGCGTGACGAACACGATGGCGATGTCGATCGCCGAACGCCAGAACGAGCTCGGACTGCTCAGCGCCGTCGGCTGGTCGCCGGCGCGCGTGGCGATGTTGATCCTCGGCGAGGGGATCGCGGTCAGCGTGATCGGGGCCGCCGCCGGGCTGCTCGTGGGCGTGATCGGCGGCGATCTGCTCGTGCGCGCGCTTGGCGTGAGCGGCTACGTCTCGCCGTCGGTCACGGCCTGGGGTCTCGGCCGCGGGCTGCTCGTGGGCGTGGCGATCGGCGTGCTGGGCGGCATCTACCCGGCGTGGAGGGTCACCCGGATGACACCCTTGAAGGCCCTCTCGGGGACGTAGCCGAGCGGCCCGCCAGGCGAGAGGCGCGCATCGTGCGCTGGATGTCGGTGATCGACAGCAAACCGACCGGGGAGCCGGACGCATCGACGACGACCGCGCGCCCGACCCGTCCGAAGGCGGGACGCGAGAGCAGCGTCGCGACATCCTCCTCTTCGCCGATCGCCAGGTCCGGATCGCGGTCCGCCACGTCGGCCACGAGCCGCGAGGAGCGCTCGGACGCGGGGATCGCCTCGATGCGGTTGACGGCGATCACGCCACCGAAGCGCCCGCCGGCGTCGACGACCGGAAAGGCCGTGTAGCGGTAGGGAAGGAAGTAGTCGGCGCCCGCCTGCTCGACCGACACGTCCAGCGGGATCGAGACCACCGGGGCGGACATCAGCTCGCGCGCGTGCACACCCGAGAACGTCGCCTGGACCTGAGCGCTGACGGCCTGAGCGCCGGCGGCAAACACGATGAACAGCCCGATCAGCGCGAGCCACAGGCCCCCGGCGGACCCCGCGAAGAGCTCGAGCAGCCCGAGGCCGATCATCACGTAGCCGAAGCCCCGCCCGACGCTCGCCGCCGTCGCCGTCGAGCGTTCGAGGTCGTGGTTGTGCCGCCAGAGCAGCGAGCGCAAAACGCGGCCGCCGTCGAGCGGGAACGCCGGCAGCAGGTTGAAGCCGAGGATCAGGATGTTGACGAGCAGCTGGTAGTCGACCAGGGCGCGAACGACCGAGGAGGTCGATGCGGGAAGCGCGAGCGAGATCGCGCCGAACAGGAGCGCGACCACAGCTGTGACGGCCGGCCCGGCGAGCGCATAGCGCAGCTCGTCGTCGGGGTCGTGGGCCTCGTCGCGCATCTTCGAGACCCCGCCGAGCAGCCACAGGTCGATCTCCTCGACCTCGATGCCGTGGCGACGGGCGACGATCGCGTGGCCGAACTCGTGGAGCAGGATGCTGAGGAACAGCAGCAGCGCGGAGGCGAGGCCGAGCGCGTAGGAGAGGCCGGGCGAGATGTGGTGGACGACTTCTGGGAAGTAGCTGGCGCCCAGCGACCACGTGATCAGTCCCACGATCACCAGCCACCAGGGGCTCACGCCGACGGGGATGCCGGCTATACGGGCAATGCGGAAGCTGCGACCAGGCACGAGAACCACGCTAAACGCGGGATGGCTGCCCGACTTCGGTGGTAGCCCCGCGTGTGGTGCGTGGAGACTACGTAGCGCCAAGTCGCGGCGGGGGCCCGAAGCGTGAGCCCCCGTGTCTGGACGTCGCGACTGACTGCACCCCAACCGACCGCATACGCTGTCTTCGATGCGCTGGCTCGTGGACGGCATGAACGTGATCGGCACGCGTCCCGACGGATGGTGGAGGGACCGCCACGCCGCGATGGTGAAGCTCGTGGACCTGCTCGAGCGCTGGGCCGCCGCGGGCGGCGAGGACGTGACCGTCGTGTTTGAGCAGCCGCCCCGTCCCCCGATCCGCTCGACCGTGATCGAGGTCGCCCACGCCCCGCGGCCACGCAGGGACTCGGCCGACGACGAGATCGTGCGCCTGCTCGCCGCCGAGCCCGAGCCGGGTGGCGTGCGCGTCGTCACCTCCGACCACTGGCTGGCCGACCGCGTGCACGCCGCGGGCGCCTCAGTCGAGCCGGCCGAGGGCTTCCGGGCGCAGCTCGAAGCGGGGTGAGCTCCTAGCCGGCCACCATCCCCCCGTCCGCCACCAGCGGGTGGCCGGTGACGAACGAGGCGGCGTCCGAGCACAGCCAGACCGCAGCCTCCGCCATCTCCTCCGCTGTGCCCATCCGGCCAATCGGCTCGAGCGCGGCGTATTGAGCTTCGGCCTGCGAGTCGCCGGCGGTGATGCGATCGACCATCGGCGTGTGGATGACGCCCGGGCAGAGGGCGTTGACCCGGATGCCCTGCTGCGCGTACTCGAGCGCGGCGGTGCGGGTGAGCTGCACGATGCCGCCCTTCGAGGCGGTATAGGCGGGCAGGTTGGGGAAGCCCACCAGGCCGGCGATCGACGCGCAGTTGACGATCGCCCCGCCCCCTTGCGCGAGCATCTGGGGGATCTCGTACCTCATGCACAGCCACACGCCCTTGAGGTTGATCGCGATCGTGCGGTCCCAGTTCTCCTCGGTGCACTCCGCGGTGGGCGCCATCGCTCCCTCGATGCCCGCGTTGTTGAACGCGCAGTCCAGCCGGCCGTAGGCTGCGATCGCGCGCTCCACCATCGTCTGGACGTCCCCGGCAACCGAAACGTCGGTCTTTAGGAACAGCGCTTGGCCGCCCGCGCCTTCGATCGCCTTCACGGTCTGCTCACCGGCGTCAACGCTCACGTCGGCCACAACAACCCGCGCGCCCTCCCGCGCGAACAGGAGCGCGGCGGCACGGCCGATCCCTGAACCGGCGCCCGTGACGAGGGCCACCTTGCCGTCGAACCTGTCGGTCATCTCAGTCTCCTCGGAGTCTGTCGGGGTGAGCGAACCAGACGATCCTCGAAGGCGCGCGCGGCTCGTTCATCGGTAGATGGTGCGGATGATCGCGCGGTGGACTACCCGTTGCGCACGGGTCGGCGCCGCGCAGCTCGGGACATGGTTGATGGCGGCCATCGGGGGTGGGGCCCTCAGCCCGCGGCGGCCACGAGCGCGCGAACGAGCACGGCGGCCTCGACGTCGTTGAGTCCCTGCTCTCGGACCAGGGACTTCCAGGTGGAGAAGGCAATCGCGTGGCCGAGGGCGGCGTGTGTGCGTCGGCGGGCGGCGCCCCGGAGTTTTCGTCCCGCCATGAGCGTGTCGCGCGCAGCCGCGAAGTAGCCGCGGAAGGCGGCGAAGCGCTCCTGGACGAGCGGCACGGTTGTCTCGTCGCGAAATAGGTTCTCGAGCATCAGCTCGGTTTGCCGGTAGAAGGCGTAGAGCTCGCCAAGGGCCACGCGCAGGCGAACGTCCGGGTTATCGATCGTCGACCAGGCGTCGAGGTCGGGCGGCGGGTTCGCGGCCGCCCAGTGGGCGCTGCACGCGTCAAACAGCGCCGCCTCGTCGGGGAAGTGGCGGTAGACCGTCGAGCGGCGGACGCCGGCGTGCGCCGCGACGGCGCTGATCGATGTCCTGGACGGGCCAACGGTCCCGTGCAGCTCCACGGCGCTCTCGGTGATGCGCCGGCGGGTCTGAAGCTGTGACTCCGCGCGGCGCTGCATGCGATAGGAACGTGTCTTGTCGGGCATGAATGTCCCCTCAATATTGACACGCGGCCCCTGCGTGTATAGTTGGCGCGACACTATTGTCTAACGAAATGAGGGCGAGATGCAAACGGCTTCTACGAGAGTCCTGGGGCCCACGGAGGGCAAGGCTGGGTTCCTCGGCAGCATCGGGGTGCGCTTCATGGTCGACGGCGAGAGGACCAACGGGGGCTTCTCTCTCGTCGAGCACCCGATGTCGGCGCGCGCACTCGCCGCGCCGCTGCACCGGCACCTACGCGAGGACGAGTACAGCTACGTAGTCGAAGGCCACATGGGAGCGCTCCTCGGCGACGACGTGCTCGAGGCCGGTCCCGGTGACCTCGTCTTCAAGCCCCGTGGCGAGTGGCACACGTTTTGGAACGCCGGGGAGGACCCCTGCCGGATCCTCGAGATCATCGCGCCCGCCGGCTTCGAGCGCTTCTTCGCGGAGCTCGTCGACCTCGGCGGCGTCGCGCAGGCAGACCCGGCGGTCCTGGGCAGCCTCTGCGAGCGCTACGCGCTCGAGATGGACCCCTCGAGCGTGCCCGGTCTCGTCGAGCGCTTCGGCGTGCACTTCCCCGCGGAGCCGCTCACGCGCTGATCATGCGCGTGCCGAAGGTGGCTGGCAGGCGTGCGGCCCCACGCAATGCCTCCTCCGTCGTATGTTGCTAGCTGTTGTGCCCGGTGACGTCCCGAACGCGGTGGCGGGGTGGCCGGTTGCCGAGCGCTGAGTGGGTGCGGCGCTCGTTGTAGTGGTTGATCCAGTGTGGCAGGGCTTGTGCGCGGGCG
>CABEAD010000127.1_pt1 | contig 14651 bp, 13 predicted proteins | sample 3132311 | NCBI WGS metagenome assembly CABEAD01 (sample SAMEA5534342, study PRJEB31848) | metagenome | biome: tundra; feature: field; material: soil | place: USA | collected 2013-05 | depth 0.45 m
TCGACGGGCTCGCCGAAACGCTGCCGATCGGCACGCTCACCTCCGCGAAGATCGGCAGCGTTTCGGCGAGCCCGTCGAGCACCGCCAGGCGCAGGTCGGCGCCCGCGAGCTGCACGCGCACGTGGCGCCCGCCCGCGCTCTCGATCGTCGCCGTCTGCTCCAAGAGCGGCGCCGCCTGCTTGACGCCGGGCAGGCGCTTGACGCGTGCGAACGTCGCTTCGGGAAAGCCCTCGCCGGAGCGCGCTCGCAGCTGCAGGTCGGCCGGGCCGACGATCGTGCGCACCACCTGGCCCGCGGAGCTCGAGATGCTCTGCTCGGCGAGCGTGGCGGCGAACACGAGCGCCACCGCGATCGCTATGCCCACGGCGGCGAACAGCTCCTGGACGCCGTGCGCGCGCAGTCGGCGCAGGTACATGTACAGCAGTGCCGAGGGACGCATCAGGGCGCCGAATAGGAGTGCGAGCCGGCCACCTCGCGGCGTTCCTCGCCCGCATGACCGTCGATCAGCCTGCCGTCGCGCAGGGTGTAGGAGCGGTCGGCGAGCGTCGCCGCCTCGGTGTCGTGGGTGACGAGCACCACGCCGGCGCCCTGGTCATGGGCGATGGAGCGCAACAGAGCGACCGTCTCGAAGCTGCGCCTGCTGTCCAGGTTCCCGGTGGGCTCGTCGGCGAGGATCAGCTTGGGATCGCCCGCGAGCGCGCGCGCGATCGCCACGCGCTGGCGCTCGCCGCCGGAGAGCTGCTCGGTCGTGTGCTCCAGGCGCTCGGCCAGGCCGAGGCGCTGTAGCCACGGCGCCGCGCGCGCGCGGGCCTCACGCGGCCTCACGCCGTCCAGCAGCAGCTTGATCGAGGCGTTCTCCAACGCCGAGACCCGTGGCATCAGCTGAGAGCTCTGGTGGACGAAGCCGACGTCCCGGCGCAGGTACTCCGAGGTCTGCGCCTCCGACATGCCCGACAGCTCGCGCCCCCGGTAGCGGATCGTGCCCCGATCGGCCGGGAGCAGCGTGGCGATCAGCAGCAGCAGGGTGGTCTTGCCCGAGCCGCTCGGTCCGTGCAGGGCGATCATCTCGCCCTCCCGTACGGAGAGGCTCACCCCGTCGACGGCGCGCACGGGCTCGGAGGCGCCGCGGTAGTGCTTGACCACGCCCTCGCACTCGAGCAGGCTCATGGCGGCGCCTCGCCCGCGCCCGGATGCGCTCACCCGCTCGCTCGCCGCTCGCTGCCGCGGCGCAGCGGCACGACCGGCGCCAGCTCCAGCGCCGGCGCGCCGCGCAGCTCCCCGCCGCCGAGCACCAGCGCGCGGTCGGCCCCTGAGAGGCCGGTCGACTCCCCGATGCTGGCCAGCACGGCGATCCCTTCGTCGGCGAGCGAGCGCAGCAGCGAGAGGATGCCGTCCCGGTCGATCAGCTCGACGCCCTTCACGGGCTCGTCGATCACCACCAGCCGTGGTTCGAGGACGAGCGTGCGGGCGAGCGCCACCCGTATCGCCTCCGCACTTGAGAGCTCGCGCTGTGTCATCCCAGCGCAGCGTCCGGTGCCGACGCGCTCGAGCGCGTCGCGCGCACGCCCGCGGGCCGCCGCGGGGGACACCCAGCGGGAGAGCAGGCCGACCATCGCATGATCGAGCGCCGTCTGCCCGTCGGTGAAACGCAGGGTCTTGCGGCAGTAGCCGATGCAGCCGCCGAGCAGGCGCTCGCCGTGCGCGGCCAGATCGCGGCCTTCGAAGCGCACCGAGCCGCCGTCCGGGGGCTCGATCCCGGCCGCCACGCGCAGCAGCGTCGAGCGCCCCGAGCGCCGCATGCCCCACACGACCACGAGCTCGCCGGCCTCGATCTCCAGGGAGACGTCACGCAGCACGACCTGCTCCTTGTAGCCCTTGTGGACGCCTTCCAGCTCCAGCAGGCTCATCGCCGCCTCACCCGGCCGCTCAGCTTTTTCAGCTCCTGGCGCGCGTATTCGACCCATTCGAGCTTGGCCCCGACCGCGAGACGGTTCTCCTCGTCGATCAGCCGCCCAAGCAGCTCCGAGGCGCCCCCTGAAGAGGACAGGCTGTCGGACGCGGCGTCAGCGTCATGCTCGCGGGCGATCGGGGTGCGCATGCCCTCCGAGAGCCACGCCTGCTCGTAGCCGGCCATGACCTCGAGCACCTGCTCGGGCTCGTTCGTCAGCGCCGCGAGCGCCAGCACGAACAGTTGGTTGCGCCGGCGGTCCTCGCCGACCTGGCTGACGAGCCATTCCCGGTATGCCTGTAACCCCGCGGCGGTCGCCCGGTAGCGTGGTCGGGGCTGCCGGCCCTCGCGCGTTCCCGGAATCTCCTCGATCAGAGACCTGCCCTCCAGCGCCCCGAGCGCCGTGTAGACGTGTCCGATGTTGCTGAGCGCGAGCACCGTCCCGTACCTGCGCTCAAAGCGCTGCGCCAGGTCGTAGGCGTAGCTCGGCCGCTCGATGATCAGGCCCAGCAGCGCCCAGTTGACGGGCGAGCGCATCGGCGCCAGCGTCGCCTCATGGCGCCCCACATCCTTCACAGGCAGCCTCCCCGCCCTCATGGTTCACAGCGTAACAGGATCCGGGCAGCAGATCAAAGGGAAAGCTGCAAGCTATCGCAGTCATGGACAGGTCCCCAACACTCACAAGACTTATAACGTTTTAACTCTTGTAATAGAGGGTGAGACGCGATGCTTACCGCGCTGTGCGCGAGGGCATGACCTTCGCGAAGAGCCTGCGGATGCGGCTTGGATGTTCAAGCCGGCGACGGCGTGCCGGCCGCCCGCGCGGGTCGAGCGTTCGGGAGGCTGAACCTGGCGCACAAACGCTCAGCCGAGGGCGGCCGCGAGCTCGTTTGCCTCGACGCGCACCGCGTGAGGCAGCGTGATCGTGATGTGCCCGTCGCGCTCGACGATGCGACGAGCGTTGATGATCGTGAGGCCGATCACCTGACCGCTCTCGTCGTAGCGGACACCATGACCCTCCGGTGTGAGCGCCGCATCGGCGGCGCGATTGGTGTCCCCGCGAGACAGGTAGAGCACGTCGCCGTCGGCGTCATAGTCGCCGTGGTCGAATAGGAGATCGTCGATCTTGATGTTCATGCTGTCCATCCCTGCGGCGCGCGACCGTGTTTGTAGCCGAGCGCGGTCACGATCCGCGTCGGCTCCAGCTCCGAGAATACAACCACCATCAGCCACCGGCTCGGCCCCACATCCCGCTTGAAGAACCGTTCGCGATGAGCCCAGGCGTCATTTTCGCGATGGTCGGGTGAGGCGATCGTGTCAAGGACGTCCCGCAGATGCGGCTCGAGCTCGCCGTGAGACCGCAGGACGTGCCGATGCCAGGTGTCCTCGTAGAGGACGACGCGCGTACCCTCGGGCGCCGTGGTTTCGCCCAGGATCAACCGGCCACCCGTGCTCGACCCCTGGTCGTCAGGTGCAGGCTTCTGATCGAGGCCGGCTCGCATCGCCCGCCTGCCGGCCCGCCATGCCCCTCCGCTGTGCGGTCCGCGAGGCCGTATTCCGCGTCGTTGCACGGGATACGGTGTGTCACGGGACATCCGGCCGCCCACCCGGGTCGAGCGTTCGGGAGGCTGAACCTGGCCGAGAAACGCTCAGACGCACCTGTCCAAGGAGCCCTCAGGCGAGGTGCAGCAACTTCAACAGTCGCCTGGGGACGACCGGAATCCCACCGTGAACGATCGGAAGGGGCATGCGGACCTCGGTGTCGTCGACCTTCAGCACGACCTCGCGGATCTCTGGGGCGGTGTGCTTTTTCCTACGCATCGCGATCTATGCGACGAGTCGTAGCGAGTCCTGTGGGAACGAGATCTCCCGCTGGGCGAGGGTCTCTCCGTCGGGACCATGGACTGGTACCAGCACTTTGGCATAGCGATGCCGTGGCGAGGGACCGTAGACCTCGATGACTTCGCCGACGATCTCGTCAAAGCCCCATGGCACGGCCACCTTGTCGCCCCATTTGAGGCGCTTCTTGGTGGCTGCGTTGTGCTTTGCGTTTCTCGTCATGGCTTTCACCAAGGCCCTTGCCGTCCGAACAATCGGCCGAGCTGGGCGGCTGTCTCAGCATCCAGATTATCAGCGAGGATGTCGAGGTCACGACGCCATTTGCGGTACGTGCCGAGCGCGAACGTGACGCCTTCCGCGCGGAGCTTTGCCAGCTTCGCCTCGTTCGCGTGCGCGAGGCCGTTGCGCACGTCGTTGAGCCGCTCCAGCGAGCGGTTGTGAGCCGCGGTCCGCCCGTCCCTGACCGCCAACGCCGGCCAGACATCGAAGCCGAGTCTGCCGAAGTCGGCGCCGATCGATCCCGGATGAGCGTTGCCTCGCTCCAGCTCACGGCCTTCGATCAGTCGGGCACGCACCACCTGTCGAAGCGTCGGATTCGAGGGGGCCGTCCATTCTGCGAAGACGTCGCACGCATCTGGGTGCAGGTCCCGTGCAAAGCCCTGAAACTCAGCGGCCAGACGCAGGAGGAGCGCCTCGTTCAGAGTGGTGGTTCGCCAGCGTCGTCCACGAGCCGATCCGCCGACGCTGCGGTGGGCACGCAGGAGATCGTCGAGACGTTCATTGCGGCGTTTTCGCCAGGACGTGAGTGCGCTCGATGGCATGCGGCGCACCCTACCCCGCGCCCGCGAGACTTTTCGACGCCGATCCCGCCTGCGATGCCGTCTCGGCTGTGCGGTCCAAGGGGCCGTATCCCCCGCCGTTGCGCGGGATACGGCGCGACGCGCGGCAGTCGGCCGCCCACCCGGGTCGAGCATTCGGGAGGCGAACCTGGCCCGCAAACGCTCAGGCGAAGACGCGGCGTCTACCGCGCTGCGCGCGAGGGCGTGACCTTCGCCAGAAGCCTGCGGATGCGGCTTGGATGTTCAAGCCGGCGACGGCGTGCCGCCTCGGGGTCGAAGACCCATGGCCGCGGTGCTCCGCGGGTCTCCTCGATGCCGATGTCCCACGTAGGCAGGATCCTGATCTTGTCGGGTGGCGCAGGTTGGTAGGGCATGGGATCAGCCTATCAGGAGGGCTGCGAGCCACGCCAGTGTTTGGCAAACCATCAGTGCCGCCAGGAAACCCGACAGTCCTGACATGCAGCGCACTCGTGCTGCGTTCTCTTCATGCAGCGACTGGTGGATGAAGCCGGCCTCGGCGAGCCAGATGAGCGTGCCCGCCGTCGCTTCCCTTGACGCGCGTGCATAGAGCTTGTCGTAGATCTTGCGTGCATCGACGGCAAACCGCAGCTGCCATGGCGCGAGCAGCACCGCCGCGACTATCAGGCCGATGCCCAGTGCGACCACCGCTACCCATCCGAACGGTGATAGCCCTTGCGCGCGCAGCGTGGCGCCGCCAAGGAACGAGGCGACGAGCGCGTGGGCGGCCAAGAGGGTGCCCGTGCGCTGGCGAATCCCGGCGACCAGCGACTCCTGGTCGGCCAGCGCGCTGCGGCCAGCGTCGTATGCAATCTGCTCGAGTGTCTGCATCGAGGCCGACCATACGCGGCGACTGCGACGTTTTTTCGTCGCCGATCCTGCCCGCGATACCACATCCGTCGTGCGGTCCAAGGGGCCGTATTCCCCGCCGTTGCACGGGATACGGCGCGACGCGCGGCAGCCGCCCGCCCGCGTGGGTCGAGCGTTCGGGAGGCGAACCTGGCTCACAAACGCTCAGGGGTCTCCAACCCTCACAAGACTTAGAACGTTTTAAGCCTTGGCTTGTGGAGCCGGTGCCGGTCGCGGATACTGCGCGAGCATCGAGCAGAGGAGTGGGTGTTCGGTGCTGTGAGGACTGTCAAGCTGACGACCGAGCCAAGCGTGGCCACGGAGGAGGTAGAGGAGGGGATGAGGGAGAACACGGCTTTCCATTTCGCGGTCTGCCCGGGCGCCGGCGCCTGTCCGAGCCCCACCAGTCCCTCTCCGGTGGCGCTCGCAGAGGCTCTGACGGGATCCCCATCCCGTTCCCTCCCTACGCGGGGGCCGTGGCAGGTATGCGCCACGGCTCCTGTGAAGGGGCGCGTGCGCTTCGCGGCGCTTGCGACGTGCGCGACAGGCGCGCTCTCAGCTTTCAGTTCTTCTGCCGCCGTGGGCCGTGCGCCCACGGCGGTCTTTGCCTGCCCCCCGAATGGGGGGTCATGCCCGCGCTCGGGCGGGTCTCGTGTGGATCGCTCTTCTAGGAGGGGATGGGTTTGATGAATGCTCGTAGGCTGCTCGTGCCGGTGCTCGCCGTGCTCGTGTTCTTCTCGGTGGTTGCGTCGTCGCTGGCGGTGGGCGACGCGAATCAGGCCGCCTGCTCGCATGAAACCGAAATCGCATCGGGCTTCCGCACCTATCTCCCCGACTGCCGCGCGTATGAGCTTGTGAGCCCGCCGTTCACGGAGAGTTTTCCGGTGGAACTCGAGGCTCGCTCGGCGGATGGGTCGCGCATGATCGTCGCGAGCTTTGGTGCGTTCGCGGGCACCGAAGTCGACAACACCGAAGGCGGTTCGTTCTTCGGTACGACCTACGAGTTCACGCGTGGCGCGGGCGGCTGGTCGACGGTCGCGCTCGGCCCTCCGGCGTCGGTGTTTTCCGAAGGCGGCCTCCTGGCCCCGAGCGCGAGCCTGGAACGGACGCTGTGGAAGTTGCGCCTCGCGCGACCTGAGGGCGCTCTGCCGGCGCAGCCCGAAGGCACCTACGACCTGTGGGTTCGTGAAGCCGCGGGCCCCGGTGGCTCGTGTCCGGCGGGTGACGTCGCGGTTCCCGGTGCGTGCTTCGCCCTCATCGGGCCGGGGCAGCCGCCGGGCCACCACCCGTTCTTCGGGGAAGCGGAAGGAGGCAACTATAGGGGGAAGTCTGGGGATTTGACGCATGTGCTCATCGCGCAGATGAGCGAAGGCGAAGGAATCGAAGCTGGTCTGTGGCCGGGAGACAAGACCGTCGAAGGCAGGTCGCTCTACGAGTATTCGGGGCTGGGAGAAGCTGAACCGAAGCTGGTCGGGGTGAGGAACAAAGGCCCGCTCGCGAGCAACACCGAAGCCAAGCTGATCGGCGTGTGCGGAACGCGCTTGGGCGGTCCAGGTGACGCGTATAACGCGATCTCGGCGTCCGGTGCGACGGTGTTCTTCACTGCGAACGAATGTTTCACGGGAACAGAACCGGAAGAACCGAAAGTCAACGAACTGTACGCGCGCATCAACGGGTCTGAAACGGTGGACGTCTCCGAGCCCACAACAGGGCCGGCGGGGGACTGCGAACTGTGCAACACGAGCAGCCGCGAAGAAGCCCACTTCCAGGGGGCCTCCGAAGACGGAAGCAAGGTGTTCTTCCTCAGCGAACAGACCCACCTGCTGCCCCTCGCGGAAGGCCCGAACCTCTACGAGTACGACTTCAAGGGGCCTGAACACGAAAAGCTCGTGCGCGTCTCAGGTGAGATGGCCGAACCCGAAGTGCGGGGTGTGGTGCGAGTCTCCGCCAAGGACGGCTCGCACGTCTACTTCGTCGCCGGCGGCGCGCTGGTGGGCAACCAGAACGAAAACAAAGAAAAGGCCAAAGCAGGGGCGGACAACCTGTACGTGTATGAGCCCGATCCGGCCGATCCGGGGCACTACAAGACGGTGTTCATAGCGATGTTGTGCTCGGAAGCGGGCGAATCGGGTTCGGTGTCCGACGCGAAGTGTCATGCCTCAGATGAACATCTCTGGAGGCACGAAGACGCACGGCCGGCGCAGGCGACCCCGGACGGCCGGTTCCTGGTGTTCTCCAGCAGCGCTCAGCTCACGTCCGACGATACGAGCACGGTGTCGCAGATCTTCGAGTACGACGCGCAGACCGGCAGCCTTGTGCGTGTCTCGCGGGGGCAGTTGGTCGCCGGTGGTTCGGAATGCGCGGCGACGAAAGGAATCGAGGAACGCTTCAACTGCGACGGGAACACGAAAAACGGAGCGCTCGCCCCGCTCTTGCTTTATACCGGATACGAACGCTCCGAACCTACGCAGACCGAGACATCGTCAGTCGTCTCCGAAGACGGGTCGTATGTGTTCTTCATGAGCCCCGACGGTCTTGCGGGAGGTGCGTCGCCCGGCCTCTGGAACGTGTATGAGTACCACGACGGGAACGTGTACCTGATCTCCGACGGGCAGGACGCGAAGGCAAATGAACTCAGCCTGCGGGGCACCGACGCGTCGGGTCATGACGTGTTCTTCGAAACGAGAGACCGGCTCGTGGGTCAGGACACCAACGCCCAGAACGCTGTCTACGACGCGCGCGTCGACGGGGGCTTCCCTGGGCCGGTATTCCCGGCGGGCTGCACGGGCGAATCGTGCCAGGGGTCACCGGCGTCCTCGCCGGGATTGCCCTCGGCGGGCAGCGTGGCGGTCACCGGTGGTGGCAACCTGTCGTCACCGCCCGAATCCAAACCCAAGCCCAAGGCCAAGCCGCTGACACGGGCTCAGAAGCTCGCGGACGCGCTGCGCGCCTGCGGGAAGAAGCCGACCAAGCAGCGAGCTAAGTGCAAAGCCCGCGCCAGAACGCGCTACGGAGCGAAAGCCAAGAAGAGCTCCGGCGGGAAAGCGAAGCAGGGCAATGGGAGGGTTCGCTGATGCCTATCGACACCATATCGGCACTTCGTCGTGCCTCGGCGACGTTGCCGGCGGCTCTGCTCCTGCTGGCCGGCGTCGGAGGCTCACCCGCGGTCGCGGCGACCCCCGGTCCCGGTTGGACGGTCAGCTCGGTCGCGGAACCCAGTGACTTCTCCTCGACACACAACGCCGAATGCGCAGCGCAGCATATAGGATCAGGCGAAGAACCGGCCCAGGGGCCGTGCGACCGCTACAGGCTGCTCGTCAGGAACGTGGGGTCTGAAAGCACCAGCGGATCGGTCACGATCACCGACACGCTGCCCCCGCATATCAAGGCCGAAGGAGTCGGGGGCAATGAGAACCAGGCGGGAGCGGCAAGCGAAGCGTTGACGTGCGCAAAGACGCCCAAGCCGCATTGCACGTATGCATCCGCGGTGCCGCCCGGCGGCTTCTTCACGATGGAGGTCCAGATCGTGGTCGAAGCGGGCGTGGCGCCCTCAGTCACAAACGGGGTCACGGTCGAAGGCGGTGGCGCGCCGACGGTCTCCGCGAGCGCGCCGGGCGCCGAGCCCAACATGGTGAACGGGTCCTCGATCCCGTTCGAATTCACGAGCTTCGCGTTCGGGGCGGACGGCGTCGACGGGGCGCCGGACGTCCAGGCGGGCGACCATCCCTACGGGATGACGGTGAACTTCGCGGTATCCACCTTCACGCAGTTCAGATACGAAGCTTATAATCACGAAAAAGAAATCTATTCGCATTATCCCGTGCAGGACGGTGTGAAGGACGTGACGGTCGATCTGCCGCCCGGTTTCGTGGGCGACCCGCAGGTGGCTGAACAGTGCTCGCAGAACCAGCTGGTGAAACAGGAATGTCCGCCGGCGAGCGAGGTCGGAACGGTTGCTATCCAGGAGGAAAGCGTCTTCAAATTCACAGGCGAGACAACCGGCCTTATATCGGCTGTGTATAACATGATCCCCGACGCCGGCTATCCGGCAGAGTTCGCGTTCAGGTTCACAGGGGAAACGTTCGCGATCTACGCGAACGTGGCGCACACGGCTCAGGGTTATGTCTTGCGTGCCTTCAGCCCGGGTATCGTCAACGGCGATATCGGCCAGGTGTCGCTCACGTTCTTCGGCGATCCCGGTGAACACGACGGTCTCCCGGCGTCATCCGGGGCGTTCTTGACGAACCCGGGAGACTGCTCGGCGAGCGATGCCGAAGCGACCGTTCGGGGGACATCGTGGGGAGAACCGGATGCCTGGATCACATCGAAAGCCGTCGTCTATCCCCACGTGACCGGCTGCAACCTGCTCCAGTTCAACCCGACGGTCGCGGTGGAACCGGAAGTCAAGCGCGTGGACACTCCGTCGGGGTACGAGGTGGACCTGAAGGTCCCGCAGGCGCAGCAGAGCTATGCGCCCGTGCTCGCCACGCCGGACCTGAAGGACGCGACAGTCACGCTGCCCGCGGGCGTGTCGATCTCCCCCTCGGCCGCGGACGGCCTTGCGGGCTGCCAGGAAACGGGTCCGGAAGGGATCGACATCCCGTCGGGCGAACGGCTGCCCGACGAAGCCGGCGAAGGCGAAGAAATCGGCGTCGACGGCCTCGCGCGTCTCGCCAAAGGCCACTGTCCGGCGGCGTCGCAGATCGGCACCGTGGAAATCGAAACGCCGCTGCTGCCGGCGCACACGCTGACGGGCCACGTCTACCTGGCGCAGCCGAAGTGCGGCGGTGCAGGCCAGTCCGCCTGCACCGAAGCGAGCGCGACGAACGGCGAACTGTACGGCCTCTACATCGAAGCGGAAGGCTCCGGGGTCGTCATCAAGCTCCCGGGCACGGTGTCGGCGAACCCGAGCACCGGGCAGCTGACCGGAACGTTCAAGGAAAACCCGCAGCTCCCGTTCAGCGAACTGAAGCTGCACTTCAACAGCGGGCCACGCGCGCCGCTGGCCAACCCTCAGTCGTGCGGGTCGTTTGCGGCGGTCTCGACGTTGACCTCGTGGGGTGGGCAGGAAACATCGGGCGTTTCCCCGTCCTTCGGCGTGGACTGGGACGGCAAAGGCGGAGCGTGCCCCGCGAGCCTGCCGTTCGCCCCCGGCTTCTCCGCGGGCACAGTTCAGACGCTCGCCGACGCCTTCACGCCGTTCACGATGACCCTCTCGCGCAAGGACGGCGAACAGGACCTCGGCGGCGTGTCGCTGACGATGCCCCCGGGCGTGGCGGGGATGCTCGCGAAGGTCCCGCTCTGCGGCGAACCGCAGGCGAACCTCGGCACCTGCCCTGAAGCGTCGAGGATCGGCACGGTCAACGCGGCCGCCGGTGCGGGCTCGCACCCGTTCTGGCTGTCCGGCCCGGTCTACCTGACCGGCCCCTACAACAAAGCCCCGTTCGGCCTCTCGATCGTCGTGCCGGCCAAGGCGGGTCCGTTCAACCTCGGCAACGTCATCGAACGCGCGACGATCAACGTCGATCCCCACACGGCGCAGGTCACGGTCGCCGCCGGTCCGTTGCAGCAGAGCCGCGACGGCGTGCCGTTCCGCCTGAAAGCGCTCAACGTGACAATCGACCGTCCCGGGTTCATGTTCAACCCGACGAACTGCTCGCAGCTGCACATGACGGGCACGATCTCCGGCGTGATGCCCAACGGCTCACCGGGCTCCAGCGTGGCGGTGTCGAGCCCGTTCGCGGTCGCCAACTGCGCCAACCTCCCGTTCAAGCCGAAGTTCAGCGCATCGACGTCCGGCAAGACCTCGCGCAAGAACGGGACGAGCCTGAAGGTGAGGATCGTCTACCCGGGCGCCAACGCGAATCTTCGCTCGGTGAAGGTCAAACTGCCCAAGCAGCTGCCCTCGCGCCTGTCCACCCTGCAGAAGGCGTGTACGGACACGGTCTTCAACGTCAACCCGGCGGCGTGTCCGGCGGCCTCCAGGGTCGGGACGGCCACGACGACGACGCCGGTGCTGTCGGCGCCGCTGTCGGGCCCGGTGTACTTCGTCTCCCACGGCACGCGCAAGTTCCCCGACCTGGTCATGATCCTGCAGGGTGACGGCGTGACCGTGATCCTGGACGGCGAAACGTTCATCTCGAAAGAGGGCATCACCAGCTCGACGTTCCGGGCGGTCCCCGACGTGCCGTTCAGCTCATTCGAGCTCAACCTGCCCAAGGGTCCCTACTCGACGCTGACGAACAACGGCAACCTGTGCAAGGGCACGCTGCTCATGCCCACGGCGCTGACGGGTCAGAACGGCGCGGTGATCAAACAGAGCACGAAGATCACGGTCACGGACTGCCCGAAAGCGAAGAAGAAGAAGGCGAAGAGGAAATAACGGCCGGGGGCTCCCCGGGCGCTTCACCCCCTCCCGGCGCCCTGGGGAGCCCCAGCCGATCGAGGTCTCAGGGCAAGATGTCTCCCAGACGACAAGGCTCCGCTGACGATCCGGCATTCGAGAAGCTCTCCCCGGGGCGTAACGGCCTGGGGGCCGAGCAGGTCTCAGAGATCCAGCGCGCGCGCATGCTCGCCGCGATGGTCGAGGTCGCCACGGAGCGCGGGGCCGCCAACGCGACGGTCGCCCGCGTCGTCGCGCGCTCGGGTGTCTCGCGCCGCACGTTCTACGAGCTGTTCGGTGGCCGCGAGGAGTGCTTCCTCGCCGCGTTCGACGACGCGATCGCACGCATCGCTGGCGAGGTCATCCCCGCGTATGAGCGTGCCGGGCGCTGGCGGGAGAAGATCCGGGCCGCGCTCACCGCGCTGCTCGAGTTCCTCGACGATGAGCCCGGTATAGGCCGCCTCGTGGTCGTGGAGACGCTCGGAGCGGGACCCAACGCGCTTGAGCGCCGCCGCCACGTCCTCGCCCAAATAATCACAGCGGTCGACGAAGGCCGGCTTGAAGCGAAGAGGAGCGACGGTCCACCAGCCCTCACGGCCGAGGGCGTCGTCGGAGCCGTCTTCTCGCTGATCCACTCGCGCCTCTTGGCTTGTCCCCGCACGGGGGAGGGCGATCCCGGACCGCTCCGGGAGCTGACAAACCCGCTGATGAGCATGATCGTGCTGCCTTACCTGGGCCCGGCCGCGGCTCGTAAGGAGATGGAGCGTGCCGTCCCGAAGGCGCCCGCCCGTCCGCGCCCGGTCAACGGCGATCCGTTGCGCGAGCTTCAGATACGGCTCACATACCGCACCGTCCGTGTGCTGATGGCGCTCGGCGCGCACCCGGGCGCATCGAACCGGCAGATCGGCGACGCGTCCGGTGTCGCCGACCAGGGCCAGATCTCAAAGCTGCTGCACCGCCTTGCGCGCCTCGGCCTGGTCGATAACAGCCGCGACGGCCAGGCCCACGGCCTGGCGAACGTGTGGACGCTGACCGCCCGGGGCGAGTCGGTCGAGCAGGCGCTGCGCCTTTCACCGGACGGTCATGACAGGCCGTCTGCGACAAGCCAAGAGCCCGACGGTTGATTTGGCGCGCAGCGGCTTGGCCCGCCCTCAGCGAGTGGCGGCGCCCTGCGGCTCGACGGCCGGCGGGACCTGCTGCTCGTGCGCGTCAAGGGGCGCGTGCGAGGCGATGAAGTCCTTGGAGCGCACGAGCGCGAACGCGCACACCGCCCCCCCGAAGGCGATCGCAGCGGCGATCTGAAGGATGTTCGTGAACGCCCCGACGAACGCCACGCGGTAGGTGTGGTGGGCGAGCGTGCCGCGGGCGAGGTCGTGCTGGAAGACGGCGCCGAGCGCGGCGATGCCGGTCGCGATGCCGACCTGACGGAACGTGTTGTTGGCGCCCGAGGCCATCCCGCTGCGCGCCGGCGGCGCCACGGCGATCGCGGCCGAGGCGAGCGGCGGGTTGACCAGGCCGATGCCGGCGCCCTCGAGCACGAAGCCCGGGATCAGCGCGGTCCAGCCGGTGCTCGCGCTCACGGCGGTCATCGCGAGCAGGCCCGCGCCGACGAGCAGCATCCCGACGCCGAGCAGCATGCGGATCGGCACATGCACGCTGAGCCTCCCGGCGAGCGGCGCCACCGCGAACGAGAGCAGCGTGGTCGGCAGGAAGCGCAGGCCGGCCTGCAGCGGTGAGTAGCCGAGCACGTTCTGGATGTAGAGGGTCAGGTACAGGAACATCGAGAAAGCGGATGCCGCCATGGTGAACCCCACGATGTTCGCGCCCGCGAACGCCGGCCGGCGGAACAGGGAGAGGTCGAGCATCGGCCTGCTCTGTAGGCGCTCGGCGAGCAGGAACAGCGCGAACAGGACGACCGAGCCCGAGAGCATCGCCACGATCTGGGTCGAGCCCCAGCCCGAGTCGTTGCCGCGCACGAGCGCGAACACGAGCAGGATCAGCGAGCCGGAGAACGTCGCGAGGCCCGCCCAGTCCACGCGCGTGGCGCCCGGGTCGCTCGACTCGAGCGCCTTCGCGAGGGTCACGATCACGGCGAGGATGCCGATCGGGACGTTGACGAAGAAGATCCACTCCCAGCCGATCCCCGAGGTGATGATCCCGCCCACGAGCGGGCCGATCGCGACGGCCGCGCCGGTGACGGCGCCGAACACACCGAACGCCACGCCGCGGTCGCGCCCGTGGAACGCCTGGGCGATCAGTGCGAGCGAGGTGGCGTACATGAGCGCCCCGCCGACTCCCTGGACTCCGCGCGCGAGGTTGAGCATCAGCGCGCTGGAGGACAGCCCGCAGACGGCCGAGGCGCCCGTGAACACGACGAGGCCGATCGCGAACAGACGGCGGCGGCCGAACCGGTCCGCCAGCGCCCCGCCGGTGAGCAGGAACGCGGCGAGCGTGAGGGCGTAGGCGTCGACGACCCACTGCAGGTCCTGGAAGCTCGAGTGCAGTGAGCGCTGGATCGCGGGCAGCGCGACGTTCACGACGGTGATGTCGAGCAGCAGCATGAAGATCGCCACCGAGACGGCGATCAATGTCCACCACTTGCGATCCATCAACCGACTCTAGCCCTGCCTGAGATGCTTCTCCAGGAACGGCACGACCCGAGCCCACAGCCGCGCGGCCGGCTCGGGCCGGTAGTAGGGGCGATGGTCGGCGAGGAAGGCGTGGCCGGCGTTCTCGTAGAGGTCCACTCGCGTTTCGTGAGGGGTTTGTGCCAACC
>CABEAD010000128.1_pt1 | contig 14603 bp, 18 predicted proteins | sample 3132311 | NCBI WGS metagenome assembly CABEAD01 (sample SAMEA5534342, study PRJEB31848) | metagenome | biome: tundra; feature: field; material: soil | place: USA | collected 2013-05 | depth 0.45 m
CGCCGTGGGGCAGTCCGCGCAGGAGCACCGCGTGAGCGAGGCCGAAGCCGATCCAGTAGATCCCGAACAGGGTGAGCGCCATCCCTCCGACGCTCCGGTGTCGCTGCGCGAGCGTCAGCCCGAACAGCATGGGCAAGGCCGCCACGGCGGCGAGCAGGACCTGGAGCTGGCCGCCATACAGCGCGGCGAGCAAGAGACCCGCGAGCGCGATGAACCCAGCCAGGCGCACGGGATGGGCGCGCTCGTACATTCCGTAGAGCTCGTGCATGCAGATGCACCCGAGCACGAACACCCCCAGCGTGAAGATGAGCCCACCCTCGATCACCAGGAACAGCGCGAGCGCGATCAGGGGGAGGGCGACGACCACACGGGCGCGGAGGTCGGAGCCTTGGTTTCCCCGCATCCCTCGATCGCCCCGGGCGACGAGGCGGACCGCCGCCGAGGAGAACGCGCTTGAGAATATGCGATGTTCGCCGGCCATCAGAACGCGTACTTCGGGGTCATCAGCGCCCGCCGAACCGGCGGCGGCGCTCGGAGAACTCGGCGAGGGACTCTTCGAGCGCCTCGCGCGTGAATTCCGGCCACAGCTCCTCTCGGAAGACGAGCTCCGAGTAGGCCGACTGCCACAGCAGGTAGTTCGACAGCCGTCGCTCGCCGCTCGTGCGGATGATCAGGTCGGGATCGTGCATCTCGGGCGCGTAGAGCAGCTTGCGGAAGTCCTCCTCGCTGCCCCCCGTGAACGCGCGCGCCGCATCGATGATCTCCGCGCGCCCACCGTAGTTGAACGCGACGAACAGCGTGACCCGCGTGTTGGCCCGCGTGAGCTCTTCAGCCCAGCTCATGCGCTCGACGAGATCTCCCGCCACGCCCTCGCGGCGGCCGATGAAGCGCATCCGCACGCCCTCCGCGTGGAGCTCGGGGGTCTCCTCGGCGATGCGTTTTGCGAACATCGCCATCAGGCCCTGGACCTCCTCGGGGGGACGCGACCAGTTCTCCGTCGAGAACGAGTACACGGTCAGCTCCTGAACCCCCAGTTCAACCGCGTCGCGCAGCCGCGCCTTGACGGTATCGGCGCCCGCGCTGTGCCCCTCGTTGACCGACACGCCGTGGGCGCGTGCCCAGCGGCCGTTGCCGTCGGTGATGATCGCGACGTACCTCGCCTCGTGAGGATCGCCCATCACACCTCGAGGATCTCGTCTTCCTTGGCCTTCAGCACGGCATCGAGATCGCCGATGCGCCCGTCGGTGAGCTTCTGCAGCTCAACCTCCGCGCGGTGCTCGTCGTCGGAGCCCGCCTCGCCTTCGGCCTTCATCTCGCGCAGGTGCCCCATCGTGTCGCGACGGACGTTGCGGATCGCCACACGCCCCTCCTCGGCGAGGTTGCGCACGACCTTCACGAGCTCCCTGCGGCGCTCCTCGGTCAGCTCGGGCACAACCAGACGCACGATGTTGCCGTCGTTGGAGGGATTCAGGCCGACGTCGGACTCGTTGATCGCCTTCTCAATCGACTTGATCGAAGACTTGTCATACGGCTGCACGGTGATCAGGCGCGCCTCCGGCGCGGAGATCGTCGCGAGCTGGTGCAGCGGCGTTTGGGCGCCGTAGTAGTCCACCATCACACGGTCCAGCAGCGCCGGGCTGGCCCGACCCGTTCTCACGCTCGAGAACTCGTGCTGGGTGGACTCCAGCGACTTGCTCATCCGCTCGCGCGCATCGTCGAGCAGGGCATCGATCATCTCAGCGGTCACCGTCGGCTCCTCTCCTCGATTGACATGGATATGCACGCGTCATGCGCTCACCAGCGTGCCCACGCGGGCGCCCGAGATTATCCGCGCGATGTTCGTCTCGTCGTCCATGTTGAAGACGTTCAATGGCATCTCGTTCTCCATGCAGAGCGCGAGCGCGGTGGAGTCCATCACGCGCAGGCGCCGCTCGATCGCCTCCATGTGGGTGAGCTGTGGGATGAACCGCGCCGTCGGCTCGAGTGCCGGGTCGGCGCTGTATACGCCCTCAACGCCGTTCTTGGCCATCAGAATGATCTCCGCATGGATCTCCGCGGCGCGCAGGGCGGCGGCGGTGTCGGTCGTGAAGAACGGGTTGCCGGTGCCCGCCGCGAAGATCACGACGCGTCCCTTCTCGAGGTGGCGCATCGCGCGACGGCGTATGTATGGCTCGGCGACCTCGGAGATGGCGAGCGCCGACTGCACGCGTGTGTCCGTGCCCGCTTTCTCCAGCGCGTCCTGCAAGGGCAGCGCGTTGAGCACCGTGGCGAGCATCCCCATGTAGTCGGCCGTGGCCCTGTCCATGCCCTCCGCGGCACCCTTCACGCCCCTGAAGATGTTGCCGGCGCCGACCACGATCGCGACCTCCACGCCCTGGTCGCGCACCGCGCTCACCTGACGCGCCACGGCCGCCACGCGGTCGGGGTCGGTGCCGTACTCCAACGAGCCCATCAGGGCCTCGCCGGAGAGCTTCAACAGTATGCGTTTGAAGGCAGGGGCGCCCATCGACGCCAGAGCCTATCCGGCCCGGCCGCTACTGGCCTACGGCAAACCGGCTGAAGCGGCGTATGACTACGTTCTCGCCGGTCTTGGCGGTGAGCTCGTCGCGGAGCTGCTGGACGGTCTTGCCCTCGAACTTGGGGTTGTGCATCCCGAGCTCGAGCAGCACGATCGTTCCGAACCAGGCGTCGAGCTTGCCGGCGACGATCTTCTCGCGCACGTTCTCCGGCTTCTCGGAGGCCTCCCGTTCGTAGATGCGTGCCTCCGCGTCGCGGGTCTCGGCGGGGACGTCGTCGCGACTGACGTAGGAGACGGAGGGCGTGGCGGCGATCTGCATCGCGATGTCGCGCGCGAAGCTCACGAAGTCCTCGTTGGTGGCGACGAAGTCGGTGTTGCAGTCGACCTCGATCAGAACTCCGACCTTGGCGCCCGCGTGGATGTAGGCCTGGACGGTGCCCTCGGTGGCGGTGCGCTCGCCGAGATCCTGGATCTTCTTGCCCTGCTCCAGGCGCAAGATCTCGATGGCCTTCTCGATGTCGCCGCCGGCCTCGGAGAGGGCCTTCTTGCAGTCCATCATGCCCGCGCCCGTGCGATCGCGCAGGGCCTTGACGTCCTTGGCGGAGATCTGGGCCATGCTCACGATGCGCTGGCCCCCTCTGCTGGTGCCTCTGCAGAAGCAGCCTCCTGCGCCGCCTCTGGGGGAGGTACAGCCGGTGCGGGAGGCGCAGACGGTGCTGCTTGTGCTGCCGGTGCTGCTTGTGCTGCCGGTGTGGGAGGCGCAGACGGTACTGCCTGCGCTGCCGGTGGCTCCGCGGCGGGCGCTGTGGCGGGCGCCTGAGCGGCGGCAGCGGCAGCCTGCTTCTCGGCGGCCTCGCGCTTGGCCTGCGCCTCAGCCTCGCGTCGCGCACGCTCCTCGGCCTCGCGACGGGCCTGCTCGGCCCTTTCCTGGCGCGCTCGCTCCTCCTCGGCACGGAAGACCGCATGGCCCTGAGAGACGACGTCGCCGATCGCTTTGGTGATCAGGGTGCACGAGCGGATCGCGTCGTCGTTGCCCGGGATCACGTAGTCGATTCCATCCGGGTCGCAGTTGGTGTCGACCAGGCCGATGATCGGGATGCGCAGACGCTGGGCTTCGCGTACCGCGATCGCCTCGGTCTTGAGGTCGATCACGAACATCGCGTTCGGGACGCGCTGCATGTTCTTGACGCCGCCGAGGTTGGCCCTGAGCTTCGCGAGGTCGGCCTGGGCGGCCATGCGCTCGCGCGTGGGCAGCAGGGCGAGCTGGCCCTCGGTCTCGTAGCGTTCGAGGTCGTGCAGGCGGCGGATGCGCTGGTTGATCGTCTGGAAGTTGGTCAACAGGCCACCGAGCCAGCGGCGGTTGACATAGGGCATGTCGGCGGCCTCGGCGACCTCCTTGATCGTGTCGCGGGCCTGCTTCTTGGTGCCCACGAACAGGACTGTGCCGCCGCGGTGGGCGATTTGGGCGGCGAATTCCTGGGCCTGCTGCAACAGCACAGCGGTCTTCAGGAGGTCGATGATGTAGATGCCGTTGCGCTCGCCATGGATGAAGCGGCGCATCTTGGGGTTCCAGCGGCGTGTCTGATGGCCGAAATGGACTCCGGCCTCCAGCAGATCCGCGATACCTACTTGCGTCACGGTCGTTGCTCCCTTGGTGTCAATTCGATTGATCCGTGTGGTGCGTCGCGGACCCGAATGGCGCTCTCGGATGGCGTCGCTCGGGCAGGGCCGCGCTGCGCAGTCGCACGGTGGTCGGGGTTGGTCCGGGGTTGGTCTGAGCGCCCAGGATAGCCGAAGGGGACGCCCGCGGCTCTGGCGCGGGCCCTAATGAAGGCCGTCGCGTTCGGCCCGCTCCAGCGCCGTGCGCAGATCGTCGGGCAGCGGCGAGGAGATCTCGAGTCGCTCGCCTGTGATCGGATGGTGCAGCGCGAGGCGGGTGGCGTGCAGGAACTGGCGCTCCAGGCCCAGCAGCCCCGGCGTGCCGTACTCGGGATCGCCGCACACGGGATGCCCGATCGCCTGCAGATGGACGCGGATCTGGTGGGTGCGCCCGGTGTCCAAGCGCAGGCGCAAGAGCGATGCGCCCCGCAGGGCGCGCTCCAGGGTGAAATAGGTGCGAGCCTCGCGCGGGGCGACTCCGCCCACCGCCATGCGGGTGCGCACGCGCGGGTCGCGGCCGATCGGCGCCTCGATCGTGCCGGTGCGCGCCGGCGGACGACCCTCGACGAGCGCGAGATACTCGCGCTCTATCAGTCGCTTCCTCAAGGCGGCCTGCAAAAGCCGGTGGACCTCCTCCGAGCGGGCGACGACGAGCAGACCGGACGTGTCACGATCGAGCCGGTGGACGATCCCGGGTCGATCCGGATCCCCCCCACCCACACCGGCGGCGGCGGAGAGCAGCTGCGACAGCGTGCCCTCGCGGTGCCCGCGCGCGGGGTGCACGACCAGGCCCGCCGGCTTGTCCACCACGAGCAGGTGCTCGTCCTGCCAGACGATCTTGGGCTCGGGCATCACTCGCGGCTCTCTATCACGAGCAGCAGCACCAGCACGCCCAGCGTGATCGCGGCGTCGGCGAGGTTGAAGGGGGGCCAGCCGAGCGGGAGCTTGATGAAGTCGGTGACCGAACTGGCGCGGATGCGGTCGATGATGTTGCCGAGCGCGCCGCCGAGCACCATCCCTGTGGGGAGCCAGATCAACGGCCTGGTGCAGTGGCGCGCGAAGTAGACCAGGAGCACCGCGAGCGCAACGCCGACGAGCACCGTGACGGCGATGTGGCGACCCGGAAGGAAGCCGAAGGCGACGCCCCGGTTGCGCGTGTTCACGAGCTGTAGGCCCGGCAGCACGTTTCGGGTTTCGCCTGGCACGATCGAGCTCTCGACGGCGCGCTTTGAGATCTGGTCGAGCACGACCACGGCGGCCATCACGAGCCCGGCCCACAGCCAGGCGGCGCCGGGACGCCTCGCGGAGCCCACCTGGGTCAACCGTGGATGAGGCCGTTGACGATCAGGCTGTTGAGGAGCGACAGCACGATGATCGCCACGATCGGGCTGAAGTCGAAGGCGCCGACCATCGGGATGACACGCCGGAAGATGCGCAGGTAGGGCTCGCAGATGTCGCGCAGGAATGCGAGGACGGCGTCGCTGGCGCGCGAGTAGGGCGGGCGCAGGCCGAATGCGAACAAGAGCTGGACGACGATGTAGAGGACGATGAGCAGCGTGTAGACGTAGATCAGCGTCGAGAGGTAGCCCGCGATTTCGGTGCGGACGCTGGCGAGCAGGAGGGTCATCATCGGGCATCGTCTCCCAGGACGGCGTCGAGGGCGTCGCTGAACGCGGCTCTCACGCCGCCGTGCTCAAGGGCGGCGAGGCCGCGCGCGGTCGTGCCGCCGGGCGAGGTGACCTCGCGGCGCACGGCGAGCGTGTCGTAGCCGCGACGGCGCAACAGCTCCGCGGTGCCGGCGAGCGTCTCGGTGACGAGCGCCGAGGCCTGGGCGGACGGAATGCCGCGGCGCACGCCCGCGTCGACCTGGGCCTCGGCGACGAGCGCGACATAGGCGGGCGCGCACGACATCAGCCCCATGGCGACGTCCACGAGCGAGTCCTCCAGCGTGACGAGCGTGCCGAGCTCGGCGAACAGCTCGCAAACCTTTTCGTCGATGGCTCTGTCTCCGGTGAGGAGCGCCTCCGTCTCCATCTCCGGGTCGGCTGCTCTCACGACCGCCCCCCGGCGCACCTCCACCGGCAAAGACGGCAGGAAGCGGTAGACCAGCCGGTCGGGGTAGACCTCCTTCAAGACGGACAGCGGTGTGGCGGCGAGGATCGACGCGACCGCCCTCGCGCCGGGCGCCACCTCCTGTGCGATGGCGCGCAGCTGGGCGGGCTTGTGGCAGAGCACGACGAGGTCCGCACGCTCGGCCACCTCGGCGTTCGATGCGAGCACTTGGCCGCCGGTCTCGCGCACCAACGCCTCGGCGCGCTCGGAGACGGGGTCGAAGCAGAGCACGGGCCTAGCCCACCCGCGCGCCATCGCGCGAGCCATGTTCCCGGCGCCGATCAGACCGATGTTCATAGGGCAGTCAGGCTACCGGCCGGGTCGGCCGATCAGCTTTGATTGAAGAAGCCCTTTTCGATTAACCGCGCGCGCTCCTCGGCGGAGATCTCGACGTTGCGCGGGGTGACCATGAAGACCTTGTCGGCGATCCTCTGCATGCCGCCGTCGAGCGCATAGGTGAGGCCGCTGGCGAAGTCGATCAGACGCTTTGACAAGTCGGTGTCGGCGCCCTGCAGGTTGAGGATCACCGGGATCGACTCCTTGAACTTGTCGGCGATCTGCTGGGCGTCGTTGAACGACTTGGGGATCACCAGATGCACGCGCACGTCGCCGTTGCCGCGGCCGACGGGGCGCAGCACCGCGGTGGGGCGCCCCCGCGGTTCGTCCTCGGCGAAGATCTCGTCGAACTCGTCGCGCCGGCGGCGCGCTGATAGGCGCCGCACGTTGGGACGCTCGCGATAGCGGTCGGCTATCTCCTCCTCGTGGGGCTCGTCGTCGTAGTCGTCGTGATACTCCTCGGCCAAGCCGAAGTACACGAGAGCGCGGTGCCAAGAGTCGCGAAAGGCCATTTGTAAGGGGCGTTTTCGTTGAAAACGGACGTTTCCCTGCTCATGCTAACCACCCCGCCGTGCTGTGGCGAGGCGCCAGGGGGTGTTCCGTACGGCTCTAAGCGTACAACCGCGTGCCGATCCGCACGATCGTGGCGCCCTCCTGCACCGCGACGGCGAAGTCCTGCGTGGTGCCCATCGAGAGGTGCTCGAGGCCCCGCGAGGCGCCCATCTCGCGCAGCCGGCGAAACCAGGGACGACTGCTCTCCGGGTCGGTGCAGAGCGGGGGCATCGTCATCAGCCCCGCCACCGGCACCGGCGAGCGCGCGATGAACGCGTCGAGCTCGTCCGGAACGATCCCGGCCTTGCTCGCCTCACCCGAGAGGTTCACCTCGACGAGCACGCGCAGCCCCGGACGGGCCTGGCCGAGATGGCGCTCGAGCTCGCGCGTCGCCGAGTCGCTCGCAAGCGAGTGGATCAAGCGCACGTGGGGCACGATCGCGCGCACGTGTTTGCTTTGGAGCGCCCCGATGAAGTCCCAGGCGAAAAGATCTCCGTGAGCTTGCACCTTCGCCACGAGGTCTCCAGCGCGGTTCTCCCCAACGACTGCGACCCCAGCCTCGGCGAGCGCCGGAAGCTCCTCGCTGGGGACGTACTTGCCCGCCGCCACGATCTCGACGTCGCCCGGGTCACGCCCGGCCCAGTCCGCGGCCGCAGCGATCTCGGCGCGAACCTCCTCGAGATTGCCTCTGACGCGCTCGGCGTCCAGGCCGTGAATCAGTCGCGCCATCGAGCTCCCGAGGGCGGGCCGGCGACGCTCCGGGCAACGGCGGCTCCGCTCATCGGGTGAGCCACGCGACGCCCGCCTGGCGCCCGGCACGGGCGCCTTCGCGGCGGTATGAGAAGAAGCGCTCGTCGCAGATCGTGCAGAGCGGGGCATCGCGCACCTCGGCGACCCCGGCCCCCAGCAGCCGGTCGCGCGCGAGCGCGCGCAGGTCGATCAGGCGGCCGTGGCGGTGGGCGTCACCGAAGGCCGAGTGGACCTCCTCGCCGACCTCGTAGCAGCAGGCGCCCGCGCACGGGCCGACCACGGCGAGCACGTCGCCCTGCCCGCCGACGTCGCGCAGGGCGCGGACCCCCTCCTCGAGCACGCCCGCCGCGAGCCCGCGCCAGCCGGCGTGAAGCGCCGCCACGGCGCCGTCCGCGCCGAGCACGACCGGGATGCAGTCGGCCGCGAGCACCATCGCCGCGATGTCGTGCGCCGATACGGCATGGCCGTCGGCCTGGAACGTCGGCCGGCGAGCTTCCTCGCCATCTTCCAAGCTGGTTGCCCGGCGTGGCCCGGCCCCGTCGTCGAACACGCGTCCAACGACCGTTCCATGGACCTGGTAGCCGCGCACGATCCGCCGCACGCCCAGGGAGTCGCGCAGCCGCTCGCGCGAGCGGCGGCCGTGCTCGGCACGATCGCCCCCGACGCTCGACAGGTTGCCGTGAGCGCGCGTCGTGAACAGCCCGCGACCGCCGCCGGGGAGCTCGAAGGAGAGCTCGTCGATGCTCACACCCGCGCCTCCAGGGCAGCCAGGAGTTGCGCGTCGCGCGTGTCGTCGAGGCGGCCGTCGAGTAGCAACGCCAGCGCGGCGTCCAAGCGCCGGCCGATCTCAGGACCCTGTGGAACGCCCGCCCCGAGCAGGTCCTCTCCGGTTATCGCGAGCCGCACGTTGCGCGTCTGCAAAAGCCAGCGCTCAGCGGCCCTCGCGCACTCCGGGCCGCCGATCGCGCCCGCCAACGCCACACCCTCCAGGGGCGCTCCGTTCGCGACCGCGTGCAACTCGGAGACCGTCTCGATGGCCGGCAGCTCGCTTACGAGCCGCGCGCTCGTTACGGCGGCCGCGACGACACGGTCGCGGTCGGCCGAGTGAAACTGCCAGCGGTCGATCAGCGCCCGCGCCTGCCCACCCGGCTCCTCGTCCACACTCAAAATGAGCGGAAGGACGAGCGAGGCCAGCACGAGCAGATCGGGCCTGCCGTCCCCAGATGGGAGCAGCTCGAGCGCCCGGCCCACCAGCGACTCCCGCAGGTGCAGACGCGGGTGCAGAGCGCTGAGCACCCCCAGGCGCGCCATCTCAGCCAAAGCGTCGAGCGGCTCCGGTTCGGCGAGCGCGAGTCGCAGCTCAGCTCCGATCCGCGCCCCCGAGACGGTCGAGAGCGCGCCCCCCGCCAGCGCCCGGGCGGCCAGCTCGGCTGTGTGCCCCTCCGGCTCGAAGCCGAGCCTCGCCGCGTAGCGGGCGATGCGCAAGAGGCGCGTCGGATCGTCGAGGAAGCTCCGATCGTGCAGCACCCGCAGGCGTCCGGCGACAAGATCCCCCAGCGCGTGCTCAACCGTTCTCAGCTCACCGGGACGATCGCCGTCGAGGGCGACCGCGATCGCGTTGACGGTGAAGTCGCGCCTGCGCAGATCCTGCTCGAGCGTTCCGGGCCATACCTCGGGGAGGGCGCCCGGAGCCCCGTAGGACTCCGCCCGAGCCCGCACCAGGTCGATGCGCACGGCGGGCGCACTCACCAGCGCGGTGCCAAAGCGCTCGTGAACGGTCACAGTGGCGTCGAGCAGCTCGGCGAGCCTGTCGAGGACCGCCTGCACGTCGCCCTCCACGAGCGTGTCCAGCTCGCGCGGGGTGGAGCCGAGCAGGATGTCGCGCACCGCGCCGCCCACCAGCTCGACGCCGCCGCCGTGCTCTCGGGCGACGGCCAGCAGCTCCCGTCCGCCGGGCAGCTCGCGAAGGCGAGCGAGCACCAGCTGCCCGTCGGTCGTCGTCTCGTCCGCCGCCATTGAGCCTCGCCCGCTCGCTCTCAGCCGACGCGAACCGGGATGCCCGCCGCGGCCAGATAAGCCTTGGCCTGCGCGATCGTGTGTCGCTTGTAGTGGAAGATCGAGGCGCACAGGACGGCGTCGGCGCCGGCGCGCAGGGCCTCCACGAGGTGCTCGAGCTCTCCGGCGCCGCCGGAGGCGATCACGGGCACGTCGACCGCCTCGCTGACCGCCGCCGTGAGCGGCAGGTCATAGCCGTCGCTCGTGCCGTCCCGGTCCATGCTCGTGAGCAGGATCTCGCCCGCCCCGCGGCTCGCCCCCTCGCGCGCCCAGGCGACCGCGTCGCGGCCCGTGGGGGTGCGCCCGCCGGCGACGTAGGCCTCCCAGCGGCCCTCGACTCTCGGTGGGGGCTCGCCGTCACCCTCCTGAACCGCAGACCCCGTGGGCCCCGGTGCTTGTGCGGTGGCGTTCCCGTTCTCGGCCGGGACGGCCTTGGCGTCTATCGCCAGTACCACGCACTGGGCGCCGAACACGGCCGCCAGCTCGTCGATCAGCTCGGGGCGCGCGAGCGCGGCGGAGTTGACCGACACCTTGTCGGCGCCCGCGTCGAGCACGGCCTGGACGTCGGCCACCGAGCGGATGCCCCCTCCGATCGTGAACGGCACGAACACGTCGTCGGCCGTATTGCGCGCGAGCTTGACGATCGTGTCGCGACGCTCGTGGGTGGCGGTGATGTCGAGGAACACGATCTCGTCGGCGCCCTCGCGGTCGTAGTGGGCGGCGAGCTCCACCGGGTCACCCGCGTCACGGATGTCGAGGAATTCGATGCCCTTGACCACGCGACCGGCGTCGACGTCCAGGCACGGGATGACGCGCTTGTAGTGCACGCGCTCAACCGTAGCGAGCGTCGAGCACGGCCTGGGCTTCGGCGACGGTGAAGCGCCGCTCGTAGAGCGCCTTGCCGACGATCACGCCGGCGAGACTGGGCTCTCCCAGGCCCGCGAGGCCTTCCAGGTCCGACAGCTCTCCGATGCCGCCCGAGTAGGTGAAGCTCCCCGGTACGGCCTTCGCGACACGCCCGACTTCCTGCAGGTCGGGCCCTTGGAGCATCCCGTCGCGGTCGACGTTGGTGTAGACGAGCTCGCTCGCTCCTCGGTCCCAGAGTCGGGCGAGCACATCCTCCAAGCCACCATCGATGGTCTCGGTCCACCCGTCGGTGGCAACCCGCCCACCACGCACGTCCACCGATACGAGCACCCGTCCGGGCCATTCGGCGAGCGCCCGCTCCAGCAGCAGCGGGTCGGTGAATGCGGCCGTGCCGATGATCACGCGCTCGGCGCCCCCCTCGATCGCCCCCTCGATCGCCGTCAGCGAGCGCAGGCCGCCGCCGAACTGGATGGGCACGCCGAGCTCGCCGGCGATGCGCCGCAGGTGACCGAGGTTGGCGGGGGCGCCCTCGCGCGCGCCGTCGAGATCGACGACGTGCAGGTAACGTGCGCCCGCCGCCACCCAGTCGCGCGCCGCGGACAACGGGTCCTCGTCGTAGACCTTCTTCGCGTCGAAGTCGCCCTTGACCAGCCGCACGGCCTTTCCGCCGAGCATGTCGATCGCCGGATAGAGCTTCACGATCTGAGCGACGCCACGGATCTGGCGCAGATGCGCGCGAAGTTCGCCAGCAGGCGCAGGCCGGCGGCGGAGGACTTCTCGGGGTGGAACTGCACGCCATAGAAGTTGCCGCGCGCGACCACGCTCGCGAACGGAGCGCCATAGACGGCCGTTCCGATCACGTCCTCGCGCTCGGCGGGAATCGGCGCGAAGGAGTGGACGTGGTAGAAGGCGCACCGCTCCGGCAAACCCTCCGTGAGGGGCGAGCTGGAGGTGAAGCTCACCTCGTTCCAACCGATGTGCGGGAGCTTCAGCGCGCCGTGCTCGCCTGCCTGCTTGCCGTGTGCCCTTTGGGTATGCCCTTTGGGGTGCGCCCCAGAGGGTGTCCCCGCACGGGGGAGCGGGCGCACCTCTCCTTCAATCAGACCCAGCCCAGCGGCGCCTCCCTGCTCGGTCGAGTAATCGAACGCGAGCTGCATGCCGAGGCAGATGCCGAGCACCGGCGTACCGCCGGCCACGCGCTCGCGCAGGAGCTCGTCGAGGCCGCGCTCGCGCAGATTTGCCATCCCGCGCGGAAACGCGCCCACACCGGGCACCACGAGGCCGGCGGCGGCGCGCAGTCGTTCGGGCTGATCCGAGATGACCACCCTCGCCCCGACGTGCTCGAGGGCCTTCTCCACCGAGCGGCGGTTACCCATGCCGTAGTCGACGACCGCAATCTCGACCGGCTCGTCGTCAGACATGACGCCGATGAGCCGGTCGAGCGGCGAGTGAGACAAGGACGCACCGACCGCGGTGTGCTTGGCACATAAGGCGGCACCGACGGCGAAGCCGTTGGTGAGGACGCCGTATCACGAAGCCGATCGGCCGGCTCATCCCGTCAGCGTGCCCTTGGTGCTTGGCACACCGGTCTCCGTCGGGTCGATCGCCACCGCCTGGCGCAAGGCGCGCGCGAACGCCTTGAAGGCCGCCTCGATCATGTGGTGGGCGTTCGTGCCCGCCTGCACCTCCAGGTGCAGGGTGAGCTTCGCCGCGTTCGCCAGCGCCCTGAAGAACTCCTCGGCGAGCTCATGGTCGAAGCCGCCAGTGGATCCCGACGGGAGCTGGGCCGCGAACAGCGTGAACGGCCGCCCTGAGATGTCGATCGCGCAACTCGCCCGCGCCTCGTCCATCGGCACGACCGCCGACCCGTAGCGGAAGATGCCGGCGCGGTCGCCGAGCGCGCGGTCGAGCGCCTGGCCGAGCACGATCGCCGTGTCCTCGGCCGTGTGGTGCGCGCCTGTCTGGAGGTCGCCGGTGACCTGCACGTCGAGGTCGATGCGCGCGTGGCGCGCGAGCAGGTCGAGCATGTGGTCGAGAAAGCCCACGCCCGTGCTGCGCTCGCCGAGCCCGGCGCCGTCGAGCGCGAGCGACATGCGCACGTCGGTCTCGCCGGTCTTGCGCTCAATCGTGGCTGTGCGACTCATGACCCCCCATTCTCGCGCACGCGGGCCAACATCGACTCCGCGTGCACGGGGAAGCCCTCCGCGCGCGCCACGGGAGCCCCCGCCTTCGCGAGCTTTGCGGCCGCATCGGGGCCGATCTCCACGACCGACATGCGCCTGCGGAAGTCGCGCGGCGAGAGCGCCGAGGAGAAGCGCGCAGCGCCGCCGGTCGGCAGGACGTGGTTGGAGCCGGCCGTGTAGTCCCCGAAGGCGGTGGCGCTGCCCGGGCCGAGGAACAGGCAGCCGGCGGCGCGCACCTTCCCGGCGAGCATCTCCTCCGCGGCTCCGATCAGCTGAAGGTGCTCCGGCGCGAACTCGTTCGCGAGCTCGATCGCCTCGCCGGCGGAGGCTGTCTCGACGAGCACACACGCGCTCGGGCTCACGTCCGGCCAGCGCGTCTGCTCGCGCTCGATCTCCGCCTCCAGCGCATCGAGCGCCTCACGCGAGCTCGAAACCGCCGCGACGAGGCTGCCGGCCCCGTGCTCGGCCTGGGCGAGCACGTCGAGCGCCACGAGGCGCACGTCGGCGTCCGCGCCGAACACGACCATGAGGTCGCTCGGGCCCGCGAAGCCCTCGATTCCGACGAGGTGCGAGAGCTGCCGCTTGGCCTCCTGCACATACAGGTTGCCCGGCCCCACGACGACGTCGGCGCGTGTCACGGACTCGGTGCCGAAGACGAGCGCCGCGATCGCCTGGGCGCCGCCCATGCGGTAGACGCGCTCAACGCCACACAGCCGGCACGCGGCGAGGATCGCCGGGTGGGCCTGACCGTCCGGCCCGGGCGGCGTGCACACCGCGACGTCAACCACGCCCGCGGCGCGAGCCGTGACGACGCCCATTACGACCGTGCTGGGGTACGCCGCACGCCCGCCCGGGGCGTATACGGCGGCCGAGCCCACCGGCAGCTCGCGCAGCGTGACGGTGTGTCCCTGGGGCAGCTCCACCGAGACCTCGCCCGGACCGATCGTCGCGTCGGCAACGCGCGCGACGTTGGCGATCGCGACCTGCAGGCCCGCCACCACATCGAGCCCCATCCGCTCCAGCGCTTCGTCGAGCTCCCGCTCGGGCACTCGCAGCGCTCGCGGCTCTGCGCCGCCGGTGTCGAACCTGCGCGTGCGGTCGAGCACGGCCTCGTCTCCGCGCTCGCGCACACTCGCGACGATGTCGCCGACCGCGTCCCGCACCGACGCGCCGCTGGGGACCAGAGCGCGCAGGTGAGCAGCGACGCCGAGCGGACCGCCGAGCCGCTCGACGTCCTCGCGGCCGAGCCTCTCAAGCCGCACGCGGGCGCTCCCGCTCGCGGCGATCTCGCGTGTCAAGCCGCACGCGGGCGCCCCAGCCCACGACCATTGACCCGTTCAACCGGCACGCAAGCGCTCCAACAGCTCGTCAACGGCCGCCGCCCGCAGCTTGTGCGCGACGGGGTTGGCGATCAGGCGCGCGGTGCACTCGACTATCTCCTCGCGCACCACCAGATCGTGTTCGCGCAAGGTCGTGCCCGTGGCGGTGAGGTCGACGATCGCCTCGACCATGCCCGTCAGCGGGGCCAGCTCGACCGAGCCCTTGACCTCGACGATCTCCGCCTGCCTGCC
>CABEAD010000131.1_pt1 | contig 14360 bp, 17 predicted proteins | sample 3132311 | NCBI WGS metagenome assembly CABEAD01 (sample SAMEA5534342, study PRJEB31848) | metagenome | biome: tundra; feature: field; material: soil | place: USA | collected 2013-05 | depth 0.45 m
GGACCGACACCCCGGAGACGCGGGCGCTCGCGGATCTCGCGTCCCGCCACTCGCTGCCGCGCGAGTCACTGCTCGAATTCTGCGAAGGGATGCGCCACGACATCGCGCGCGTGGCGATCGAGGACGAGCAGGACTTCGAGCGCTACTGCCAGCGGGCGGGCGGCTCGGTGGGGGTCGTGCTCGCGAACCTGCTAGGCGCCGCCGGCGAGGACGGCGAGAGCAGGCGCGAGGCCGAGCGCAGGATGGCGACGCTTGGGAGGGCCATGCAGGTGACCAACATCCTGCGCGACATCGACGAGGACCTCGCCCACAGGCGCGTCTACATCGCCCAGACCGCGATCGAGCGCTTCGGCTTCCCCTCGCCGGGCGCGCGTGAAGCGCTGCTGCACGACCATATCGCCCGCGCCGACGCGCTCTACGAGGAGGGCCTCGGCGCGATCGAGCTGCTCAGAGACGGCCGCCGGGCGATGGCGCTCTCGGCGGCGCTCTACCGGGAGATCCTGCGCCAGATCGAACGAGACGGCTTCGGGCGCAGGCCGGGGGGCGCGGTCGTGCCGGCCTGGCGCAGGCGCATACTGACTGCAAGGCACCGTCTTGCGCAACAATAACCACTGGGCAGGGTTGACGAGGAGAGAGGGAATGATCTCGAGCTTTGCGATGAGCGCCCGCGCGGCGACGCTGATGCTGACGGCCTGCGCGGCGATGCTGAGCGGCGTGGTCGCGCAGGCGGCAGCAGGCGGGCACGGTCCGGCCGCGCGCGCCGCCCGCATGATCAGCGGCACCGACAAGGCGCACCTGCACCTGGTCCACCAGAACGAAATGGTCCTGTACGAGGAAGGGCTGGCGACAGGGGCGCTACCCGGTCGCATGCGCGCACAGCTCACCGTCGGCTCGCTGTTCACGGGCAGCTGCACCATCTACACCTCAGGCGGATCGATCACCGGCCACGGCGTCGCGACTCCGCACGGCACCGGGCGCTACCAGAGCTTCTCCGGATCGCTCTACATAACCGGCGGCAGCGGCCGCTACCGGCACATTCGCGGGCGCACCGGGCTGTACGGCACGTTCGACCGCAGGACGTTCGCGCTGGTCGTGCAGACGACCGGGCGGCTCTCCTACTGAAGCGATGGCCCTCGCGCGCCTGATCGCGGCCGGCGCGTGTGTGGCGATGATCGCCGCGTGCACGGCGGGCGGGGCGGCGGCGGCGCCGTCGGTCCAGCTGCGCGCCGGCTTTACGCCCGAGCGGCTTGGGCGCACGACGACCGTCAGCCTGAGCATCCAGATCATCCCGCACGGCGAAACGGTCCCGCCGCCGCTGACGCAAGCCGACCTGCGCTATCCCGCCGGCCTGGACGTCCAGCTGAGCGGGCTGGGCATCGACGCCTGCTCGGTCGCGACGCTCGAACTGTTCGGGCCGCAGGGCTGCCCACCCAACTCGCTCATGGGCCGCGGCTACGCCGTCGCCGAGCTGCCGATCAAACACCAAGCCTTTCGCGAAGACGCGAAGATCGCGATCCTGCGGACCGCCGAACAGGACGGCCACTTCGCGCTGCTGCTCTACATCTACGACGAGACGGCAGTGAGCGCGCAGATCGTCCTGCCCGCCCAGCTGCTCCCCGCCGACGGGCCGTTCGGAGGGCTGCTCGCCATCCAGGTGCCGCTGGTCGCGAGCCTGCCGGAAACCCCCGACGTGTCCGTGGGCGAAATCCAGCTCGTGCTCGGCCCGAAGGACCTCACCTACTACGAACGCGTCCACCGCAAGCTCATCGCCTACAGGCCCGCCGGCATCGGCCTGCCCAAGCGCTGTCACCGCGGGGGCTTTCGCTTCGCCATCGAGCTCGGCTTCCTCGGCGGCGCCCACGCGGGCGCCGCCACGGCCGTCCCCTGCCCGCGGCGCTCGCGGTGATCGGGGAGATAGAGGTTGGAGGGGTTGGTTGAGCGGGATGCGCGGGGGCGACGGCGGCCTGGCGCGCTGTTTTCTTTACGCCGCTCTCCTATGGGCGATCCTGGACTCGAACCTGGGACCTCTTCCTTATCAGGGACCGGCGATTCGCGGGATAGAAGGCTCGGAATGCCATATGGATACTGGGGATTCGGCGCTCAGGAGGCCCCGCGAGCGAGCGTCCGAAAAGTCCGCAATTTGCGGGCGATGCGGGGCGATACTGGCAGGGCTGCCATTTCAGACGCCGCTCAGGTCGAGGGACCGGCGAGCAGTCCATCGAGCCACGCGCGCACCTGCACGACCGTCTCGCACGCCGCAGCGCGATCGAGTCGTTCATCGAGGACGTCCTCGTAGCGGAACTCGACCGCCCACGGGACGAGGGCGCGTGCCTCACCGGCCGACGGCGGCGGAGACAGGCCCGCATCTCCAAGAAGCGCGATCAGCTCGCCGAGGTCGTGGATACGGGGCGGTGCGACCCCGGCGTAAGCAAGAGCCGCCTTCAGCAACTTCTCCAGCGCTTGTTGAGCGTGGAAGCCGATGAGGTCATCTGGCACCTCGGGATCGTCGGCGAGCTTCTCAAGCGCGATCTCGTCGCTGCGGGCCTTGCGCGCGAACCGGGCGGCAAGGTCGGGGACGTCATGTTTCGGCGATGACACGGCCCTCCGTCAGCGCATCGTGGAGCATCGTCCCGGGAACATCGCCCCATTCGTCTACGTAGTCATGCGTAACGACGACCACGTCTGCGGCGACTCGGAGCGGGTCCAGCACCTCCCGCAACCGGACCATCTCTTTCGCCTTGCCGGCGACCGACGGCTCGATCACGAGGAAGTCGAAGTCGCTGTCGTCCGTGGCCTCGCCGCGAACATGCGATCCAAAGAGGATCACCTTCGATTGCGCTGGCGCCGCCTCGGCGAGGAGGCGGCCCGCTCGGTCAACGATCTCGGCCGTGGTCATGGTTCTGAAGCTACCGCAGTTGGGCGCGCGTAGCGTGGCTGCTTCGAGCCCAGTATCGCCCATTCGCGAAGTGGCTGTAAATCGTTAGATTCTGCTCTCGGGGACGGGCTCGTGGTTCCAATATGGTTCCGTTTGTGACGTGATCGCCGCTGCGGCGACAAAGTCCATGTGCGTTTGCAGTCGAGTCCAGCGAACCTGTGCCTGCGTGACCTGCGTCGTGAGCGTGGAGCGCTACAGGTGGCTGACTTTGAGCCGGGGCTTTAGCTCTTGAAGCTCCTGGACGATCACGTCGCGGTGACATTCGGTGTGGTCGCGCTCGAAGCAGAGCAGGCAAGCCGGTTCGTCGCCAAGGCTTTCAGCGAGTTCGACCAGCGCCGAGCGTGAACCGTTGTTCAGGTGTTTGCGGTAGACATCCGCGCCGCCCTCGACGTCTCCAGCCCAATAGCGCTCGCGGTTCGGCTTGGGGTTTCCGAGCGCCTTGACGTGGACATATTCGATGCCGGACTCGCGCAGCGTGTCACCGAGTGCCGTCTTGGAGAATCCCCGGCGCCGCGACAACGGCAGCTCGCGGACATCGATCAGCCGCTCGACGCCGGCGGCGCGCAGTCCGCTGACCAACTCGTCAAGCGAGCGACCCTCGTAGCCGACTGTGAAGAGCTTTGCGGACACGGTTGGCACCCTATTCGCCGCTAGAACAGCGACGCCTCCTGGGGCCGTGCCGCCCGCTTCGGATGCACGAGCCCTAGGATCAAGAACGAGCCGGGGTGTTTGAGCATGCTGCCCGTGATGAAACGAGTCGTAGCTGTCGCCGCAGTATTGCTCGAAGAACTTGGCCCGAATCTTCGCGTGGATCGCTTCCTCCTCGTCGCCCGCCTCGGCAAGACTGCGGTAGAGCGCGCCAAGCTCCCAATCGATGAGAGACATGTCGTGCTTCGTGCACGCAGGGTCAGAGCAACGATATGAGAACTTCGCCTTGACCGGCAGCGGCTCCAGCGCCGCTCGCGTGTCGTCGCCGGCCCGGTCGCCAAACAACGACGCTTGGTTGAGCAGCGCCCGCTGCGAGTCCGCGAAGCCCTTCTCGGCGGGCGTGACCTTCAAGTCCATGACCTCGGCCGGCCGGAAGACGCCGAGAGTCTTGCGTTCGGTTTTCTGGCGACGCTGTATCTCGCACATCGACTCATCCTCGACGGCATCGAAGAACAGCAGTCGTCGGCGCCACGTCCCGCCGTCGGTGGAGATCGATTCCCCGACCTCGATCGAGTCGAGGATAGGCGAGAAGCTCTCAGGGCGTGAGTCCTTGGTGCTCTTGTTCGCTTCCAGTTCGATCACCTCGTACTTCTTGAACCGGCCCGCGCGCTGTAGCCCACGATAGTCCAGCGGGAAGAGCCTGATCCAGCTACGCGGCTGCTCCATAGAGATGCCCGCAACGCACACGGCCTCGGTCTGCGACACAGGGTCGATGACCGGATACGCCTTGACGACGGGCAGGAGCTTGAACCTCATGGCCATCGATCGTGGCAGCCAACTCGGATAGAACGCACCTCGTAGACGCAATGCGAGCGAATCTGAGCGGAAGCGAAGGACTGGTTTGTGGCGCCGTAGACACGCCCGGAGTGTACGTTGCGACAGCGAGCGCTCCGATGCATAGGCCAATCGGCAGATATCGGCAGACGAGCCGCCGAAGCCAGTCGGACACAGCAAAGCGCAGAGCGACATCGTCGCAAAATCCGGCTCTACCACGGGAGATTCGGCGATGGGCGATCCAGGATTCGAACCTGGGACCTCTTCCTTATCAGAGAAGCGCTCTAACCATCTGAGCTAATCGCCCGCGAGCGCGGATTCTAGCGGCCGCGAGCGCTATGCGGCCCTGTTCGAGCGCAGCCGCTCGGCGAGCGCGAGCGCCTCTTCGGGCGTCGCGAACGACAGCTCGGCTCGATAGCCGTCCTTGCCGGGACGCACCCTCACCTCGGCGCCCAGCGCCTCTTCGAGCGTGGCGGCGATCCTGGCCGCGGCATCTTCCTGGTCTGGGTGGAGTCGGCCTGCGGCGGCGGGCCGGCGCTCGTCCTTGCGCTTGCCGGCGCCGGCGGCCTTGTTGGCGTCGCGAGCGCGCGCTTCGACCGTCCGCACCGACCAGCCCTCGCCGGCGGCGGCGCGCGCCAGGCGGCGTCTGGCGTTGTGGTCTTCGGCCAACAGCAATGCCCGGCCATGTCCCTCGCTCAAGAGCCCCTGCTCGAGCATCTCGATCGTCTCGTCGGGCAGATCGAGCAGGCGCAGCAGGTTCGACACCGCCACGCGGCTGCGCCCCACGCGTCTGCCGACCTCCCCTCGGGTGAGCCCGAGCTCCTCCACAAGCGCGGCCACCGCACGGGCCTCCTCGATCGGGTTGAGGTCCTCGCGGGCCATGTTCTCGATCAGCGCCAGTTCGAGCGTGGTGGCGGCGTCGCGCGGGCGCACGAGCGCCGGGATCTCGGTCAGACCGGCTATCTGGGCCGCTCGCCAGCGGCGCTCGCCGGCCACGAGCTCATACGTCCCCCCCGGCTTGGGCCTCACGAGCACGGGCTGCAGCACCCCGCGCTCTCCGAGCGAGCCCGCCAGCGCATTGAGCGCATCCTCGTCGAAGCGCCGTCGCGGCTGGTTGGGGTTGGGCACGATCAGCTCCACCGGCAACTCCCGCAGCTCATCGACCGTGCGTTGCGTTTCGCCCGACACCGACAGGATCGCCTCCAGTCCGCGGCCCATGCCTGGTCTTGGCTTAGCCACGGGCGGCCACCTCCTTCGCCAGCTCGAAGTAGGCCTCCGCGCCGGCGCTGTGGGGGTCGTGGTGGGTCACGGGCAGCCCGTAGCTTGGCGCCTCTCCGACCCTCACGTTGCGAGGAATCACCGTGTTGAACACGAGATCGGGGAAGTGCTCGCGCACCTCGCGCTCGACGTCGCGACCGAGGCGCGTCCTGTTGTCCTGCATCGTGAGCAGCATCCCAGCCACCGTCAGACGCGGGTTGAGCTCGCGCTGGACGAGCGCCAGCGTCTCCAAGAGGCCGGCAAGGCCCTCCAGCGCGAAGTACTCGGTCTGGACGGGCACGATCACCCTGTCGGCCGCCACGAGCGCGCTCACGGTCAGCGGGCCGAGCGACGGCGGGCAGTCGAGCAGGATGTACTCGAACCGGTCTCTGATCGGAGCGATAGCCTCCCTCAGCCTGTGCTCGAAGCCGTCAAGGCGCGGCAGCTCGATGTTGGCGCCGGCCAGTCCGGGGCCCGCCGGCAGCAGGCTCAGCGCCTCAATCGAGCTGTTCACGAGCGCCTCGTGCGCTGTGCTCTGGCCGGTCAGAACCTCATAGAGACCAGGCGTCCGCGAGCGCGGCAGACCGAGGCCGACGGTGGCATTCGCCTGAGGGTCGACGTCGACGAGCAGGGTTCCATAGCCCGCCTCGGCTATGCACGCGGCCACGTTGACGGCCGTCGTCGTCTTGCCCACGCCCCCCTTTTGGTTGGCGATCGCGTAAACCTTTCCCATGTCGCCGGCACGCTAGCGCCCATCGCGGTCGGAGCAAGGCCAGATGGGCGGCGCCCCGCATGTCCCGCCACGCGGGCCATGGCCCCGCAGTCGTCGACCATCGCAGCGGGGCTCGGCCGGCCGCCGCATCCCCTCGCGTCCGAGTCTCAACGTCAGGCTCATACCGCGAGTGGCTTCTTGCGGGCTGTTCCTGCCCGACGAGGGAATCGATCCGGCGTCTCTCGAACCTTCAAGTAGACGTGCAGGTTATGGTCGCGCACCCCCTCGAACGGCTCCACGCGGCGGATCGTCGTGCGCTTGAGGCCGAGCAGCTCGGCCGCCGCGGCGCCGGAGCGCTCCTCCTCGGGGTCTCGACGCCCCCGCCAGTCGACCACGGCGCCGCCCAGCCGCAGCAGCGGCGCCGCATACTCGAGCACGACCGCCTGCGGCGCCAACGCACGGGCGAGCACAACGTCGTGGGCGCCGATGCCCTCCGGCCACTCCTCGACGCGCGCGCAAACCACGCTCGCGTTCTCGATCCTCCCATCAGCGCTCACGCGCTCGATGAATGCGCACTTACGCGCCTGGCTGTCCACGAGCGTGATCTCGCTCCCCGGCAGCGCCACCGCCAGCGGCAGCCCCGGGAAGCCCGCGCCGGCGCCGATATCGACGATCTTGCCCGCCTCTCGCACGACATCGAGCTCGAGCGCCACGAGCGAGTCGGCGAGGTGCACGTCCACCGCCCGCTCGGGATCCCTCACGCTCGTCGGCGCCTGCTCGTCGGCGGCCAACCGCGCGACTACGCTCGCCAGCTGCGAGCGCTGACGCTCGCTGAGGCCGTATCGCGCAGCAAGCGCTTCGAGGGCGATGTGTGCCTCAGGTTTCACGTGAAACGCCGATGGGGGAGATTGCATGACCCACGTCGGTGCGCCGATGCGCGAGGCGGGCCGATTTCACGTGAAACACCTCCCCCGAGCTTCGCGGCTCAGTCGGCGAGTGGCTCAACGACCAGATACCGCTCGGGCTCCTCACCCTCGCTGTGGGTTTCGACGTCGCCGCGCTCGTGCAGATACTCATGGACGATGCGCCGCTCCGAGGCAGGCATCGGGTCGAGCTCGACCGGCTGGCCGGAACGGAGCGACTCTTCCGCTGCGTGGAGCGCGATCGAGCGAAGCGACTCGGCGCGACGCTCGCGATAGCCGTCCGCGTCAACCACCACGCGTGCGTCCGGCGATCTACCGCGGAACACGATCCTCTGTGCCAGGTGCTGAACAGCGTCGATCGTCTGCCCTCGCCGCCCGATCAGCAGCCCGACGTCGTCTCCTTCGACAGAGCCCGTGAGCACGCCGTCGGACTCCTCCACGCGCACCTCCACGTCCAGACCGAGGCCGTCCACAACCTTCTCGAGCAGCTCCCGTAGAGCTCCGGCCGGATCCTCCAGCACCTGCTCGTCCGCGCCTGTTTCGCTCATCGTCGCCTGCCGGAGCGCTTCTTCTTCTTGCGCGGAGGCGGAGGCGGAGCGCTCCCACCGCCCGCTCCGGCCAGCGCGGGCTCAGGCGCGGGCGCCCTGCGACCTGACGGCGTCTTCTTGGCCACGCTCGGGCTGGGCGGCGGCGGGCCGACGTTGCGGCGGACGAAGTATCCCTGCCCGATCGTCCACAGGTTCGTCGTGATCCAGTACACCAGCAAACCGGCCGGATACCTGTAGAGGATGATCACGAAGAACAGCGGCAGCGCCATCATCAAGCGCCGCTGGTTGGGGTCGGCCGAGGCCGACATCATCATCGTCGAGGCGAGCTGCGAGCCGACGTAGAGCGCGAGCAGCACGATCAGCGCCACGCCCGTGGCCTTGTCGGTGATATCCGGCAAGAACAGGAATTTCGCGGTGCCACCCCCGCCCGGAACCTGATGACAGCTGTGCTTTTCGATCGCCGCTTTCGTCACGTACCCGGCGGCCTTCATCTGAGCTCCGCAGATCTGCGTCTTCAGGTCGGTCCTCAGCATGTAGAACAGCGACACGAACACCGGCAGCTGAAGCAGGAGTGGCAGGCACGAGGCAAACGGGTTGACTTTGTGCTCCTTGTAGAAGCTCATGATCTCCTGCTGCTGGCGCTGCTTGTCGTCCTTGTGCTTCTCCTGCAGAGCCTTCAGCTCCGGGGCCAGCCGCTGCAGCTCCTGCATCGATCGGAACTGCTTGAGCGTAAGCGGCACAAGCACGGCCCGTATCAGGACCGTGAGGCCCACGATCGCCAGTCCCCAGCTCCCACCCACAAAGTCCTTGTGGATGAACACCAGGACCGTTTCGAACACGCTGATCAGCGGCGAGAACGCTTCCTCGATGACGTTGGCAAGGATGAACACGTGGAGAGCTTGTCCTGATGCTTTGCTTGGCTTGAGGGGGCGGGCTTGGAGTCTTGCGTGGGTCCGGCGAGGTGGGAGCGGGTCGAATATAGAGGTGAGCCGGTTCTAAGAGCTGGATGAGACCGGCGGTGTCCTTGCCTCGGGTCTCAGGCGCGGGCGCGGCGATCGAGCTTGAACACCCGCTGAGCCTTCAGCGGGTCGTACCCGCCGTGGCTCCACGGGTTGCACCTGAGCAAGCGCCACGTCGCGAGCACGAGGCCCCTCAGTATGCCGTACTCCCGAATCGCCTGTACCGCATAGCTGGAGCACGTCGGCTCGTACTTGCACCGCCGCGGCAGCGCCGGTGAGATCAGGCGCCGATAGGCCACGATCGGGGCAAGCACGATCGCGCGCGCACCGCGCTTGGCGGCTGTACGTCGGCGCTGGCCGATCCCGGACGATCGGCCGCCGGCCGCCGGCCGCCTCACGGCTCGACCCGCTCGATCGTCGCTTCGTCTCCAGCGCGCAGACCAGCTCGCCCGAGCAGGTCCCCGAGGGCGGTGTCGATCCCCTCCAGGCCCTCTCGCTCTGCCAGATCGCGTGCCTCCGGGCGGGCGACGACCACGATGTCCTGACCGCCCGTCAGCTGCGCCTCCACGCTCTCGAACGCCTCGCGCAACAGCCGCTTGACGCGGTTGCGCTCCACGGCGCCGCCCACCTTGCGCGACACCGACAGCCCCAGTCGCGGCCGCTCCACCGACTCGTTGGGGAACGAGTACAGCACCAGGTGACGGTTGGCCACCGAGCGGCCCTGCCGGTATACCCGCTCGAACTCGGCGCTACGTGAAAGGCGTCGTCGTCGACCGCGGTGTGGGGATCGCGGCATCATCGTGGCCGGCGGCTACACAGATAGGCGCTTGCGGCCCTTGGCGCGGCGGCGCTTGAGGGTAAGCCGTCCGGCGCGCGTGCGCATACGAGCGCGAAACCCGTGCGTGCGGGCGCGCTTGCGTTTCTTGGGCTGGTAGGTGCGCTTCATGATCGATGTTCTCCGGCCGCGCTCATCTTCCTGCCACAACCGTGGGCGCCGGCGCCGGCCGCGGCAGACCGGCTTTTCGCCGGGCGGTGAAGTATAGGGGCTATGGGGGCTGCCGCGATCGGTCCCCATCCATGTCCTCGTCAACACTTCGGCAGCGGAATTTCTCGCCATTTGCGGTTAGGCGACCTCGCGGGCTCGCGGTGGCGAGCGGGCTCGGATATATTCGCTTGACCGGGTCCTCCACGGGCCCCACACCAATGATTTTCGCCCGCTTTCTCCCACAAGGAGCAGGTCACCGCTGCCGTGAGCGCCGATCTCGATCAAGTCTGGTCCCAGGTCCAAGCCGAGCTTTCCGAGACGGTCGACGAGCCCGTCTACCGCATCTGGCTGGAGCCGTTGCGCGCGGTTGACCTCACCGAGGACAACCTCACCGTAGAGGCCTCCCCACAGACCTGCACATGGATCAGAGACCGCTTCGGGCGCGTGCTCCAGACGTGCGCCGCAGCGGTTCTCGGACCAGATCTCACGGTCGACGTCGTCGAGTCAAGGACGGGTGATCAGCCGCGCGGGTCAAGCCCCGGCGGCACGCGCGCAGCCGGTCCCGCACCAGCCGCCCCGGCGGCCACACAACCAGACCCGGCACCTCCCTCCAACCCGAAGCTCACGTTCGACCAGTTCGTAATCGGGGACTCCAACCGGCTCGCCCACGCCGCGGCGCTCACGGTCAGCGAGATGCCGGCTCACGCATACAACCCGCTGTTCATCTGCGGGCCCCCTGGGCTCGGCAAGACGCACCTCCTCAACTCGATCGCGACGCTCATCGGCACCTACAACCCCGGCCTCGTCGTGCGCAAGACGACCGGTGAGTCATTCACGAACGAATTCTTGCTGGCGCTCGGCTCAGGGCAGCTCAGTCGCTTCAAGGCGAGCTTCCGACGGGTGGACGTCCTGTTGATCGACGACGTCCAGTTCCTCGAGCGCAAGACCAAGACCGAGGAGGAGTTCTTCCACACGTTCAACGTGCTCTACGACGCAGGTAGTCAGATCGTGCTCACCTCAGACCGCCCCCCGAGCGATCTGCGGGCGCTCGAAGACCGGCTGCGCGAGCGCTTCCAGGCTGGCTTGGTGGCCGACATCCGTCCGCCCGACCTCCCAACCCGGCTGGCCATACTGCGCAAGCGCGCCCACCACGACGGGATCGAGCTGGCGGACCCAGCGGCTCTCGATGTGATCGCGGAGCGAGTCTCCGTCAACGTGCGTGCCTTGGAGGGCGCTCTAATCAGGATCGTCGCGTTCGGATCACTCACGGGCCGGCCCCTGACGGCCGACCTGGCCCGTGAGCTGCTCGACGGGCTCTACCCCCGCGTCGAGCGGCCCCCACGCTCCATCGCCGACATCAAGGCCGCCGCCTGTGAGCAGTTCGGGATCTCCACCGACGAGCTCGTCTCTCCGTCACGTACTATGCGGGTGATGTGGCCGCGTCAGGTCGCCATGTACCTCGCACGCGAGCTCACCAGTGAGTCGCTGCCGAGCATCGGTAGGGAGTTCGGTGGACGTGACCACACAACCGTCCTGCATGCCTGGCGACGGACGGAGGAGCGCATCTCAGCGAACGCGGCCTCTCGAAGTGTTGTGGAAGACCTCCGCCGGCTCCTCTCGGCACCGTCCTGTTGACCGATCGGCTTGAGAGACTTCCGCGAGCGCCATCACAACTTCTCCACAGGCGACCTCCATACAACACCAGGCGTCATGCCGACAATCCACATCTCCACAGCCCCTACTAATCCTTATATCTCTTTTCAGGTGCACCAGTGAAGCTCTCCATTTCAACAGCCGAGTTGCTCTCTCAACTACAGACCGCCACCCGCGTCGCCTCCTCTCGCACGTCGGTCCAAGCGCTGTCCGGCGTGATGATCTCGGCGGAGAGCGATCGCCCAGTGCTGCTCGCGACTGACATGGAGATCGGGCTGCGGGTGCCGCTCGCCGGTGAGATCGTCCGCCCGGGCGCAGCCGTGTTGCCGGCCCGTCTACTGCTTGAAGTCGTACGCTCGCTGCCCGGCGAGGCCGTGACGCTCGAGTTGCGCCCCGCCGAGCAGGACGTCGAGTTGATCTCCGGCGCCGCGAAGTTCCATCTGCGAACGCTTCGAGTCGAGGACTTCCCGAACCTCCCGACGCCGGAGCCGGACACGCGCATGACGTTGCCAAGCGGGGCGTTTGTGGACACCGCGCTGCAGGTCTCGCGCTCGGCTTCCAAGGACGAGACCAGGCCGGTGCTCACCGGCGTGCTGATCTCAGCAAGCGGCCAGGAGCTGCGCATGGTAGCCACCGACTCCTACCGGTTGAGCGTCAAGCGAACCGCCCTGGAGACACCCCTGGAGAGCAGCATCGAGGCAAATGTGCCGGCGCGCGCTCTCCAGGAGCTTGCGCGGATCGCTCAGGCCGTCGAGGGAGCTGAGCTGACCGTCAGCCTCGGCCAGAACCAGGTCGTGTTCGAGATAGGCGAGATCGTCCTCTCCTCGAGATTGATCGATGGCCAGTTCCCCAACTATCGCCAGTTGCTACCAGAGTCGGTCGAGCACGAGCTGCGCCTCTCGAGCGCGGAGATCACCGAGGTGGTACGGCGCGTCAGCGTGCTCGCACAGAAGAACGCTCCCCTGCGCCTGAGCTTCAATGAGGGGGAGCTGACCGTCTCGGCCCAGACCCCGGATGTTGGCGAGGCGAGCGAGACGCTGCCAGTCCCATTCTCTGGAGAGCCTTTCGAGATCGGGTTCAACCCAGAGTTTCTGCGCGATGGCCTGGAGAGCGTGGAGTCCGAGGAGCTCGTGCTCAAGCTGATCAGCCCGCTGCGCCCAGGTCTGATCGAGTCGCCCGACGGCGGGGAGTTCGTGTACCTGATCATGCCGATCCGTTTGAGCACATGAGGACGTTGGGAGGGTGAGGTGCGCGTCCTCAGCGTGCAACTGCGCGACTTCCGTACCTATGTGCGGGCTGAGGCACACCTCGGCGAAGGCCTGACCGTCGTCCACGGACCCAACGGCGCCGGCAAGTCCAATCTCCTTGAGGCGCTCTACTTCGGTTGCACCGGGCACTCCCAGCGTACACGCAGCGAGCGCGAGCTCGTGCGCTTCGGAGCGCAGGCTGCTCGGGTAGCCGTGCGACTGTCTCACGAAGGTCGCCCGCACGAGCTCGCGGTCGGGTTCGAGCCGGGCTCCCCCAAGCACATGACGGCTGACGGAGCGCCGGTCGAGCGCCTCACCGACATCGAGCACAGACCGCTCGTGAGCGTGTTCTTCCCCGACCGGCTCGACCTGCTCAAGGGCTCTCCCTCTCCGCGCCGCGCCCACCTCGACCAGCTCGCCGCGGCGCTCTGGCCGTCACGGGTGGCGACTCGCAAGGACTACTCGCGAGCGCTGGCGCAGCGCAACGCGCTGATCGCTGGCATCCGCTCCTCGCGCGCCTCCCGCTCGACCATTCCAAGCTGGGATCTCGAGCTGGCACGCCACGCGATAGCCCTGCGAGACGACCGCGCGGCCGTGGTCTCGATGCTGGCCGAGCCCTTCGCCGAGCGAGCGAGCCAGCTGGGGTTGAGCGGCGCGCCGGCGCTCGAGTACCGTCCGCGCTCGCGCGCCCTCGATGAGCAGGGGTTCGTGCTGGAGCTACAGGCGCGCTTGGCGAGCGACCTCCAGCGGGGCTTCTCCACACATGGCCCACACCGCGACGAGCTCGCCATCCTGCGCGACGGGCGCGAGTTGCGCTCCTATGGCTCGCAGGGCGAGCAGCGCCTCGCGCTCCTGGCACTGCTCCTCACCGAGCGCGCGGTGCTGGCGAGCGAGCGAGCCCACATCCCGCTGATGTTGCTCGACGACGTGATGAGCGAGCTGGACGCCGAGCGACGCGAGCTGCTCTCGCGCGAGCTGTCAAGCGGCGGGCAGAGCGTGATCGCCACGACCGACCTTGCCCACGTTCCCGGTTCGGGCGAGGCGAGCGTCACGCGCCTGCGGATCTCCCCCGGTGCGATCCTGCAGGAGGCCATCGCCGCGTGAGCACCCAAAGGACACACCCCCCATCGCGGGGGGCAGGCGGCAGGCTCGCTCCACGCCCACTCTCGGCCGCGGTCGATAGGCTGACAGCCGATCTCGCGCCCGCGACGACGCTTGCGCGCGTGCAGCGTGTATGGGGTCAGGCGGCCGGCGCCACCATTGCCGAGGCCGGCCTACCGACCGCTGAGCGCAACGGCGTCCTCACGATCACATGCTCGGATGCGGTGTGGGCGCAGGAGCTCGATCTGATGGGATCAAACCTCGTCTCGCGCCTGAACGAGGCGCTCGGCGAAGAGCTCGTCCAGAGGCTGCGCTGCCGCACCGGCTGACGCCGGCGCAAACCGCGTCGAACGGTTGTCGCCCACGCCCGCGGCGACCCGCTTCCCACGCTCGTCTGAGCACCCCCGGCACGGGGACTGAACGGTTACGGGTTTTGGTAACCGTTCAGTCCCCGGCCACGAGGAGGGGCCGGGGCTGTAGTTGATGTCGGCGAGGACTGCGCGGAGTGGCGTCGAACCCTTGGGGTGTGGAGCGCGCTGAGGCGGAGGCCATCTACGA
>CABEAD010000132.1_pt1 | contig 14360 bp, 11 predicted proteins | sample 3132311 | NCBI WGS metagenome assembly CABEAD01 (sample SAMEA5534342, study PRJEB31848) | metagenome | biome: tundra; feature: field; material: soil | place: USA | collected 2013-05 | depth 0.45 m
GCCCCTGACAGCGCCGCTGCTGTCCCGTCGCGCGTCTTGCGTCGGAATAGGAGGAGATGGCCCTTACGCTCGTCTCCACCACCGCCGCCGAACGCCTGCGCCGCCACGTCGCGTCGCTGTCGGAGGCTGAAGCGCAGGACGCCCTGCGTGTGCTTGTGCGCCGGCGCGAGTTGCGCGTGGTCGCTCGTCGAGAGACCGGTTCCGCCGTACACGTGCTCTACAATGCAGACAATGGTCAGCGAGGACATCCTCCGCACGGCGACATTGCCGACGCGTGCTCGCCGGCATCCCAGCCAAACGACGGCGTGTCTTCGCGCCCATGAGCAACACGCCGATTCCTAACGGCGCTCGCAAGGTGGAGGTGGTTGCCACAACGCCGGCCTACCGCGACCTGATCGACCGTTTGATGCAGCGCATCCGTGGGTCCCAGGCCCGCGCGGCGCGCACTCTCAACACCGAGCTCGTCACGCTCTACTGGTGGATTGGTCGCGAGATTCTCGACCAGCAGCACGCCCGCAACTGGGGGGACGATGTGGTGGGTAGGATCGCGCAGGATCTTGCCGCAGAGACCGGCTCGGCGCGTGGGTTCTCTCGGCGCAACCTGTTCTACATGCGCCGATTCGCGGCGTTGTGGTCCGAGCCGGAGAAAGTGCAGCCACTGGCTGCACAAATCGGTTGGTCCCATCACCAGGTCCTCATGGACGCCTGCGGCGACGATCCAGGCCTTTATCGATCCAGGCCTTTATATTTGGTACGCCGCCAAGGCCGCCGAGCACCGTTGGTCGCGCCGCCATCTCAAGGGCCAGATCGACCTGCGCCTGCACGAGCGCCAGGGCTCAGCCGTCACGAACTTCGCTGCAGCGCTCGAGCCCGTGGAGTCAGCGCTCGCCCGCGCCGCGGCGCCACAGCCAGACGTACCAGACGATCACGGCGATCAGCACACCCAGTGGGAGCACGAGCGTGAGGATCGAACCTCCCAAATAGGAGGCGAGGATCGGTATGGCTGTTTGAGGCATGGCGGCTCCTCCTTGCTAATGGTCGCCCACGAGCGCGCCCGACGGCGCCTTCGCGGACGCCGGCGTCAGCCAGCGATGGATGTAGAGGAAGATCGCGATCACGAACGCGAGCGAGCCCGGCACCCACATGATTCCGGCGGCGATCTGCTGGTCCGCAAAGGCCGAGATACCGCCCGGCCGCGCGGCCTCGTGGGCGTAGCCGGGGTACAGCGGATGCGGCGCGAGCGCGAGCACCACCGCCAGGATCCACATGACCACCATCGCGCCGATCAGGTACACCACGCGCTGCAGCTCGTTCAGGCTCGCGTGAAGCGGGGGCGAGTCGATCGCCTGCTTCCAGAACATGAGCGCCGTCGCGAAGAACAGCGTGTGCTCGAGCGCGTGCAGCGTTTCCGAGCGCAACGTCGCGTCGAACAGGACCGGCACGTGCCACGCGAGCACCACCCCGCAGAACAGCACGAACGTCGGGAGCGGCCTGCCCAGCCAGGCGCCGAGGCGCCGCAGCCCGACCATGCGCCCACGGGCCAGGCTGCGCCCGAGCGACTGGCGGGCGCCGAGCGGCAGCGTGCGCCACAGCCGAATCCACGGACGCGAGAGCACGATCAGCGGCGGGGCCACCACGAGCAGCAGCATGTGCTGGACCATGTGCGCCCAGAAGAGCTGCTCGCTGAGAGCGTCGAGCGGTGACGCAAGCGCGATCAGGACCACCGCGATGCCCGCGTAGAACGAGGCGTGGCGCCGGCGGCGCGCCACGGCGGTGCGCGGGGAGGCAATCGTGCGGCGGTTGCTGAGCCAGTAGAGGATCGCGAAGCCGACCACGAGCGCCACCGGCGGGTCCAGCGACCAGTCCCAGAAGCCGGGCGCCGCCGAGCCCGCCGCGAGCACTACACCAGGTACAGGGTCACCCACGCCACCACCCCGATCCCGGCCAAATAGGACCAGAAGAACACGGCGGCGTCCAATCCGGGGGCGATCAGCCGATCGGCTTCGGCGATGTCGCCGTGAGCGGCGGCGGGCGCGCGGCGGGCGCGCAGCTCGGTGGCGAGCTGCGTCTCCAACCAGTACATCGTGGCGAGCACCGCGATCATGTACAGCGAGGTCCAACCGTAGAACACGCTCGCGTAGCCGCCGTCGGTGGGGCCGAAGTGCTGGACGGTGTACTGGACGCACTGCACGGCCACCGCCGCCAGGCCGAGCACGAGCGAGGCGGCCGCCGCACGAACCCATCGGCGCGAGCGTCCCTTCATCTGACGGCCCGCGAGGATCGCGAGCAGCGCGCTCACCACGACGCACGCCACGACCACCGCGCCGAGCGTCTGGTCGGGCTTGACATGGGCCGGCTGCCACATGTGGCTCTCGTTCAGCGAGCGCAGGTAGAAGTAGGCGAACAGGAAGGCGAGGAAGAAGAACGTCGAGGCGCCCGCCAGCAGGCGCGCCGCCACATACAGCGAGCGAGCGCCGACCTCGGGCGGCTCGGGCGGGATCGCCACGCCCGCGGGCGCCGGCGGGGCGATCGGGTTCAGCGGCATGTTTGCGCCGGAGGACTCCATCTCAGCCTCCCGCCGACACCGGCTCCGCGCCGCCGATGCCGATCGGTGTGCCGTAGTCGTAGGGGTCGGAGTCGATCACGGGGATCTTCTCGAAGTTGTTGACCGGCACCGGCGTGGGCAGCTGCCACTCCAGCGACTTCGAGCGCCACGGGTTGGACTCGGCCGGCCGGCGCACGACGATCAGCGAGTAGACGACGTTGAACAGGAACACGAGCATCGACAGGCCGATCACGAAAGCCGAGACCGACACCCAGTCGTTCAGCGTCTGCAGGTTCGGGGCATAGGTGCTCACGCGCCTTGGCATCCCCTTCATGCCGAGCACGAACAGCGGCATGAAGGTCGAGTTGAAGGCGATGAACAGCGCCCAGAAGTGGATCTTCGCGAGCCGCTCGTTGAAGCGCAGCCCCACCATCTTCGGCACCCAGTAGTAGATCGCGGCGAAGAACGTGAAGATCAGCCCGCCCATGATCGTGTAGTGGAAGTGGGCCATCACGAAGAAGCTTCCGTGCGTGTCGGTGTCGCTGGGGGTATCTGACAGGAACACCCCGGAGAGGCCCCCGATCAGGAAGTTGAACGTCCAGCCCAGGCAGAACAGCATCGGCACCGTGAAGCGCGTTCGCGCCTTCCACAGCGTGCCCATCACGCACAGGAAGATGAAGCCCGTCGGGATCGAGATGATCTCGGTGGAGAGCATGTAGAACGGCCGCAGCGCGGCGTTGATGCCGCTCACGAACAGGTGGTGCTGCCACACGAAGAAGCTCAGCAGCGTCACGCCGAGCATTCCCGCGATCGCCAGGCGATAGCCCCACAGCGGCTTGCGCGTGAACACGGGCAGCAGCTCGAGCACGACGCCGAAGCCGGGCAGCGCGAGGACGTACACCTCGGGATGCCCGAAGAACCAGAAGAGGTTCTCGAACAGGTAGGGCGAGCCGCCGGAGCTCACGATGAAGAACGACGTGTTGATCGTGCGGTCCATCGCCGCCATCAAGAGCGCCCCGATCAGCATCGGCGCGGCCAGCACCATCAATATCGCCGTGGCGAACACCGACCACACGAAGATCGGCAGGCGCGACCACGTCAGGCCGGGCGCGCGGTGGGCGACGATCGTGGCGATCATGTTCAGCCCGAGCAGCGCCATCGAGACGCCGACGAGCGCGAAGAAGCAGATGTAGGAGTCCATCCCCATGACGGCCTGTTCGTTGAGCGGCTCATAGCCGGTCCAGCCGGTCGGGAAGCCGCCGAAGAAGATCGTCGAGGTGAGGATGAATCCTGCCGCCATCAGCAGCCAGAAGGTGAGCGCCTCGATGCGCGGGAACGCCATTCTCCGGGCGCCGATCATGATCGGCACGAAGTAGTTGGCGAACGGGCCAAGTATGCCCGAGGTCATCATTCCCATCATCATCGTGCCGTGCATCCCGACGAGTGAGAGGTACTGGTTCGGGCCGATCGCGGTGGGGGTCGGGTGCAAGAGCTCGACGCGGATCAGCATCGCGTTCAGCCCCGCGACGAAGAAGAACACTCCGATCCCCACGAGATATTGGATGCCGACGACCTTGTGGTCGGTGCACAGGCCGAAGTAGCGGCCGGTGCCCTCGTGCTCCTTCTCGCGCAACGAGGCGGGGCGGCCCAGCAGTCGTGAGACCGGGTAGTTGGCGAAGCCGAGACCGATCAGGAAGCCGAGGACTCCGAACAGGTAGGCGAGCATCAGCGCGACGTCGTTCTCGTCGGTCTTCGCCTGGAATGCGAAGCTCGCGCCTTTGATCTGATGGCCGACGAACCAGCCGAGGTAGTAGCCGGCGACGCCGAGGAGCACCGCCGTCAGCAGGTTGAAGCCGATCAGCCGGCGCCACAGCGGGCGGCGGCTCGGCGCGGGCGTGAAGTGGGGCTCGGCGACGGCGCTCATCCGCCTCTCCTCGTCGGTTCAGGGATGTATTTCGTGCTGTATGGCGGCAGGTACTTCTGGACCGGCGCGAACCTCGCCCGCTGTTCTTTGATCCACACTCCGAACGCGGCCGGCGTCACCACCCGCCCGTGGTCGAACATGTAGCCGTGCCAGATGCCGCACAGCTCGGCGCAGCGCACTTCGAAGCTCTGCACGTGCGTGGGCTTGACGAACACGACGTTGTCCGTGTTCGGGTTCGCGTCCGCCTTCACGCCGAGCTGGTAGGCCCAGAAGGAGTGGATCACGTCGAGCGAGGTCACGTGCAGTTCGACCATCTGGTTGACGGGCAGCACGAGGTGCGGCGTCTCGACTCCGCCGTAGGTGGGGTAGCGGTAGGTGAACATCCACTCCTGGCCGATCACCTGCACCGGCAGCTTCGGGCCGCTCGGGACCGCCACCGGCGAGGGCCCGCCGCCCGCGCCGGCGCCGTCTTCGAGCAGACGCACCGTCCCGTAGGCGGCGAGCATCAGCACGAGCGCCGAGGTCACCACGATCCAGGTCGTCTGGATGCGCGCGTCGCCATGGATCGCCGGGCCTTCCAGCGCGGCGCCCTTGGGCTGGCGGAAGCACACGATCGCGTAGAGGAGGTAGATGAGCACGAGCAGCAGCACCGGCGTGGCCATGCCGATCAGCACGGTGTTGTCGGTGACGTGGCCCGACGCCTGCGCGCTGCCGTTGCCGGGAGGCATGATCGGGCCAACCAGCAGGACCACCAGCGGCGTGGCGAGCAGCGAGGAGATCACCCAGATCAGGCCGAAGCGGCGTGCGTGGTTCGGCTCGCCCATCGCTATACGACGTCCAGGAAGCCATCCATGTAGCCGAGCGTCTGCATCGGCCCGCCGTTGCCGTCGATCCAGCCGGCCGCGCACGGAACGAAGCACTGCCAGCGATAGCGCCCCTTCCCGGCGGTGCGGAACGTGAACGTGATCGTGCGATGCGCCTCAGAGGTCGTGCACGGCGCGAACGCGCAGGGGTTCTTGGCTTCTTCGGACACCCCCGGCAGCGGTATGAACAGGCCGAGCTGCGGCACGGCGAACGTGTGCGACCCTTCTTCGGGGTTGATGCTCGTGATCGTCTTGCCGTCGACGCTCTCGGTGCCGCCGATCGTGCCCTGGACCTGCGCGAGGAACGGGTTGCGCAGCCCGGTTTCGCTGTCGTACTGGTAGACCGTCACGTGCACGAGCGAGTTGGCCGGCACGGTGAAGTCGGTGCTGTGCACCCACTTGCCGTGGTCGAGCACCAGATAGGAGACCCAGTCGGGATGGCTCGGGCTGTACTTCGGCCCGATCGACGCGACCGTCTGGAGCGTCAGCTGGGTGCCGCTGAAGCCGGCCACCTTGCGCGTGCTGAGGGCCGCGACCGACTTCGGAAAGCTCGTCGCCCAGCTCGCCACGTAGAAGCCGATCAGGACGCCGAGGACCGCCACACCGACCCCGATGCCGAGCAGCTTCCTGACAAGAATGCTCACGCGGAACTCCCCTTAGGCTGGCTTTATCCACGAACCCCAGGCGTCTCCTACCCGTTCCGGGCGGGGACCTATCGTGCTTTCGCGAGCATCCGTCGGCACCTACGGGAGCGGCATCTCCACCTGCCCGTGCGGCGAGCCCAGCTCCGCCAGGCGCTCCAGGAACGGACCGGGCGGGAACGCCTCCGGGCCGAGCACGCCCGTGCCCTTCCAGACGCCCTCCTCCAGCAGCTCGAGCGCGACGAGCGGGTTGATCGCCGTCTGCCACACGACGGCCTGACTGGCGTACTCGCGCATCGTGTGCTCGTTGTCCACCACGTGGTAGAGGTAGGTCGAGCGCGGCGCCCCGTCGAGGCCGGTCCCCGTCACCCACGTGCCCGCGCACGTGCGCCCGGTCATCCGCTCGCCCAGCGTCGCCGGGTCCGGCAGCGCGGCGGCCACCACGTCGCGCGGGGCCACCTCGACGCCGCGGACCGACACGGGCTCGGTCGAATCGAGGCCGAGCTTGTGCAACGTGCGCAGCACCTCGATGAACTCCTCCCCCAGCCCGTACTTGAACGTGACGCGCTCGCAGTCCACCCAGCGCGGGATCAAGACGACCTCCTCGTGCTCGACGTTCACGCACTCGATCGGGCCGATGCCCTCGGGGAAGTCGAACACCTCCGGCTCGGAGAACGGCATGGTCGTATAGAAGCCGCGCGAGCGCTCCCAGACGAGCGGCGGGTTCAGGCACTCCTCGATCGTCGTCCAGATCGAGAACGTCGGCGCGAAGTCGTAGCCCTCCACGACCAGATCGGCGCCGTCGCGCACCCCCACCTCCTCCACCTTCGAGAAGAGCTCCTCAGCCGCGTAGCGGGCGAACACGTCTGAGAGGCCGGGCTCGACGCCGATCCCGACAAGCGCGAGCAGACCAGCCTGCTCCCACTCCCGGCTCCTGGCGAGCTGAACGTCGCCCAGCATGACTCCCGGCAGCTCATACGGGCGCTCGGGGTGCGGATGGGAAAGCGTCATCGCCATGTCGAGATAAGTGGTGCGCGCCTGGAACGCGGCGTTGAAGATCGGCTCGTCAAAGCGCGGATCGCACGCGTTCAGCACCGCGTCCGGGCGCACCCGCTCGATCAGCCGCACGAGCTCCGCCTGATCGGAGGCGTCCACGCGCTCGGCCGCGAAGCGGTCCGCCTCGCCGAGCTTGGCCACCACGTCGTGCGCGCGCGCCGGAGAGACGTCGGCGAGGAACACCCGCTCGAACGCCGGCCTGCGCTGGGCGATCGACGCAAACGCCGCACCCACACCGCCGGCTCCCACCACGAGCACGCGCATCCTCGGATTGTTGCGCACGACTCACGTATGCTCCCCGACCGATGGCGAGCACGCTCATGGACAGGCCCTCGACTCCTGCCGTCGAGCGACCCACGACGCGCTGGGCGCCCTCGCCCAAGATCGGCCGTGGCGAGCTGCTGTGGGTGATCCTCGCCGGCGTCGCGCTCGCCGTGCTCACGACCTGGCCGCTCGTGCTGCACATGGGCAGCCGCATCGCACCGGACCTCGGCGACCCCGTGCGCACCGCCTGGGAGGTCGCGTGGGTCGGACACGCGCTGCTCCACAGCCCGCTGCACCTGTTCGACTCAAATGCCTTCTACCCCCGCCCGCTCAGTCTGGCTTTCTCGGACTCGCTGCTCGGCTACGGCCCGGCGGCCTTCTTCGGCTCGGGCACGGTGGCGGCGCTCGTCCGCTACAACCTGCTGTTCCTGCTCGCGTGGTCGCTGTGCTTCGTGGGCGCGTGGCTGCTCGCGCGGGAGCTCGGCGTCGGGAAGATCGGCGCGGCGGCAGCCGGCGCGGCGTTCGCCTACGCCCCCTACCGCGTCACGGAGGCCGGCCACCTGCACGTGATCTCCAGCGGCGGCATCCCGCTGTCGCTGTTCCTGCTCTTGCGCGGATATCGGCGTGGCTCCCGCAGCCTGCTCGTCGCGGGCTGGCTCGTGGCGGCCTGGCAGATGAGCCTCGGCTTCACGCTCGGGCTGCAGTTCGCCTACCTGCTGGCGCTGCTCGCGCTGATCGCCGCGGTGTGGTGGTGGCGAGCCAAGCGCCCGGCGCTGCCGCGCAACCTCGTCGCGATCACCTGCATCGGCGTCGCGCTGTGCGGCGCGATCTCCGTCTACCAGGCACGCCCCTACCTGAAGGTCGCCCAGGAGTACCCGACGGCGAAACGGACGCTCAAGGAAGTCAAGAACTACTCCTCCGGACCGTGGGCCTTCCTGGCGGCCTCCTCGGAGAACCGCGTCTGGGGCCCGATCACCGCGGGCGCCAGGGCACACGTGCACTCCAAGAACGAGGACGTGTACTTCCCGGGCGGGGCGATCGCGGTGCTCGCGCTGATCGGGCTCGCCTCCTCGATCTACACACGCCGATTGCGCATCGGCCTCGCGTGCGGGGTGGCGGTCTGCTCGATCCTGGCGCTCGGTATGGGCCTCACCGGCGCCGGCTACCCCTACCGCCTGCTCTATGACTTCGCTCCCGGCTGGAACGGGGTTCGGGTGCCCGGGCGCGTGTTCACGCTCGCGACCCTGTTCTTCGCGCTGCTCGCGGCGGCGGGCGCTTGGCGGCTCGCCGAGATCGCGCGCACATGGGGCGCCGGGCTCGGCCCGCGCGCCGCTGGCGGGATGACAACGGTCGTCGGAGCCCTGCTCGTCGTGGGGCTCCTCGGCGAAGGCGCCGGGCATCTCGGCCACCCCGTCGTGCCCCAGCCGGCGCGCGCGGAGATCGGGCTGCCCGGGCCGATCCTCGACCTGCCGACCGACGGCGCCGCGGACCGCGTGTGGCAGTACTTCTCGACAGACGGCTTCCCCAGGATCGCCAACGGCAACAGCACGTTCGACATGCACGCCATGGATGACCTGCGCGGCGGCATGAACCGCTTTCCCGATGAGGCGAGCATCGAGAAGCTGCGCTGGTACGGCATCCATACGGTCGTCCTGCACCTGAACCTGCCGGCGCTCCCCGGTCTGCACGGCTACGCGATCGCCGAGCCTCCCGACGCGAGCGCCGCCGCCGCCAAGCCGGTGAAGGGTCTCGGCGTCACCCGAAGACGAGTCGGCGGCGTCGTGATCTACGCGATCGGCCCCGGGCCGAAGGCGCTGCATCCGGGCAGCTGATGAGCGCCACCCGCTGATGAGCACAACGAGCGTCCAGCCAAGCGGCGGCTCCACGCCCGCCCCCCGAGCAGGGCGCACGCGGACCCTGTTCACCAAGCGCAGCATGGCGCTCGCGGCGGTGCTGCTCGTGGGAGTCGCCTACGCCACCATGATCCAGAGCTTCTCCTGGAACCAGACCTCCCACTACGACCTGATCCGCTCGCTCGATCAGGGCCGCACGACGATCGACCCCTACCAGCAGAACACGGGCGACAAGGCGTTCTACAAGGGGCACTGGTACTCGGCCCGCGCCCCCGGGCTGGCGCTGTTCGCGCTGCCGTTCTACGACGGCCTGAAAGCGCTCGGCGCCGAACGGGTGGCGCGCTCTTCCCAGGCCCAGCGTGGCGAAGACGAGATGATCTACTTCGTCGGGCTGTGGGCGAACGTGCTGCCGGGCCTGCTCCTGCTGCTGCTCGTCGGGCACCTCGCCGAGCGCCTGCAGCCCGGCTATGGCGCGGCCACCGCGGTGATTCTCGGTCTCGGGACGATGGCGCTGCCGCTGTCGACGCTGCTGTTCTCGCACGTCTTCGCCGCCTTCCTCGGCTTCGCCGCCTTCGCGCTGATGATGTGGGAGCGCGACGGGCCGCCGAACCCGTGGCTGCTCGGCGTCGCCGGGCTGCTCGTGGGCTACGCGGGCGCCTCGGAGTACCCCCTGTTCTTCGTGGCACTCGTGCTCGGCCTCTACCTGCTCTCGCGGCGGGACTCGCTCACGCCGGGCGGGGTGCTGCGCCGCGCGGGCGCCTACATCGCCGGTGGCCTGGTCGGAATCGTGCCATTGCTGCTCTACAACCACTACGCCTTCCACTCCTGGACGCACCTGGCGTACTCCAGCATCCCCCGCCAGCAGAAAGGCTTCTTCGGGATCGGAGTGCCGAGCCTGAAGGTGATGGCCACGCTGCTGCTGGACTCGCGCGGCCTGCTCACGCTCTCACCGGTGCTGGCGATGGGAGCGATCGGCACGTGGCTGCTGTACCGCCGCGGCAAGCGCGCGGAGGCGCTCACGATCGCCGGCGTGTGCGTGTGCTACGTGGGCTACAACTCGGGCTACTACCTGCCGTTCGGCGGCGGCTTCATGGGGCCGCGCTTCCTGACGACGATGCTGCCGTTCCTGGCGATCCCGATCGGGATCGCGCTCAAGCGCCATCCGGGGCCGACGATCGCGCTCGCGGGCGTGTCGCTGGCGTGCACGATCGTCGCCACCATCACACATCCGCTGACCGGATATGAGACCGAGGCGGTCGTGTGGGCGCGCTATTTGCGCGAGGGCTTCTTCCAGCCGACGATCGCAAGCGCCTTCGGCCTCGGCCGCGGCTGGGGTGGGATCTGGCCGTTCTTCCTCGCCGCGGGGGGCGCGGTCCTGTTGGCGGTTCTCGCCACCGCCCGCACGCGCATCTCCCACGCATCGCTGCTCGCCGGACTGCTCGCGCTGGCGGGCTGGTGCCTGTTCGCGGCGCTCGGCCCCACCGTCCTCGGCATCGACCACCAGGGCCTGCTGAGCATCGTCAAAGCCGGCGATAACACGGCCCTCAACCTGACCCTCCACGACGGCAGCCGATATCCGCTGCGCACGCTCGCCCCGCTCGCCGCGGTGGCCGGCCTGCTCGGCCTGCTCAGCGCTTGCTGGTCTTCACGCGGCACTTCGCTGCGTGCAGGTGCTCGCACACGATGATGTAGCCGGGCCGCGGGTTGAAGTGGGGGTCGGTGAGCCCGGCGTCGAAGCGCGCCGCGCCGGTGGCGCCCGACCACTCATAGATGTAAAGGCGCTTGATGCGCGAGCTCGACGAGGCGAGCCTGAACATGTAGGAGAGCGCCTTGGCCGAGCGCGTCAGGCCCGAGCCTTTCTTGTTCGGGAAGGCTCCGCCGAACTGCACCACCCCGCCGGTCTCCGTCAACCACACCTGGCCGGGCACAGCGGCGAGGACCGCGCGGGTTCGGGTGCTCGAGAAACGGTTGGTGTCGGAGTAGTTGTGCAGTCCCCAAATGCTCGGCATCGACGTTTTCAGGACGGCGATCTGGTGCTTGAATTCGGCGATGTAGCGCAGGCTCGAGTTGACGTTCTGCTGGTCGAGGACGTCCAGGCCGAGCACGGTGCAGCCGCGGCAGACCGACCTCAGCGCCTTGTAGTACTTGGCCGACAGCGCCGCCGACGGCGAGTTGAACGAGTGGCGCACGTTGCCGCGATTGGCCTCGTTCCACGGCTGATACTGGCGGACTTTCGGGAAGAGCTTGATGAACTTCTGCACATCGCGCTGGTAGCCGGCGAGGCTCGGCATCTTCGTGGGCGTGTACTCGGAGTGGTAGAAGGCCACGAGCACCTGCTGGTGCTGGGCTTCGGCCGCGCGAATCCAGTCGGTGGCGAGCTTCAGCGAGTACGGGCGCACCGCCGCGTCATACGGCGCGATGTAGCGCGCGATCTTCGTGTGCAGCTGCTGCCACAGCCGGTTGGAGAACATCTCGCGCTGCTCGTCACCGATGCCGGTCAGATACGACGCGGCGCCATGGGCCCGGGGCTTGGCGTAGGCGCTGGAGGCATGGCCGGCGCCGCCGGCCAGAGCGGAGGCGCCTGCGGCGGTGACGAGCAGCACGCCGCAGACGAGCAGCGCGGGGATCAGTGTGCGTGGGCGAAGGCTTGTGAAGATGTCCATTGCAACAGCTTATGGGTCGCGCCGGAGCGGTGCGCCGGCAATCTTTACGACCATGTATCGCTCGCCACGATCTCCGACCCCGCCGGCTCAACCGCCGCCGTCCTCGACCGCGCCGCGCCGCCCGCCGCCTTCCTCGGGCGCGCCACGCCCCTCCTCGCGCAGAGTGGGATCGGCGACGATGCGCACGTCAACGCCGGGAAGCCCCTCCAGCAGGCGCGTCAGGAGCGACTCCCTGAAGCGGCCCAGGCCGCGGCGCGGCGCGGGCGCGCCCATCAGGACGTAGGTGCTGCCCAGGTTGCGGGCCGTTGCGATCGCCACGGCCGCCACGTCTTCGCCTTCCTCGACGAGCAGCCGCGCGCCGAGCATCGCGGTGAGGCGCCGCAACGACTCGACCTGCTCGCGGTCCTCGGCGCTGGGCGTCCTGCCCGGCGGGCGCACGACCAGCACGTCCAGCCGCGCGCCCAGCCGTTCGGCCGAGCGTGACGCGCGACGCACGATCCGCTGCGAGTGCGGCGCGAGCGCCACGAGCGCGAGCAGCCGCTCGGCGATTGTTTGAGTGCCCGCCCCCCCAGCCGAAACGGGCTTTGCGAGCCCTTCGTCGCGGCGCACGATGACCGGCGCGGGCGCCAGGCGCTTGATCTCGACGCCCTCGGCGACGTGGCGCAGCGCCGTCTCGCGCAAGGCGGAGAGGTTCTCGATCTTGAAGAAGTTGTTCAGCGCCGCCGGCACGCGCTCGCGCGGGTACACCTTGCCGGCGCGCAGGCGCTCGATCAGCGCCTCGGGAGTCAAGTCGATCAGCACCACCTCGTCCGCGCCGGCGAGCACTTCGTCGGGGATCGTCTCGCGCACGCGCGTGCCGGTGAGCTGGATCACCTGGTCGTTGAGGCTCTCCAGGTGCTGCACGTTCACCGTCGAGAACACGTCGATGCCGGCCTCGAGCACGTCCTGCACGTCTTCGTAGCGCTTCTCGTGCTCCACTCCGGGGGCGTTCGTGTGCGCGAGCTCGTCGATCAGGCAGAGCTCCGGTTTGCGAGCGAGGACCGCGGATAGATCCATCTCCCAGAGCGGCGCGCCGCGGTAGTCCACGCGCCGAGGCTGGATCATCTCGAGCCCTTCTGCCTGCGCGGTCGTCTCGTCCCGCCCGTGGGGCTCCAGGTAACCGATCGCGACGTCGCGCCCGGTCTCCGCCTCAGCCCTGCCCTCCTGCAGCATGCGGTAGGTCTTGCCGACCCCCGCCGCCATGCCGATGAATACCTTCAGGCGGCCGCGCTGGGATGAGGGAGGTCCGTCGGGCGACATGGGAGCATTCTCTCCCACCGCCCCCGGTGCCGGGTGTCAGCCTCCCAGCAGGTTGTGCACGACGAGGTCGATCAGCTTGATGCCGATGAACGGCGCGACGATGCCGCCGAGGCCGTAGATCCACAGGTTGCGCCGCAGCAGCGCGCTCGCGCCGATCGGCCGGTAGCGCACCCCGCGCAGCGACAGCGGGATCAACAGCGGGATGACGAGCGCGTTGAAGATGATCGCCGAGACGATCGCCGACTGGGGCGTGCCGAGGTTCATGACGTTGAGCACGTGCAATGGGCCCTTGCCGCCGACGCTCGTAGCGTAAGTCGTGAGGAAGATGGCGGGCAGGATCGCGAAGTACTTGGCGATGTCGTTGGCGATCGAGAAGGTGGTGAGCGCCCCGCGCGTGATCAACAGCTGCTTGCCGACCTCGACGATCTCGATCAGCTTCGTCGGGTTGGAGTCGAGGTCGACCATGTTGCCGGCCTCGCGCGCGGCCTGGGTGCCGGTATTCATCGCCACGCCCACGTCGGCCTGAGCCAGAGCGGGCGCGTCGTTGGTGCCGTCGCCGGTCATCGCGACGAGCCGTCCCTCCTGCTGCTGCTCGCGTATCAGCGCCAGCTTGCGCTCCGGTGTCGCTTCGGCCAGGAAGTCGTCGACGCCCGACTCCTGCGCGATCTTGGCGGCCGTCAGGCGGTTGTCGCCGGTCACCATGACCGTCTTTATCCCCATCGCGCGCAGCTGGTCGAAGCGCGCCTTCATGCCCTCCTTGATGGTGTCCTTCAGATAGACGACGCCGAGGATCTGGCTGTCGCGCGCGACGGCGAGCGGTGTGCCGCCCTCGCCGCTGATGCGGTCAAGCTGCGCCCGCAGCTCAGGCGGCGGGGAGCCGCCTTCGCGCTCGGCGAATTCGATGATCGCGTCGCCCGCGCCCTTGCGCAGCCGCCGGCCGTCGATGTCGACACCGCTCATACGGGTCTGTGCCGTGAACGGCACGAACTCGGCGTGCAGCGAGGTCATGTCGTGCTCGCGGATGCCGTACTGCTTGGCGAGCACCACGATCGAGCGCCCCTCGGGCGTCTCGTCGGCGAGCGAGGCGAGTTGCGCGATCTCGGCGAGCTCGGACTCGGGCACGCCGGGCATGGGGATGAACTCGGAGGCAAGCCTGTTGCCGATCGTGATCGTGCCGGTCTTGTCGAGCAGCAGCACGTCGATGTCGCCGGAGGCCTCCACGGCGCGCCCGGAGAGGGCGAGCACGTTGCGG
>CABEAD010000133.1_pt1 | contig 14350 bp, 15 predicted proteins | sample 3132311 | NCBI WGS metagenome assembly CABEAD01 (sample SAMEA5534342, study PRJEB31848) | metagenome | biome: tundra; feature: field; material: soil | place: USA | collected 2013-05 | depth 0.45 m
GGTGTGCCGCCACTACCTCGAGGACCCAAACGGCCGCTGGTGCCGGCTCCTCGAGCCCGAGGACCTCGAGCTGGCCCCCTTCGCGGAGGGGGACGCGGAGGGTGAGACCGACGCACACGCGGAGCCCGAGGAACGCGAGGACGAGCTGGTCGATCGCCACGGCAACGTCTACCGGCTCGCGCCGGCGCCCGGCGAGAAGTCCTCGGCCCTCCAGCTGCGCTGGAGCCGGCGTTCGGCGGATGCGCGGAGCGCGGCGTGGGAGCAGATCGGCCTGCGCGACGTCCTCGCCGTTCTGGAGAGCTACGAGCCGGTGCGAACGCTCACCGCACGGGCGTTGGCGCGCCACCGCCATGACCCGCTCGTGTCGGTGACGCTCTTGCGCAGCGAACTGGAGCGCATGTGCGCCAGCCGGATCGTTCTCAACCGCGGGCTGCGCGAAGCCGTCCTGGAGGCGATGAAGACGCGCGAGTTGAGTCTCAGCGAGATCGCCTATCGCTGCGGGATGGTCAAGCGCGACAAGCGAGGCAATCACAGCGGCGAGACGAGCTGGCTCGCGCGGCGCGTCGGGATCATGCCCGAAGGGGGGGAGAGCGCCGTCACGCCGTGGGTCCACAGCGACGTGCTCGGCCTGATCGCGCGCCGCGGCCTCGGCATCAGCCCGCGCGATGTGGAGCTCGGATGAACGCGCGGCTCGCGCGTCCCGTCCCGTCCCCCGGCGCGGACGCGGACGGGCACGAGGGCTCGATCCTCGTGGTCGAGTCGAGTCCCCAGCTCGGCCGCGAGCTCGTCGAGCAGCTGCGCGCCGACGGCTACCGCGCGACGCACGCCCGCACCGCCGAGCACGCCAGGGCGCTCGCTCGCTCCCGTCCCGCGCGGCTCGTCGTGCTCGGCGCCCTGGACTCCCCGCGTGGCGCGCTCGACCTGCTCGCTGAGATCCGCCGCTGCACTCCCAGCTCCTCCGACTGGGAGGAGCACCTGCCCGCGATCGTGCTCAGCCCTGGCGCCGGGCAACTCGACCTGCTGCGCGCCTTCGAGGCGGGCGCCGATGACTTCATCGCCGGGGCGGGCCCCTATCTGGAGCTGCGAGCGCGCCTGAAGGCGGTATTGCGGCGCGTGGAGAGGTCCGGCGAAACGCGGCTGCTGCAAGTCGGCCCACTGCTCATCGACACGGGCGCGCATGTGGCGCGCGTCGCCGGAAAGCCGGTCGAGCTGTGTCGCCTGGAGTACGAGCTGCTCGTTCACCTCGCGCGCGAGCCGGCGCGCGTCTTCTCGAAGCAGGAGCTGCTCAGCGCGATCTGGGGCCAGCGCTCGCGCTCGGGCGAGCGCACCGTGGACAGCCACTCAAGCCGCCTGCGCCGCAAGCTCGACGCGGCCGGAGCGCCCGGTCTCGTCGTGAACGTGTGGGGCGTCGGCTATCGCCTGACCTGAACCCCTCGCGGGCGACGCCCGCCACCTCGCCCCGGCGCCGACTGGGGCACACGGCCAATCGCGGGCCACGCCCGCCACCAAATCTTGCCGGGCCCCAGCGGCCCGTCATGTAGCACACCACAGCGGCGAGTCCTCGGGCTCGCCGTCGCTCGTTAACCACCACGACCGGCTTTGCCGGTCCACAGAAAGGAGCGGCTCATGCCGTCGTCCGAATACACCAACGAACCTGCCGTCAACCCGCTGGCGCCCCTGGGTGAACTGGTTGGCTGGCTCACCTCAACCACGTTGCACATAATCATCGGAGTCGTCGTCGGGCTGATCGCGGCGCGCGTCATGCGCCACCGCCATTTGCGCTGGACATGGGCCGCGTCGGCGCTCGTCGTCGTCGTGCTCTGCGGCTCCGAGTTCGCGGGATGGGCCACCACGCTCGACACCGCCGCCCTGTGCGCCGCCGTGCGTGGACGGCGCTGGCATCGCGAAGACCTCATGGCCGGTGGCGATCTGGCTGACATAGCCGCGGCCCGACGTGGACCGCTCGCCGCGCTGCGCTCGCTCTCACTGAAGCTCTCCGGGCGTTTCGGCCCCTCGCCGGCGCACAGCGCGCTGCGCGACGGGCGCATGATCGTGGGACGTACGGAGATGGGCGAGGTCATGTCGATCCCGTTCGGCGCAACCGACGGCGGTAGGCACACATTGGTCGTCGGCGCCACCGGCTCCGGCAAGACGGTCACCGAGACCTGGATCGCCGCACGGGCGATCGAGGCGGGGCTTGGCGCCGTCGTCATAGATCCCAAGGGCGACGCTCGCATGCGCGAGCACCTCGCCGAGGCGGCTTCTCGTGCCGGCCGTCAGTTCTTCGAATGGACCCCTCAAGGACCGTCTGTCTACAACCCGTTCGGCCATGGCTCCGCCAGTGAGATCGCCGACAAGGCACTCGCCGGCGAGCGCTTCACCGAGCCCCACTATCAGCGCCAGGCCCAGCGCTACCTCGGCCACGCGGTGCGCGCTCTGCGTGGCGCTGGAGTCGTGGTGAGCTTGGCCTCGCTCGTCCGGCACCTCGACCCATCGCGGTTGGAGGTGCTCGCCAGGAGCCTGCCCGAGCAGCAGGCCCAGGCGACCCATGAGTACCTGGACTCGCTGACCCCACGTCAGCGTGCAGACCTGGGCGGCGTGCGCGATCGACTGGCGATCATGGCCGAGTCGGACGTGGGGCCGTGGCTCGATCCCGCGATGTCCGGCTCGCAGACGTTTGACCTGCTGAGCGCTGTGAGAGAACGGGCGGTCGTCTACTTCGATCTCAAAGCGGACGCCTGGCCCTTGCTCGCGCACATGCTCGGTGTGGCGATCGTGCAGGACCTGCAGACGACGATGGCTGCGCTGCATAGCTCTCCGACCCCGACGGTCGTCGTGATCGACGAGTTCGCGGCGATCAGCGCCGAGCAGGTCGTGCATCTGTTCGGCATGGCTCGATCGGCTGGCTTCAACCTGATGCTGGGCGCCCAGGAGCTCTCCGACATACGTCTTCCTGGACGCGAGCGGCTGCTCGAGCAGGTGCTCGGCAACCTCTCCTCGCTCCTCGCCCACCGTCAGGTGGTGCCCGAGTCGGCCGAGCTGATCTCGCGGCTTGCCGGCAGTCGAGGTGTGTGGCGCACCTCGCAAAGCAACGAGGGCCGCTGGACGCGCACGCGTTCCAGTACTCCGTTGCTCCCACCAGAGGAGATCTGCGACCTGGCCCCGGGTTGGGCAGGCGTGATCGAGTTGGGCGCAGGCGCCTCGGCGCACATCGTCCAGGTCTTCTCCTCCGTTCGGCGCCGCGACCCTCGCATGTCGGTCGTCTCGCGGCTCCTCTCGTGCCTGGCGATGGTCGTCGCCGTTGCGCGGACTCGCCACCGCTGAACAGCTCCGGGGACCGGCTTCGCCGCCGGTCCCCGAGTTGCGCCGGTTCCCGAACTGTGCCGGCCCCTTCACTGCGCCGGTTCCCGAGCGTCGCCGGTTCTCTCACCGCGCCAATTTCCCTCACCAGATAGCCAACCCATCCTCAAAAAAGACAAGAAGGAGAATCACATGACCCGCCAGACCCAACCACTCACACCCGAGCAGATCGACGTCCTCCGTTGGGCGGCTTCGCTCGGGGCCGTCACCGCCGAGGCGCTTGCCCTGCGGCTCGACGTCACGCTGGCCTCCGCGCGCGCACGGCTCACCGTCGCTCACCGTCGCGGCCTGCTCTCGCGGGAGCGACCGCTCGTCGACACTCCCGCGCTGTTCACCCTCACGCGAGCCGGCTTGCGAGCGTGCGACGCGCGCGGCATCCAGGCATCCCGCGTGAGCTCCTCCAATGCGAACCACCTGGCCGTGTGTGCCGAGGTCGCCGCGGCGCTCGAGCGTTGCTACCCGCACCATCGCATCGTCGGCGAGCGCGAGCTTCGCCGCGACGAGCGTGAGCACGGACATCCGCTCGCGAGCGCTCAGCTCGGCGCGCTGTACGACGGCGAGAGTCGCTTGCACCGCCCGGACCTCGTGCTGTGGCCTCGCGACCCTCACGGCGGGTTGCCGGTGGCCGTCGAGGTGGAGTTGACGATCAAGGCGCCACGACGGCTCGTCGAGATCTGCCGCGCCTGGGCGCGCTGCCGCAAGGTCGCAGGGGTGCTCTATCTGGCGCCTTTGGACGTCGAGCAAGCGCTTTTGCGAGCGGTGGCCGAGGCGCGCGCTTGTGAGGAGGTGGTCATCGTGCCGCTCGGCGCACTGCCCGGCGTGCAAGCGAGCGCCGCGAGCACGTAGCCAGCGCTGCGAGCACGCCCGAATGACCTTCGGATCGGAGCCGTCGGCGAAAAGAAATCGCCCGCCAAACCGGGCCGCATGGCTCCTCGGGGGGCCGCTCGCAAGAAACCGTCCCAAGCGCGGATTAAGTTGGTGGACGGGGCGAGCACAACACACCAAAGGAGAACACCGTGTCCTACTCGAGCATCAACCGCGTCGTCCTCATCGGCCGTCTCACCCAGGACCCCGAGCTGCGCGCCCTGCCGTCCGGCACGGCGGTCTGCAGCCTGCGGATCGCGTGCAACACCAGCCGCAAGGACCCCGAGGGCGAGTACCAGGAGAAGCCCAACTACTTCAACGTGAGCGCCTTCGGCGGCCTCGGCGAGTCCGTCAGCCGCTACATGCGCAAGGGCAGCCGCGTCGCCGTCGACGGCCGCTTGGAGTGGCACGAGTGGGAAACCGCCGAGGGCGTCAGGCGCCAGGCGGTCGAGGTCGTCGCCGAGAGCGTCCAGTTCCTCGACGGGCGCGGCGAGCAGGGCCGGCAGAACGGCGCCGTCTACGGAAGCTCAGACGGCGAGGGCTCGACCGGCGGTGACGACGGCGCGCACCCCATGCCGGGGCACAGGCAGGGCGGCGAGGAGCGCGAGCTCGTCGGCGTGGGCGCCGGCGTCGAGGACGACCTCGTCTTCTAGAGAGCGCCGTCTCATCCGGCGAGAACACCGGCTCGTACGCCGAGAAGCTCGCACAACGGCGGGATGTCCACAGCGGCATCCCGCCGTCGGCGCCCCGGGCGCCTTTTTGTATTTAAGGGGTCATTCGGTCAGTCTCGGGGGGGTGGTCGGGGGCCGTTCGGGCGTGCGCCAGGAACGGGTTGCAAGGCCGTCCAGGTATTCTTCTGCGGACCCTCAAAGCCCACAAGGAGTCGTGTCCCGGTGCCAGTGAACACCAAAGCGATCGGAAAGAACTACGAGCCCACGACCTATGCGGTGGGCCGAGAGAAGATCAAGGAGTACGCCCGGGCGGTCGGCGAGACCAACCCGCTCTACCTCGACGAGCAGGCAGCCCGCGACGCCGGCTATGCGGACGTCCTCGCCCCGCCGATGTTCGCCGTCGTCTACAGCTCCCCGTCGGTGGCCCCCTCGCTGTTCGACCCCGAGGTCGAAATGAACTTCGCGATGATGGTCCACGGCGGCCAGGAGTTCGAGTGGGGGCCGCTCGTGGTCGCCGGCGACGAGATAACGACCACCGCGAGCGTCAAGGACATCTCAGAACGCGACGGCCGCGGCTACTACGTGTTCGAGTCGGTCTCCGTCAACCAGCGCGGCGAGCAGGTCTGCCGCGGAACCTGGACCAACATCGTCCGAGGAGTCTGAGCCATGGCCCAATTGTCAGAGGGAGCGCAGATCCCCGAGGTGCGGGTCACACCCGACAAGTACCTCACCGCCCGCTACGCCGGCGCCTCCGGCGACTTCAACCCGATCCACATCGACGAGGAGTTCGCGCGCGCCGTCGGCCTGCCCGGGCGCATCCTCCACGGGCTGTGGACGATGGCTCAGGTCGCCCGCGCCCAGACCGACGCGGCCGGCGGCCCCGCCGCGCTGAAGCGGCTCTCCGTCCAGTTCCGCGGCATGGGCGTGCCCGAGCAGGAGGTGCTCGTGACCGGAACGGTGCGCGAGGTCTCAGACGGCCGCGTGATCGTCGACACGGTCGCCGAGCAGGCGGGAAACCAGATCATCCGCAACGCCGAGGCCGAGCTTCAGGTTTGACGGCGGCCGCACGCGCCCCCGAGGCTCTCCGGACGGTGGCTCGCCGACCGGATGTCTCGGGTTCGTGCGCGGTTAGGGGCGTCGTAGTGACGCCTACAATCACTTCCATGCTCACCCCCCGACAGGAGCTGATCCTGTGCAAGGTGGTGGAGGACTACCTGCAGAGCGGCCAGCCGGTGGCGTCCAGGACGATCGCCGCCGACCCCGGCCTCGACTGCGGTCCCTCCACCGTGCGCAACGAGCTCGCCCTGCTCGAGGAGCACGACCTGCTCGCCCACCCGCACACCTCCGCGGGGCGCGTGCCCACCGATGCCGGCCACCGCTACGTGGTCGACAGGATGCTCGGCAGCGGTCAGGGGCTTGCGCCCTCGCCGCCGCTCGCGCTGTCGCTCATGCGCAGCGAGATCGAGGAGGCGATGCGCGCCACCAGTGAGGCGATCTCCCAGGTGACGAGCCTCCTGGCGGTCGTCTCCGCGCCCTCGCTCAACACCGCCACCATCCGGCACGTCGAGGTCCTCGCGCTGCAGCCTCAGGTCGTGATGGTCGTCGTCATCGCCTCCACCGGCGGCGTCTCCAAGATGCTCACCACGTTCGACTCGCCGGTCGACCAGGGACTCGTGGGCTGGGCCGGCGAATACCTCAACGAGCGGCTCGTCGGCTTCGGGCTCGGCGCCCGGATGCTCTGTAAGCACCTCGACGATCCGAGCCTTGGCACACGAGAGCGCGCCTTCGTCGACCGGCTCGCGCCCGCCTTCGGCACGCTCGCCGCCGAGGCCGAGGACACGCTGTACGTCGACGGGGCCGCCCACCTGCTGTCCGACCGGCGCCTGCACGACATCAGCCAGATCAATGAGCTGATGAGCGTGCTCGAGCGCCGCGCCGCGCTGTTGCGGGTGCTCCGCGCGGCGATCGGCGAGTCCGGCGTGTACGTGCGCATCGGCCGCGAGAACGAGATACCGGCGATGCATTCGCTCGCGCTCGTCGCCGCCGGCTATGGCCTCGCGCGCCGCAAGCTCGGCGCCGTGTCGGTGATCGGTCCGGTCCACATGGACTATGCCGGCGCCATCGCCACCGTTCGCGGGGCCGCCCACGAGCTTTCGCGCTTCGTCGAAGACGCCTACGCCGAGCGTTAGTGTCCCGACACTGATGAGCACAACCACCCCCCGTGACCCATACGAGGTGCTCGGCGTGCCCCGCGACGCCTCCGAGCAGCAGGTCAAGAAGGCGTTTCGCCGCCTCGCTCGCGAGCTTCACCCCGACGTCAACGCGCACGATCCGCAGGCCGAGGAGAAGTTCAAGGAGGCCGCCGAGGCCTATGAGATCCTCTCCGACGCGCAGCGACGGGCGACGTACGATCGCTACGGGCACGAAGGTCTTCGCTCCGGCGGCTACGCCCCCAACTTCGACGCTTTCGGGTCGATCGGCGACCTTTTCGACGCCTTCTTCGGCGCCAACAAGCCGTTCGGCGGACGCTCGGGGCCGGCGCCCGGCGGCGACGTCGCCGTGGCCGTCGAGATCACACTGGCGCAGGCGGCCGCCTCCAGCAACGTCGAGGTCTCCTTCGAGGCGATCGACCGCTGCGAGCACTGCAACGGCAACGGCGCCGAGCCGGGCACCCCGATCGAGCGGTGCTCGCGCTGCAACGGAGTTGGTCAGGTGCAGAGCGTGACCCGCACCCCCTTCGGCCAGATGGTCCGCGCGAGTGTCTGCGACGCCTGCCACGGCGACGGCCGGCTGCCCACCAGCCCGTGTCGCGAGTGTCGCGGTCGCGGGCAGAAGGAGGTCAAGCGCAGCGAGCTCCTCAATGTGCCGGCCGGCATCTCCGACGGCCAGCGCATCCGCGTCGGCGCGCGCGGCCACGCGGGCGGGGCGGGGGCGCCCGCCGGCGATCTGTACGTGCTCGTGCGCGTGCGCCCCGACGAGCGCTTCGTGCGCGAGAACGACGACCTCATCACCGCGCTCGACGTCGCCGCCCCGCTCGCATCGCTCGGGGCCACGCTCGAGGTCCCCACGCTCGACGGCTCCTCGTCTGTGGAGGTGCCCGCCGGCGCTCAGCCGGGTGATGTGCTCACGCTCCGCGGTCAGGGGATGCCCAGCCTGCGGGGCGGCCGTCGCGGCGATCTGCGAGTCGTCCTCAACGTCGTCGTCCCGCGCCGCCTCACCGACGAGCAGCGCGAGCTGCTCGGCCGTCTCAACGACACGCTCACCGAGGAGAACCTCCGCTCGGACGAGTCGGTCTTCGCCAAGCTGCGCCGAGCGCTGCGCAGTCAGGCCGCGTGATCAGGCGGGGTTGGTGAAGGCGCCCAGCTCGGGGGCGCTGTGCGGCTCGGCTGGGGCGGCCGACTCCCCCAGCTCGGTCGCCGCGCGCGCCATCGCGCGGTAGAGCAGGTCGATCGCGGGTGAGACGCCGCCCTCGGTGTCGAGCAGCGTCTGAGCGGCGATCAGCGCCGCGCCGATCGTGTCGAGCGCGTCGCCCACGGGCCCGGGGTCGGGGTCGCGGCAGACCGATATCGCCAGGCCGAGCATTCCCTTGGCCTGGTCGGTGGCGCCGGCGAACAGCGCCGGTCCAGCGAGGCTGCCATAGCCGTAGGCGCGCGCCAGGCGGCCCGACAGCGCGATCGTGTCACTCCGTCGCGGCGCAGTCGCCGGCGGCAGCCCGCGGCCGTCGAGGAGGCCGGCCATCGTCTCGCCGACGATCCCCTTCACCGCTCGCTCGTCGAGGCCCGAGTGAGCGGCGACGCGCAGCGCGAGGTACAGGCCGCTCGCCGGAAGCCCATAGGGCGGGTCCGAGGCGAACACGATCCGCTCGGCCGGTACGCGCGCCAGCAGCTCGATCACGTCGATCGGGAAGAAGCAGGAGGTGTCATACAGCACGCCCGGGTGGCCGGCCAGGCGCGAGGTGAGGATGCCCTGATCGCAGATCGCGCCGTGCGCGAGGATCAGGACCACCTCCGGGTGGCGCAATGCGAGGTCTGCGAGCCCGTCGGCGAGCGGCGGCATTCCGCGTCCCGCGTGGACCATGATCGGAACCGCCGCCTCTTCGGCGAGCGTGAAGATGCCGTCCATCTCACGGCCGTTGAACGCGAACACCTGCGCGCGCGGGTGCAGCTTGATCCCGCGCGCCCCCTTCGCCAGACAGCGCTCGCCCTCGGCGAGGGGCTCTTCGGCCGGGTCCAGGCGGCAGAAGGGGATCAGTCGCCCGTCGCTTTCGCCGGCCCACGCCAGCACGCGGTCGTTCGGCACGCTGTAGGAGGGCCTGCGCTCCGGGTCGTGCAACGGGAACACGCACGCCCGCCGCGCGCCCGCGTCGTCGAGCTGCGAGAGCAGCGTCGCGCGATCCAGCGAGCGACCGTCCTCGTCGAGGCCGAGGTGGGTGTGGGCGTCGAACACTTCGCCGCCGGCCGGTTTCAGCCGCTCTGCTTCCGCGAGGAACGGGGCGAGGGCGTTGGCGTAGAGGGAGGCGCTCACGCTCTGAGGGTATTGGCTTCATCTATGTCCTGGTCTCGCCTGTCGCACGGAGTTGAGCGCCGCGTCGGCGTATCCTGCCCTTGAGATGACCATCCTCGACGATCTACAACTCGATGTGAAGAGCGCCATGCGCGCCGGCGAGAAGCAGCGCGTGGGCGCGCTGCGGCTCGTGCTGTCAGAGCTGCAGAAGGCCGCCAAGGAGGGCTCTGAGGACGAGCTCGCCGTGTTGCGGCGCGAGCGCAAGCGCCGCTTTGAGGCCGCCAGGGCATATCGCGAGGCGGGTCGCGAGGACCTGGCCGGCGCCGAGGAGGCCGAGGCGCGGTTGATCGGCGGCTACCTGCCGGCCGAGCTGTCCGACGCCGAGCTGCAGGCGATCGTCGAGCAGGCGCTGCGCGACAGCGGGGCGGAGTCGGCGAAGGACATGGGCATGGCGATGAAGAGCGCGATGGCCGCGGTCGACGGTCGCGCCGACGGCAAGCGGGTTTCGGGGCTCGTTCGGACGGCGCTCGGGGGATGAAGACCCAGATCGAGCTGCCCAACGAGGTCGCCGCCGAGCTGGCGGGCAGCCAGGACGCGGTGCTGCGCGCGCTGGAGGGCCATCTGCAGTGCAAGGTCTTTTTGCGCGGGAACCTGCTGACGCTCGACGGGTCCGAGCAGGAGATGCGCACGGGCGAGCGAGTCGTGCGCGAGCTGTCCGAGCTGATCGCTCGTGGTCATCAGATAGGCCCCGGCACGATCGCCGCGGTGACAGGCGCGCTCGACGCGCACGAATCGCCCGCACGGGTGCTGGAGGACGTCGTCTGGAGGCATCGCAGCCTGCGGGTGGCGCCCAAGACGGTCAACCAGAAGCGCTACGTCGACTCGATCCGGACCAGCACCGTCACGTTCGGGGTCGGCCCGGCGGGCACCGGCAAGACGTTCCTCGCGGTGGCGATGGCGGCGGCGGCGCTCTCGCGGCACGAGGTGAACCGCATCATCCTCACGCGCCCCGCCGTGGAGGCGGGCGAGCGCCTCGGCTTCCTGCCCGGCGATTTGATGGCCAAGGTCGACCCCTACCTGCGACCGCTGTTCGACGCGCTGCACGACATGCTCGACCCCGAGAAGGTCTCCCAGCACCTCGACCGGGGCGTGATCGAGATCGCCCCGCTGGCGTTCATGCGCGGGCGGACGCTCAACGACTCGTTCGTGATCCTCGACGAGGCCCAGAACACGACGCCGGAGCAGATGAAGATGTTCATGACACGGCTCGGCTTCGGCTCGAGGATGGTCGTCACGGGGGACATCACCCAGGTTGACCTGCCGCGCGAGCAGCGGTCGGGGCTGATCGTCGTGGGGGAGGTCTTGGAGGCGATCGAGGGCATCGAGTTCATCCGCTTCGGCGGCGAGGACGTCGTGCGCCACAAGCTCGTGCAACGGATCGTGGAGGCCTATGACGAGCACGGCCGGCGCGAGGCCCCCGAGCTTCGTCCCGCCGACCGCGACCGGGCCGTCGCCGACCGCCGTGCTTGAAGTAGAGGTCTTCGGCGCGGATCTGACAGCCGCTGCGCCTTGGCCCGCGAAGGTCGAGCGGCTGTGCGCGTTGGCGGTGGCGTCCGCGGGCATCGAGGACGGCCACCTCGCGATCGAGTTCGTCACCGCCGAGCGGATTGCCGCGCTGAATGCGGAGCATCGCGGCAAACGGGGTCCCACCGACGTGCTCTCCTTCCCGATCGACGGCGCGGTGCCGCGCGACGGGGGCTCCGGAGTGCCGCGTGAGCTGGGCGATGTGGTGATCTGCCCCGAACACACCGCCGACCTCTGCGAGGCGATCGTTCACGGCACGCTCCACCTGGTGGGCATGGACCACGAGACCGACGAGGGCGAGATGCTCGCGCTGCAGGCCGAGCTCTTGCGCTGGGAGGCGACGTGACGGCCGCGGGCCGGCCGGATCGTGGTCCCGGTGGAGGCGGTGAGGGCGGCGAGCGCGCCGTCGGGGCGCGTGCGACGCGCAGCGGGTTCGTGGCGCTCGCAGGCCGCCCGAACGTCGGCAAGTCCACGCTCGTCAACGCGATCGTGGGGAGCAAGGTGGCGATCGTCTCCGACCGCCCCCAGACCACGCGACGGGCGATCCGGGGCGTGCACACGACGGAGGACTGTCAGATCGTGCTCGTGGACCTGCCGGGCGTTCAGCGTCCGCGCGATGCGCTCACCGAGCGCATGGCGGGGCGGGTGCGCCAGGAGCTGGAGGGCTCCGACGCCGCGCTGATCGTGCTGAGCGGCGAGCAGGGGGTGGGGCCCGGCGACCGCTTCATCGCCCAGGCATTGGGTGGCGCTCGGACGCCGGTGACGGTCGCTGTCAACAAGGTCGACCGGCTCGACCGGGCGCGCACGGCTGCCGCGTTGCAGGCCGCCGCCGATCTCGACGTCGGCGATGCGATCTTCCCGATATCGGCGCGCACCGGAAAGGGCGTGCCGGCGCTCGTCGAGCATCTCGCCGAGATGATGCCCGAAGGCCCGTTCATGTTCTCCGCGCAGGCGATCTCCGATCAGCCGCTCACAGTGCTGCTCGCAGAGCTTGTGCGCGAGGCGGTCATCAGGCGCACCTTCCAAGAGTTGCCCCACGCCGTCGAGGCGATCGTCGAAGAGGTGGAACGCCCGCGCGAGGGCTTGGTGCGGGTGCGCGCGCTCATCTGGGTCGAGAGCGAGTCCCAGAAGGGGATCGTGGTGGGCGCCGGCGGGCGCATGATCAAGGCGATCGGCTCGGCCGCGCGCAAGGAGATCGAGCGGGAGCTCGAGTGTCACGTCCACCTCGACCTCTCGGTGCGCGTCCGCCGCGACTGGCGTGGGGACGAGGGCTTGCTCGACCGGCTGGGGATCACCTGAGAATCGCTACAGCTTGCGCTCCAGGTGGGCTGCAATGTCCCGCACGGCCGCAAGGTTGAGCTCCGGCACGAACGCGAACGGGATCGTGATGATGCCGGGCGGGGCGCCGCCGGCGAAGCGCTGACGTCGCAGGCGCGCGATCTGGCTCTGCTGCAGGCGCGCCTGCTCGTAGACCGCGCGAGCCGTGTGGGCGGCGGAGCGCACGAGCCGGACGTCGTCCGTAGGTGGCGCGTCTTCGGCGGAACTCGCGTCGCCGTCGGTCCGGCCATCGCCGGTGGGCTGCGCGCGTGAATGGGTCCCCGTGGCGTCGAGGATCCGCGCGAGCTCCTGCTTGGTGAACCGCCGGGGGACCGTTCCGTTGACGACCACGGCGTCCAGGTCGCGGTCAAGGCGCCGGCGCAGGCCTTCCTCGAGCTCGAGCGTCTCTGTCACGGCCATCTCGGTGGCATGGGTCACGGCGACGTAGGCGGAGCGCTTGCGGTCCTCCAACAGCTCGCGCACTCCCTGAGCCTGGTCGGCGAGCGGGCCGGCGCGCACGATCGCAGAGAACGTCTGGGGGGAGCTGAGCATCGCCAGCGCGTGTCCGGTGGCGGGGGCATCGAGCACCACCAGGTCGTAGCGCTCTGTGCCCTTGCGCCGGTGTCGTCCTTCGCAGAGCTCCCGCACCTTCACCATGCTTACGAGCTCCTTGGCGCCTGGGGCAGCCGCGGCGAAGTAGTGGAAGCTGCTGCTCGCCGCGAGCATTCGCACGGAGATGCGCCCACCGAGCGTGCGCAGCCATTCGATCAATGCCCGGTCCGGGTCGATCGAAGTGCTCCAAAGGCGCTCTTCCAGCTCGACCTCGACGCCCGTCTCCGCCGTGTGCGGCAGGCCGAAAAGCGTGGGCAGGCGGTGCTGGGAGCCGACCTCGGCGACGATCGTGCGCAAGCCTCCCCGCGCGGCGAGCAGGCCGAGCGCGCACGCCACGGTCGTCTTGCCCGTGCCGCCCTTGCCGGTGACGACGATCAGCTTGTGTTCCAGCAGAGATGCCATTGTCGCTGTGCAACCTACAATTCCGATGATGAGCACACCGGTGGGCGACCCAGTCGAGCAGCTTCTCGCGTACGACGAGCGCGGTCTCGTGCCGTGCGTCGTGCAGGACTGGAGCACCGGCGAGGTGCTGACGCTCGCTTACATGAACGAGCTCGCGCTCGATCGCACGCGCGCCACCGGCGAGCTGCACCTGTGGAGCCGCTCGCGCGAAGAGCTGTGGCACAAGGGCGCCACGAGCGGCAACACGCAGGCGGTGCGCTCGCTGCGGGTGGATTGCGACGGCGACGCCGTGCTGGCGCTCGTCGAGCCCGCCGGCCCGGCGTGTCACACGGGCGAGCGCACCTGCTTTTATCGCGGCGAGCTCGAGCCGGTCGCGCCCCATGAGACGCTGCCGGCGCTCGAGCGCACGTTGCGCGCGCGCGCGCAGGAGCGTCCCGCCGGCTCATACACCGTGGAGCTGCTCGACGATCCGAATCGCATCGGCGAGAAGGTGATGGAGGAGGCCGAGGAGGTCGCTCGCGCGGCGCGCGAGGAGACGGACCTGCGTGTCGATGAAGAGGCCGCCGACCTCGTCTACCACCTGCTCGTGCTCCTGCGCAGCCGCGGGCGCTCCCTGGCAGACGCGGAGCGTGTGCTCGATGAGCGCCGCTCCTAGCGCGACGCCGCGGCTGCCGGCGATCGACCTGCCGGTCCAGCCGGCGCTGGAGGAGGTTCGCGCGATGGCGCGCGCACCGGGCCAGGAGGGCGGCGCTCCGAACCTGATCCCGTTGCGCCACAGCTTCATCGCCGACTGCGAGACGCCCGTGTCGGCGTTCTTGAAGCTGCGCGAGCTCGCGCCCGGCGAGCCGTCGTTCCTGCTCGAGTCGGCCGAGCAGGGCCAGCGCATGGGGCGCTACTCGTTCATCGGCTTCCGTCCGCGCTCCGTGCTGCGCTGGTCGCTCGGCGATCCCGGCGATCCCTATGCCCTGGCGGCCGCCGCGGTCGCCGCCTGCCGGCAGGCGGCGTTGCCCGACGGGGTGGGTGGGTCACCATTCAAC
>CABEAD010000134.1_pt1 | contig 14297 bp, 15 predicted proteins | sample 3132311 | NCBI WGS metagenome assembly CABEAD01 (sample SAMEA5534342, study PRJEB31848) | metagenome | biome: tundra; feature: field; material: soil | place: USA | collected 2013-05 | depth 0.45 m
GTGAACGGCTTGGCGAGGTAGCCGTCGGCGCCCGCCGCGCGCGCCTGCTCCGATTGGGTGCCGTCGACGCTGGCGGTCATCACGAGCACCGCGATCGAACTGGTCGCCGGGTCCGCCTTGAGCAGGCGCGTGACCCGCAGGCCGTCGAGGTGCGGCATGCGCACGTCGAGCACGGCCAGCTTGGGGCGCTCGGCGCCGGCGAGCCGCAGCGCGCTTCGGCCGTCCAGCGCCCGGACCACGTCGCAGCCGATCGACTCCAGGCAGGCCACGATCAGCTCGAGGATGTCGGGATCGTCCTCTGCGACCAGCACAAGCGGCGGTTCGGCTGCGGACACGACGCTCCTCAGGTTGACAGCGCGGGTGAAGGACCGTCCTTGGCCATGGATTGAGGCTCTCTTGACTCGACCGGCGCTTCCGTCACCGGAATCGAGATGCGCGCGACCGTCCCGCCGTCCGCGCCGCTGCTCAGCTGGATCTGGCCCCCATGCGCCTCGACGATCGCCCTGACGATCGTCAGGCCAAGGCCGGTGCCCGGGATCACGTTCTGCGAGGCGTTGGAAGAGCGGAAGAAGCGCTCGAACAGGCGCCCCTGCTCGGCCTCTGGAATGCCGATGCCGTCGTCGCTCACCGCGATCGTGCAGTGCCCGCCGGCGACGTCGGCGCTCACGCTCACGTGGCCGTCCTCGCGCGTGAACTTCAGCGCGTTTGAGATCAGGTTGTCGAGCGCCTGGCTGAGCCGGATCGGGTCGCCGAGGATCGGGTGGCCGTGCCCGGCCTCGAAGCGCAGCTCGATCCGCTTGGCGGCGGCGGACGGGCGGGCGGACTCGACCGCGGAGCGGGCCAGCTCGATCGGGTCCAGCGCGGTGCGCTCGATCTCGAAGCTGCCCGCCTCGATCTGCGCTGCGAACAGCAGGTCGTTGACGAGGTGCAGCAGCCGGTTGGCGTTGCGCGTGATCACCTCCAGATAGCGGGCCTGCTTGGGGTCGAGCTCGCCGAGGCTCTCGCCCAGCAGGTCGAGATAGCCGAGGATCGAGGTCAGCGGCGTGCGCAGCTCGTGCGAGACCGAGGCGGTGAAGCTGTGCTTGAGCCTGTCCAGCGTGCGTTCCCCGGTCGTCTCGTGCAGCATCCAGACGCGGCCGAGGCACTCCCCTTCGGCGGTTTCCACCGGCGCCGCGAAGCCCTGGAAGCTGCGCCCGCTGTCGGGCAGCTCGAACTCGTGCGAGATGCGCTCGCCGGGGTTGGCGATGATGTGCTCGATCGTCGCCACGTCGGCCGGATCGCTGAAGCGATCGCTCAGGGCGCGCAGGCGCTCGCCGGCGGTTCCCTTCTCGGGCATGCTCAGATCCCGTGCCATCTCGCCCATCCTCGTGTTGACGAGCACGATGTTGCCCTCGCGATCGGTCAGGCACATGCCGTCGAGCGCCGCGTCGACCAGGCCGAGCGCGAGCCGCGCCTGGCGCTCGCGGGCGATCTCCGCCTCGCGCCGGGCGGTTATGTCATACATGAACCCGCGCCTGCGGCGTTCGCCGCTCTCCTCGACGACCTCGGAGGCGTCGCGCACCCACACCGTCGCGCCATCGGGCCTGATCATGCGGTAGACGATCGACAGCGGCGCCTCGCTCTCCCGCGCCTGCGTCAGCTCCCCCAATACGCGCTCGCGGTCCTCGGGATGCACGACCCGCTCGAGCATGCCCGCCTCGAGCCACGCCTGCGGCGAATACCAGGTCAACCACTCGATGCGGGGATCGGCATAGAGAATCCGGTCGCCGTTGAGCGTCCGGACGTACATCGCCCGCGAGCGATCCCGGTCCTGAGAGCGCGCGGTCCGCTCGCCTCTGCGGCCGAATCGACCCATCTGCCGGTGAGCATACCGCCGGGCGCCCGGAGGGGTGGCCGTCAGGTCTGCGGTGGCGGGTCCGTTCCGGGCGCCACCACGAACACGATGTGGCGGCGAGCGACGGCGAGGAACGGGTAGCGCTCAATCGAGCCGCCGTGGAGCGGCTCCAACTCGACGTCGGTGAGCGAGAGGAAGTCGCGCTCGGAGGCGTTGAGGGTGTCCGACACGCGGCTGCGGTAGCCCTCCCGGGCGAGCGTCAGGTTGCCCTCGATCCGGTGGCTGGTGGTCTCGAGGCGGATGCGCTCGAGGCGCTGGTGGGCGCTGATCGCATCCTCACGGGGATCGTCGTCGGCACGGCCGGGCGTCATAGCTTTATTATCCAGGATGGCGCGGACGTCGGCATGCGAGGGGGAGAGTCCGTACGCCTGCCGCGCGTCGCGCGGGGGTCGGTTTGCGGCCGAGCACGCCCAGGCGGCGTTCTTCCTGGCATGGAGCGTTCCACTGGCATTCGGGCTGAGCTTGGAGCTGTATGCCCCCGGCCGACTCGCGGCGCGTCATCGGCAGGCCCGCTGGAGCTTGCTGTCCGGCCTTGACACCGACGGCGATCGCTGTCGAAGGCCACCCTCACGACATCCCGGGCTCCGGTTCGCAACCGGAACGCCGCCTGGACCTACCGCCACCCCTACCCGTGGATCGGCAAGATCAAAAACCGGATCGCGTTCTGGAACGGCATCGAGGTCGTGCCCGACTGAACGCGCGCCAGATTGTGCCGATTTGCAGGAAAAAACGCCCCGGTGACCACGTCCTTACCATGGAAGTGCTCTACCAGCTGAGCTAGGTGGGCGGGAAGGGCACTGTAGCGCGCCTCACGCCCGTGGGTGGCTCCCGATGGGCAAGCGGCGACAGGTGGCAAGAGTGGGGCGAACGTACGTTCGCAAATCCCCGTCCGCACCGCCGAGTAGCTTCGATGTCGTCTACGAAAGGGCGGCCTCGGCGGCCGGGCACGTGAGTGGCGGCCGGGGTCTCGGCGCAAAGGAGGGCCGAGCAATGGATCGACGCGACAGCTGCGTCATATCGGAGCAGGACAGGCAGGCGGAGGGGGCGATACTCGGTCTGCTGCTCGACTTCGAGGCGGGAAGCCTCTGGTCGGTGGAGGAGATCGTGCGTGAGCTCAGTGCATCGCGCATCGAAGTGGTTGACGGGCTGGCGAGTCTGCAGGCGGCGGGCTTGATCCATCGCTCCGGGGACTTCGTGTTCGCGACACGCGCGGCCTCGCGCTTCGACCGGCTGGAGATGTAGATGGTGGGGGTCGGACGTGGTGGGGGTCAGCCTGGCCGGCGGATTCTCAGCTGATGCCGTCGAGCAGCTCGGCGGGCGAGGACAGCCCGAGCCCCCGGGCCAGGATCACGATCGTCTCGAGGCGCGGCGAGCGCTTGCGGCGCTCCAGGAGACTGATCTCGGTGCGGTGCAGGTCACACGCGTCCGCGAGTGCCTCCTGGGAGAGCCCGACCCGCAATCTGTGGCGGCGCAGGTTTGCGGCGAATTGCTCACGAATGGGTTGCATGACTGATACTGTGGCTGGTCGCAGACGGAAGCTCTACAGACAACTGTCCCGGTCCCGGCTCGGCCTACGCCGCCGATCTGGTCACGGCGTCGTGGGAGGGCGCCACCGTCGTCACCGGCAGACCCATCCCCGACACCTTGCTCGCGAGATCGAGCTTCAGCAGGCGCGACAGCCGCGGGCTGATCGCCGAGACGATGACCTCGTCGAAGCCGTGCAGGTTGATCGCGTCTTCGACCGCAGCTACAGGATCGGCGTCCCCGACGATGCCTTCGACCGGCATCCCCGCGGCTTCACGCAGCACCGGCAGCGTGTGGTCGAGGACGCTGCGCGCCTGGCTCGCGCTCTGGTCCTCGGGGTCGACGACCTTGTGGAGCCCACGGGCGGGATTCGGCACGAGCAGCGTGAATGTGCACGGACCACGGTGCGCTCGCTCTCTCACCGCTTCGATCAACGACTGCGTGGCGGCGGTTCCGTGCTCCACGACAAGCACTCTTGTCGGGACGGAGGACTCCAAGGCTGGTACTCCCTTCTGGCGTGTGCTCGCATGGTCACGCCCGCTTGTGAGCGGCGCCAGCGTGATAGCCCCGCGGCGCGCCGTCGGACAACTACGGATTCGCGCGCCCCGGTGAGGCGCGCATCCGTCGGGACGACGCGAAGTGGCGGGGGCAGGATTCGAACCTGCGTAGGCAGAGCCAATCGGTTTACAGCCGATCTCCTTTAACCACTCGGACACCCCGCCAGGTGTCCCCGGCGATGAGCCGTGGGCGAGAGCCTGATTCTAGTCCTTGCTCGCCCGGCGGAGCCGGCTCCGCGCTCGCGCGCCCTGCCGTTGCGCCGACTGGGCTCAGCTCGCCTCGCGCAGCTGCTGGGCCTCCGGCAGCGTCTGCAGCTTCTTGAGCGTGCGGCTCTCGATCTGGCGGACCCGCTCGCGCGTGATGTTGAAGGCGCGGCCGACCTCGTCCAGCGTTCGCACACGCCCGCCGGTGATGCCGTAGCGCATCTCGATCACCTCGCGCTCGCGTGGGGGGAGCGCGGCGAGCACGCGTTTGACGCCCTGGCGGCGCAGCGTCTCCGAGGCCACCTCGAACGGCGACTGGGCCGAGGAGTCCTCGACGAAATCGGCCAGCGCCGAGTCATTCTCGTCGCCCACGGGCTTCTCCAGCGAGACCGGTTGCTGGGCCATGCGCAGCACCTCGCGCACCTCGCGCGTCGACCACTGGAGCTCGGCGGCTATCTCAGCCGCGGTGGGCTCGCGTCCCATCTGCTGGATGAGTGCGCGCTCGGCGTGGATGACCTTGTTGAGCCGCTCGACCATGTGCACCGGGATGCGGATCGTGCGTCCCTTGTCGGCTATCGCCCGGGTCACGGCCTGGCGGATCCACCAGGTGGCGTAGGTCGAGAACTTGTAGCCGCGCCGGTAGTCGAACTTCTCCACGGCGCGGATCAGCCCGAGCGAGCCCTCCTGGATGAGGTCGAGGAAGTTCACGCCGCGGCCCATGTAGCCCTTGGCGATCGACACCACCAGGCGCAGGTTGGCCTCGACCATGTGCTGCTTGGCGGCGACGTCCCCGCGCTCGATGCGCTTGGCCAGACACACCTCCTCCTCGGCGGTGAGCAGCGGCACGCGGCCGATCGAGCGCAGGTAGAGGCGCAGCGAATCGAGGCTCGGCTCGACGCTCAAATCGACCTCGGCCTTGCTCAGCTCCTCCAGGCGTGAGCGCAGCGCGCGATGGTCGATTTCGCTCTCCGCTTCCTCCTCGCCGCCGCTGAGCACGCCATCCTCCTCCTCGGACGGGGACGCCTCCTCCTCGACGGCGTCGAGCGGATCGCGCCTGGAGCTCGTCTCCGTCGCGGCGCGGTCGGAGCCGAGGATCTCGATGCCGTGCTCCTCCAGGTAGCTGAGCAGATTGTGTGTCTGCTCGCCGCTCAGCTCGGCCTCCTCGACGACCGAAGCGAACGCCTCGGAGGTCAGAAACCCGTGCTCCTTGCCCTCCGCGATCATCGCGGCAACCTCATCCACCTCCACCACGGATGTCTCCGTGGCCACCGGCACAAAGTCAACCTTCTTACTCAACTCCGGACCCCCACGATCCATGCGACTCCCCCGTCGGAGCGGACGTTCGCTCCGACCTCCCCTGACCTGACTACTTGCCTCCTATGCGATTCCGTTGTGGCATTGGCAGTCTCGCGCCTCCTGCGCTGCCCGGACCCAGACTTCGCTCGGGGTCCCAACCCCGAGCGGTCATCTCATCTCCGGCGACCCGAGCCAAGTGCGAAGTGATACCAGATATCAGGGTCGGTGGCGCTGGACGCGGCTGCTCTTTGTGCCACGGGGTCGAGTTGGCCGGCCGTGTCTCGCGGCTCTGCCTCGCGGGCACGGCACGGCGGTGCTTGCCGCGGCGCCGGAGCCGTCCTGGAAGGTGAGGCGCACGGCGAACGGGAACCCTCCGCGGGGACAGCTTCTCGGCAGCAGGATGCCCCGGGGGTGGAAGGCCACCCTTCTGCCTTTGACCGTTTCGTAGTAGGTGATGCCGGCTGGGCCGATCGTGGTCTGCAGGGCGACGAGCGCCACGTCGGGGCCTTCCGGCACGCTCGGCACGAGCGGCAGCCTGGTGTCGATCAGCCCGCCGAACGGGGCCCCAGTCGGCAGCACGAGGCTGGGGAACACGAGATCGGCGAGCACCGGGAATTCGCCGCTGGCAAACATCAGCAGTTCGGGATGTCCGTTGCGCAGAGGTCCCGAGAAGAGCAGGACGCGGGCCTGCTCGAACACGAAGCTGGAGCCGAACGGGACCTCGGCGAGCGCGCTGCCGTGCCCCATCAGCGAGTCGGTTGGGCAGCCCGCCAGTCCCACGTGTTCGAGCACGGAGAGCGTGCAGGTTTCCAGGCCGAGGTCGCTGGTGGCGATGCCCAGTCCGGCGGGCAGCAGCAGCTGGACGTCGATCGGCGGGGAGGGTGCCCGTCCTGCCGCGGTGTCGACGCGAAAGCCGATCCGCACCGTCGTCCCGGCGCCCAGTCGCTCGGGCGTGAACGAGGCCGTGAGCCGTACGGCCCGGGCGCCGGATGTCCGCGAGCTTGCCTGCGTCCATGCGGGCAGCCACGCGCAAGCGCAGGCGAGCAGCGCGACCGTCGAGACGAGAGCGCGTGAGGCGGCTCTCTCGAAGGGCATGTCAGTAGCTGAGCCTGCCGGTCGTCTGCACCGTCAGCGCGTCGGTGCGCCGGTCGATCACGCCGTACAGTCTGCCACTGCCGTGCGCATGCGCGTAGCGGCCGGTTCCGCGTGTGACCGACAGCGAGCCGCCGAAGCTCGCGTACCTGCCGGTGGAGTGCAGAGCGGCGCTGCCGCGACCGTAGATCGTCCCGCCTCGAGCCCGGATCGAGAACGAAGCTGTGACTGTCGAGCCGACGAGGAGGCGCACCTTCGCCTGACCGGGCAGCGACCCGCTTGCGGGGCCTTCCTCCTGGAGCACCGAGCCGAACGCTTTGAGCAGGTGCAGATGGCCGGTGTCGTTGATGGTCACGCTCGAGCCCGCGCCGCGCGCCGTCGCAATCCCGCCGGTCATGAGCAGCAGCGCAGAGCTTGCGAGGGCTGTCCAGCGCCGCGCGGATATCCGGTCAGTGTTCATCTTGTCCAGTTGGCAACTTGGGCCATCATCGGTTATGGTTTCATCACGATAGCCGGAGTAGGGGAGTAAGGGGCATGGTCGGAGCAGCGAGGAGCAGGCCGGGCACAGCGAGGTGGATGCGCGGGCGCTCCACGCACCTGCGCGGTGCGCTGTTGGGTCTGGTGCTGGAGCGCCCGGGTCACGGGGGAGAGCTGGCCAACCGCCTGCTGACGCGGCTCGGCGAGACGTGGCGGATCGACGCCAACGACGTCTACCGGCTGCTGGAGGGCCTGGAAGCTGAGGGGCTGGTGTGCGCTCGTGAAGAGCGCAGGCGCGACAAACGGCTGGGGACGCGCGTCGTGTACCACCCGACCGAGCAGACCTCTGCGGCGCTCACACGGTGGGTCGAGACGCTGCTGCCGAGAGAGCCCTTCCGGCTCGGCCTGCACGCCAAGCTCGCCGTCGCGCGCGAGCAGGACCTGCCGGGTCTGCGCTCGGCGTTGAGGCAGTACCAGCGGGAATGCCTGATGCTCGCGAACACGATGTGTCCGAGCGACGGCGAGCCCTGCTCATGGCCCGCGCTCTTCATGGACTGCACGCGCGATGGCATCCACCGGATGTTGCAGAGCGAGATCGACTGGGTCACTCGCACGCTTCGGCGGATCGACGAGTATGCGGCCCAGCGGTCTTAGTATCCAGCGGTATGCGCCTAAGCAGTCCTAGCACCGCCGTCGTACCGCCGCCGCTGCTGTCGTTCGCGAACGTCGGCAAGCGCCACCGCGACGGTGGCCGCGAGACCGTGGTGCTGGACGGCGTGTCGTTCGAGCTGCGGGCGGGCTCGGGCCTCGGCGTCTACGGCGAACGGCGCTCGGGCAAGTCGACGCTGCTGCGCCTTGCGGCCGGGATCGACTCCCCCGACGGGGGGAGCATCCGCTTCGAGGGCCGCGAGCTGACAGGCATCTCCAGCGGAGGGCGGGCGCGGCTGCTGCGAGGCCCGATCGCGCTGCTCACGCCGGCCGGCTGGCTGCCCAGTCCCGGCGAGACCGTCATGGACCACGTGGCGATGTCGGCGGGAAGCGCCGGCCTGTCGCTGCGCGAGGCCAGGCGCCGGGCGCTCGGCGCTCTGGACCGCGCGGGCGTGGCGGGGGTGTGCGCGGAGGAGATGACGATGTCACTGTCCTCCGCGGAGCGGGCACGGGTGATGCTGGCGCGTGCGCTCGTCCACGAGCCACGGCTGCTCGTGGTCGACGAGCCGGCTGCGATGTCGAGCCTGCTGGAGCGGGACCGCTTCTGCGCGCTGTTGCGCGCGGTCGCGCGCGAGCGGGGGATCGCGCTGCTGATCGCCTCCGAGGACATCAGCGCCCTGCAGGGCGTCGCGGTGCTGGCGTCGCTCTCCGGCGGTGAGCTGTGCTCGACCGAGGAGCCGCCGTACCCGGCGGAGGAGTCCGGCACGGTTGTCGATCTCCCGCGCCGGCGTGCGGCCGCCCTCAAGCGCCTGTGAACGCGAGCGCGCTCGAGCTGCGCGAGCTCGTCAAGCACTATCGCAGCGGCGAGGAGACGGTGCGCGCCGTCGACGGCGTCTCGCTGCGGATCGAGCCGGGCGAGCTGGTGGCGCTGTACGGCCCCAGCGGCTCTGGGAAGAGCACGCTGCTGATGCTCGTCGCCGCGCTGCTTACGCCCGACGAGGGCAGCATCCTGTTCGGTGGTCGGGACGTCGCGCGTCTGACGCCCCGGCAGAGCGCGCGGTATCGCCGGCGCGAGGTCGGTCTGGTCTCACAGGAGTTCCATCTGATCCCGGGAGCCTCGGCGCTCGACAACGCGATGATCAAGCTGCCGGTGCTGGGCTGCAGCCTGCGCGAGGCGCGTTCAAGGACGATGCCGTGGCTCGAGCGCGTCGGGCTTGCCGCCCGGGCGCAGCACCGACCCGAGCAGCTCTCGATGGGCGAGCGCCAAAGGGTCACGATCGCCAGGGCGCTGGTGGGCGAGCCGAAGCTGCTGCTCGCCGACGAGCCGACCGGCAACCTCGACTCGGCGCGCACGCGCGAGATCCTCGCGCTGCTCCACGACATCTGCCGCGAGTGCCATATGCCGGGACTGCTCGTCACCCACGACTCCGACGCCGTGGCGTTCGTGGACCGGGCGCACACGCTGCGCGACGGGCGCCTGCTGGAAGGCGCGCCCGAGCAGCTCGCCGCCAGCGCATCGTGAGCGGCGTGGTGAGCGAGACGAGCAACCGATGCGGCCGATGAACCCCAAGCTGTTCGGGGTCCGCCTCGACATGCTGCTGTACCTCTACAGGCGCCGCCTGCGCGCCCACCCGGTCGCGGAGCTCCTGGCGGGCAGCGGCGTGGCGATCGGCGTGGCGCTCGTGTTCGGCGTGCTGCTCGCCAACGCCAGCCTGACCAGCTCGGCCGGTCAGCTGATCCACGGCTTGGCGGGCTCCGCGCGCTTCCAGCTCGTCGCACGCTCCTCGCAGGGCTTTGACGAACGGGTCGTCGAGAAGGCCGGCGAACTGCAAGGCGTGCAGGTCGCCGCGCCCGTGCTGCGCGAGAACGTCACCCTGATCGGCCCGCGCGGCACCCAAAGGGCACAGAGCGAGCAGGCGGTGCAGCTGATCGGCCTCACCCCCAGCCTGGAAGCGCTCGGGGGCGTGGCGACGCAGGAGCTCGCCGCGGGCGCCCTGCTGCTGAAAGGCGGCCTCGGACTGCCCACCGGCGTGGCGCAGGCGCTGGGCGCGCGCCCAGGCTTGCCGCTGGGAGTCGCGAGCAACGGCGAGGTTCGCAGCGCGCGCGTGCGGGTCGTGCTGGGCAACTCGCTCGCCAACGTCTCCGCCAGTCCGGTGGCGGTCGCCGTGCTGCGGGTCGCCCAGACGCTCGCCGGGCGCCCCGGCCGGGTGACTGAGATCCTGATCCGGCCGGCGGCCGGGGCTGAGCAGAAGGTAAAGGGGGAGCTTGCGCGGCTGGCGGCTTCCGAACACCTCGACGTCCGCCTCGCCGCCGACGAACTGCGGCTGCTGAGCGTCGCCACCAGGCCGAACCGCCAGTCCACGTCGCTGTTCACGGCGATCGCCGTGATGATCGGCTTCCTGCTCGCGCTCAATGCGATGCTCTTGACTGTTCCCGAGCGCCGCCGCTTCATCGCCGAGCTGCGCATGCAGGGGTATGACCCGCGCCAGATCGTCTTGCTGCTCGGCTTGCAGGCGCTGGCGCTCGGCACGGTCGCCTCGCTGGTCGGGGTCGCCCTCGGGGACGTCCTCTCGCACGCGTTCTTCCAGCAGGTGCCGGGGTTCCTGACGGCCGCCTTTCCGATCGGTGCGGAAGAGGTCGTGCACGCGAGCATGGTCCTGATCGCCGTCGGCTGCGGTGTACTCGCGACCGCGCTGGCCTCGCTCTCGCCGCTCTTGGACCTTCGCGCGGGGCGGCCGGCCGACGCTGCCTTCCGGGAGGTGGGCGTGCAGAGCGAGGTGGTGCGGGGGCGCACTATCGGGGCGCTGGCCGTCGCGGGGTTGGCGCTGATCGGGGTTGCGAGCGCGCTGGCGCTGCTGGCGCCGGGCCTGACGATCGCCGCCGGCGTGGGTCTCGCGCTGGCGAGCGTCTGCCTGATCCCGGCCGTCTTCTGGATGCTCGCCCGGCTGTTGCCGCGCGCGACCGAACGGATCCGCGGCAGCGCGCTGATCGTGGCGCTGAGTGAGATGCGCGTCACCACGACGCGCTCTGTCGCGCTCGCGGGGATCGTCGCGCTCGCGGTGTACGGGGGCATCGCGATCGGGGGCGCCCGCCAGGACCTCTTGCGGGGCATCGAGGAGGCGACCGGCCAGTACTTCGGCACGGCGCAGGTGTGGGTCACGTCCGGCAGGGACGTGTTCAACACGAACAGCTTCCCCCCCGTTGCGCCGGTCGCGGCGATCGCGCGTGCGCCGGGGGTCGCCTCGGTGAGGGTCTACCGGGGTGGCTTGCTGGACGTGGGCGAGCGGCGCATGTGGGTGCGCGCGCGGCCCTCCGGCGACGCCACGGTGCTCGAATCGAGCCAATTGCTGCACGGCGACTACGCGACCGCGACGAGGTTGATCCGCGGCGGCGGCTGGGCGGCGGTGTCGAGCGACTTCGCCGACGAACGCCATCTGCACGTGGGCGGCTCCTTCACGCTGCCCACGCCCTCTGGCCCAGCCCGTATGGGCGTGGCGGCGATCACGACCAACTCGGGCTGGCCGGCGGGCGCGATCACGCTCAGCGCGGATGACTACGCCCGCCTGTGGCGCACAACGGACGCCGCTGCCCTGGAGGTGAACCTGGAGCCGGGCGTGAGCGCCGCGGCCGGCAGGCGCGCGGTGCTCTCCGTGCTCGGCCCTCGCTCGGGCCTGCGGGCGCTCACCTCAGCGCAGCGCGCGGCCCAGAGCGCCGCAAGCGCTCGCCAGGGGCTGCGCACGCTCCAAGAGATATCGACGCTGCTGCTGGCGGCGACGGCCCTGTCGGTCGCCTCGGCGCTGAGCGCCGCGATCTGGCAGCGTCGCCTGCGCCTTGCCGCCCTGAAGGTCCAGGGCTATGACGCGGGGCAGCTGTGGCGCGCCGTGCTGCTGGAGAGCGCCGTCACGATCGCGGTCGGCGTGGTCGTCGGCGCACTGCTCGGAATCGCCGGCCACGCGCTCGCCAGCCGCTTCCTGCAGCTGAGCACCGGCTTTCCCGCGCCGTTCTCAGTCGGTCCGGCGCAGGTGCTCTTGACGATCGCGCTGTTCAGCGCGATCGCGCTGGCGGTCATCGCGCTCCCGGGCATGGCCGCCGCGCGGGTCTCCCCGCGGGCGATCCTGCAGGAGTGAGCCGGCGGCGCACCTGGCGCGGGCCTGCGTGTCGAGATTCAAGTACCTGACTTTCCTCTAGCCGGCCCGGGGATGGACGGTCATCATCGCCGCGCGTGAGAAGAGGTTCCTCACCCGGGGACGGCGGCGCGGCGGCGCGGCCGCCGGGCGATGGTCGCACTGGCGCCGGGCCGGAGGAGGATGGCTTTGCGCACGCGCATGTGGCTGACATTCAGCGCGCGCGAATGCTCGCCGCGATGATCGACGTGGTCGTCGAGCGCGGCGCATCGAATGCGACCGTGGCGCACGTCGTCAACCGTGCCGGGGTCTCGCGCCGCACGTTCTACGAGCTCTTCGAGGGCGGTGAGGACTGCTTCCTGGCCGCGTTGGACCATGCGCTGGAGCGAGCCGCGGGTCCTGTCGTCGAGGCGTACGAGCGCGAGCGAAGGTGGCGCGAGCGGGTCAGGGCGGGGCTGGCCGCGCTACTGCGGTTCCTGCAGGAGGAGCCCACGATGGGCCGCCTGCTGATCGTCGAGTCGCTGGCGGCGGGGCCCGGGGCGCTCGAGCGTCGCGGGCGCGTGCTAGAGACGTTGATCGCCGCCGTCGATGAGGGGCGCGCCGAATCGAAGCCCGGCCGCGAGCCGCCGCCGCTGACGGCTGAGGGGATCGTCGGCGCCACGCTGTCGGTCATCCACGCTCGCCTGTCTCAGGCGCGTCCCGGCCGGCTGACCGCCAGCCTGCCCCCCGCATTGGGGGGTCCCCATATGGGGGAGCTGCTGAACCCGCTGATGAGCATGGTCGTGCTGCCCTATCTCGGCCCGGCCGCGGCGCGCGGCGAGCTGTCGCGGCCGGCGGTCGAGCCTCCCGCAAGGCCGGCGCCCGTGCACTCCGATCTGCTGCACGAGTTGCCGATGCGCATCACCTACCGCACGATACGAGTGCTGTCGGCGGTCGGCGCGACCCCGGGCGCATCGAACCGAGCGGTCGGCGACGCCGCGGGGATCGCAGACCAGGGACAGGTCTCGAAGCTCTTGGCGCGCCTGCGGCGGCTCGGACTGATCGAGAACACGCGTGACAGCATGGCCCACGGGATGCCCAACGTCTGGCGGCTCACCCCGAGGGGCGCCGACGTGGAGTCGGCGATCCGCGTGCACAGCGACCGTGCGGATCGCTGAGCGCACGGGCGCCACGAGGTCCTCGTCCCATGGATCGGGATCAAAGCGCGCCGGTAAGCGCGGCTCGGATGGGCTCATGGTTTACCCCTCGCCGTCAGGGGGGCCCATGTGCGGCCCGTGCTCGGCCATGAACTGCTCGAACTCCTCGGGGGTCATCGCGCGGCTACCGCCTCGCCTGCGGATCGCGGCGATGCTGGTGTCGCGTATGAGCACGAGGCGCCCATCGGGGCGTTCCTCCTCGATGACGTACTCGCCGGCACGGTCGCCGCTGAGCGTCACGTGCGATTGTGCTGCCACGGCATTCACGATGTCAGATCCTCCTTCGGTCGTGGAGTGGGTCGGGTTCGAGTCATGCGGGGCACCGTAGGCCGCGCTGGCGACGAAACGCGCGCACAGACGCTCGCCCGCCCTTTCAAACGCTCGTCCCACCGGGCCTCGCGTCGCAAAGTTGGCGCGCTATCGCTCTTGGACCTCCCGCACCCGCCCGGCTGCGACCCGCCGACATAGCGCGTGCGATCACTTGCGCACAGCTCGCACTGGCCTGGCGTTGAGCGTCGCTATGACCTTGCTGGTGGCTGTGATCCAGGAGGGAAGGGCGGGGTCGATATACCTGGCAAGCACGAGAAGGTCTTGGTAGCGCTCCTCGGGAGCGTGGCTCCAGACGCGCTGGTGGTGCGCGAGACGGTTACGGAAGGCGTGCAGGCGCGCCAGTGGGCCCTCGACTGTCTCAAGCTGGCGGTCGGGCGTGTGAGGGAATCCGCTGGCGAGGTCGGGCCAGAGCACCGTGAGCTTCTTGGTGATGAGAAAGCGCCAGAATCCAAAGCTGAGCTCGCTGATGGTCTGCCCGTCGCTTGCTCGCTTACCCTTCTGTCTCACCCGGTCGCGTGCACTTGCGATGTCCAGGCGCGCTCGATCGCTCAGCTCCTGCTCGGGATCGTCCAGCCAGGAGCCCGGCCTGTCGAGCCGCTGGTGGCGCGCCGCGAGCCGGTCATCGAGCGTGTTTCGCAGCGCGACCTCCAAGTGGCCGATTGGCTCCCAGAACGCGGCGGTGATGGCCGAGTTCCAGCGGTACAGCTCGACTGCCGCCGCGAAGTCGCCGTCGCAGTGGGCGAGGTAGGTGCTCAACCGCTCGGAGCTGAAGAGGCGCTCAAGCGTTGATGGCGAGATCGGTTGCGGTGGTCTGGTCATTGACGATCGTCTGCGCTACCATAGATGCGAAGACCCCGGAACGGTCCCTGTGCAGTCCCCTCGGGGACAGGCCAAACCGCCGGGGTTTCGTTCGTCTTGACCGGAAAGCAGTGGCCTCCCCGCGCCTACGACGAAA
>CABEAD010000136.1_pt1 | contig 14254 bp, 10 predicted proteins | sample 3132311 | NCBI WGS metagenome assembly CABEAD01 (sample SAMEA5534342, study PRJEB31848) | metagenome | biome: tundra; feature: field; material: soil | place: USA | collected 2013-05 | depth 0.45 m
AACGTCGGCCCCGGCAAGAGGTCCCACTCCTCGTTCTCGAGCGCCCGCAGGTACTTGGCCCGGATCTTCGTCTTGGCCTCGATCTCAGACACGTCGATGCGAGCACGCATGCGCGCCTCGCGCAGTGTCGCTCCGATCTCTGTCATCTCAAGCGGACAGGCTAGTGGCTGTCGCCACCAATGGCCCCCGCGGGCTCGGCGGGCATCGTGAGCACCCGGGGAAGGTCCGCCTCGCTTATCAACACCTGCCGGGGCTTGGACCCCTCATAGCCGGAGATCACCCCGCGGCGCTCGAGCATGTCGATCAGGCGGCCGGCGCGCGTATAGCCCAGGCGCAAACGCCGTTGGAGCATCGACGTGGACGCCGTCTGCATCTCGGCCACGAGCACGATCGCGTCGCGCAGCAGGGGGTCCTCGTCGGGGTCGAGCTCGTCACCCGTTCCGCCCTCGGACTCCCGCGGCTCGACCTGCTCGAGCAGCTCCTCGCGCATCTCAGGCTCGCCCTGCCGGCGCCACAGGTCGGTCAGCTTGGCGATCTGGTCCTCGTCGATATAGGCCCCCTGGATGCGCTGCAGCCGCGAGGAGCCCATCGGACTGAACAGCATGTCCCCCTGTCCGAGCAGCGACTCCGCCCCGTTGTGGTCGAGGATCACGCGCGAGTCGGTCTGGCTCGACACCGCGAACGCGATCCTCGAAGGAACGTTCGCCTTGATCATGCCGGTGATCACGTCAACGCGCGGACTCTGCGTGGCGAGCACCAGGTGGATCCCCACGGCGCGGGCCTTCTGGGCGAGACGGATGATCGAGTCCTCGACGTCGGCCGGCGCCACCATCATCAGGTCGGCGAGCTCGTCGATCACGCACAGGATGTAAGGAAGCGGCGCTTCTGAGCGCAGCGCGCGCGCCCGGTTGAGCTCGACCAGGCCGCGGGTGCGCGCCAGCGACATTATCCCGTAGCGCTGCTCCATCTCCCTCACGAGGTTCTGCAATGCGTTGGCGGCCATCCGCGGGCTCGTGATGACGGGCGTCAGCAGGTGCGGGATCGACTCGTAGTGGTTGAGCTCCACCTGCTTGGGATCGACCAGCACGACCCTCACCTCGTGCGGGGTGGCCCTCAACAGAACGCTGCACAGCATCGCGTTGATGGCGCCCGACTTGCCCGCGCCGGTCGTGCCCGCCACGAGCAGATGCGGCATCTTCGCGAGATCGGCCCCGATCGCCTTGCCCGCCACGTCCTTGCCGAGCCACACCGTCAGCGGCGACCAGTCCTTGGGCGGCTCCTGGAACACGTCGCCGAGCCTCACCATCCGTCGCTTGGCGTTCGGCACCTCGACGCCCACCGCCTGCTTGCCGGGGATCGGCGCAAGGATGCGGATGTCCGTCGCCGCGAGCGCATACGCGATGTCGTCCTTGAGCTGAGCGACCTTGCCGACCTTCGTCCCGGGGGCCAGACGCAGCTCGTAGCGGGTGATGTGCGGCCCGGCCATGGTGCCGATCACCTTCGCCTGCACTCCGAAGTGCCCCAGAGCCTCCACGAGGCTCATCGCGGTCCGCTCCTGCCCGGCCGTGTCGGGTCGCGCCTGCTCAGCCGTCGAGCGCGCAAGGATGCGGCTCGCCTTCGGCAGCTCCCACACGAAGCTCGGGTCGTCGGTCACGACGTCGCGCAGACGGCCCTGGGGGGTGAGCGCCTGTGCGTCCACGAGAGCGACCCCCGTGATCTCCTCCTCGGGCACATCGTCGGTCTCGCTCTGTGGAATCTCGATCTCGTCGATCGGATCCGCCTCCCACGGTCCGGACAGATCGTCCCGGGAGGGCGCCTCGACGTGAGTCGCGCGCACGATCAGCTCCTGTGGACCCGGATCGGGAGGCTGCAACGACTGCGAGCCCGCGCCTGCCCCCTGAGACTGCTCATGCGCAGCCCACTCCTCGCGAATGCTCCGCGATGCGCGCCCCAATGCCATCCGGAAGGATCTCCGATCGGGGGCACCGCCGCCGAAGGCGGTGGTCAGCACGCGCGTGGTATCCACCACTCCGTTGCCGGTCGCCCTCAGGACAGCCGCGAGCGAGGCGCCCGTCAGCAGGACGACGCCGACAAGCGCCAGGAACACGACGAGGATGTCGACGCCCACGCTCTGCACGAGCCGATGGGCCGTCCAGTAGAGCGCCTGCCCCATGATCCCGCCGTGTGTCTGCAGGAACGCAGAGCTCCACTGCTGGGAGGAGGAGCCCTCGCTCGGCGTGCCCGTGCTCGTGCCGAGCGTCCCGGCCGCCAGCGCGAGCGTGACCGCCGCGAAAAGGCACAGGCCACCGGTTCGCAACGGTTGGCGTGCCCCCATCGCCTGAGCGAGCAGCAGCACCCCGCCGCCCACCACGAACGCGACCGGCGCGAGCACTCTCGCTTCGCCCACGCACCAGCCCACCGCGACCGCCAGGCCGTGCCCCACACGACCGCCATTCCAGTGGCCGTAGAGGACGAAGCCCATGAACACGCCGAGCGCCACCAGAGCGAGTCCGAGCACGTCGCGCTGGCTCTGATCGAGCGTGGGCCACCGGGGCGAGAAGCCGTCGAAGAGACCGCTCCAGCCGCCCCCGCGCCGGCGCTTCGAGCGCGATCGGGCCGCCGAACGTCCGCCTCGCCGGGCAGGCGAGGGGCGGGCACGCTTGCGGGTCGTGCGCTTGCGGGCGTTGGCCATCAGGCCCAGGCTTCGACGCCGGGGCCCAGGAACCTGCCTTCGCGCGCGTGAGAACCCGGCCTTTCCCAGCTCAGACCCTTACCATCGCTTTAATGCGCACCGCTAAATACACATGCTGAGATGAGCGACTACACCCGCGCCCCCCGCGTGCTGGTCGTCGAGGACGACGAGGACATCGCCCAGGCTCTGCAGCGCTCTTTGCGCATGGAGGGCTATGAGGTCCGCTCGGCCGCCGACGGTGAGGCCGCGCTCGAGCACGGTCGCTCGTTCGCGCCCGACCTCGTGATCCTCGATCTCGGTCTGCCGCGGCTCGACGGCATCGAGGTCGCTCGACGGTTGCGCGACGGCAACGACGTGCCGATCCTGATGCTCACGGCGCGCGATGGGGTGGAGTCCCGCGTCGAGGGCCTTGACGCGGGCGCCGACGATTACCTCGTCAAGCCGTTCGAGCGCCAGGAGCTCTTGGCGCGAATGCGCGCCCTGCTGCGCCGCCGGCCGCCGCGCGGCTCGGCGCCATTGCGGGTCGGCGACCTCTCCCTGAACGTGGACACGCACGAGATCACGCGCGGAGAGCGCCCGATCGAGCTCACCCAGCGCGAGTTCGAGCTGCTCGAGTACCTGATGCGCAACGAGCGCATCGTCATCTCCCGCCAGCGCCTGCTCGACGAGGTGTGGGGGTATGACCCGTTCTCGACCACCAACACGATCGAGGTGTTCGTCTCGAACCTCCGTCGCAAGCTCGAGGCCGACGGGGAGCCGCGCCTGTTACACACGATCCGGGGAGCCGGCTACGTCCTTCGTGCGTAGGCTCCTCTCGGCGCCGCGCCGCGCCGGCGGGCGCCTGTCGAGCGCGTTCGACAGGCTGCCGATCCGCACGCGCCTGGCCGCCGCCTCGGCGCTCTTGACATTCACGATCCTGTGTGCCTTTGCGCTCGTCGTGGGATCGCTCACCGTCCACCGCATCCGGTCGAACTTCAACCGCGAAGTCGCGGTCTCGACCGCGAACTTCGCCGGCCTGCTGCAGGTCAGCGTGACCGGAAACGAGGCCGAAGGCTTCAGGTTCCGCGTGGTCAACCCCCCGAACCTCGACAAGTTCGCGAGCTCTGAGCACGCCGTCGTGCGGATACTGAGCATCTCCGGGAGCGTGCTCGCCTCCACCGCCGGCGCACCCAACCTCGGGCTCGCAAACGAAATCAACATCCACGGCTACCGTGTCGACACGAGGCTCGTCCCCCTGGACGCGCCGGTCGGCGGAGCCATCGTCCTCCAGTACGGCCGGCGGCTGTCCGATGTCGAGGCGACGGTCGCGCGCATCGAGCTGCTGCTCGTGGGCGGCGTCTTCGCGGGCGCCGCGCTCGCGCTGCTCGCCGGCATGATGATCGCCCGCCGCGCGATGGCGCCGATCGCTGAGCTCACAAGCGCCGCTGAGGAGATCGCCCGCACCCGAGATCCCAGCCGCAGGGTGCCCGAGCCGCGGGCCGACGACGAGGTCGCGGAGCTGGCGCACACGCTGAGTGGGATGTTGCACGAGCTCGACGCCGCCCACGCAGAGACTGAAGCGATGCTCGCACGTCAGCGCCAGTTCGTGGCCGACGCCTCGCACGAGCTGCGCACGCCGCTTACGAGCGTGCTCGCCAACCTGGAGCTGCTGGCAGAGTCACTCGACGGCGAGGAGGCCGACGCCGCGCGCTCGGCCCTGCGCTCATCTCGGCGCATGCGCCGGCTCGTGGCCGACCTGTTGCTGCTCGCGCGCACCGACGTGGGGCGTGTCGTGCCCCGCGAGCCGTGCGACCTCGCACAGATCGTGGTCGAGGCCGCCGCCGAGCTCGGGCCCGTCAGCTCGGAGCACGAGATATCCCTGGACGTGCAGCCGGTGCTCGTCGAGGCTTCTCGCGACGAGCTCCACCGTCTCACGATCAACCTGATCGAGAATGCGCTGCGCCACACGCCGCCGGGAACCGAGATTCGCGTCTCCACCGCCACGACCTCGGCCGGCGAGGCGCATCTCGTGGTCGAGGACGACGGCCCGGGCATACCCGACTCGCTCGTCCCAACGCTGTTCGAGCGCTTCGTGCGGGGCGCCGGCGATCGTGGCGGCTCGTTTGGGCTGGGCCTCGCGATCGTGCGTGCCGTGGCCGAGTCCCACGGCGGATCGGTCGCCCTGGAGCCGACCACCCGCGGCGGCGCTTCCAAAGGCGCGCGCTTCGTGGTAACTCTGCCGGCCGTCCCGGCCGGCGCCTCGGAGTCCCGGCCGAGGGACACCGCCAAGGTCGAGGCGTAGGAGTCGCTCGGGGCTCACAGCGGGCGCCCCCCTCTCCCCCCTCACTACGGGCGAGTCAAACCTCGACGACCACCGGCAGCACCATCGGGCGCCGTTTCAGGCGGTCGTAGACCAGGCTCGCCAGATCGTCGTGGAGCACCTGCTGGAGCAAATCCACCTCCCTGATCTCCTCCTTTGCGGCCCGCGCCAGCGTTGAGTCCACGGTCGCGCGGATCTCCTCGACCAGCTCGCCCGCCTCGTCGAGGAACGGCACGCCGCGGAAGATCACCTCGGGCTCGACCACCGAGCGCCCGTCCTGCTCGGCGATCGTCACAACCACGATGAAGATGCCGTCGGCGGAGAGCATCCGCCGGTCGCGCAGCGCCACGTCCGCCAACTCGCCGATCTCCACGCCGTCGACGAACACCATCCCGGACTGCTCGTGCTCTTTGAAGCGCGCCCCCCGCTCGTCGATGTCGAGCGGCAGCCCGTTCTCGCCCTGGAAGATGTCATCGGGCGCCACCCCCACCGCCTCGGCCAGCTGGGCGTGCAGACGCAGGCGCTTGAAGTCGCCGTGGAAGGGCATCACATAGCGCGGCTTGACGAGGTTGAGCATCAGCTTGACCTCCTCGGCATACCCGTGCCCCGAGGCGTGCACGGGCGCGTCGCGCGCGGTCACGACGTCACAGCCGATGTGATACAGCCGGTCGATCGTCTCGTTCACCGCCCGCTCGTTGCCGGGCACCGGCGTGGCCGAGAACACGACCGTGTCGCCGTGACGCAGCTTCACCTGGGGGTGGTCGCGATACGCCATCCGTCGCAGCGCCGACAGCGGCTCGCCCTGCGAGCCGGTCGAGATGATCACAATGCGCTCGTCCGGGAAGTCTTCGATCTCGCGCGGTCCGACGAGAATGCCGTCGGGAACGTCGACATGGCCGAGCGTGCGCCCGATGCCGACGTTCTTGCGCATCGAGCGGCCCACGAGCGAGACCTTGCGGTCGAGCGCCGCCGCCGCGTCGATCACCTGCTGCACGCGGTGGATGTTCGAGGCGAAGCTCGTCACCACGATGCGCCCCTCACAGCGCGCGAACGCCTCCTCCAGGTGCGGGCCGACAAGAGACTCCGAGGGCGAGAACCCCGCGCGGTCGACATTGGTTGAGTCGCCGCAGAGCAGCAGCACTCCCTCTCGTCCCAGCTCCGCGAGCCGCGATACATCCGCCGGCGGGCCGTCCACGGGCGTCTGGTCGAACTTGTAGTCGCCCGTGACCAGCACTGTGCCGAGGTCCGTGCCGAGCGCCACAGCGCTCGAATCAGGGATCGAGTGGGTCATGTGGATCAGCTCGAGTGAGAACGGCCCGACGTCGAGCATCTCCCCCGGCGAGATGTCGTTGAGCTCCACCTCGCGCAGCTTGTGCTCTTCGAGCTTGGAGCGCGCCATCGCGATCGTCAACGGGCCGCCGAACACCGGTGGAGAGTTCTCCTGGCCGAGCTCGCGCATGACCCACGGCAGTGCGCCGAGGTGATCCTCGTGGCCGTGCGTGATGACGATCGCCTCGATGTCCCTGGCGCGCTCGCGCAGGTAGGTGAAGTCGGGCAGCACGAGGTCGATGCCCACCATCTCGGGGGTCGGGAAGCGCAAGCCGGCGTCCACGACGACGATCCGTCCGTCGTGCTCGACGACCGTCATGTTCTTGCCTATCTCCCCCAGCCCGCCGAGGGGCAGGACGCGCAGCGCGCTCACGTGTTCCTCGCCCAGACGACGGACGGCCGCCGCGAGGCGGACGGCGTGGTGGTTGACGTCCCGCTCGCCCCGGGATCGCCCGGGAGCAGGCCGTGTCGCTCGAGCATCGCTCTGACCGCCGCGGTCTCCTCCTCGCTCGCCTCGATGAGTGGGAGGCGCAGCCCTCCGACTTCGTGGCCGAGCAGGTTGAGCGCCGCCTTCGTACACGTCGGGCTCGCGGTCATGAACAGCGTCTCATACACGTCTTTGAGGCTCGCGTCGATCTCTGCGCGGTGCTCCGGCTCATCGACCATCCGGCGCATCTCATCGCCGACGATGTGGCTCGCGACGAGCACTCCCCCGGCCCCTCCCATGTCGAGCACGCGCGCGAACGAGCCGTCATCGCCCGCATACAGGTCGAGCCCGTCGATCATCTGCAGCTCGCCCCCATTGGCTTGCTTGACGCCTTCGATGTGCTCGATCTGGGCAAGCCGCGCGAGCAGCTCGGCGTCCATGTTGACTGCCGTGCGTCCCGGGATGTTGTAGAGCAGGATCGGCCGGTCGGTGGCTTTCGCCACCTCTTCGTAGTGGCGCACGATCCCTCGCGGGCTCGGCTTGTTGTAGTAGGGAGTGACGCTCAGCGTCGCATCGACCCCGAGCGCGGTCGCCCGCTCGGTCAAATGGATGGCGTGACGCGTGTCGTTGGAGCCGGTCCCCCCCACGATCGTCGTGCGGGCACCCTGCCCTCCGGGCAGGGTCGGGCGCTCGCGCACGGCCAGCCCGATCAGGCCGAGGTGCTCCTCGTCGGTGAGCGTGGCGGCCTCGCCGGTCGTTCCGCACACGACGAAGCCATCGGACCCGTGCGCGGCCAGGTGATGCATGAGGGCGACGAACGACTCCTCAGCCACGCGGCCCTGCTCGTCGAAGGGGGTGACGATCGCCGTGAGGATCGTGCCGAGGCCGCCCGTGCCCTTTAGGGTGTTCATCGTGTGCAGTATTCCATGCGCGGCGGCAATAGAGGGTGGTGCGGCTCCATGCTTCACTCGCCTGCGAACAGCAGGTTCTCGAGCCCCACGACGGGAGAGCTCTCAAGCGTCCGGACCCCGCGAATCGCGAGCAGCACGCCGGGCATGAACGACTCGCGGCCGGTCGTGTCGTGGCGAATGCTCAGCGTCTGCCCGACGTCGCCGAGGATCACCTCCTGGTGGGCCACGAGGCCCGGCAGGCGCACCGAGTGGATGGGCGGCGGCTCGCCGCCGCTCGCCTGCGCCATCAGCTCCGCGGTGCGCGCCGCTGTGCCGCTCGGAGCGTCGAGCTTGCCGTCGTGGTGCAGCTCGACGATCTCCGCCTTCGCCATGTGCCTGGAGGCATCCGCGGCGAAGCGCATCATCAGCACCGCCCCGATCGCGAAGTTGGGCGCGATGAACACATTTCCGCGAGGAGCGTCGCCGGCGGCCGCCGTGCCCTTCGCGGCGGCCTCGTCGTACAGTGGCTGGGCGTCGAATCCCGTCGTGCCGATCACCACGTGCACGCCGCCGCGCACGCACTCAAGCGCGTTCTGCAGCGCCGTGTCGGGGCGGGTGAAGTCCACCACCACTTCGGGTTTGGACTCCGCGAGCATCCGCTCGAGCGTCACGCCGAGCAGCGGGTCGGCCTTTCCGACGAGCTCCATGTCCGGGGCGCCTCCCACCGCCTCGCACACGGTCTTCCCCATGCGCCCGGCGGCGCCCGCCACGGCCACGCGGATCATACGCTCGCCCCCCTGTCCTCGCGGACGCCGCCTGCCCCCCGCATGGGCGGGTCGTCGAGCGCAAGGGGGTCCGCACGCGTGCCCCGCAGTGGTGCGAGGGCTCCCAGAAAGACCTCCTCGTCGGGCCCAACGCCAGCCGCCGACAGCCGCTCCGGGGCGAACAGCTCGCCCGCCAGCTCCCGCAGGTCGGCAACCTCCACGGCGTCGATCCTATCGATGATCTCATCCACAGAAAGTATCGGCAGCTCGCTCAGCAGCGAGGATCCCAGCCGGTTCATTCGCGCCGTGGTGGACTCGAGCGAGAGCACCACCCGTCCCTTGAGGTTCTCCCGCGAACGGGTCAGCTCCTCCTCGCTCGCGGGGTCCTCGACGAAGCGCTCGAGCTGCTCGGCGATCGTCGCCATCGCCTCGCCCAAATTGTCAGGGCGCGTGCCGACATACAGGCCCACCTCGCCCGTGTGGGCGTGCAGATTGGAGAATGAGAACACTGAGTAGGCCAAGCCCCGCTTCTCGCGCACCTCCTGAAAGAGCCGCGAAGAGGACGTGCCCCCAAGCACGCCTTCGAGCACGCGCAGCGCATACCGGCGCTCGTCGTGACGGGAGATCCCGCGGCCGCCGAGACACACGTGGTACTGCTCTGTGTCCTTGCGCAAGAACCGCACGCGCCGGTGAAACGAAGGATCGCCCGCGTCGATGCTCGGCGCAGACGCCGCCCCGCGCGACGCGCCCGCTTGCCTTGACATCCGTACGAGCTCGTCATGGTCGATTGAGCCCGCCGCCGCTATCACGGTGCTCTGTGGCACATACCGCTCGGCGTGGAACGCAAATAGGCCGTCAAGCTCGATCGCCCGCACGACCTCGGCTCGCCCGATCACGGCGCGCCCGAGCGGGTGCGCGCCGAACACGGCTTCGCCAAGCACGTCGAACACCCTGTCCTGCGGATCGTCTTCGTACATCGCGATCTCCTCGAGCACGACCTCACGCTCGGGCTCGAGATCTTCAAAGCGCGGACGCCACACCATCTCGCTCATCACATCGAACGCTCGCTCGAGATGGCGGTCGAGCACGCGCGTATAGAGCGAGGTGCTTTCCCGGTCGGTGCCGGCGCCCAACTCGGCGCCCATCGCGTCGAATATCTGGTCGATCTCCTCCGAGCGGTAGCTCTCGGTTCCACGGAACAGCATGTGCTCCAGCAGGTGCGACGTTCCGGCCTGGCTGTCGGCCTCCATCGCGGAGCCCGTGCCGATCCAGAAGCCGAGCGCCACCGAGCGCACGTTGTCCATGCGCTCGGTGACCACACGCACGCCGTTCTCCAGCGTGGTGATGTGGTGCTCGGTGGCGCCGGCCCCGCCGGCCCGTGGGGTCGTCATGTCCGGCGGGGCGGTCTTAGAGCGCGCGCCCTTAATGTCTCGACCAACCCTCAATCGCGGTCGCGGCCGCCGTGGCGGGGGCGGCCCGAGCCGCGGTCGCCACGCGGGGGGCGACCCTCACGTCCGTTGCTACGTCCGCCGCCCTCGCGGGGCGGACGGCCGCCACCGCCGCCGCCACCACCGACCGTGGCCAGCTCCTCGACGCTCTTGCCGGCGACCTCCGGGTCGTCCGCCAAACGCAGGCCGATGCGCCCGCGCTCGCGATCGACCTCGACGACGCGAACGTTGATCTCATCGCCCCTGTTGAGCACGTCCTCGACACTGTCAACGCGCTGGCCGGGCGAGACGTTGGAGATGTGCAGCAGGCCGTCGGTCCCCTTCGACAGCTCGATGAAAGCGCCGAAGGTCGTCGTCTTGACGACCTTGCCGGCGAACTGGTCGCCGACCTCGACCTCCTTCATCATCACGCGGATGTGCTCCACCAGCGCGTCGCCGAGCTCGCCGTTGGCGGAATAGATCAGCACCTGACCCTCGTCGTTGACGTCGATCTGGGACTCGAACTCGTCGGAGAGCCCTCTGATCGTTTCGCCGCCCTTGCCGATCAGCATGCCGATCTGGCTCGGGTCGATCTGGATCGTCTGGATGCGCGGCGCATACTGGCTGAGCTCTCCGCGCGGCCCCTCGATGACCTCGGCCATCTTGCCGAGGATGAACGTGCGCGCCTTGTATGCCTGTGTGAGCGCGTCGCGCAGGATCTCGAACGTGACGCCCGAGATCTTGATGTCCATCTGAAGCGCGGTGATCCCGCGGTCGGTGCCCGCCACCTTGAAGTCCATGTCTCCGAGGTGATCCTCCACGCCCGCGATGTCGGTCAGGACGACGTAGTCATCGCCCTCCTTGATGAGCCCCATCGCGATGCCCGCCACCGGCCGCTTGATGGGCACGCCGGCGTCCATCAGCGACAGCGAGGAGCCGCACACCGACGCCATCGAGGAGGAGCCGTTGGACTCGAAGATGTCCGAGACGACCCTGATCGTGTAGGGGAAGTCCTCGATGGAGGGCACCACCGGCACCAGCGCCCGCTCGGCAAGCGCGCCGTGGCCGATGTCGCGGCGCCTGGGCCCCAGCCTGCCGGCTTCTCCGACCGAGAACGGCGGGAAGTTGTAGTGGTGGAAGTAGTACTTCTTGGCCTGCAATCCGAGCGTGTCCAGGCGCATCTCCTCCTTGAGCGTGCCCAACGCCGCCACGCTCAGAGCCTGCGTCTGGCCGCGCGTGAACAGCGCCGAGCCGTGTGTGCGCGGTGTGACGCCCACTTCGATCGTGATGTCCCTGATCTCGTTCTCCGCGCGACCGTCGGGACGCTTCTTGTGCACCGCGATGCGCTCGCGGATGATCGCCCTCTCGAGCTTGTCGAAGACGAGTTGCGCGGCGGCTCTGCGCTCCCTTGCCGCCTGCTGCTCTTCCTCGCCGGCACCCTCGGGCGCGGCCGGGGCGTGCTGCTCGAGGATCGCGCTCTCGACCGCCTTGCAAGCGTCCTGGCGCTCTAGCTTGTCCTCGAGGAGCGTAGCCTCGTCGAGGGCTGCACGGTGGGATGCCTTCACCGCGGCGAGCAGCTCCTCGTCGACGAGCAGGGGCTGCACGGGGGTCTTCTCCTTGCCGACCTTCTCGGCCAGCTCGCGCTGCAGCGCGCAGATCTTCTTGATCTCCGAGTGGGCTATGTCGAGCGCGTCGAGGATCTCGGCCTCTGAGATCTCATTCGCGCCGGCCTCCACCATCAGGATCGCGTCCTCCGTGCCGGCCACGACGAGGTCGAGGTCCGATGCCTGGCCGCCCTCGCCGGGGACGCCACTCAGATCCTCCTCGTTGGGGTTCACGACGAAGTTGCCGTCGATCTTGCCGATCCGCACCGCGCCCACGGGGCCGGCGAATGGCACGCTCGAGATCATCAGCGCCGCGGAGGCGCCGTTCATCGCGAGGATGTCATACGGGTGGACGTGGTCCACCGAGATCGGGATCGCCACGAGCTGCGTCTCGTAGTTCCAGCCCTTCGGGAACAGCGGTCGCAGCGGACGGTCGATCATGCGCGCCGTCAGCGTCGCCTTCTCTCCCGAGCGCCCCTCGCGCTTGAAGAACGAGCCGGGGATCTTCCCGGCGGAGTACATCCGCTCCTCCACGTCAACCGTCAACGGGAGGAAGTCCACGTCGCGCTGGCCACCGGCCGTGGCGGTTGCGAGGACCATGGTGTCGCCCTGGCGGACGACCACTGCGCCGGAGGCCTGCTTGGCCATCCTGCCGGTCTCAAACGAGATCTCGCTGACCCCGCCCTTCGGGCGCGGTGCCCCAATCTCCACGGAAACCCGCGTAACGGCGTTGCTGCTCATATCCATCTGCCTTCCCTCTCCGCCCGTCGGTCGGCGGAGCCGTTTTCTTTTTATCCTTGTATCCGAACGCTGAGCAGCTTAGCGGACGGGCGTTCTCCTCTCCTCCTTTCGGGGAAGACCGCGCCGCATGCGGCTGGCCGATAGGGGATCGCATCTGATCCCCTATCGGTCCCGACCCGCACATGTGCGGGTCGGCCGGGCGGTGCATGCACCGCCCGGAACAGCAAGAGGGACAGCTAAACGTTCTTCAGGCCGCTGGAGGTGCTGCCCGCTCCGTCTACTTGCGGAGGCCGAGCTCCTTGATGAGCGCGCGGTAGCCCTCGAGGTCCCTGCGCTGCAGGTAGGCCAGGAAGCGGCGGCGGCGTCCGACGAGCATCAACAGCCCACGGCGCGAATGATGGTCCTTGCTCTGCTCACGCAGGTGCTCGGTCAGGTGGTTGATGCGCTCTGTGAGCAGGGCCACCTGGACCTTGGTGTTGCCCGTGTCCTGCTCGCCTGCGCCGAACTTGGCGGCGATCTCTCGCTTGCGCTCGGTGGTGATGGTCATCGCGGTCGCACAGGCTAGCAGTCCTGGGGCCCGTGCACGCTCACGCAAGCCCGTGCTCCGAGGCGATCTCTCGCGCGCGCTCCACGTCGCGGCGCATCTGCTCGACGAGATCCTCGGCCGACTGGAAGCGTCGCTCGCCGCGCAGCCGGGCCAGGAAGTCCAGCCGCAGCTCGTGTCCATAGAGGTCCCCGTCGAAGTCGAGGATGTACGCCTCGACCAGCTCACCGCGACCCGTCAGGAACGTGGGGCGCACGCCGATGTTCACGGCCGCCGGCACCGCCGCCGAAAGCGGTGGTGGGCCGCCTGTACCCGTGAGGGTGTCCGCCAGGCACGCGTACACACCGTGGCCTGGGCACACCATCGCGTCACCGGGGATCAGGTTCGCTGTCGGGAAGCCCAGTTCGCGTCCGCGTTCGTCGCCGTGCACGACCTCGCCGCGCAGCTGGAATTGCGTGCCGAGGAAGCGGCTCGCCTGATCCACCTCCCCGGCGAGCACCAGCCCGCGAATGTGGCTGGAGGAGACGATCTCCCCCTCCACCTCCAAAAGGGGCGTCACGCGCGTGGAGAAGCGCGAGTCTCGTGCGAGCATCTGGGTGTCGCCCTTGGCGCGGTTGCCGAAGCGGAAGTTCTCGCCTACCGACACGTGCGTAGCGCCGAGCGCCCCAACCAGCACATCGTCGATGAACTCCTGGGCGCTGCGGGCCGCGAACTTTGCGTCGAACGGGATCACGATCAGCTCCCGCACGCCGAGCGCTTCGATCAGCTCCGCCTTGACGGGCAGACTGGTGAGCAACTTCGGGGTGTGCTGCGGGGCGACGACTGAGGTCGGATGGGGGTCGAACGTGAGCACGCTGTCCGAGCCGCGGATCACCTCGCGATGGCCGAGGTGAACGCCATCGAAGGAACCCACAGCCACACGTCGCTGTCTGCTCTGCGCGTCTCCCAGCCGAGTGATCCTCACGGCTGGGAAGCCTATGTCACGACTGCCTTGGGCGCCCACGCGCGTCGGCGCGAGCGCGCGCATCGAAGCGCTCTGCGGCGGCGAGAGCCTTCTCGATGCTATGCAGCGGCGGCTCCTCCCAGGCGCTGTCGCGGGGCGGCGGGGGGACCGCGTCCGTCACGTCGAACGGACCGATCGCCGTACGTCTAAGCTCTTCGCAGTATGCGTCGCCGAGGTCGGCCACCAGCGAGCGCACATACGTCCCGGAGGAGCACTCGATCAGATAGCCGGCGCGACCCTGTCCTTCGGGTCCCTGGTCTCCCTCGCGCCAGGTCTGCTCGAAGCGGTGGACGGTCACGATGCGCTCCGGCATCTCGAACAGCTCCCCCCGGCGCGCGCGCCTGTAGGCGCGCTCCCCCCTCACCTTCACCGCCGAGTAGATCGGCGGACGCTGGCGGATCTCGCCGGTTGAAAGCGTCGGCGGGTCGGGCGGAAGCCGTCCGGTCTCGCTCACCTCCCCCTCCGGGTCGCCCGTGCTCGAGAGCGCGCCGAGCCGCGCGATGGTCTCATAGCGCTTGGGCAGCTCCATCAGGG
>CABEAD010000137.1_pt1 | contig 14217 bp, 10 predicted proteins | sample 3132311 | NCBI WGS metagenome assembly CABEAD01 (sample SAMEA5534342, study PRJEB31848) | metagenome | biome: tundra; feature: field; material: soil | place: USA | collected 2013-05 | depth 0.45 m
CGCGTGTGCGCACAGCCCGAGCGCGAGCACCTGCGTGCCGACGATCATCAGCAGCGCCCCGCCGATCAGGGCGTGAATCCCCCAGGCCCGCCCGAAGAAGTCAAGGCCCGCGCCCACGAACACGACGATCAGCGTGCCGAGTCCCGCGAGCAGCATCCCGGGCACGATGAATAGGTGGTTGGGGCTGTGTACGAGCAGGAAGCGCAGGTGGCGCCAGCCGTCGCGGAAGCTCGACAGCTTGCTCTCCCCTCCCCGCGGGTGGTACTCAATCGGGAACTCCGCGATCCGCAGGTTCTCCTTGGAGGCGCGGATCACCATCTCGGAGGCGAACTCCATCCCGGTCGTGCGCAGATCGAGGCGCTCCAGCACGTCGCGGCGCAGCGCCCGCATCCCGCAGTGGGCGTCCTTGACGCCCGTTCGGAAGAACAGGTTGAGCAGTCCCGTCAGGATCGGGTTGCCGACGTAGCGGTGCAGCCACGGCATCGCCCCGGGCTGGATGTTGTCCATACGGTCGCCCATCACGAGCTCCGCGCCGGCGTCCAACTCGGCCACGAAGCGCGGGATCTCGTTGAAGTCGTACGTCAGGTCGGCGTCGGCCATCACGATGTAGTCGCCCTTCGCGGCGGCGAAGCCGGCGAGATAGGCGCTGCCGTAGCCGCGCCTGGGCTCGGACACGACACGCGCGCCGGCCGCCGCCGCCAGCGCAGCGGAGTCGTCTTCGGAGGCGTTGTCGACGACGATCACCTCGCCGTCGATGCCGTTGCTCCGTAGCGCCTCGCGCGCCGTGCGCACGCACAGCTCGATGTTCTCGGCCTCGTCCAGGCACGGGATCACGACCGACACGAGCGTCGATCGAGACTCCGCGGCGCCCTCGTCGATGGTGGGCCTGCTCTTCTGTGCGGTGCTCATGGCGTTGTCGGGCCCGCGCCCGCTCACGATCGGCGTTCGGCCCCGCGCTGCTGTAACGCGCCACGGGTCCGAAAGTGGCGCACCGACCGTCGTGGAAGCGATGCGCTGCCGGCCCGGATGCTACCGGACGGACCGGAGGCGGCTTCGTTGCCAAGGCCAAAGCGCGGCCTACCGCCCCGACAGGCTCCGCTCGAATTCGTCGAGGAGCGTCAGAAGCTCGTCGCACTCCCACACGCGTCCCCACTTGCGCTCGTTGAGCTTCTTGACGATGCCCGCGTCCTGTAGTTGCGCAAGCGCCCTGCCCACGGCGACGTGCGACTTGCCGGTCAGCTGCTGGGCGACCGGCACGTCGATGACCGGCTGGGCCGGCAGCGCGCTGACGAGCTGGCGAACGGCGGCGTCCGCGCGGGGCCGTCCGAGTCGCGCCAGCCAGGCGCTCTGAAGAGTCTCGATGCTCCGGGCGAGCCGCTCCGCCTCGCGGGCGGCGCGCGAGGTCGCGGAAGCGAACCGCGCGCACCAGCCTCCCACGTCGCCCGCGCTGTACGCGCCGAGGCCGCCGACGTAGCCCTTGGGCTCACCGGCGAGCACGAGGCTGATCGGCGGAATGAAGTTGACGATCTCCCCGCGCCGCCGCAGGATCGCGTAGATCAGCGCCCGTCCCGCGCGCCCGTTGCCGTCCACGAAGGGGTGGATGTTCTCGAACTGCGCGTGCGCGATCGCCGCCTGCGCCACGGCGGCGATGTCGGTGCGGGTGGTGAACTTGCACAGGTCCTCCAACAGCCCGGGGACGCGATCGTGTGGCGGTCCGACGTAGGCCGCGCCGATCGGGTGATAGTCGTTGCCTCCGATCCAGCTCTGCTTCGTGCGCAGAGCGCCCGCGATCTGGTGGTCGTCGGTGAAGCGCAGCAGCCTTCGGTGGACGTCCTGGACGTCGGCGACCGTGAACGGCTCGGCGCCGGCGCCCAGCTCGATCGCGCGCTCCATGGCTTCGACGTTTCCCAGCACTTCCGCGGCGCGGTTGTCCCCCCTGCCCCCGTCGCCCCGCGCGTATGCGGCGCGCGCCAGCCGCTTGTTGGAGATCCTGACGCCCTCGATACGCGATGACGCGGCGCTCTCGGAGCGCAGCAGGTTGCGCGCCAGCGCTGCCATCGAGGCGATGTGCGCAGCAGTGTCGTCGAGGTGTCCGAGCGCTCTTGTCGCCTCGGCGACCGCAGCGAGCGCCTCACCGTCAAACGTGAACTTGCGTCCGGCGATCGTGTCGGGTATGAAGACCTGAAAGGCGCCACCGCGTCGCCCCCAGGCAGGAGCGGCGGGATCGGCGGGCCAGAAGCGCCGCTCATGGTGGCCGAGGGGTGTAAGCGCGCTGTCTTCGGTCTTCGTCGGCAAGACTTTCCTTTCAATGCATTCGACAGTACGTAAGGATAGCGCGTTATCCTTACAAAGTCGCGTGACCTCTTGAAGGTTATGCCGAGGTTCCCGCGCAGAGTCAGGCGGGGGCGCCGAGCGCTGGTATCGAAACCGGTCGCGAGCGACCGCTTTGCGCGCTCAGCGCATCAACCCAGCGACGAGCTCGTCGAGCTCGACGAGGCGCACGTCCTCGCGCTCCGCGGCGATCTTGACCAGGCCCCGCTCGAAGCCGGACTTGGAGAACAGCACGATCAGCGGACCGTCGCTTGCGAGCCTGACCTTCGCCTGGCGCATCGCCGGCAGCTTGTAGGTCTCCAGGTCGCCCAGCACCTGCGTGCTCAATCGTCTGCTGGTCCACTTGCACTCGCCGACGACGGTGACCACGCCGCGCCGCAGCCCGACGACGTCGATCCCCTCGCTCTGCCGCTGCCCGCCGCGACGCAGCTCGTTGAGCGCATTGCCCCACCAACAGCCGACACGGCTCGCGTGAGCACCCAGCTCCCTGCGCGTCCATTCGCGACACAGACCCTCGAAGATCGTGGCGATGTGCTCGGAGAGAACTGGAGCGATCTCACCGTCGTAGTGATCCTCGGGTCGCAGTCCGGTGCGCAGATCCTCCTGGAAGTTGAACACGAAGCGAAACCAGAAGCGCAGGAAGTTGTCGGCGAGCCGGAAGCGATGGTCGCGGTGGTCGCGTCCGGCGGTCACCGGGGCGATCCTCTCCGCGAGCCGCATCTCCTCCAGCATCCCCAGATACGGGCCCAGATCGCTCGTGCGCTTGCCCAACGACGTTGCCAGGTCGCCGACCGCCCGCTCGCCGAGGGCAAGCTCCTCCAACAGCGAGAAGTAGATGCCGGGTTGACGCAGCTCCTCTTCGAGGACCTCGCGAGGGTCATTGAACAACGGGCCTCGATGGCTCAGCACGCGCTCGCATATGCGCTCGCGCAGGTCACCGCGCCCGCGACCAAGCTCGTCGAGGTAGAGGCTCATCCCGCCGGCGACGGCATAGCGCTCGATGCGGGCGCGCGCATCGGGGTCCTCCACAAATGTCTGGGCGTCGGCGAAGCGCAACGGTTCGACCGCGAGCGGGGTCACACGGCCGCGCAGGGGACTTGCCTCGCCGAGCAGAGCCGTCATCTGGCCGATGTGCGAGCCGCACAGCACGAGCTTGAGCCTGGAGGACTCGCGCTCCTCCATGACAGCTTGGATCGCGGTCAGGACCTCGTGGCGCTGCTCTGCGCGCGCGGGCAGGAGGTACGGGAGCTCGTCGATGATCGCGAGCGTCTTCTGCTCTTGGGAGAACGCGTAGAGCGTCGCGATCAGCGCCGGCAGATCGGGCAGCCCAGGCCGCAGGCCGAGGTGCGGCTCCAGACGGTCGGCGAAGCGCTTGAGCTGGGCGCCTTCAGCACGACGCTCCGCGACCAGAACGAGCGCGGGCTTGTCGTGGGCGAAGGCGCGCAGCAGCCACGACTTGCCGACTCGGCGACGGCCGTAGAGCACGAGCGCGTTGCGGTCCCGGCCGGCCCACCACTCCTCCATCCGCTGGAGGTCGGCGGTACGGTTGAGGAACTCGCCGCGAGCGGGGAAGACGAAGTCTTGCATCTCTATAATCTAGCTTAGTCTAAGCTGGATTATGCAATTGATGCAGCCGCTGTCGAGATGACTATGTACAGCCCTTTACGGTCCCGGCCGGTCTCTAAAGCATTGACAGCATTGCTTTAGAGACGTTATGGTGTTGTTGTGGACGTGACCGCCTACGCATCGACCTCCTTCGGCGAGCCGCGACGCACGCTCGGACGCCATGGATACGTCGCGTACTTCCCAGCGCCGATCCCACGCGCCATCGAGATTCCCGCAACGACCATCCGGCTGCTCGCGGACGCCGAGGCGTCGCTCGGGCGACTCGCCGGTGTCGGGCAGCTCGTGCCCAACCCGCATCTGCTCATCCGCCCGTACCTCCTGCGCGAGGCGCTCTCCTCGACCCGCATCGAGGGCACGCGGGCGTCGCTGGCGGACGTCTTCGAGGCCGAGGCGAGCGGCGAGCCTCCCAGCGCGGACGTCGAGGAGGTCCTCAACTACATCGACGCCCTGGAATGGGGCCTCGCCCAGATGGGCGAGCTGCCGCTCGGCGCTCGTCTCATCCGAGAGATGCACCGGCGACTGCTCGCGGGAGTGCGTGGCCGTGAGCGGATGCCAGGCCAGCTACGCACGACACAGAACTGGGTCGGGGACAGCGGATCGACCATCGAGACGGCGCGGTTCGTCCCGCCGCCGCCGGAGGAGCTTCCCAGTCTGCTGACCGACTGGGAGCGCTACGCGCACGAGGATGTCGAGGTTCCGCGCCTCGTTCAGAATGCCCTGCTGCACTACCAGTTCGAGACGCTGCACCCCTTCCTCGACGGCAACGGACGAATCGGCCGTCTGCTGTCCGTATTCCTGCTCGTGGAACATGGCAGGCTGCCGGCGCCGCTGCTCTATCTGAGCGCGTATCTCGAGCGCGACCGTTCGCATTACTACGAGGCGCTCCAAACCGTCCGTGAACGCGGCGACGCTCTCCCGTGGATAGAGCTCTTTCTGACCGCGGTGCGCTCGCAAGCAGCGGATGCCGTCCTGCGTGCACGGCGCATCGTCGCGCTCCGCGAGCGCTACCGAACAATGGCGGCGGCGATCACGTCGAGCAACGCCATGATTCTGGTCGACCTCGTATGTGAGACGCCGATCGTCTCCTCACGTGCCGTCGAGGCCAGATTGGGCGTGACGCGACCGACGGCGCTGAAGCTGCTCAGGCAACTCGAAGAGGTCGGGGTGCTCGTAGAAGGAAACACGGGGCCACGGGGTCAGCGCCGCTACCTTGCACGGGAGCTGATGGCGGCGGTCACGGACGAGGGATAGCAGCGAAGGCCTGATGCGAGTCTGCCTGGTCTACGACTGCCTGTTCCCCTACACGGTGGGCGGCGCCGAGCGCTGGTACCGCAACCTCGCCGAGCGCATGGTGGAGGAGGGCCACGAGGTCACCTACCTGACGCTGCGCCAGTGGGAGCGCGGAGAGCAGCTCGACCTCGACCCGCGCGTGCGCGTGGTCACGGCGGGGCCGCGGATGGCGCTCTACACGGGCGGACGAAGGCGCATCCTGCCGCCGCTCGTGTTCGGAGCCGGTGTGCTGTGGCACCTGCTGCGCCACGGTCGCCGCTACGACGTGGTGCACACCTGCGCCTTCCCGTACTTCTCGCTGCTTGCGGCGGCCCTGGTGCGGCCGCTTGCACGCTACGGACTCGTCGTCGACTGGTTCGAGGTCTGGAGCCGCGACTACTGGCGCGACTACCTTGGTGGCGCCGGCGGGCGCATCGGAGCGCTCGTCCAGCGCCTCTGCGCCAGGGTGCCTCAGCGCGCGTTCTGCTTCTCCGAGTTGCACGCCCGCCGTCTGCGCGAGGAGGGCCTGCGCGGGCCAGTCACGGTCCTGCGCGGCCTGTACGCCGGCTCCACCGAGCCGGCCCCGCCGAGACAGCCGGACCCGCTCGTCCTGTTCGCCGGGCGCCTCATCCCGGAGAAGCGCGTCACCGTCGGGGTTGCGGCCGTCGCGCGTGCCGCACGGCGGATCGAGGGCTTGCAGGGCGTGTTCTACGGCGACGGCCCGGAGCGCGAGGCGCTGCGCGCCGCCATCTCAGAGCACGAGGCGGAGTCGTTCATCGCCGCGCCCGGCTTTGCCGACGGAGAGCTCGTCGATCAAGACATGCGCCGCGCCCTATGCGTCCTCTTGCCCTCCCAGCGCGAGGGCTACGGCATGGTCGTCGTCGAGGCCTGCGCCCACGCCACCCCGGCCGTTGTCGTGGCAGCTCCGGACAACGCAGCCGTCGAGCTGGTCCAAGACGGCGTCAACGGCACGATCGCCCAGAGCGACGACCCCGACACGATCGCCGAGGCGATAGTGCGCGTCCACGAGGCGGGAATGGCGATGCGCGAGAGCACCGCCCGCTGGTTCGCCGAGAACGCCGAGCGCCTGTCGCTCGAGTCCTCGCTGCGGACGGTGCTCGAGAGCTACGGTCACCCGTCTCGCTAGGGTTCAGAGGGCCTCTGCCCGGCCAGAAGAGCATGAACGAACAGACATCGACATGAACGGCTCGCAGATCAGAGTCGGCGTGGTTGGCCTCGGCTACTGGGGGCCGAACCTCGCTCGCAACTTCGACAGCCTCCCGGGCGTCGAGCTGGCGTGGTGCTGTGACGCGCGCGAGGAGCGCCGCGAGCGCTTCGCGGCGGTGCACCGCTCGACACGCTTCACCGCCGATCTCGATGAGCTGCTCGGCGATGCGGCGCTCGACGCGATCGTGCTCGCCACCCCGGTCCCAAGCCACGCCGAGCTCGCCCAACGAGTGCTGGCGGCCGGCAAGCACTGCTTTGTGGAGAAGCCGCTCGCGCAGTCCGCCGCGGACGCCCAGCTGGCGGTCGACGCGGCCAAGCAGGCCGGCCGCGTGCTGATGGTGGGCCATCTGCTGGAGTACCACCCGGGCATTCGCCTGCTGAAGGAGGCGCTCAACTCCGGGGAGCTCGGCGAGGCTCGCTACATATACAGCAACCGCCTCAACCTCGGCCAGCTGCGCGCCGACGAGAACGCGCTGTGGAGCCTCGGCGCCCACGACGTCTCGGTCATGCTCGCGCTCGCCGGCGAGGAGCCCACCGAGCTGTCCGCGCGCGGGGAGTGCTACATGCAGGAGGGCATCGAGGATGTCGTGTTCGGCTTCATGCGCTTCCCCTCCGGCCTAGCCGCGCACCTGCACCTGAGCTGGCTCGATCCCCACAAGGAGCGCCGCTTCACGGTCGTCGGCTCGAAGCGGATGGCGACCTTCGACGACATGGAGCTCGAGCGCAAGGTCACGATCTACGACAAGGGCTTCGACGAGAAGAGCGACAGCTACGGCGAGTACATCACCCGCGCAGGAGACATACGCTCGCCGCGCGTACCCAACGCCGAGCCGCTGCGCCTCGAGTGCGAGCACTTCGTCGAGTGCATCCGCGAGGGCCGCACGCCGCTCTCAGACGGCGAGAGCGGACTGCGGGTCGTGAGGATCCTCGAGGGCATGCAGCGCGAGCTCGACGCCTCGCGCCGAGCTCCGTTGCCCGCAGGCACCCTGTAGGCTGCCGCCCAGTGGCAGACCGGCGCTCAGCGCTCATAACGGGGATAACAGGGCAGGACGGCTCCTTTCTGGCCGATCTGTTGCTCGAGAAGGGGTATGAGGTGCACGGCATGGTGCGCCGCTCCTCAACGGAGAAGTTCGACCGCATCGAGCACCTGCGCGATCGCATCGTCCTGCACCAGGGCGACCTGCTCGACCAGCGCTCGCTCGTCGACACCATGCGCGCCGCCCGGCCCGAGGAGATCTACAACCTGGCGGCGATGTCGTTCGTGGCGGTCTCCTGGATCCAGCCGACGCTGACCGCCGAGTTCACCGGAGTGGGGGTCACGCGCATGCTGGAGGCGATGCGCGAAGTGTGTCCGCAGGCGCGCTTCTACCAGGCCTCCTCAAGCGAGATGTTCGGCAAGGTGCGCGAGGTTCCCCAGACCGAGACCACGCCCTTCTATCCGCGCTCGCCCTACGGCGTCGCCAAGGCGTATGGGCATTTCATCACGGTCAACTACCGCGAGTCCTATGACCTGCACGCCACCAGCGGCATCCTCTTCAACCACGAGTCAGAGCGCCGCGGTCTGGAGTTCGTCACGCGCAAGATCACCTGGCACGCGGCCGCCATCCGCCACGGCCTCGCCAAGGAGCTGCGTCTGGGCAACCTCGACGCCGAACGCGACTGGGGCTACGCCAAGGACTACGTGGAAGCCATGTGGCTGATGCTCCAGCAGGACCGCGCCGAGGACTACGTGATCGCCACGGGCGAGTCCCACTCGGTGCGCGAGTGCTGCCAGATCGCCTTCGACGAGGCCGGTCTGGACGACTTCGAGCGGTATGTGACGATCGACCCGGCGTTCCTGCGGCCCGCCGAGGTCGATCACCTGATCGGGGATTCCTCCAAGGCGCAGCGCGACCTCGGTTGGAAGGCGCACACGAGCTTCGAGGAGCTGATCCGTTTGATGACGCGCAGCGACCTCGAGCTGCTGGCCCCGCGCTGACTACGCTCCGCGGATCGCCTCGGTGACCGCGCCGGCCTGCTCGGCGCTCAATACCGGGCTCATCGGGATCGCCAGGTGCGTGCGCGCGAGCTCGTCGGTGACTGGAAGCGAGACACCGGCCCCGTACTCGACCATCGCAGGCTGGCGGTGGATCGGCGTGCGGTAGTAGGGCTTGTAGCCGTGCCCGGCGGCGGCCAAGGCCGCTTCGATCGCCTCGATACGCGCGTGACGGATCACATACAGGTGCCATGCCGGGCGCGAACCGTCCACGGGCCTTGGCAGCTCGACCAGCTCGCCGAGCCCCGCCTGCTCGTAATGGGCGCCCGCCGCGCGACGGCCATCGGCCCAGCGGTCGAGGTGTGGAAGCTGCACGCGCAGGATCGCCGCCTGGATCTCGTCGAGGCGCGAGTTGCAGCCCACGTGCTCATAGGTCACCTTGTCGCGCGAGCCGTGGAAGCGCAGCATGCGCGCCCGCTCTGCGATCTGCTCGTCGTTGGTGGTGATCGCCCCGCCGTCGCCGAAGCAGCCTAGATTCTTGGACGGAAAGAAGCTGAACGTCGCGGCCGTGCCGAGCGCTCCCGGCCGTCCCCGCGACGAGAGCGAGCCCGCGGCCTGGGCGGCGTCCTCGAGCACCGGAACGCCAAGCGCCTCGATCTCCGCCACGGGCGCCACGTTGCCGAACAGGTGCACCGCGATCACGGCCTTCGTGCGCGACGTGAGCGCGGCTCTGACGGTGTCTGCCGTGACGCAGTAGGTCTCCGGGTCCACGTCGCAGAAGACCGGTCGGGCGCCGCTGGGCGGGATCGCCTCGGCGGAGGCGTAGAACGTGAAGGAGGGCACCACCACCTCGTCGCCGGGGCCCACGCCCATCGTGCGCAGGGCGATTGTGAGCGCGTCGGTGCCGTTTGCCACGCCGATCGCGTGGCGGGCGCCGCAGTAGGCCGCGAACTCCTGCTCGAAGGCGGCGACGTTCGGCCCGAGGATGAAGCGCGAGTCCTCCACCACGGCGGTGATGCGGGCGAGGATCTCCTCGCGCAACGGGGCGAGCGGGGTGGTCGTGTCGAACAGCAAGACCGGCATACCCGCCACAGGCTAGGGCACAGTCCAGGAAGACGGTCGAAGCCCTGGCCGGATTCGTCACCAAGCCATCGGTGACGCCCAGTGGAGTGAGATGCGGGGGTGGCGAGAGCGGTGTGCTCCCTTGCCTCAGCGCAGCTCCAGCGCGCGCTCATAGACCGCGCGCGTTTGGTCGAGGAAGCGCCCCACGTCGAACTCGCGAGCCGCACGGTCACGCGCCGCGGCTCCGAGGCGAGCACGCAAGGCGCCATCGGCCGTCAGGCGAGAGAACGCCTCGGCGAGTGCATGTGACTCGTCAAACGGAACCACAAGGCCGGCGTCCCCAACGGCCTCGGGGTTACCCGACCCGTCGCATACGATCGCGGGCAGGCCCCAGGCCATCGCCTCCAGCAGCGCAAAGGACAGGCCCTCCCGTGCGGAGGGCAGGACGAAGATGTCCGCAGCCTCCAGAAGCAGCTGCACATCTGAGCGAAAGCCGAGCGGCCGCACGGCGGGACCCTCGGCAGCGGCCACAAGTCCGGCCAGCGGGCCATCCCCGGCGAGCGCCAGCACAGCCGGGAGGCCCTGCTCGCGAGCGGCTTGCACGGCGGCGATCGCCGCCAGCGGATCCTTGCTGGGCTCAAGCCCTCCCACGAAGAGGAACAAGACATCGTCCTTTCCGACACCTAGACCTGCGCGAGTAGCCACACGCCGGTGAAGGCTCGGCGCGGGAGGCAGAGGCACTCCGTTGAAGACCACCACCAGCCGCTCGTGCATAGCAGGCGGCAGCAGTGCGGAGAGCTCCTCGCGCTCGGCCTCCGAGGTGCAGATCGTAACGTGCGCGCTCGCCACCGCCGCCCGTAGGGCGCCCACGAATACCGGGCGCGCAGAGCGTCCAATGCGGCGTAGACGGGACAGGCCATGGCTGGTGATCACTCCCGGACGTCGTCTAAGCAATGGCCAACTCAATGCGGCTGCCACGTCTCCGTGGACGTGCACCAGGTCGGCAGCCGCCGCCTGACGGGCAATCCCGGGCCAGCGATGGATGATCGCCGGCATGGCACGCAGCGGTGAGGGGCTGGGACTGAGCGCGACCCGCCGGTGATCGTATGTGGGCATACGGCCAAGCAGATCGACGTAAGTCTCTCCGCCACCGCCACGATGGGGCAGCACATGCAGCACGCTTGGCACGAGCCGCAGATTAGTAGTGAACAGCCTCAAGCATCTAGCATGCCGCTTCATGACAGCCTCGATCGACGTCGTCGTACCCGTCTTGAACCACTATGACCTCACAACGCGGTGCCTGGCGCTGCTGCGCGAACAGACGGTGCCGCACCGGGTGATCGTCGTGGACGACGGCTGCACCGACGGAACGCCGGAGCGCCTGCGCACCGACTGGCCAGAGGTGTCGGTCGTGAGCCTCGATGACAACCACGGATTCTCCAAGGCATGCAACCGCGGCGTACGCGAGGGCAACGGCGAGATCGTGGTGCTCCTCAACAACGACGTCGAATGCCGTCCAGACTTCCTCAAGCACCTGACGAGCCCACTGGAAGAACCGACCGTGGGATCCGTGGCCGCGCTCTTGCTCCAACCCGGCGGTGAACGGATCGACGGCATCGGCCTGTCGGCCGATGCCACGCTGGCCGGGTTCCCACGGCAGCGCGGCAAGCCGCTCGAGTGCGCTCGCGACGCGGTTCCCGCCCTGGCCGGCCCGGCAGGTGCGGCGGCGGCCTACAGGCGCACCGCATGGGAAGAGGTCGGCGGCCTGGACGAGGCGATCTTCGCGTACGCGGAGGACTTCGACCTGGCTCTGCGACTGAGGATCGCAGGCTGGGGCTCGGTGGCCGCACCCGACGCGGTGGGCATCCACCTGGGCTCGGCCAGCTTCGGGCACCGCTCGGCCCGGCAGCGGCGCCTTGGCGGCTTCGCGCGGGGCTATCTGCTGCGGCGTTATGGGCTCCTGCGCAGGCGGGCGGCGCCACGCGTGCTGGCCACAGAGGCGATTGTCATCCTCGGGGACCTGGTCCTCTCCCGCGACCTGGCGGCTTTGAGTGGACGCCTTTCCGGATGGCGCGCCGCTCGGCACGGGCCGCGGCTGCCATATCCTCCGGCCGCCGCGATCGAGCCCGGTATCGGCCTGCGCGACTCATTGGCACTGCGCCGCGGCGTGTATGCCCGGCGAGCGGTCTGACTGCGACCTCCGGCGACATGCGTGATCGGTGGCTGTCTCACCGGACTCGACCGTCGGCCGTGGACTCGGCGTAGATGCGCAGGCGTGCGCGCTGGGGAGCCGCGGGGTCCCGCGGAATCGCGCCCCGTCGGGTGTCGTCGGACTCGGTGAGCGAAAAGGACAGCCTCAGAAGCCAACGTTCTCCAGCCGGAGTCCATGTGACGAGCCCCAGCAGCCGTGCGCAGGCTTGATCGACCTCGACTCGGAGTGTGCGTTCGGCGTCCCCAATCAGCACGACGCCCTCTGTCAGCCCCAGCCCCTGCCGGCTGGAGACGAGCGCCGACACCGCGCCACCATGATCGAACTGAGGGCCCCGCACTCTGTGGACCTCGAGCTCCGTCCCGCCGTTGTGGGTGGCATACCAGAGCGTTTGCGAATCGAAGGCCCCGGGACACAGCGTCAAGTGACCGAGCCGGAGCGAGCCCAGTGGCAGCTCGCCGAATCCAAGCATCCATTCGAGCTCGACCGAACCGTCCGCAGGGTCAACTCTCACCGCCTTCTCGATCGGGCCGAGTGGCGTCGAGATCTCCGCAAGCGCGCACAGCCGTCCGTGCGCGTCCAGTCCGAGCGCGGGCTCCACCCGCTCAAGATCGGTGACCTTCTGACGCACCGGCGCCTCCTGCACGAGATGGCCGCTGTAGAAGTCGGCGCCGAGCTCGATCGTCGGGAAGTAGCCATGCTCGAGCGTCCCGAAGAGAGGATGCTCGCACACGCGAGCATCGGTGAGAGCGTCGATTGCAAGGCCGCGGCGGGTGTTGAGGCGTAGCGTGAGCTCGCCTGAGCGCAACTCCAGGAAGCTCCCCTCCCGCGAGAGCGCGCCGGATGCCGGTTCGAGGTCTTGGCGCAGCGGCGGTCCGGCGGCGGGCGGCGCAGCCGACCAGCGGCGCTCCATCTCACTCAGACGCTCCAGATAGGCACTCCAGCGCGACTCGGTGATGTGGGTGCGGAAGTCGCTGGCCCACAGCTCGCACAGCTCGCGCCAGGCCTCCGGGTCGACGCAGTTCTCAGCCCTCAGCCGATCGTAGATTCGCCAGCAGCGAGTGTTGATCCCGATGTCGTCGCGCCCGGTGACCGCCCAACGCGTGACGTTGTACTTGTCCTGCTTCTTGACAGGGATCGGCTGGTCGACGGCCTCGAGCGTCAGCTCGTGACCGGCCTGTGGCTCGCCGAGCAGCTCGAGCAGGTCCGACGGCAGTGCGGGCACGCCCACACCTCCCTCGCGCAACGCCCGCAGGCCGGTCGCGATGCGTGCCCACTCCCCCTCCTCGAGCTCTGGCTCGGCGACGAAGCGACCGGGCCGGTGGTCGAAGACCTCGGCGTCGTTGGCGTAGAGCATGAGCGCCCCCCCGTTGCTGCTGGCGGCGTCGCGTACGAAGTCGATGTAGCGCTTCAGCGGCAGCTCGCCGTGGGCGAAGCGCTGAAACTTCTGGAAGGCGATCGACTCGCTCCACACGACCGGTATCGAGGTTCCGCCGCCCGCCGCCCGCTGGGGGTGACGACGGTACTCCCGCGGCCAATCGCGATGCGAGCGGTATGCGTTGTCCCAGTCGACGATCACCGCCTCGTAGCCAGCATCCAGATACAGCGGCACAAGACCTGGGGAGAACACCTGCTCGCACACGAGCGCGATCCGCGGCGCGACACCGAGCAGCTCGTCGTAGACCTCGCGCCCGAGGCGCAGGTTCCACTCGTTGACCTCGGCTGGCAACAGCGGCGCCGCGCACTGCGCGTGCGCGCTCCCCACGAGCTCGAGCCGGCCGCCAGCCAGCAACTCGCGCGCCCGCTCGATCCAGTGGGGGTCCACCGCGGCGATCCGGCGCAACGTCCAGCCGGTCGCCTCGACCGCGATCGGGAAGCCAGCCTGCTCCACGAGGTCGAGCATCGGGTGGTAGCAGCAACGCGCCACATCGGCGTGCGCCGCTTCCTCCAGCGAGGAGAACGCGAGGTTCAGATGGAACAGGCAGATCAGCCTGGCCTGATCGGCAGGAGCCCGCACGTGAGGTTCGGCAGCCTGCGACTCGACGGCCCGCGGCTCAGCCACCGACGCTCGCCTCCTGCGGCCAGCGGCTGGGGTCAAGGAGCCAGTCGGGAAGGTCGTGTGGGGGCAGCTCGAGCTTCGCGGCAGCATCCCTGAAGCGCTCGGCCTGGTCGAGCAGCGCCACGAGCTCTGACTCGTCGCGCGGGCCGAGCAGCGCCCGGGAGACACCTGCTCGGGCGAGCACGAACGCCACGGCGGCGCCGGGCAGCTCCTCCCAGTTCGCGTCAAACGCCCGGCGCACCGCATCGGCTGCGACGGCCAGCGGGGCGAACGAACCGTCCAGCCCGCGGCCCGCCGGGCTGAGCACCCCCCGCAGCAGCAACGAGCGGGCGATCACCGCGGTCCCCTCCGCGGCCGCGGCCGGCAACGTCCTTCGCTCAGGACGCCGGTCGAGCGCGCTGAAGGCCACCTGCACGGTCTCGAACGCCGCGCTCGCGATCACCGCGAGCGCGTCGGCTT
>CABEAD010000138.1_pt1 | contig 14210 bp, 16 predicted proteins | sample 3132311 | NCBI WGS metagenome assembly CABEAD01 (sample SAMEA5534342, study PRJEB31848) | metagenome | biome: tundra; feature: field; material: soil | place: USA | collected 2013-05 | depth 0.45 m
GCCCGCGGGCCTGCGCAGGCTTCGAGGTTCTCGGGCTTGACCCAGCGGGACGCGGCTGCATCGGCGCGCGCGGGGTCTGTGGCGGGTGTTGTGGCGCCGGCGAGGACGGCGCCGGGCGTGCCGGCACCGGCGCGGAGCGCTCCGCGCGGGGCGGGGCCGGGGCGAGCACCGTGACGTCCTCGTCGAGAACGTGCCGGCGAGGAGCCCGTCCACGCCTCAGCGGCGGTTCCGGAGGGCTCGTCGCGCGCATGCGCCAGCCGGCATAGGCGAGCGCTCCGGCGGCGACGAAGGCGAGGAAGAAGCCCCACTGGATCCCCACGGGGTAGCCGTGGCCGGAAGGGCGGTCGAACACGCGATAGAAGATCAGCGCGGTGGCCCAGCCGCCGGCGACCATCACGACCGCCCCGTCGCTGCCTGGCAGGTGGAATTGGCGGCGCTCGGCCCGGGCGAGCAGCAGCGCCAGGACGCCGGCCGCGACGAGGAAGACGGCGGCCTCGACGAACGACACGTCGCCGAAGGCGCTGATCGAGCGCGAGTTGATCGCGCCCGTCTTGCGGTCGAGGCTCTGCAGCTCGTACCACGGGAAGAACATCGTCACGAGCAGCGCGAGCGCCGCCACGGCCGCCAGGCGCTGCTCGGGCTCCAGGGCGCCCCAGGCGCGGGCCAGACGCGTCATGCGCGGGAGCGGTTGCGCTCCTTGATCCCGATCACGGAGAAGCCATGCTCGCGCGTGGCCTCGTAGTTCTCCTGCGAGCCCGTGAGGATCCAGGTGCGAGAGTCGTCGTCCGGCACACGCTGGATTGTATGCGGACGGTGCGGTTTGACTGCTCGATCGCGTGAGAGCGGCTCGATGAGTGCGTTCAGGTCGTTGATCCAGTCATGCGGCGCTGTCTCGCCGCTGTCAGGAGTCTCTCGGCGGCGCGGCCGGCTCGCTTGCGATCGCTGGCGCTCACGCGTTCGTGGCTGTAGCCGGCGCGTGTCTTCATCGTGAGCAGCGCTCGCAGTGAGTCGCCCAAATCCTGGCCGTCAGGTCGCACCTTTGAGAGGTGGCTGACGGCTGCATTGTGGTCGTCGCCCTGGGCGTGCTCTCCAAGCGCGATGGAGCAGACGACATCCGCCGCGGCGATACCGGCGTGTATGCAGAGCGTCACGTAAGCGTCCCCGACGTCTCGCTCGTCGTCGGCCAGATCGCGGATCGTCTCGGCGCCTTCCATGAACTGCTCGGCCTTGCGCAGCCTGCCCTCGATCGTGGCCTCGTCGGACTTGCGGAATCGAGGTGTCATCGTGCGCCTTGTGCCCTCGCCGGCTTGCGCAGCACTCGTCGCGGCCCGTAGAGCTCGATGCCGTCTCGCAGAGCGTCGCTCAGTACCCGCTCTGCGGCAGTGCGCGCCAACTCGTCCTGGCCGTATTCGAGGATGCGGGCGTCGTTGCCGCTGCACGCCGTAGCGAGGGTTTGCAGGTCGGCGATCTGCCGAGTCCATGTCGGGTCGTCGGGATCACAGCCGTCGGGTCGCACGATCAGGAGGTCGAGGTCGCTCGCGGCCGTGGCCTGGCCGGTCGCCACTGAGCCGAACAGCATCGCCAACAGCGGTGGTCGAGTCCATGTCGCGATTGCGTCACGCAACGTTTCGACGACCTGTTCGGGCAGGTTCGCCAGCTTCTCGATCCACTGCGCTGCCACGTGATCGCGGTTGAGCCTGTACAGGTGGGCCTTGCCGGCCGATCGGCGTTCCACGACGCCCTCGCGCGTAAGGCGGTCTGCAGCGTTGCGGACTCCCTGGTGGGAGCCGTGTCCTGCCAGACGCTGTATCTCGTGTCCCGTCATCTCTGCCTCTGCACGGGCGAGGACGGAGAGCACGTCGGCATCCAGCGTTGGCGTTACGACGCTCAGGGGGCGGCGGAAGTCCATGTGCCGACCGTAGCAGGATGTTGGCAAAGAAACTAGCCATATAGCTAGAAAACTAGCCACATCGAGCCTGCGCGCTATTCCGTAAATTGCAACTTACGCACCCGTGCGTGTAGAGCGAGACATATTTATGTCTGACTGATATGCTCTGGATGTGCGAACGACAGTACGCCTCGACGACGATCTGCTTGCCGCCGCCAAGCAGCGAGCAGCGGCGGACCATACGACGCTGACCTCGTTGATCGAAGACTCGCTCAGACGGATGCTGGCGTTGCGCCCGGTCAAGCCGGGCAAGCGCGTGATTGTGCGCCCACTCGGCGACGCCGCGACGCTCCCGGGCGTCGACCTCGACGACTCGGCGTCGCTGCGCGACCTGATGGACGGCCTGCGCTGATCCTCCTCGACGTGAACGTGCTCGTGTACGCCCATCGCGGCGGCACGCCCGAGCACGAGCAGATCGGCGCCTGGCTTCAGACCCTCGCCAACGGCAGCGCCCCATTCGGCCTCTCGACGCTCGTGCTCAGCGGGATGGTGAGGGTCGTCACCCATCCGCGCGTGTTCGCCACACCGACACCGCTGCCCACCGCGCTCGAGTTCGTCGAGTCGCTGCGCGCTTGGCCCAACTGTGTTGAGATCGCGCCAGGCGCCCGCCACTGGGAGATCTTCACGGGCCTCTGCCGAGCCACGGGCGCCACAGGCAACCAGGTTCCCGACGCCTACCACGCGGCGCTCGCGATCGAGTCGGGCAGCGAATGGATCACAACCGACGGCGGCTTCTCGCGCTACGAAGGGCTGCGCTGGCGCCATCCGCTCGGGTGAGGGAGCCCGAATCGCTCGTAGTGCTAGAATCACGATTCATGAATCCTGCCGCAAGCACTGAAGTCCGGCGCACGACCGTCGCCGCGAGGCGCGCCTCGCTCGACACGCTCGAGGCCGAGGCCCGCAGGCGCGGTGTCTCACTCTCGACGATCATGGCCGAAGCGATCGACGAGAAGGCGAAGACTCTCCACTCCTCTCGCCGTCCGCGCCTTGGCATCGCACGATCGACCGACGGCCTCTCCGCGGCGGAGCTGACGAGCGAGCCGATCGCCCATCCGCCGTCGTAGATGGCTCTCGTGCTCGACACGGGACCGCTGCTCGCGGCGCTCGACGCAGCCGACCCCGATCACGACCGCTGCGCCGGCCTGCTGAGCGAGACCGACGAGGACCTCGTCGTGCCGGTTCTCGTGCTGGCTGAGCTCGACTACTGGTGCCATGAGCGTCTCGGCGCGCGCGCGTGGATCTCCTTCATCGAGGACCTGCTCGCCGGCGCATACCGGCTCGAGGCATCGACGATGGTCGATCTCGCGCGCTGTTACGAGATTCAGGTTCAGTACGACGACCAGTCGATAGGAGTGGTTGACGCGAGCGTTCTCGCCCTCGTCGAGAGGCTTGGCGAGAGCAAGCTCGCGACGCTGGATCACAGGCACTTCAGCGTGCTGCGTCCAGCGCACGTCGAGGCGCTCCAGCTGCTCCCGTAGGTTGCTACCGCATGAAGTACTACTTTACAAAGTACTATTTTGTGAAGTAGCGCCGGAAGGCTGTGCGTCGGCTTGTCGGCCTGTCTCATGCACGAGCGGCGACCGCACCCATGCGCTTCACCAGCAGCTTCGCGTCCTTCTCGGAGACCGTGCGCAGCTGGCCCTGGAAGGCGAGCTTCCAGTGCTCGGCCGGCCACTTGCGGATGTGCTCTAGCTTTCTGGACAGCGTTTCCGCCGGAACCCAGTCGTCCTCGTCGAGCAGGATCTCCGGCTCAGTCTCGAAGCGCCACGGGTATGCGTCGGCTTTGCCGGGCTTCCCTGGCCAGATCTTCGCTCGGTCTTCGTACATCTCGCCGGTCACGAGGATGCTGCCCGCGAACGCCATCACCTTTGTGACGTATAAGACGATCCGGTCGCCGGGCTCGATCTGAAGCGCCCGCGTGCGGTTGCGCTCCTTGATCCCGATCACGGAGAACCCATGCTCGCGCGTGGCCTCGTAGTTCTCCTGCGAGCCCGTGAGGATCCAGGTGTGGGGGGCATGGTCCGGCATGGGGGGATTGTATGGCGCGCCTCGGGGCAAAAGGCGCTCAGTTGAGGAACGGTGCTGGTCGCACCGCCTTGTCCGCCGTGCGCCCTTTGGGTGTGCCGGGCTCGGGAACGGCGAGTCGACGCTCGAATTCGTCCACGAGGCCGAGCAGGCCGACGGCTTCCCATGCGCGGTTGCGTCGACCGACCGTCACCTGCTTCAGCACCCCGGCCGCAGAAAGGTCGTTCAACGCCTTGTGGGCGGCGCTGGTCCGCGCGCCGGTCAAGGCGATCACGTGGCTCACGCGCAGGATCGGCTGAGCCGGGAGCGCCTGGATCAGCTTGTGCGCGGTGCTGTCGCGACGCGGATTGCCGGCCTGCGCGAGCCAGCGCCGCTCGAGCTCGTCGAGCTCCTGGGCGAGCCGGCGAGCAGCGTGGCACGCCTTGATCACGGTGAGCGCGAAGTCCAGGTACCAACCTTCGGTGTTGCCGGTTCGGTACGCAGTGAGGCCGCAAACGTAGGCGTCACTGTTGGTGGCAAGCACCAGCGACACCGGTGGCACGAAGCGCGGAGCGAGCGCCGCACGCCGGTAGGCGACGTGGATCAGGCAGCGGCCTGTGCGTCCGTTCCCGTCGGGGAACGGGTGGATCGTCTCGAACTGGGCATGGGCGACCGCGGCCTGCAGCGTCGCAGACATGTCGCGGCGATTCATGAACTCGGCGAGGTCGGCGAGCAGCCGCGGCATCTCGCTCGCGGGCGGCGGGACAAACGCCGCGCCGCGCGGGTTGTAGTTGTTCCCGCCGATCCAGTTCTGGCTTGTGCGAACCACTCCAGCGATACGGGCGTCGCGAGTGTCCTCCATCAGCACGCGGTGCACGTCGACGATCGCCGCCGGGGTCAGCGCCGCGAGCGCTGAGGTAACCGTGATCGCGTGCTCCATCGCGGCGATGTTCGCCAAGATCGACTCGGCGGTCGTGTCGCGGTGCTGGTCGTCCCCGGCTATAGCCGCTCTGGCAAGTCGCCGGTGCGACATCACCAGGCCCTCGATGCGCGATGAGGCGACCGACTCCTGGCGTAGCAGTTGGCGAGCCAGCGCCTCGAGGCCGGTCACACTTGGCAGATCGTCGTTGAGCTCGTGTACGGCCTCATCGGCCTCCTGCATAAACCTGGAGACGGAGGCGGGCAGCATTGGGTCCGTGCCCGCGATCTCTTCAGGCACGTAGGCTTCATAGTCGAAGGGCATGCTGAAGCCCGGGGTCGCCGGGAGCGACGGATCGGGGGTCCAGCGGCGTGTCACGAAGTGGCCCAAGTCGGACCAATATATCGCTTTATGCCGACTTACGTAATAACTTGGACTAAGGCGCAACCATATTTTGGGTTACGCAAGCAAGCATCAGGAAGGGGTGGTGCCGCTCACAGGGCGGGCAGCCGACGCGCGGGCGGCGATATGCGTCCAGACGCCGACGCCTTGACGGCCTTGTGATGGCCCTTCGGGATCTTTTTCGCCTTTGGCGCCTTCTTCACCGTGATCGATCCGCTCGTCACTTCTTCGTTGCCCGCCAGGTCGGTCGCCCTGAGAACGACCCCGTAGACGCCCGGCTTCGACGGCGTCACCCACAGCAGCCGCGGCTTTCCGCCTTCGACGGTCGCCCGGTTCGTCCACACCGTCTTTTCGCCGAGCTCGATCGTCATGCTCACGGTCGAGACCTTCGAGAGCTTGATCCGCACCCCGGCGCGTTCCTTCGTCCTCACGGTCTGCGTCAGCAGCGCCACCACGGGGGGTGTCGTCTGGTCGGCCCTGAAGCGCGTCGCGGTCGTGCAGTAGATCTCATCGCCCACTATCTGCCCGGCTGTCGGGGTCAGCGGCTCGCCCTTGCTCGTGCGTTCGCACAGGTGTTCGAGGAATTCGGCGAGCAGTTCGTGGTAGTTGAGGTTCGATTCGCTGCTCTGGTCGTACATCGACCAGGCGCCCGTGTCGTAGTGGGGGATCTCCGCTCTCGCCTCCGCGTCGCCCGCTTCGAAAAGCTGCTGGCCCAGCGGGTCGCCGGTCAGCTTCGCGTATTCGTACAGCCCCACGAGGCTCTGGATGAAGCCGTTGAGGATGCGCTCCCTCGGGGCATACGTGTACTGGAGGTAGTGCGCTCCCGCGGGGGTCGCCGCGCGCACGCCTCCCGCCGGGCCGGTCTGGAAGATGCCGAGCGCCTGCCGCGCGGCCGTCAGGTACGCCTGTTCGTGCGTCCTGCTCCACGCGCGCGAGAGCGCCTGTATCGCCGTGCCCTGCGACAGCCCGCTCGTCCACGGCGGCGCCCCGCCGTCGAACTGGAACAGGTACTCCCAGGCGATCCCCCCGGCCCGCTGCGTCGCGAGCGCGATCGCTTCGTTCAGCACTTCCGTCAGTGCCGTGTTCTCGTGGGAGAGGTAGTACCCGTTCGCCTCCCCGAACGTCCCCAGCCACTGGATCTCGATGCCCTGGCCCGGGTAGTACTCCCATACCAGCCTGCTGCCTTCGAAGCTCACGCGCTGGTTCGCCGCCGGCAGCGCTTCAGTCGTCCACCAGTCCCTGTTGCGTTCCAGGGTGAGGAACACCACCGGCAGCCTCGATGGGCTCAGCAGGCCCTTCGCGGCCATCGCTTCCAGGTTGCCGAGCACCGCGCCCAGCTCCACCCTGCGCGTCCCCGACAGCTTCCTCAGCGAGCGCTTCGCGGCGCCATACGCTCCCGCGTACTGCACATATGCGACTTCCGTGATCGCCCCGCCGTGCTCCAGCCGCTGCAGGGCCGCCGTCACGGTCACGCGGCGGGCCGCGTTCGCGCCAGGCGCCCCCGTCAGCACCGCGCCGGCCAGGAGCACCGGCACGAGCACCGGCACGAGCACGCTCACCGGCTTCGCGAGCGTCCGTCCGATCGCGTCTCTCAGCCGCTTCGCGAGCACCCGTCTAATGCTAGGCTCATGTGCGTTCGGCGGCGCAGCAAGCCTTGCGGCGCGCCACTCGGGTCCCAGAAGTGAGAGCACGCCTGCACAAAACCACTCCTCGCGCGGCAGTTGCGCTGCTCGGCGCCCTCGCGCTCGCCGGCCTGCTCTCCGCCTGCGGCAGCTCCTCGCCGAGCGCCCAGTCGCTCGTCAACGACACCTTCTCCTCGCACTCCTCGATCGAAAGCGGGCAGGTCGACCTCTCTCTCGGCGTCTCCGCCACGGGCTCGAAGAGCTCCACCAAGCCGCTGTCGGTGCGCCTATCGGGCCCCTTCCAGAACGCCGCCGCCGGCCGGCTCCCGCGCTTCTCATTGCAGGCGAGCCTCACCGCCGCCGGTCACACGCTCCAGGCGGGCGCCACCTCGACCGGCTCGGGTCTGTTCGTCGAGCTCGCCGGCACCTGGTTCGCCGCGCCTGAAAGCACGCTCCACGCGCTTCAGCAGGGCTACGAACAGGCCACCAAGAAGGCTTCCTCGGCCAAGGTGCGCTCAGCGTTCGCCTCGCTCGGGATCGAACCGGCCCACTGGTTGTCGAATCCCGTCAACGCGGGCACCGCGACGGTCGGCGGGGTGGCCACCTACCACCTCACCGCGGACCTCAACACCGCCGGCTTCCTGGCGGACGTCTCGAAGCTCTCTCAGTCCGGCGGCGCGCTCGGCCTCTCCTCGAGCGTCCCCGGCGCCTCCTCGCTTTCGCCGACGATCGTCTCCGAACTGGCCAAGTCGGTCAAGTCCGCGCACGTCGACATCTACACCGGCAAGAGCGATCACCTGCTGCGTCGCCTCGACCTCATCGCGTCGGTCACCGGCACGCCCCAGACACAGTCACTGCTCGGCGGCCTGAGCTCGGCCACCGTCACGCTCCAGCTGCGGTTCACCGATCTGAACAAGCCCCAGACGATCGCCGCCCCCGCCAACCCCAAGCCGTTCTCGGAGCTGCTCCCGGCGCTCCAGCAGCTGCTCGGCGCCCTGCCCGGAGCCGGGTCGAGCGCCGGCGCGAGCGCCGGGTCAAGCCCCGGTTCGATCGAATCCTTGCTCAAAGGCTGACCCGCGCCGGTCAGCGGCCGTCGGGGTCGAGTTCGGAGAGGGTGCGCTGCACCTCGCTCTCCACATCAAGCGGCGGTTCGCCCGCCCGCCCGCGCCGCTCGTTGCGCGCCTTCACGAGCTGACGCACCTCCTCGGTCAGACCCGCGTCGTGCTCGGCGCCCGGCGAGCCCTCCGCCGCCGGTCGCTCCAGCTTGGCGATCTCCGCGTCGACGTCGAGCGGCTGCTCGCCCCTTCGCACGAGCCGTTCGCTGCGCGCCTGCAGCATCTGACGGATCTCCTGCTCGCGCTCGGCCTGCGCTGGCGGCGAGCCCTCCGCCGACTCGCTCGGGCCGGTGGCATTGCCACCCATCGATAGGCCACCCTCCCCGATCTGGTCATAGACGCTCCCGCCGGCGAGGAACGCGGCGATGCCCACGAGCGCGAACAGCACGACCGCCCCGACCACCACGAGCGTGAAGGGGTCTTCCATCGCTTGATTGTGGCTCACCCGGCGTCGTCGTGTGCGCGCTCCGATAACCTTTGTGGCACCGCGATTGACTGACCAGTCAATCTACTTGCCGCCGCTCGAGGAGATCAAGAAGACACGATGGTCGATTTCACGCTCACCGACGAGCAGAAGAACCTGCGCGAGATGGCCCACGACTTCGCCGAGAAGGAGATCCGGCCGGTCGCCTGGGAGTACGACAAGGACGGCACCTGGCCCGAAGACATCATCAAGAAGGCCTGGGAGGTCGGCTTGATGAACAGCCACATCCCCGAGGAGTACGGGGGAGTCGGGGCCGGCTACCTCGACGGCTGCCTGATCGAGGAGGAGCTCTCCTGGGGCTGCTCCGGCATCCAGACCTCGCTCGGCTGCAACGGCCTCGCCACAGCGCCCGTGATGCTCGGCGGCTCCGAGGAGATCAAGAAGGAGTACCTCTCCCGCCTCACCGAGGCGCCGCTGCTCGCCGCCTTCTGCCTCACCGAGCCCGACGCCGGCTCCGACGTCTCCGGGATGCGCACAACGGCCGTGCGACAGGGCGACAAGTACGTCATCAACGGCTCCAAGTGCTTCATCACCAACGGCGGCTACGCCAACTGGTACACGGTCTACGCCAAGACCGACAAGGACGCCGGCCAGCGCGGCATCTCGGCGTTCGTCGTGCCCCGCGACGCGGGCGTCGTCGTGGACAAGAAGGAGGACAAGCTCGGACAGCGCGCGTCGAACACCGCCACGATCTCCTTCAACGACGTCGAGATCCCCGCCGATCATTTGATCGGCGAGGAGAACAAGGGCTTCAAGCTCGCCATGATGACGCTCGACCGCACGCGCCCCGGCGTGGCGGCGATGGCCGTCGGCATCGCCCGAGCCGCGTTCGAGTTCGCCACCGAGTACTCCAAGGAACGCGTCCAGTTCGGCGTCCCGATCGCCATGCACCAGGCGATCCAGTTCATGATCGCCGACATGGCCACCGAGATCGAAGCGTCCCGCCTGCTCACGTGGAAGTCGGCCGTGCTGCTCGACCAGGGTCAGCGCAACACGCTCGTCTCCTCCCACGCCAAGCGCTTCGCGGCCGACACCGCTATGAAGGTCGCCACCGACGCCGTCCAGGTCTACGGCGGCTACGGCTTCATCAAGGACTACCCCGTCGAGAAGCTCTTCCGCGACGCCAAGATCATGCAGCTGTATGAGGGCACCTCGCAGATCCAGCGCCTGGTGATCGCGCGCGAAACGCTGCTCCCGCGGCGCGCGCCGGAGCCGGCGGCGGTCTAGCCAACCGTTCAGTGGCCACGGTCACGCCGCCCGCCGCATGGGCGGGCAAGTCTTGCTGCGCTGGACCAGGATGTCGCTTAGATGTGGCGGGCCGACTCAAGATATTCGTGTGAGCTGCCGACTTGTTCATCCATGTCCGCTCAACGCGCAGACCGACGCGGTCGTCGACGGCATGCTGCGGCGCACCCGGGAATCCGGGGTGGCGCTCGAGCCGCTCGTCGAAGAGAGCTTCGTCAAGGTCGGCACCGTGTCCACCGTCGCGGTTGCCAGGTGGATGGCCGGCGAGGGTCCCGAGGTGGCTCGTGAGGTCGGCCAGGAGTCCTGGAAGATCTTCGGCCATCTCGCGGCGCAGCACGCTGCGCCGTTGAACGAGGTAACCAAGCGCTGCCTGCGCTGGCGGGATGCCGCCAGGGACGTCGTGTGCGACGTGGCCGCGAGGCTCGAGTTGCCCGTCCCCGTGCTGGACCAGGCCATGGTGATGCTGCAGCGCAGCCTCGACGTGACGCTCGTGCGGATGTGCCAGTCCTTCGAGGCCGAGCGTCAGCACTCCCAGGAGGAGTTGAACCGTCGCCAGGAGGAGCTTGCCTTCATGGCGACCCACGACGCCTTGACCGGCCTTCCGAATCGCACGCTGATCCTCGACCGCGTCGAGCAGATGCTCGTGCGGTCTCGGCGTAACCAGACACCCGTGGCCGCCCTCTTTATCGATCTCGACAACTTCAAGGGGATCAACGACACGCTCGGCCACGGCGTCGGCGACCGGCTCCTGCGGGCCGTCGCGGCGAGGCTCGAAGGCGTCGTGCGCGACATCGACGCGCTCGGGCGCCTCGGAGGGGACGAGTTCGTCGTGGTCGCGGAAGGGATGTCCCTTGCCGCTGGACCTGAGCTGATCGCCGAGCGTCTGCTCGCGGCGCTCAAGCCGCCCTTCAAGCTGGAGGGAACGGAGCAGCCCCGCCTGGTCGTGACCGCGAGCGTCGGAGTGGCGATGGGCGACCGGGTATCGGCTGAGGATCTCCTGCGCGATGCCGACATCGCGATGTATCGGGCCAAGTGGGATGGCAAGAACCGCTACATCGTGTTCGAGTCGGGGATGAAGGACCTGGTCCAGAGCAAGATGGAGCTCGAGATGGACCTGCGCGACGCCTTCGAGAAGGAAGAGTTCTTCCTCGTCTATCAGCCGACCCTCGATCTGCGCGAGATGGTCCCCACGGGCTTGGAGGCCCTCATCCGCTGGCAGCATCCGACCCGTGGCATCGTGCAGCCGGACGACTTCGTTCCGCTGCTCGAAGAGACCGGCCTGATCGTGGAGGTGGGACGATGGGTTCTCGGGGAGGCCGCGCGCCAGGGAGCTCGGTGGCGCGAGGCCGGGCGTAGTATCGGCATGGCCGTCAACGTCTCGGCCCGGCGGCTCGACCGCGAGGAGTTCGTGGTCGAAGTGCAGGACGTTCTGCAGGTGAGCGCCCTCGACCCCGGCGCGCTCACGATCGAGATCACCGAGACGACCATCATGAACAACACCGAGGACACGGCCCGCCGGCTCGCTGCGATCAAGGAGCTCGGCGTACGAGTGGCGATCGACGACTTCGGCACCGGCTACTCGTCGCTCGCCTACCTACAGCAGTTCCCGGTCGACGCCTTGAAGATCGACCGTTCGTTCATCTCGAGGCTCCGCCGGGGCACAGAGGGCGAGACGCTGATCCGAACGCTCATCCAACTCGGCAAGTCGCTGTCGATCGAGACGATCGCCGAGGGCATCGAAGAGGCGGGCGAGCTTTCGCTGCTCAGAGAGGAGCAGTGCGACCGGGGGCAGGGATTCCTGTTCGCTCGTCCCCTTGACGTCGAGGCGTGCGATGCGTTCCTGGCGGAGTGGGTCGACGGCGCCGACTCGGCTTCCGCCGACGCACCCCAGCTGACGACGTAAGCCGCGGCGGGCGGCCCTACGTCACCCCCGCTCAGCCGCGTGAGGCGAACCCAGTCGCCGTGCGCGCCCGTAGCGCGGCTTCCAGGCGCTCCAGCGCGTGGCGGACGAACGCCTCGTCGGGCTCCTCCTGGGCGCCGGTCTGCTCGCCGACGCCATGTGCTGCCGTCTCGCTCCTCACGTCGGCCGGAGGCGTCGCCGCGGGCATCGCCGCGCGCGCGGCCTTCTCCACATCGGGGCGCAGTCCTTCGAGCTGTCCAATCCTCTCCTTCAGGTCTTCGCGCTGCTCGCTCGGAAGCTCCCCGAGGGCCGCGGCGTAGGCCCGCTCGAGCTCGATGGCCGCATGGCGTGTGCGCCCCTGGTCGAGATCCAGGCGCGTGCGCAGCGCGAGCTCCTCGCACAGCAGCGCCTCGCCGCGGCCGGAGAGCAGCACCGCGAGGCGCTCCTGGGGACGCAGCACGCTCGCGCGCCTGTGAGCGCGCTGCCGCGAGAGGAGCAACTCGCGAGCGGCGATCCACAGGCCGTCGGCGACCTGCTTGCCCTCGCCGAAGCCCGCTCTCACGACGAGCGCCTGGGCGGGGGAGATCTCGTGGATGTGGGGACTCGCCCCCGCGATGCGATGGGCGAACAGGACGCGGTTGAGCACGCTCGCCGCCGTCTGCGACTCGCGCTCGGGGTCGAGCTGCCTCAGCCATGCGCTCGCCTGGCTCTCCGCCGACAGGGGCACGGGGTCGACGATCGTCGCGCGCGCGAGGAGCACAGCGGCGGGCTCGGACCCTGCCTCGCGCGTGCGCGCACGCCTGCCGAGCAGATGCCTGCGCTCCGCGCCGACGGTCGACAGCACGACGACGTGCTCGGGCTCTCCATCGCTCGGCCCGCCTTTCCCGCGCAGCAGGTAGCGTCCGTCGGCGGGCCCGAGCGCCCACGGAAGCTCCATCTGCACGAACGTGAAAAGGCGTGTGGCCATCACCGCACGGTACCCTTTGCACGCACACGAGCGAAGCGAGGAGCAGCGAAGCATGTCCGATCCGACCAGAGCAGCCGCCGGGCTGCGCGAGCGGCTGACAAGCGGCACCGAGGACAAGCTCGGCAAGGCGCTCGCCGACCTGCTCGAGAACCCGCTCATCACGGGCGCGATCGGCAGGGTGTTCGACGCGCGCGAGCACGCCGCCCAGGCGCAGGAGGTGGCGCTCGGCGCGCTCAACATCCCCACGGCGGCGGACATCGAGCGCCTCACGCGCCGCCTGCGGTCGGTGTCCCAGCGCCTGGAGGGCATCGAGGACGGCGTACACCGCCTCAACCGGGCGCTCGTCGGCAGCACGGTCGACACGCGGCTCTCGGCTGTCGAGGATCAGCTCAAGACGTTGACGGGCAAGCTCTCCGGCGTCGCGCCCAAGCCATCTGCCCGGCGTGCCCCCGCCGCCGGCTCGGGCGCTCGGCGCTCGGCTTCGGCGAAGGCTTCGCAGGCCAAGACGAACAAGAGCTGAGGAGCGGCGGCCGCAGGTGAATCGGATCGCTGTGGTTCACGGCCCGCGACTCTAGACTGCTCTGCATGGGAACCCCCTTCGCGAGCAAGGCCGAGTTCAAGGAGGTCATGGACCGGCTGTTCACGATCATGAGCGAGGACCCCGAGATGGGGCCGAAGCTGCGCGACGCCGACGTGCCCCAGCGGTTCGAGTTCGACGACCTCGACCTGGTGATGAACGTGCGCGCGGCAAGGCCCGGTGAGCAGGCGAACCTCTACTGGGAGTGGACCGACGAGGTCGACTGGGAGCCGCGCGTGAGGATGAAGATGTCCTCGGAGGTCGCCAACCGCTACTTCCAGGGCAAGGAGAACATCCCGCTGGCGATCGCGCGCAGGCGCATCAAGACGGGCGGGGACATCAAGGCGTCGCTGGCGCTGATCCCGATCACCAAGCCGGTCTACGCACGTTACCGCGCGATGGCGGCCGAGGACTACCCGCACCTGGTGGTCTGAGCGGGTGACGGACATGGGGGAGAGCACGACGACGACGGCGGCGGCCGACACGCGCGAGCTGACGCTCGCACAGGTGGCGGTGCGCGCGGGAGTGTCCACGGTGACGGTGAGGCGCTGGGTGAAGGAGGGGCTCGTGCCCCAGTACGACGGGACCTGGACTCCGGCGGCGGCTTCGCACGTGCGGATCGTGGCGCGGCTGCGCGAGCGCGGGCACTCGGTCCAGCGGATCAGGGAGGCGAGCCAGAGCGGGAAGCTGGCGTTCGGGTACATCGACGAACTGGTGCCCAGCTCCGAGGCGCGCTTCACGCTCGCGGAGGCCGCGCGCGAGATCGGCCTGGACGCCGCGGTGATCGAGCGGCTGGTCGGCGCGATGGGCCAGAACGCACTGTCGACCGAGGAGATCTCCGAGGAAGACCTGCAGGTGCTGCGCTACGGCGCGGAGGTCCTCACCGCGGGCCTGCCGCTGCCGGCGCTGCTGCAGCTCGTGCGCGTGTACGGGCAGGCGATGGCGCAAGTGGCGGACGCGGAGGTGCGGCTGTTCCACCTGTACCTACACGAGCCGCTGATGCGCGACGGGGTACCGGGGGTGGAGG
>CABEAD010000144.1_pt1 | contig 14122 bp, 19 predicted proteins | sample 3132311 | NCBI WGS metagenome assembly CABEAD01 (sample SAMEA5534342, study PRJEB31848) | metagenome | biome: tundra; feature: field; material: soil | place: USA | collected 2013-05 | depth 0.45 m
CCGGAGCAGCTTTCGCCGAAGGAGCGTCGCCGCCGCCTGCGCTCCAAGCGCGTGGGCGAGGCTCGCGGGGCGCGCACGCCGGAGGAGCGCCATGCGGAGCGTGTGGCCGAGCGTCGCGCGAAGGCCGTAAGGCGTCGGTTGCGACGCTCACAGGAACGTGCCAAGGCCGTCGAGCGTCGCGCCGGCGCTGCTGCGCGTGAGCCGCTCGCGCAGGTGCACGCGCCTACGGAGGGCGCTCGCAAGGTCCGTCAGGGGGTCGTTGTCTCCGACAAGGCCGACAAGACGATCACGGTGCGCATCGACATCGCCCGTCGGCACCGGCGCTACGAGAAGATCGTGCGCAGCTCGAGCACGCTGCACGCCCACGACGAGAACAACGAAGCCCACGAGGGCGATGTCGTTCGCGTCATCGAGAGCCGCCCGCTGTCGCGCCTGAAGCGCTGGAAGCTCGTCGACGTGCTGGAGCGGGCACGATGATCCAAAACGAGACAAGGCTGCGTGTCGCCGACAACACCGGAGCACGCGAGATCCTCTGCATCCGCGTCAAGGGGGGATCCCGGCGACGCTATGCATTCGTGGGCGACGTGATCACCGCGACGGTCAAGCAGGCGAATCCTCACGGGGCAGTGAAAAAGGGTGACGTGGTCACCGCCGTGGTGGTGCGCACGAAGAAGCCGTTCGGCCGCAACGACGGCACGTACATCTCGTTCGACGACAACGCCGCAGTGATCATCGACGACCAGAACAACCCGCGTGGCACACGTGTGTTTGGTCCGGTGGCGCGCGAACTGCGCGACCGCAACTTCATGAAGATCGTCTCGCTGGCTCCGGAGGTCCTCTGATGGCGCGCACCGTCACATCGCCGGCGCGGCGCATCCTGAAGGTCCGCTCAGGCGATCAGGTTCAGGTCATGGCGGGTAAGGACCGGGGCAAGCGCGGACGCGTGCTGCGCGTGGAACCGGGGCGCGAACGCGTGTACGTCGAGGGTCTGAACATGGTCAAGCGTCACATGCGCCCCCAGCAGGTCGCCGACACGCAACGCGGCCAGACGGTCGGCGGCGTGATCGAGCGCGAGGGGGCCATCCACGCCTCCAACGTAATGCTCATCGATCCCAAGGACAACCGCCCCACTCGGGTCGGCATCGACCGCGAGAACGGCAAGCGCTTCCGCGTCGCCAAGCGCTCCGGAACAAGGCTCGACTGACAGGCGCGACGATGACCGCAACCGCACCAACAGCCCGCCTCAAGACGCGCTACCTCGATGAGATCCGCCCTGCGCTGATCGAGCGCTTCGGCTACTCCTCAGTCATGCAGGCGCCCAGGCTTGCAAAGATCACGCTTAACATGGGCGTCGGCGACGCCAAGCAAGACTCCAAAGTGCTCAAGGCCGCGCAGGAGCAGCTCGCCACGATCGCGGGCCAGCATCCGAGCGTACGACGCGCACGCAAGTCGATCGCCGCGTTCAAGTTGCGCGAGGGGATGCCCGTTGGCGTGGCCGTCACGCTTAGGGCGGAGCGCGGCTACGAGTTCCTCGATCGCCTCACCTCGATAGCGATCCCCCGGATTCGCGACTTCCGCGGCCTGAATCCCAGATCCTTCGACGGCCACGGCAACTACTCGATGGGGGTCCGTGAGCAGATCATCTTCCCCGAGATCGACTACGACTCGATCGACCAGGTCAGGGGGATCGACATCACCATCACCACCACCGCGAGGACCGACGTCGAGGCGTTTGCCCTGCTGCAGTCCCTCGGCATGCCGTTTGCCGTGCAGGGCCGCCCCGCAGGCTTCGACGGCGACGCCGACACCGACGAGAGCACCGGCGTTGAGGCGAGCGCAGACACGCCCGTGAGCATCGACGCCGACGAGAGCACCGGCGTTGACGCGAGCGCAGACACGCCCGTGAGCATCGACGCCGACGAGAGCATCGACGCTGACGCGAGCACCGACACCTCCGAGAACGGGAGCACCGACTGATGGCCAAGACTTCGCTACGCGTCAAGCAGGCGCGCCCACCAAAGTTCAAGACACGTGCATATACTCGCTGCAACCGCTGCGGACGCCCGCACTCGGTGTATCGCAAGTTCGGGCTCTGCCGCATCTGCCTGCGCGAGCTCGCCCACAACGGCCAGATACCGGGCATGACGAAGTCCTCCTGGTAGACGCGACATCTTTTCGAGAACCACTTCAGATCAGAGCACCCCATGTCCATGACAGACCCGATAGCCGACTTCCTCACGCGCATCCGCAACGCGATCCACGCCGCGCATGAGACGGTCGAGATCCCGGCCTCCAAGCTCAAGGCCGAGGTGGCGCGCATCCTCACCGAGCAGGGCTACATCGACTCTTGGGCACTGGTTCCCGCACCCGACGGGGGCGCCGGTCAGCTGATCGAGATCCGCCTGAAGTACACGGACGACCGCCGTTCGGCGATCTCCGGCCTGCGACGCGTGTCGCGACCGGGCCGGCGTACGTACGTCGAGGCGACCCGTATCCCCAAGGTGCTCGGGGGGATGGGAACTTCGATCGTGTCCACCTCGCATGGCGTGATGACAGGCCACGACGCGCGCGCCGCCGGTTTCGGCGGCGAGGTCCTCGCTCAGGTCTGGTAGGTCGAGACGTCATGTCGAGAATCGGTAGACAGCCAATCCCCCTGCCCGCGGGCGTAACCGTGGCGATCGAGCCCGAGTCGGTTCGCGTCAACGGGCCGAAGGGTGAGCTCTCAGAGCGCATTCCGCGCGACATCAACGTCGAGCAGGATGGCGAGCGGCTCGTGGTGTCCCGGCCAACCAACCGCGGCGAACACCGTGCGCTGCACGGCTTGACCCGCTCGCTCGTGGCCAACATGGTTCAGGGGGTCACGGCCGGCTACGAGAAGCGCTTGGAGATCCAGGGTGTCGGCTATCGCGCCCAGATGAAGGGCAAGAACCTCGAGCTTGCGGTCGGCTACTCCCATTCCGTCCCCATCGCAGCGCCTGAGGGCATCGAGTTCGAGGTGCCGCAACCTACGAGGATCGTCGTGAAGGGCATCTCCAAGCAGCAGGTGGGCGAGATCGCGGCGATCATCCGCAAGCAGCGCCCGCCGGAGCCATACAAGGGCAAGGGCATCCGCTACGAGGGTGAGCACGTGGCCCGCAAGGTTGGGAAGAGGGCATGACCGTCCTCACCAAGGAGACCCGCCGCCTCAAACGGCGCCGCCGCGTGCGCGCGAAGGTGTCTGGCACGGCCACGCGACCGCGCATCTCCGTGTTCCGCTCCAACCGTGGCCTCTCGGCTCAGCTCATCGACGACGTCTCCGGTCGCACCCTCGTTGCCGTCAACTGGTATGAGCCCGAGCTGCACAAGCTCTCGACCGCCGACCGCACGAAGCGCTCCGGAGAGCTGCTCGCCGAGCGCGCGAAGGCGGCTGGTATGTCCGAGGCTGTGTTCGATCGCGGCGGCTACCGCTACCACGGCCATGTTCGCGCGTTCGCCGAGGCGATCCGCGAGGCTGGCATAACCGTCTAGGCTCGGTCCCCCCGCTACCCTCTCTCACTTGTCCATGTACTCAGATAGATCAGTCAACCCAGCCGGCCTCGACCTTCAGGAGCGCGTCGTCGAGATCAACCGCGTCGCCAAGGTGGTCAAGGGCGGGCGGCGCTTCTCGTTCACGGCCCTTGTGGTCGTCGGCGACGAGCGCGAAGTCGTGGGGGTCGGCTACGGCAAGGCCAACGAGGTCCCACTCGCCATCCAGAAGGGCGTGGAGCGGGCGAAGAAGGACCTCTTCCGGGTGCCCAAGCACGGCAGCACGATCACCCATCAGACGACCGGCATCTTCGGGGCCGGTCGTGTGCTGCTCAAGCCGGCCTCTCCCGGTACCGGGGTGATCGCGGGCGGTGGCGTGCGCGCGGTGCTCGAGCTCGCCGGTATCCACGACATCCTCTCCAAGAGCCTTGGCACACAGAACCCGATCAACCTCGTCAAGGCGACGGTTGCGGGGTTGCGCGGCCTTCGCACGCCCGCGGAGGTGGCCGAGCTGCGCGGTCTGTCGATCGCGAAGGTGCTCGGCTTGAGCGAGCAGCCATCCAACGGCGCCGCCGAGGCAACGGAGGGCGTCGAGGGCGCCGGCGGGGTCGCGATGGCTTCCACCGAGGAGGCGACCGGCGCCACGCAAGACGCGACGGACGCGGTTGTGCTGGCGCCCGATGACACTTCGGCTGCCGAGGCGCTCAGCGAGACCCCCGCCGTAGAGGACGCCGGTGAGACCGCTGCCGAGGCCGCTGCCGAGGCCGCTGCCGCTGCCGAGGCCGCGGGCGAGGCTGCGGGCGAGGCCGCGGAGGCATCGGCCTGATGGGAACACTTCTCCTCACCCAGCGACGCTCGGGCAACGGCTCGAACAAGCGCCAGCTCGACACGCTGCGCTCGCTCGGCCTGCGGCGCATCGGTCACACCGTCGAGGTCTCCGATTGCGAGCAGGCGCGCGGCATGGTGCATGCCGTCCGCCATCTCGTCGAGGTGCACCCTGAAGGGCACAGGAAGGAGCAGAGCTCGTGACTCCCCCGGCGAAGCGTGCCGAGGCAGCGGCCGAGCAGGCGCCGGCTGCGGCCAAGCGGACGCGGCCCGCGGCCCGGCGGCCGGCGGCCGGCGCGTCCGAGGAGAAGGACTCTCTCCAGCGCATCGGCCTGCACTCCCTGAAGCCTGCCCCTAACAGCCGGCGTCCGCGCAAGCGCGTTGGGCGCGGCGAAGGCTCAGGCGTCGGAAAGACGGCCGGCAGGGGTCAGAAGGGCTACGGGTCGCGTTCGGGAGCCAAGAGCAGAGCACGCTTTGAGGGTGGGCAGATGCCGATCCACATGCGCATGCGCAAGCTTCGTGGACCGCACATGAAGAAGTCGATGCCGTTCGAGATGTTCCGCACCCACACTCAGCCCGTGAACATCTCCGACCTCGAGAGCCGCTTCGACGCGGGCATGGAGGTCACGGTCGAGCTGATGCAGTCCAAGGGCTTGGCCACGCGCAAGGGCGTGCCGGTCAAGGTGCTCGCCAAGGGCGAGCTGAGCAAGGCGCTCACCGTGCACGCCCACGCGTTTAGCGCAGCCGCGCGCGAGCGCATCGAGGCTGCCGGCGGCTCCTGCCACACGCTCGACGGCTAGAATCGGCGACTCCGCAACGGCGGGCTTCAGGTTCTCCCGTCCAGCCGGACCGCAAGCCCATGCTCTCGACCATTCTCAGCGCCTTCCAGGTTGCGGACATCCGCAAGAAGCTCCTGTTCACGGGAGCGATGCTCCTGATCTACCGGCTGGGGTCACACATCCCCGTACCGGGTGTCAATCTCGCCGCCGTCAACAACATCCAGAAGCAGTTCGGCGGCTCGAACATCCTGGGATTCCTCAACCTGTTCTCCGGCGGCGGCCTCTCCCGGATCGCGGTGTTCGCGCTCGGGATCATGCCCTACATCACCGCCTCGATCATCCTGCAATTGCTGCAGGTCGTGGTCCCCTCCCTGGAGAAGCTCTCCAAGGAAGGCGAGGTAGGCCAGGCCCGCATCACCCAGTACACGCGCTATCTCACCGTCGGCCTTGCGTTCGCCCAGTCGATCGGCTACGTGTTCCTGTTCCACTCGCTTCAGGCCTCGGCCGGCGAATCGGTGGTCTCCAAGTTCGACGCCCCCCACATCTTCCTGATCGTCATCTGCCTGACCGCCGGCTGCGTGCTGCTCATGTGGATCGGCGAGCTCATCACCCAGCGCGGGATCGGCAATGGCATCTCATTGCTGATCTTCGCCTCGATCGTGGCGCGCCTGCCGTCGGGCATCCAGTCGTGGTGGACCAGCCAGGATCAGGTCTTCAAGGTGATGATGCCGTTCATCGTGCTCGCCGTGGTGGCGGGGATCGTGTTCGTCCAGGAGGGCCAGCGGCGGATACCGGTGCAGTACGCCAAGCGCGTGATCGGGCGGCGCATGACCGAGGGAGGACAGACCTATCTGCCGCTGCGGGTGAACATGGCGGGCGTCATCCCGGTGATCTTCGCGGCCAGCATCATGGCCTTTCCGCCGACGGTCGGACAGCTGATTCATACGCACTGGGCCAAAGGTCTGTCCAACTTCTTCACGCCCAACGGGTGGCACTACGTGGTGGGCGAGTCGATCTTCATCGTGATCTTCACCTACTTCTACACGGCGGTCACCTTCAACCCCGTCGACCAGGCCGACAACCTCAAGAAGTACGGCGGCTTCATTCCGGGCGTGCGGCCTGGACGTCCGACCGCAGAATTCCTCGATCGGATCCTTGCCCGCCTGACCTTTCCGGGCGCGCTCTTCCTGGCCGCCGTTGCGGCTCTGCCCACGATCCTCATCGCCCGTACCCACGCGAACTTCTACTTCGGCGGAACCTCGATCCTGATCGTGATCGGCGTGGCGCTTGAAACGATGAAGCAGCTCGAGGCCCAGCTGATGATGCGCAGCTACGAGGGATTCTTGAAGTAGCGCCCGGGTGGTTTCCGCGCGTCGGCGAGACGGTGACGGGGCGCAGTTGGTCGGGGCGTCCCCATATAGGTTCCCCGCCGTCACCTCAGCGGATAGGCTCTCGCGTACGTGGCTGAAACGAACCTAATCCTGCTGGGTCCTCCCGGCGCAGGCAAGGGCACGCAGGCAGAGCGCCTGCAGGCGGACTTCGCGTTCGCCCACATCTCGACCGGCGATATGTTGCGCGCCCAGGTTGCGCAGGGCACCGCGCTTGGCCTCGAGGCTCAGAAGTACATGAACGCCGGCGAGCTGGTCCCCGACGAGGTGATCCTCGGGATGATCGGCGAGCGGATCGGCGAGCAGGACGCCCGCGACGGGTTCCTGCTGGACGGCTTTCCGCGCAACGTCAGCCAGGCCGACGCGCTTGCCGCCACGCTGGCCGAGTCGCAGCGGCGGCTCACCGCGGCGCTCTTGGTCGACGTGCCCGACGAGGTGCTCGTGCGTCGCCTCGCGGGGCGTCGCGTGTGCTTGAAGAGTGGCCACGTCTATCACGTCGAGTTCGACCCGCCCAAGCACGAGGACGTGTGCGATCAGGACGGCTCGCGCCTGATCCAGCGCGAGGACGACAAAGAGGAGACGATCCGCCGGCGCCTGGAGGTCTATGCCCGCCAGACAGCGCCGCTCATCGAGTACTACGAGAACACCGGCCTGCTCCGCCGCTTCGACGGACGACGCGACGCCAACGAGGTGCATCACCACATCAGGGCGACCGTGGCGACGCTGCGCTTGGAGGAGAAGCTGTAGGGCCTTCCCGTCCGACTGCGATCCGGGAGACTCGCCCGGCTCCAAGCCGAGCGAGTGGGGGAGATAAGCTCCTGGAATGATCATCAAGAAGTCCCCCGAGGAGATCGAGAAGATGGCCGCCGCCGGCGCGATCCAGGCGGCTGCGCTGGACCTCGTGGCGAACAAGATCCGCCCCGGGACCACCACCGAAGAGCTCGACGCGGCCGCCGAGCGCTTCATCCGCTCTCAAGGCGCGACGCCCACGTTCAAGGGATATCGCGGCTTTCCCGGCTCGATCTGCGCCTCGCCCAACTCGATGGTCGTACATGGCATTCCGGGTCGGTATCGACTCGAGCGAGGGGACATACTGTCGGTCGACGTCGGCGTGACGCTCGACGGCTGGGTCGCCGACGCGGCGCGCACGTTCCCCGTCGGCGAGGTGGGTTCTGTGGCGGACAACCTCCTGAGCGCCACCGAGCTGGCGCTGCACGCGGGCGTGGAGCAGTGCAGGGAGGGCAACCGCATGGGTGATGTCTCGCACGCGATCCAGCTCCTCGCCGAGGGAGCCGGGCTGTCGGTCGTGCGCTCGCTCGTCGGCCACGGAGTCGGGAAAAGCATGCACGAGGACCCCCAGGTCCCGAACTATGGCACCCCCGGCAAGGGGCCGCTGCTAGAGGAGGGGATGGTGCTGGCGATCGAGCCGATGACCACCGCTGGACGCCCAGCGGTGAGGGTGGCTGCGGACGGCTGGGCGATCTTCTCCCAAGACGACTCGCTCGCGGCGCACTTCGAGTTCACCGTGGCCATCACGGGCGAGGGCCCCCGCATCCTGACGCCCTGGCATCTGGAGCCCGAGGAGCGGGGATCGGGGCGTCCGCGCAAGCAGGCGGCGAGCCCGGCTGCATAGTTGCTAGGATCCAAGCTTCCTCGCGAAGGCGGGGAGTTTTCGCGGGGAGTTTTCGCGTGAGAGCACAGCCACGACCCGGTAGCGGCAGCCGTCCCGGCAGCCAGAGCCGAGTCGCCGGGACCAGCCGAAAGGGATCATGAAGGTAAGACCGTCGGTCAAGCCGATGTGCGAGAAGTGCAGGATCATCCGCCGCCACAAAACGGTGCTCGTCATCTGCCAGAACAAGCGTCATAAGCAGAGGCAGGGCTAGCCGGCAGATGGCTCGTATCGCCGGGGTCAACCTCCCCTTGAACAAGCGCGCCGAGATCGGCCTGACGTACATCTACGGCATCGGCCGCTCTCTGTCGAACAAGCTTCTTAGCGAGGTCGGGGTGAGCCCCGACACGTATGTGCGCGACCTGACCGAGGACGAGGTCGTCCGCCTGCGCGACGCGATCGACCGCACGCTGACCGTCGAGGGCGACCTGCGGCGCGAGCACTCGCAGGACATCAAGCGCCTTCAGGAGATCGCCTGCTATCGCGGCCTGCGTCATCGTCGCGGCCTGCCGGTGCGCGGGCAGAAGACGAAGACCAACGCGCGCACCCGCAAGGGTCCCAAGCGGATGCAGGTCGCCGGCAAGAAGAAGGTCAAGAAGTGATCGTGCTCGCGTCCAGTCCGGAGGTCTGCTGATGGCCGCCCCCAAGCGCCCTGCCCGCGGCAGGCGCAAGCAGAAGAAGAACATCCCGGTCGGGCAGGCCCACATCAAGACGTCGTTCAACAACACGATCGTCTCGCTGACCGACACCCAGGGCAACACGATCGCCTGGGAGTCGGCTGGCGGCGCCGGCTTCAAGGGCTCGCGCAAGTCGACTCCGTTCGCCGCTCAGGTGACGGCCGACGCGGCGGCCCGCAAGGGGATGGAGCAGGGCCTTCAGAAGGTGGAGGTCTACGTCAAGGGGCCCGGCTCGGGCCGCGAGACGGCGATTCGCTCGCTGCAGGCCGCCGGTCTCGAGGTGACCGGCGTCAAGGACGTGACTCCACAGGCTCACAACGGTTGCCGCCCGCGCAAGCGGCGGCGCGTCTGAGATGGCCGTGAGCACTTCGCCATACTGCGTCCTACCGATCGAAGATCGACGGGATCTCCGATCGGCCAACTCGCGTACCGATCGTCGATCGACGGGATCTCCGATCGGCCAGCACGCCACGCTCGCTGCGTCCTTGACCAACGGCTTCGCCGTCGGTGCCCGCTCGACTCACGACCATCTTAGAAGGGCCAGCTAATGGCCAGAGACACAAGCCCGCAGTGCAAGCAATGCCGCCGTGAGGGACAGAAGCTCTTCCTCAAGGGTGAGCGCTGCCTGACCGACAAGTGCGGCGTGGAGCGCCGGTCCTACCCGCCGGGCGAGCACGGTCGCGGACGTCAGAAGCAGAGCGAGTACCGCATCCAGCTGCGCGAGAAGCAGAAGGCGCGTCGCTACTACGGGGTGCTCGAGAAGCAGTTCCACGGCTACTACGAGAAGGCGTCTCGTCAGCCCGGCATAACGGGCGAGAACCTGCTTGCGCTGTTGGAGTGCCGGCTTGACAACGTAATGGTGCGCCTTGGCTTCGCCGCCTCGCGCAGGCAGGCTCGCCAGCTCATCCGTCACGGTCACTGGACGGTCAACGGCCGCCGGGTGGACATTCCCAGCTATCAAGTGCGAGCGGGCGATGTGATCGCGATCAAGGCAGGCACTCCGGCCATGCAGGTGGTCAGAGATGCCACCGAGCTCACCGGACAGATCCCAGCGTGGCTCCAGGCCGACCATGAGTCGCTCACGGCCAAGGTGCTGCGCAAGCCGGAGCGGCGAGAGGTGGCCGCGCCGGTGCAGGAGCAGCTCATCGTCGAGCTGTACTCGAAGTAGGAGCTTTGCCCGCGCCGTCGCTGCTTGCGGGTGGCGTCGGCGCTCCAGAGCCGGCGCTTTAGCGGGCGCCGGTCCGACACCAAAACGACGTTAGGACCCTGATGCTCGACTTCCAAATCCCCCGGATCACAAGCGAGTCCGTGGAGCAGAACCGTGGCACGTTCACCATTGAGCCGCTCGACCGCGGATTCGGCTACACGTTCGGGAACTCGCTGCGGCGAGTATTGCTTTCCTCCCTGGCCGGCGCTGCCGTCACGAGCGTGCGCATAGAGGGCGTGGCGCACGAGTTCTCCACCGTTCAGGGAGTCAAGGAGGACGTGACGGACATTGTGCTCAACCTCAAGAGCATCGTGTGTCGCATGCACTCCGACGCGAGTGAGGTCGAGGCGCCGCTCGTGGTGAGCGGGCCGGGTGAGATCACGGCAAAGGACATCGATCTGCCCGCGGGCATCGAGATCCTCAACCCAGACGTGCACATTGCGACGCTCGAGAAGAAGACGAAGCTTGAGCTCTACATGACGATCGGCCGTGGCCGCGGCTATCGGCCGGCCGAGGAGAACAAGTCGCCCGACCAGCCGATCGGCGTGATCCCGATCGACTCGATCTTCTCACCCGTGCGGCGCGTCGCCTATGCGGTCGAGCAGGCGCGTGTCGGGCAGAAGACGGACTTCGACAAGCTGACGCTCGACATCGAGACAGACGGCTCGATCGAGCCCCAGGCGGCGCTGCGCGAGGCGGCCGAGCTGCTCATCTCCCAGCTCGCGATCTTCACTGATGCCGACCGCATCCAGGAGCTCCGCGCCGCTCCGGGCGGCCAGCTCGACGGCCATGGTCTCGCGGTCGGCGGCGGGGGTGCTCCGGCTGCGCTGCAGGGCGAGGAGTGGAGCATCTTGATCGAGGAGCTCGAGCTCGGCGTGCGCTCGTACAACTGCCTGAAGCGGGCCGGCATCCAGACCGTGGGCGACCTGATCTCCAAGTCGGAGAGCGAGCTCAACGCCATCCCGAACTTCGGCAAGAAGTCGATCGACGAGGTGATCGAGACCCTCGAAGCGCGAGGCCTGCACTTGCGTCAGGATTAGCTCGTCATGAGACACCAAAAGACAAGGAACAAGCTCAGCCGCGACTCGGCGCACCGCAAGGCGCTGCTCATGAATCTCATTAAGGAGGTTCTCGAGCACGAGCGGATCAAGACCAGCGAAGCCAAGGCGAAGGCGGTCAAGCCCGAGATCGAGAAGCTGATCACGCTCGCCAAGCGGGGCGACCTGCACGCTCGCCGTCAGGCGCTCTCGGCGCTTGCGCAGGACAAGTTCGCGGTGCACAAGCTCTTCGAGGAGGTCGCTCCCCGCTATGCGGAGAGGCCCGGCGGATACACGCGCATCCTCAAGCTCGGTCCGCGTCGCTCCGACGCGACCGAGATGGTTTATCTCGAGCTGGTGTAGGGGTCGCCGCGCACGCGCTGCGCTCGGCGGGCCGGCCCCACCGCGCCGGCTCACGGCCTCGCCCTCGCCTTGGTGGATTACGGCGGTAGTTGACGCTCATCACGCCGCGGGGACCGGAGCAAAGCCTATGCTGGAGGGCGATGCTCAACGTGCTGCTCACCAACGACGACGGGATCGAGGCCGAGGGCCTTCTGGCCCTGCGTCTCGCGCTGCTCGCGGTCCCCGGTGTGCGCCTGGCCGTGATTGCCCCGGACGGCAACCGCTCGGCGATGGCACGCTCGATCACGACGCGCCGTCCGCTGTGGGTCGAGGAGGTGTCTTTCCCGGACGGAACCGTCGGATACGCCACCGATGGCACGCCCGTTGACTGCGTGCGCCTTGCGCGGCTCGGCCTGGTCGAGGACTTCGACGCCGAACTGGTCGTCGCCGGCGTGAACCACGGGGCGAATCTCGGCGACGACATCACATACTCCGGCACGGTTGCCGCTGCCCTGGAGGGTGTCGTGCTCGGGCTGCCCGCGATCGCCGTCTCCCAGCAGTCACGCGCGCGCTCGCTTGACTTCCGCTACGGCGGCGGCTTCGACTTCGACGTGGCCGCGGCGTTCGTCGCGCGCCTGGTCGAGCGCCTGGAGGAGGTGCCGATGCCGAGCGGCACCCTGCTCAACGTCAATGTCCCCGCCGGCGAGCCCAGCGGGATCGAGGTGACGAGCCTCGGCAAGCGCATCTACCGCGACGAGCTCAAGCTGGCGCCCCACGAGGACGGCTCGCCGACCCGCCGGCGCTACTGGATCTACGGCGCCGACCCCGGCTTTCACGACGAGCCGGGGACCGATCTCGCCGCGGTGGCTGAAGGCCGCATCGCGGTGACCCCGATCCACTTCGACCTGACCGATCGCCCGGGCCTGGAGGCCCTGCGCAGCTTCGACCTGCACGGGCTGCTCGCCCCGGTTGTCGGTCGCGACTCCACGTGAGCGCATCCTCGGAGCGATCGCCCTCGGAGCCCGAGCCGCCTGACGCGGGGAGCTCTAGGAGGGCGCCATCCGAGCAGACGCTCGCCCGAGTGAGCGAGCTGCGCGGCACGCTCGAGCACCACGCCTGGCGCTACTACGTCCTGGACGACCCGGAGATCTCAGACGAAGCCTACGACGCGCTGCTCGACGAGCTGCGAGGCCTGGAGGCCGAGTTCCCGGAGCTGGAGACCCCAGACTCGCCCACCCAGCGGGTCGGCGGTGAGCCGGTCGGGCGCCTCGAGAAGGTGAATCACCTGGAGCCGATGCTCTCGCTCGGCAACGTGCGCTCCGAGGAGGAGCTGCGCGCATGGGTGGAGCGCATGCGAGCCCATCTCGGCCGCGAAGGGATCGTTCGCAGGCGCTTCCAGTACGTGGTCGAGCCGAAGGTGGACGGCCTGGCCGTCAGCCTCATCTACCGCGACGGGGTCTTGGAGCGCGGCGCCACGCGCGGCAACGGCGAGATCGGCGAGGACGTCACCCACAACCTGCGCACGATCGGCTCGATCCCACTTCACATCAACCACGCGCCGCCGCTGCTGGAGGTGCGCGGTGAGGTCTACATGTCGCTCGGAGACTTCGCGTCGCTGAACGAGCGACGCGCCGAAGAAGGCCTCTCGACGTTCATGAACCCGCGCAACTCAGCCGCCGGCACGGTGCGTCAGCTCGACCCTGCCCTCGCGGCGGAGCGGCCCCTGTCGATGTGGGCCTACCAGGTGGGGGTCGCCGACGGGCTCTCCTTCGGCACCCACTGGGAGGCGCTCTCCTGGCTGCGCAAGCACGGCTTCCGCGTCAACCGCGACGTCAAGCTGCTCGGCAGCGAGGACGAGGTGATCGAGCAGTGCCTGAAGTGGCAGGCGCGACGCGGAGAGCTCGACTTCGAGATCGACGGTGTGGTGATCAAGGTGGCAGACCTCGAGCTGCAGCGCCGCCTGGGCTCTGTCGGGCGCGACCCGCGCTGGGCGGTGGCCTGGAAGTTCCCGCCCACCACGGCGGTGACGCGCCTCGGCGCGGTGATGTGGAACGTCGGCAAGTTCGGCGACCTGCGCCCCTACGCGGTGCTCGAGCCGGTGGCGGTGGGGGGCGTGACTATCAAACTGGCGACCCTCCACAACGAGGAGGACATCGTCCGCAAGGACATCAGGGCCGGGGAGGACGTGATCGTGCTGCGCGCGGGCGATGTGATCCCACAGGTGGTGTCTCCGGCGCCGCACGTGGTCGAGCACGAGGACCGCCCGCCGGTGACGCGCCCGCCGAGACGCTGCCCATATTGCGACACCCCGACCGTCAAGCCGAAGGAGTCGGTGTTCACGACGTGCCCCAACCGCGACTGCCCCGAGCGGGCCTGGCAGCTGCTCAAGCACTTCGTGGGGCGCGCCGCGATGGACGTCGACGGGCTCGGGGAGAAGCAGGTGGCGCTGCTTCAGCAGCGCGGCTTGGTGAAGACCACCGCCGACCTCTACCGCTTGCGCGAGCACCGCGATGAGCTGCTCGAGCTGGAGGGGTTCGGGGAGCTGTCGGTGGGTAACCTGCTCGACGCGATCGACGCCTCCAAGCGGCGGCCGTTCGCACGCGTGCTGTTCGCGCTCGGGATCGAGGAGGTGGGCGAGGTCACGGGACGCAACCTGGCGATGAGGTTTCGCAACATCGACGCGCTGCTCGAGGC
>CABEAD010000151.1_pt1 | contig 13908 bp, 12 predicted proteins | sample 3132311 | NCBI WGS metagenome assembly CABEAD01 (sample SAMEA5534342, study PRJEB31848) | metagenome | biome: tundra; feature: field; material: soil | place: USA | collected 2013-05 | depth 0.45 m
AAGTCGTCCGGGACCTCCGCATGGCGCTTGATCTCGCCCCCGGTCGCGTGATCGGAGGGCATGTGCACCTCGCGGTTGTTGACGTAGATCAGGACTCCGGTCCTGTGGCTTGCAGCGTCAGTCTCCGGGCTCATGGTCAGCTCCTAAGATCGTTTCTTCGATCATATCACTGAAGTCACTGAAATCGCTAGGGAGTCCCGCACCGGCGGCGGCCAGGCGAGAGTTGCGCTAACCGACCTTCAGGGCTTCGACGTCGCGGGCCTTCGGAGCCCGGTAGACGTGGCGGCCACGCTCGCCGGCGCTCTCACGGGTACGACCGACCGCACCCGTCTCGAGCAGCGCCTGCAGGCGCTGATGCAACGCCGGCAGCTTGATCTCCAGGCGCTCCGCCAGGTCGGGGGCGCTGAACTCGCCCATGCGCTGCGCCTCGCCCAGCGTCTCCTGCAGCTGACGGCTGCCGCCGAGGAGCTTGATCTGACGGTCCTCCAGGGTGGCGAGCGCCAGCTTGCGTCGCTCCAACACCATCAGCAGGCTCTCCTTGACGTCCTCGTTCAAGCCGTCGATGACCAACAGCTTGTTGGCCTCCCCGCCATACAGGACCGCATGCACGCTCGATAGGAGCTCGTCCAGGAACGGCGGCGAGGCGACCTCGACGTCCGAGAAGCTGAGCACCAACCCGGGGGCGTCAGCCAGGGCATCCTGCAGCTCGCGTCCGACCGCGCGACCGAGCTCGCGAGTGCCGAGCACCCCGCCGTGGCGGCTCAGGGCGTATGGGATCGGCTTCAGTGACATAACTGAATCCTACCCGGCAAACCTAAATCCCAGGCCATCCTGGACACATAGCCCCATCTCCCCCAAGTCCATCATCACAGGCGGACGCTGAAGGACGCTACGAACCCGGGGACCGTCGCGCCCTCCTCGTAGCGCACACGATCGTCCGCACGCCAGCGGGCTCGCGCCGGGCCGCATGCCAGGCGAAGCGTCGCGTCCAACCCTCGCCTCTCGGCGAGCAGGATCAGCGAAGCGAGTCCTCCAAGCTGTGCGCGGCTGCGTGCCAGAGCGTCGCGCAGCTGGGCCGGCGGATCAGGAGACGTAGCGAGGGCCCCACCAAGATCCAGCGCGACGAGATGCAACTCGTTCGTCGGTCGCTCCAAGGCGCACGCGACCAACACGCCGACCGGCGAGTCCCCGGCATGCTCCCGCGCGTTCTCAGCCAGCGCCACAAGCGCTTGCGCGACAGCTCGCGCGGGTGAGGCGCCGACACCAAGCCCAGCATGCACGCGCGTGATCGTGTGCCCAAGCAGCGCGGCGATCTCGGGCTCCTCGATTCGCATTGCGGGCACAACGATCTCGGGGTTGCGCGCCGGGTAGGGCTGGTCGTCTACCAGCTCGCAGCCAGCAGGAAACGGGGAGAGAAAGTCATGGAGACGGCTCCACACCTGGGGATCTTTCGGCTCCCAGATCTGGGCCCTGTTCTCCGTGTGAGCAGCCAGATGCAGATCGATGCAGGCGCGTAGCACAGCGCCTCCGTAGCAGTCGCAGGCGGTCAGACGGGTCGCAACGAGGACCCGCCGATAGGGGCCCGTCCGCCGCGGGGTTGTGAGCGGCCCAAGCTGAGCCAGTGCATGCTCGCCGCGCAGAGCTGCGAGCAGCGAGTCATGCTCGTTTGGCAGCTCTCGCGCAACCAAGGCCGATGCCGATCGTGAAGTAAAGCGTGACGAATACGATCAGGGCAGTATGCGCCGCGGTGCAGACGTCAACACGCGCAGCATCATTTCTGCGGCGGTGGCGACGTGCCAGACAGCCTTCGTTGTCCGTGATGTACCTGCGTACCGCAATCTAGGAGGTCCACCGGACGGGTTCAGTGGACGGCCGAGTTCGGGGGGGTCACGGCTACAGCTGCGGAGGCTATGTGCGGGTGAGCGGACCGCGGCGGCCCAGCACGCGTAGCAGCAGCCTTGCCGAGAGCGCCGAGGGCCGGTGGCCGCGGCGGCTCGCGTACCACACCGTGCCCCTCCCCACGCGAGCGCGCCGAAGACCGCGAAGGCGATGCAGTAGCCGTAGCCGCCCTGGCTGCCACACGCCCACGCCACCCACCACGAGCACCAGCCGGTGGTCCTGGCCAGGGTCGGGCCGAAGCGCCAGAGGAAGTAGGCGACGGCGGCCAGGAGGCCGAGCAGGCAGATCGCGTCCGCGAGCGGAGACGCGGTGGCGAGGTGCGCTACAGCGGGAGTGGCGTGGGTTGCAGTCCGATGGGTAGACACTTGTCTGACGTTTAGCACGCCTTACGGTCGGACTCGTCGAGCGGGAGATCACTGCGCCGAACGCACCTGATCACGGAAATGGAGGAGGCGGGTAGACCGACGGGTGAGGCTTAGTAGTGCTTTGTTAGGTTCACTCATTTCGTCGGGATGGGTTGTTGAGGGTGAGCTGGTCGAGGTTGACTGGTTGTTGGCAGGTTTGGCAGCGGCCGGTCCAGCACTTGAAGATCGGCTGCATCAGCAGCACGGCCTTCGGGAGTGTCAGGCCGGCCGCTGGTGAAAAGGTTGAAGCCGCTCCAGAGTGAGGAAGCCGTGCGCGGCGGTGACGAGTGCGGTGTGGTGGTACCAGCCCAGGTATGAGCGCCCCTCGTAGTGGTCGAGCCCGAGCTCGCCCTTGAGCTGCTTGTAGTCGAGCTCCATCTTCCAGCGCATCCGTGCCAGCCGCGCGAGCCGCTCGGGTGGGGTGTTGGCGGGGAGGTTTGAGATCCAATAGTCGGTCGGCTCCTCTTGGTCCTCGGGCCACTCGGCGATCAGCCACTCCTCGCGCGGGGGCACCTCGGCGCCCTCGCGCCACCCGCTCCGTCGCTGATCATCGCGCCAGCCATGCGCGGCGTGAACACGCGCGAAGACGAACCTGGAGGTGGCCGGCTCGCCCTCGGAATCGTCGCGGAAGGTGACCGTCTGCGCGGTGTCCGCTCCGAGCCGGCCGATCAGCTCACCGATCGGCTCGGGCCTGCGGTCCGGCCGCGGTCGCACCGGACCGCGCGTCGCCGTGGGCTTCTTGGGAGGCACGGCGAAGGAGGTGCCCTGCTCGAACACCTTCGTGGTTGGCCCTATCGACAACACGTACTCGCACCGTGCCCGATCGAGGCGATCGCGCAGCCAGGTGTTCTCTCCGTAGGCATGATCGCCCAGCACCGGCGCCTTCGGAACATCCCAGCCGGCGGCGCGCTCGACCAGTTCCACCCCGAGCTGCGGCTTGGTCTTGAAGGCGACCTCATCCGGGATCTTCGCCTTGCGCCGCCGCTGCCGATCCTGACACCAATCCTCCGGTAGATACAGCGCCCATCCCAACGGCACCGTCCCCCGCGCACCAACCGCGTGCACCGACACCCCGATCTGGCAGTTACCCGTCTTGCCCAACGTCCCCGAGTACTGGCGCTTGACACCCGGCGAGTCCTTGCCGTCCTTCGGAAACCCGGTGTCGTCCAGCACCCACGCCTGCACATCGATCTCGCCCGCCACCCGCTCAGCCACCGCCTTGACGACCAACGCCGGGTCCCACGGACTGTCGGCCACGAACTGCTGCATCGACTGATAGTCAGCGTCCCCGCACAGTCGCTCGACCATCGGCTCAAGCGACTTGCGAGGACCCTGCTCCAAGAGCCCCCGCAGATACAGCCCGCCGTTGACCAACTGCACCGGCCGGTTCATCGCCTCCGCGAGCACCTCACCCGCGAACGCCTCCAGCCGCTCCTTCACCGCCGCCGGAGCATCCGTATCCACCGCCATCAAAGCCATGATGCCTCCTCACGTCGAGAACCACAGACGCAGGAGGGTTCGCCGCAACCACAGCGAAGTCCTACCCAAAACCTAACAAAGCACTATTAGGCGGCTACCCGCCACCGCGGGAATTTGTGCGACAGCAAAGGCGAGTACCGCGAACGGCGGGCGCTCGGCCGCGCTTCAGATGCCGCCACCTGCGAGCGCAGCAAGACGAGCACAGGTCAGCCGACGACTGCGACGGGCACCTCGGTCAACGGCGCCGAGGGCGCGAAGGCGTGAGTGAAGAGCCGCGCCTGATCGGTCGCCGGGCGGGCGTGCAGATAGCGACTCGTCGTCGCCAGAGCGCTGTGACCCATCGCAGCCTGGATCGATACGAGATCGACACCGCCCGCTGCGAGCAGCGAACCGAACGTGTGGCGCAGGTCATGAAACCGCAATGGTCGCAGTCCGGCGGAGTTCCGAGCGCGCTTGAAGCGACGGCGCACCGCGGAGCCGTCGAGGTGACGGCCCAGCACGTTGCAGAACACGAGCTCATCAGGGTCGGTGAAGTTCTCGCGCCTGCTCAGCCGCTCAAGCGCGGCGGCCGCCTGGTCGGCGAGCGGGACGCGCCGCACCTTGCCCGACTTCGGCGACAGCTCCTGGCCAGCGCTGATCGCGCGTGCGACCGTCAGTGCGTGAGCGGCGAAGTCCACATCGCGCCAGCGCAGCGCTCGCAGCTCGCCCAAGCGCAGCCCGGCGTAGGAGGCAACTCGCGCCATCTCCGCGTCTTGCCGATCCTCCGCCCGCTCCTGCTCGCCTGCCACGGGGTCTTTCGGGTCGCGGTGAAGACCGTCCGCCAGCGCGCGAGCCAACGCCTCGACCTCCTCGGGCGTGTAGTAGACGAGCGCGCCTCGATGCGGTTCCCTGCGCTTGTCGGACCAGCTCGCGGGATTCGTCGGCAACCCGAACGTGGAGGGTCGCATCCCATAGCCGTATATGGCCGACACGACTGCCCGATAGTGGTTGACGCTGCGAGCCGACACGCCGCTCTCGCTCACCTTCCTCAGCATCGCCTCCACCTCGCGCGTTGTCACCTCGGCGGCCGGGCGATCCCCAAGGGCGACCATGATGTGCCCGGCCGACACGCCCTTGCGGCGCTTGTAAGGAATGCCCGGCTCGCTCAGGGCATACCTGTAGTTGGCGATCGTCGACGGCTTCGCGCCCTTGACGTGCTCGAGCCAGTGCAGCCATTCGCGGGCGAGCTCTCGGAACGTCACCCCTCGCACGCGCCGCGCCTGCTCCTCGCGCTCCCGGTCGAGAGCGCCCGCAACGTAGTCCGCCACCAGCCCGGCACCAGCGACATGGGCTCGCCGCTCGTCGAACGCATCCTCTGGCACCCTCCCCCGGCGGGCACGCCATCCACCGCCCGACGCATCCCGTTCGAGCCAGGCAGAGCCGATCCGCCGCTTGACCTGTCGTCCTTCATGGCGCCACTTGGCCTCATAGAACGGCTGCCCGCGCTGCTCGCGGATGACGATCGTGGCTACTGGGCGCGCCACTGACATAACGGTTTCCCTCCGTATCTGCGAGTCCCCAAAACAAGCCAGTTCGGGTGACGATGGTTGTCTGCGGTGTACGCATCGTACCACGTGGGTACCACGTGGGTACCACATGCCTGTGGGTACCACTTTGGGTACCAAACGAGCCTGAATCAGGCTTGTTTAGGCCGTTTTTGCGTCATCAAGTCGGCGGAAAATGGGCGTTTCAGGGGCTCTTTTCCCGCCTTGTAAACAGGGGGTCAGCGGTTCGAATCCGCTCTCCGGCTCTCACGAAAAGTCCCGCTAACACGGATGCTCGCGCACGAGACCGCGCGGCGCCTTGCGTCTCCACGTCTCCACAAGAAGCTCCTCCACCAGCTCGCGCGCCACCGTATTAGGGTCCCCTGATAAGGTCGCCAAACTGCGCGCGGAGCGCACACTGAGCAAGGGGGCGGAGTGGCGCGGAACAAGACGCGGCAGCAGGCGGGCGAGACACGGGGCCGTGGCGAGCACGCCGATGGCGCAGGCGCCCGCGAGTTCGACGCGCTCGTCGTGGGCGGCGGCCACAACGGGCTCTGCCTCGCGGCCTACCTCGCGCGCGCCGGCTGGTCGGTGGCGGTGGCCGAGCGCCGCCACGAGGAGGGAGGCGGGCTCAACACCGAGGAGCCCTGCATCCCCGGCTTCTACCACAACATGCACGCTCAGTTCATGGAGTTCCTGGACTACATGCCCCTCTACAGGGACTTTGACCTTGAGCGCATGGGAGCCCGCTGGGTGTACCCCGAGGCCCAGTGCGGGATCGCCTTCGCCGACGGCCGGGCGCCGGTGATCATCCACCGTCCCGACCTGCTCGACCGCACCCACGCCAGCATCGCCCGCTACTCGAAGGCGGACGCGGACACCTTCTGCGAGCTGAAGCGCCGCACGATGGAGATCGACCAGCTCCTCGCCGCGGCGGTGTACACGCCACCGCCGCTCGTGCCCGAGGGGGAGATGCCGAACCCGCTCGACAACCCGCTGTACGACCCGATCTTCTCCCACCTCAGACTCGACAAGGCCTGTGTGATGAAGTCGCCGAAGGTGATCATCGACGAGCTGTTCGAGACGCCGGAGCTGCGCGCCCTGCTCTACCGCGAGTGCGTGGAGTGGGGGACGCCCATCGACATGGAAATGGGTGGCATCGCCTTCGTGATGTCGGTGCTCTGGTTGTCCTCCATCTGGAAGCTGATCGTCGGCGGCACCCACACGCTCGCCCACGCGATGACGCAGGCCTGCCTACGCGAGGGCGTCACATTCCTCGAGTCCTCCGACGTCTCGCAGATCCTGCTGAGCGGCCGCCGGGCGGTGGGGATCCGAACCGCGGACGGCCGCGAGTTCGGCGCCCGCCACGTCGTCGCCTCCAGCGCCGACGTCCAGCAGACGCTGCTGGGCATGGTCGGCGAGGAGAACCTGTCGGAGCTGTGGCGCCGCCGGGCGCGCGCGTTCCGCTACGGCCCCAGCCACGTGCTGGCGACGACCGTGTGGTGTCTGCGGGAGGCGCCGCACTACCGCTCCGCCGAGGTCGACCCGGAAATCGACCGCTGCTTCTACGTGATGGTCGGCTTCGACGGGCCCGAAGACACGATCGACTACATCCGCGCCGCCTACTCCGGCCACCTCCCCCAGCACGCTGCCGGCGTCTGGGTGAACACGCTCCACGACCCGAGCCAGGGGCCTGTCGGCATGCACTCCGCGACCGGGTGGTTCTTCTTCCCGTCCGCCGACCGGCTGAGCGAGGAGGAGTGGGTGGAGGTGCGGCGGACCTACAACGCCCGCTTCCTCGAAACCTGGCAGCGTTTCGCGCCCAACATGACCGCCGAGAACGTGCTCGCCGAGCGTCTCTACACGCCGGACCAGATGGACTCCAAGAACAAGATGCGCTTCGGCGACTTCTCCAACGGCGCGTTCGCCCATGACCAGCTCAACTCCTCGCGACCGTTCCCCGAGGCGGCGCAGTATCGCACCGAGATCGATGGCCTGTACCTATGCGGCGCCTCCAGCCACCCCGGCGGCGGGGTGCACGCGGCCTGCGGCTACAACGCATACAAGGCGATCGCCTCCGACCACGGTCTGCCGGCCCCGTTGCAGGAAGGGAGGATCTACTGATGGCACACGAAGTGTTCTCGCCGGAGTGGCTCGCCCAGTGGGCGGCGCTGATCAACTCCGACGAGTCGCTGGGGCAGCGGGCTCCCGTGGGAGTCTGGCGCATCTACCTCCGCGCCGAGGGGGACGGAGCCTCGCCTTATGTGCCGGCGGGGGAGACGATGCACCTGATGCTCCACCTCTCCGACGGGCGCTGCACGCGGCTGGAGCGCACCGGCGCCCCGCCCGGACCCCGCGAGCTGGACTTCCGTTTCTCCGGCCCGGCGAGTGTCTTCGAGGAGGTCGCCGCCGGCCTGCGCGACCCCGTCGACGCGGGGCTGCAGGGCGACATCAAGATCGCCGGCGACATGACGTTTCTGCTGCGTCACGCGGAGCTCGTAAAGGAGATCGTCGACCTCTACGTCGGCCGGCTGGAGACGGATTGGCCGCGTGGGCGCCCACCGTACGGGGACCCCCCATCGCTCCGGGCAGGCGGCGCGTGACAGAGCTGGCGATCGAGCCGCACTCGCCGCCTGCCCGGAGCGATGGGGGGTCGAGCTTCGACGCGGTCATCATCGGGGCGGGGCACAACGGCTTGACGCTCGCCGCGTACCTCGCCCGGAGCGGCCTGTCGGTGGGCGTGTTCGAGCGCCGCGGTGAGGAGGGCGGGGGCCTGTGCACCGAGGAGCTCACGCTCCCCGGATTCCTTCACAACGTCCACGCCAACTATCACACGTTCGTCGGGCTGGCGCCGGCGTTCCGCCACCTCGGCATCCTCGAGCAGGGCGTCGAGTACGCCCACCCCGAGGTGCAGATGGCGAGCGTGTTCGACGACGGTCGAGCGCTCTGCGTGCACACCGACCTCGAGCGCACCTGCGCGTCGATCGCGCGTTTCTCCGAGCGCGACGCGGAGACGTTCGGGCGGCTGAAGACGGAGGCGCGCCAGTACGTCGATTTGATGCTGGAGACGTTCATGTACGGGCCGCCGGTTTCCATCAACGACCTCACCAAGGCCCTCGTCACATTCGGGCTGGATGGGCGCTCGGAGTTCCTCGAGGCGAAGCTGCGGGGCTCGACCATCGCGCAGTTCCTCGAGCGCCACTTCGAGTCCGAGGAGGTGAAGGCCCACCTCGCCTTCCACGGGGCGCTGTGCGGCTACTCCACCGACCAGAAGGGCCTCGCGGTCGGGTTTCCGCTGCTTGTCGGCAAGATCGACAACTGGCAGGTCTGCCTCGGGGGCTCACACCGTCTCGCGCACGCGCTCTGGCGCGACCTCGTCGTCCACGGCGGCCTGGTGTTCGTGCAGTCGGAGGTCACGCGAATCCTCACCGACGGCGGCCGCGCCGTCGGCGTCGAACTGTGGGACGGCCGGGTCGTGGAGGCGCGCGAGTTGGTCGCGTCGAGCATCGACCCTGAGCACACCTTCGAGGGCCTACTGGAGGGCGAGGCGGCGGCGGAGCCGATCCGCGCTCGGCTTGGCGAGGTGCGACACCTGCCCTGGAGCCTGTTCTCCGTGCACCTCGCGCTTGCGGAGGCGCCGCGCTACGAGGCTGCCTCATTCGACCCCGACGTGGATCGCGCGTGGGTGATGAACCTCGGCTACTCGAGGCTCGAGGACCTGCTCGGCGACTGGGCGGCGGTGCGGGATGGGCGGCTGCCCGACCCGCGGCCGAACGCGGCCGTGAACAGCCTCTTCGACCCATTCGACGCCCCGCCCGGCCGCTTCACCGGCCTGCTCCGCCAGATCGTGCCCGTCGCGCCCGGCGGCGGGCCGGCGGAGTCGTGGGACGCGGCGAAGCAGGACTACGCGCGCCGGTGCATCGAGGCGTGGCGGGAGAAGGCGCCCAACCTCGGCGATGCGGTGCTCGCCTCCGCCATAGACACGCCCGCGGACATAACCCGCAAGCTGGTGAACATGACCAACGGGGATTGGATGGGGGGCGAGATCGCCCTCGACACCCTGCTCGACCGCCGGCCGCTGCCGGAGCTGTCCGGCTACCGGACGCCTGTGGAGCGGCTCTACATGTGCGGATCGAGCCAGCACCCGCACGGCTTCATCACGTTCGCCCCCGGCTACAACGCCCTGCAGGTGATCGCCGGCGACCTCGACCTGGAGCCGTGGTGGAGATGGGAGTAGACGCGGACACCCCGCCGGTGGTGGTGGACGACCCCGGCTCGACCGGGATGGCGCACATCTCCGCCGCGCTGATGGAGAAGGCGGTCTCGCGCGCGCCCGAGCTCGCCCGCCGGATGAGGGGGTCGTTCACGATGCTGGCGACCGACTACAGGACGGGGGTCACGGTCCGGTTTGAGGGCTCGCGCGTGGCGATCGCCGGCACGCCCGACGACGACGCCTGTCTGGTGATCGAGGGCGAGGCGCTCGTGCTGGCTCGGTTCGGCGGCGGCGACCACGACCTCGGCGCGCTGCGGCACGGCAAGGTGCGGGTGCGTGGCCTCCTCCGCCATCCGCTGTTTGCCCTGCGCCTGCGGCGGCTGCTGGCAGCGGCCCGACCCCACTCGTAGGGTCGGGCTCACTCACGACTTCCTTCCATCCGTCGCGGGGGACGCTTCTATTGCTTCTATTGGGTCAAGGGGATGGTGATGAGTTTTTTGTAGAGGCTGCGGGAGAGGTGGCGCTTGAGTGCGCGCATGGCTTCGCGGTGGGTCATGCCGATCGACTGGAAGCCGGCTGCCGACTACGAGTCGCGTGCCCGGCTGCGCAGTCATTACAGGATTACTGTTATGATCTCGTAACCTAACAACGATCTTGTAATGACCGAAACATCGGGCAAGAACCCCTATCGACCTGGCGTCGGCACGCGCCCCCTCTATCTCGCCGGCCGCGAGGCGCCGCTGCGAAGGTTCGCAGCCATGCTCAGAGCCGCACCCGAGCAGCAGCCCAGCATGCGTGTGACCGGCTTGCGCGGCGTCGGCAAGACTGTGCTGCTCGAGGCGTTCGCGGATCGCGCGCAGCAGCTCGACTGGGAGTCGGCGTTCCTGGAGCTGCAGCCGGGCCACAACACCAACGACGCGATCAGGGCAAGCCTCGCGTCGCTGCTCGAGCACACTCGACGGCGGCTCTCACGTCTGGCGCGAATGCGGGCAGTCGCGGGGAAGGCACTGCGCTCGACGAGCCTGTCGATGACCTGGGAGGACGTCTCGCTGTCGGTTGCCTTCGCGTCCGAGCCCGAGAAGGACCTGGCGCGCGAGATCTTCACCACCATCGAGCTCGCCCTCGCCAGAGGACGAGCGGGCGTCGTCCTGCTCTTGGACGAGGCGCAGCTCGTTCGCGACGAGCGTGACCGTCACGGAGAGCATCCCCTCTCGCTCCTGCTCGCCCCGATCGTCGCTCTGCAGCGTCGCGAAGTGCCGCTCGGCCTGGTGCTGTGCGGTCTGCCGACACTCGCCAGCAACCTGCAAAAGGCGCGCTCCTATAGCGAGCGCCTGTTTCGCGGCGAGGAGATCGATTCGCTCCCGCCCGCAGAGGCCGTTGAAGCGTTCATCCGACCGCTCCAGCAGACAGGCCGCAGGGCCGACCGCCGGCTTGCCGAGGCCGTGGTCGAGGAAGTGGAGGGCTACCCTTACTTCCTTCAGCTCTGGGGGTCCGAGCTCTGGGACGCAGCCGACCTCGCCGGCATCGACCGCTTCACCGTAGAGCTACTCGAAGCGACACGCTCTGACATCTACGGCCGGCTCGATCGCGACTTCTACGACCCGCGCGTGGCGACGCTGACACCAGCCGAGCAGGATCTCCTTTTGGCATCGGCCGCCTGCCCCTACCCGCCACTTCGGTCGGCCGATCTCAGCCGGACTTCGGGCAAGACGTCCGGAAACGCCAACGTCCTGCTTGGACGGCTCGTCGAGGCAGGCGCGCTCTACCGGGTCCGTAAGGGCGAGTACGCGTACACCGCGCCGAAGTTCCGCGACTACCTGCGCCGACACACAGCCGACACGGCGTAGCGCTCAACGCGCGCCCTCTCCGTTACTCGGCCTGAGCGCCGCGACTGACCCTTTGGGCTGGTCCCCGTGCCCGCGCCGCGGGCCCGCACGGGCTGATGAAAATACGCAATTTGCGGGAATCTGGGGCTATTTTCCCCTCAGGGAACGCGAAGGGCATTCAAAGCCCTGGGCGCCGCATGGTGTGACAACGATCACACGTGCCACGCAGGCGCCATCATGTGCCCAATGCCCGAGGCACGGATCATGGTCCGCCTCCAGCCCCGCTCCAGCCGGGAGGAAGTCGTGGGCATCCGCGACGGCGTCGTGCTCGCTCGCGTGTCGGCGCCGCCCGTGGACGGGAGCGCGAACCGTGCCCTGTGTCGGCTCATCGCCCGCCAGGTCGGCGTCGCTCCGTCCAAGGTCACCGTCCTGCGAGGCCAGCGCTCGCGGAACAAGCTGATCGAGGTGCAGGGAATCGACTCCGCCGCGTTGGAGGCTGCCCTCAGCGAAGGACCGTAACGGTCCGGCCGCCGGCCTCGGGGCGCGGCTCGCTGCCGCTCCTGCACCGGGCCGTTGCGCCGGAGTGCACGACCGAATCAGCCGCGGCGTCGCGGCCAGTGGCGCAGCCGCGGCGACCGCTCTCCATGTCCGGCCGTAGCTCTGTGGCGACCTACCTGGCGAACACCCGGTTCATCACCGTCTCGTCGCCGAGCGTGTCGAACGCGACGAGCTTGCCGTCGCCGTTGTAGGTCAGCACATCGGCGCTCTCAACCGTCTCTCCGTCGAGGTGGACCGTGGTCAGCACGACGACCTTCTCGCCATCGGCGACGAAGTCGTGCGGCTCGGTGCGGAAGTCCCTGCTCATGAACTTCCCCCACAGCTCGCCCACCGCCTGCTTGCCTTTGTGGGTTCCGGTGAGCGTGCTGTCGCCGCGCACCGTCCACTCGATCGAGTCGTCGATGTTGCGCATGGCGCCCTCGGCGTCGCCCCTGCTGAACGCCGCGTAGGCGGCCTGCGCGGTCTGCTTGTTCTCCTGCGCACCCATGGCTGCATCCTTCTCTGTGGTAGTGGTGATGGAGGGACCCGGACCAGAACTGCGACCCGTTCCCGGTAGCGGCGGCGCCGAGGCATTCGAGCCGGTATCCGGCGGAGCGCTACCGGGACGATCTACCCGCGTGATGCGGATCTCATTCAACGTCGCTCCGGCGCGGCGACGCCGTTGCGCGCAGCGAGGCGCTCCCAAGCCGGATGCGACCGGGCGACAGCCTGAAGGTCGGCCCTGAGGGCTCACGCCAGAATATCTGGCGCGGACCCTAACGCCCCAGCGTGCGCACGAGCTCACGGGCTCGCCCGCGGAGATCGCTGAGGAGCTTGCGCACATCCTCCAAACCCGTCCGCAGCTCCGCGTCGCCGACCTCGACCGGCAGCATCGAATCCTGAAGCGTCGCGAGCACGCGGTCCGCCCTTTCGACCGCGTCCACCGCGCTGTCGAGGAAGCCCTTCACGCCTGTTGATGGAGCTCCTGGAGATGCCGGCTGGAACGTGCGACCCGGTAGGCCGTGACGGGTGGCGAACTCGGCGTGGGTGCGCTTCGCCCGGCCGTAGGCCATCTGAACAGGCCGGAAGAGCTCTTGCTCGAGATTGTCGGCGTTGTGCTCGTCGAGATGCTCGTATGCCTCGCTCAGGGACGCGAGCGCGAATGCGATCTCCTCGGTTGCCTGTGCAACCGTGTCGAGCACCTGCTGTCTTGCTTGCGCGGTGGTGTACGCCATGGCGACTAGGTTATTCGCAGACCTCGCCGAAGCGAGAGAAGTTTCTCGGCTGAACGACTTCGACCATCCGGCCCGGCCCGCGGGCAGCCCGCTGCGACGCCACGTCCCCTACCGAACGAGGGCCTGACCGCGGGCAGCCCGCCGCGACGCCACGTCCTCTACCGAACGAGGGCCTGACCGTGGCGCTCTACGCTCCAGAGATGAGCCGTCCCGGCGGACCCGCCTGAGCATGTGCCGTCTGTTCGGGATGAGCGCGGGGAGCGAGCGCGCCCGCGCGACCTTCTGGTTGCTGGACGCGCCCGACAGCCTGCGAGCGCAGAGCCACCGTGAGCCCGACGGCACGGGACTCGGCTGGTTCGACTCGGTCGGCGCCCCACGCGTGAGCAAGCAGCCGATCGCCGCATATGGCGACAGGGAGTTCGGCCGCGAGGCCCGGGAGGTCATCTCGACGACGTTCGTGGCCCACGTCCGCTTCGCCTCCACCGGCAGCCCGCGGGCGCGCAACACGCACCCCTTCGAGCAGAGCGGGCGGCTGTTCGCACACAACGGCGTGATCGAGGACCTGGCGGCCCTCGACGCCCATCTCGGCGAGGCGCTCGAGCTCGTGCGAGGCGACACCGACTCCGAGCGCTTGTTCGCTCTGATAACGCGCGAAGCCGCCGCGCACGGCGGCGATGTGGGCGCGGGGATCGCGACGGCGTGCTCGTGGGTCGCGGAGAACCTGCCCGTGTTCGCGATCAACTTCGTGCTCGCGAGCGCCAACGGATTGTGGGCGCTGCGCTATCCGGACAC
>CABEAD010000155.1_pt1 | contig 13788 bp, 14 predicted proteins | sample 3132311 | NCBI WGS metagenome assembly CABEAD01 (sample SAMEA5534342, study PRJEB31848) | metagenome | biome: tundra; feature: field; material: soil | place: USA | collected 2013-05 | depth 0.45 m
CTCGCGTCAGAGCCGCCCCCCGGGGAGCGCTCCTCCACGAGCGTGTTCCAGGCCTCACAGCCTGGACACTGGCCGTGCCACTGAGCCGACTGATAGCCGCACTGCGAGCAGATGTGGACGGTTTGAGCGCGAGACACCACCGCAGCCTACGCGCCGGTCACGACGCCGCCGCGTGCACACCCCAGGGCGAGGTATGAAGCGGGGCGCCCATCCGGCCGGCCCTCCAGGCCGGCCCACCCAAAAAAAGATCAGCCCCTGCCGGCGATGTCGCTGCGCCGCTCATACAGCACCACGTCGCGCCAGGTCCCGTCGCTCATCCTGCCCACGCGCTCGCGTACCCCGACGAGCCGGAAGCCGCAGCTCTCGTGCAGGGCGATCGAGGCGACGTTCTCGGGGAAGATCCCCGCCTGGAGCGTCCAGAACCCCGCGCGCTCGGAGGCCTCGATGAGGGCGCCCAGCAGCACACGACCGACGCCCCGGCCGGCGCAGTCGGGATCGACGTAGATGCCGACCTCCCCCACCCCGCGATAGACCGGGCGGGAGGAGACGTGGCTGAGCGCCGCCCAGCCGAGCACCTCGCCTGAGGACCCGCGCGCGATCAGACACGGCTCCTCCGCGCGCGCGTGGCGCCACTGCAGCCAGTCGGGCACGGTGTGCTCGAAGGTCGCGTTGCCCCCGGCGATGCCCGCCGCGTAGATCCGCGACACCGCGGGCCAGTCCTCGGCGCTCATCGGAGCGACCGTCACCTGCACGTAGGTGCTCAGCGGAACCCTCGGGGTCTACGGCTCGGCCGGGTGCACGTCGTCGTCGGGGTGCTCGTCTGAGCCCGCGGGCAGCTCCCCGCCGCCTTCGGCGCCGACGCCCACGGGCGTCTTCTGCTTCTTGGGCTTGACGATCGTCAGACGCACCCCGTCGTCCTCGCCGTCCGGGGCGGGGTTGACCACGACGGTGGCGCCGGGCGTGAGCTGCTCGCGCAGCACGAAGTCGGCGAGCGGGTCCTCGATGTAGCGCTGGATCGCGCGGCGCAACGGACGCGCGCCCATCGCGGGGTCCCAGCCCTTCTCGACGAGCATGTCCTTGGCCGGGTCGGTGAGCTCCAGCTGCAGCTCGCGCTCGGCCATCGACTCGCGGATGCGCAATAGCAAGAGCTCCACGATCTGCCTGATCTCGTCCCTCTGGAGCTTGTGGAAGACGATCACGTCGTCGATCCGGTTGAGGAACTCGGGCCGGAACACCTTCTTGAGCTCGCCCATGATGCGGTTCTTCATGTCGTCGTAGGTGATCCCCGTCTCGTCGTCTGAGACGGCGAACCCGAGCGGTGTGTTGCGCGCGATCTCGGCGGCGCCGATGTTCGAGGTCATGATCACGATCGCGTGCCTGAAGTCCACGGTGCGGCCCTGGGCGTCGGTGAGACGGCCGTCCTCGAGGATCTGCAGCAGGATGTTGAAGACGTCCGGGTGGGCCTTCTCGATCTCGTCGAGCAGCAGCACGCTGTACGGCTTGCGCCGCACGGCCTCGGTCAACTGGCCGCCCTCGTCGTAGCCGATGTAGCCGGGGGGCGAGCCGACCAGTCGCGAGACGGAGTGCTTCTCCATGTACTCGCTCATGTCGATCCGGATCATCGCGTCGTCGTCGCCGAACAGAAACTCGGCGAGCGTGCGCGCCAGCTCGGTCTTGCCGACGCCGGAGGGCCCCAGGAAGATGAACGAGCCGGTCGGGCGCTTGGGGTCCTTCAGGCCCGCCCGCGAGCGTCTGATCGCCTTGGAGATCACCTCGACCGCCGGGTGCTGGCCGATCACGCGCTTGTGCAGTTCGTCCTCCATGCGCATCAGCTTCTGGGTCTCGGCCTCGGTGAGCTTGAACACGGGGATGCCGGTCCACATCGAGACGATGTCGGCGATCTCCTCCTCGCCAATCGCGGGGCGCTCTGAAACCTCGCCGGACTCCCACTCTTCCTCGAGCTCGCGCTTCTTGCCGGCGAGCTTGCGCTCCTGGTCGCGCAACGCCGCGGCCTTCTCGAATTCCTGGGCCTCGATTGCCGCCTCCTTCTCGCGGCGCACGCCCTCGATCTCCTCTTCGAACTCGCGGTTGGCCGGCGGGGAGGTCATCGACTTGATGCGCATCCTCGAGGCCGCCTCGTCGATCAGGTCGATCGCCTTGTCGGGCAGGAAGCGGTCGGCGATGTAGCGGTCGGCGAGGTCGGCGGCCGCCTGCAATGCCTCGTCGGTGATCTGCACCTTGTGGTGCTGCTCGTAGCGGTCGCGCAGCCCCCTGAGGATCTCGACCGTCTGGTCGATCGTGGGCTCCTCGACGCGGATCTGCTGGAAGCGCCGCTCCAGCGCCGAGTCGCGCTCGAGGTACTTGCGGTACTCGTCGAGCGTCGTGGCGCCGATCGTCTGCAGCTCGCCGCGGGCGAGCGCCGGCTTGAGGATCGAGGCGGCGTCGATCGCGCCCTCGGCGGCGCCCGCGCCCACGAGGTTGTGGAGCTCGTCGATGAACAGGATGATGTCGCCGCGCTGGGTGATCTCCTTCATCACCTTCTTCAGGCGCTCCTCGAACTCGCCGCGATACTTCGAGCCGGCCACGAGCGCCGCCAGGTCGAGCGTGTAGATCTGCTTGTTCTTGAGCAGCTCGGGCACGTCGGCGTTGGTGATCCGCTGGGCGAGGCCCTCCACCACCGCGGTCTTGCCGACGCCCGGCTCGCCGACCAATACGGGATTGTTCTTGGTGCGCCGCGAGAGGATCTGCATGATCCGCTCGATCTCCGTCTCACGGCCGACGACCGGATCGAGCTTGCCCTCGGCGGCGAGCTTGGTCAAGTTGCGCCCGAACTGGTCGAGCAGCTTGGAGGACTTCTTGCCCTCGCCCGGACCGGAGCCCGCGCCCGAGCCGGAGCCCTGGCCCTGGCCCTGGCGGCGGCCGCCTGGTCCGGACAGCATGCGGATCACCTCGTTGCGGATCTTCTCGGAGTCGGCGTCGAAGTCGAGCAGGATGCGTGCCGCGACGCCCTCGTTCTCGCGCACGAGCCCGAGCAGGATGTGCTCGGTGCCGATGTAGTTGTGGCCCAGGCTGAGCGCCTCGCGCAACGCGAGCTCGAGCACCTTCTTGGCGCGCGGCGTGAAGGGGATCTGCCCGGAGGTGACCTCCTCACCCGAGCCGACGATCCGCACGACCTGCGCGCGCACCCGCTCAACGGTGATGTCAAGGCTCTCCAGCACGCGCGCGGCCAGCCCCTCCTCCTCGCGCAGCAGCCCGAGCAGGATGTGCTCCGTGCCTATGTAGTTGTGCTTGAGCGTCCGCGCCTCCTCCTGCGCGAGAACGACCACCTGACGGGCCCGTTCTGTGAATCGCTCGAACATGGTGCTGCTTCCTTCCTGCGAGGGGGCGGCGCCTCTTCGGGGTGGCGCCGTCGAAGCTGCCGCCAGCCCCACGACGCCTTCCAGGCAGTCTACCAACAGGCCAGGGGCGCCTCAGGGGTCGATCACCCGTCCTTCACAGCGGCTCAGCGATCGCCTCCGGATGGGTCGCGCATAGCCGGGAACAGCACGACCTCGCGGATCGAGCTCTGCTTTGTAAGCACCATCACAAGCCGGTCGATCCCCACGCCGACGCCCCCCGTGGGCGGCATTCCGTGCTCGAGCGCCTCCAGGAACAGCTCGTCGTGGGGCTGGGTCTCCTCGGCGCCCGCCACGGCCAGGCGCCGCTGCGCCTCGAAGCGCTCGCGCTGCTCGTCGGGGTCGGTCAGCTCGCTGAAGGCGTTGGCGATCTCGATGCCGCCCACGAACGCCTCCCAGCGCTCGGCCAGGCCCTGCTCGGAGCGGTGCGCCCTCGCGAACGGCGATAACTCGATCGGATAGTCGAACACGAAGGTCGGCTGGATCAGCGTCGGCTCGACGAACTTGGACAGCAAATCGTCCGCCAGATGCGGCCAGGTGAGCCCGTCGGTCGCCATCTGAAGGCCGGCGTCGGCGATCGCCGCGGCGAGCGAGGCGCCGTCGCGGTGGACGCGCAGGTCGATGCCGGTCGCCTCCATCACGGCCTGCGCGAACCCGATCCGCCGCCATGGCGCGGAGAAGTCGAGCTCGCCCTCGTAGCCGACCGCGACGGCCGCGCCCGCGACCATCTCCTGCAGGCGCGCGGCCTCATCGGAGTAGTCGGCGTAGGCCTCATACCACTCGACCATCGTGAACTCGGGGTTGTGCTTGGTGGAGAGCCCCTCGTTGCGGAAGTCCTTGCCGAGCTCATACACGCGCTCCAGGCCGCCCACGATCAGGCGCTTGAGGTAGAGCTCTGTGGCAATCCTCAGGTACAGCTCGCGGTCGAGGGCATTGTGGTGGGTCGTGAAGGGTCGCGCCAGGGCACCTCCGTAGAGCGGCTGGAGGACCGGCGTCTCGACCTCCAGGAAGCCCTGGCCGTCGAGATAGGCGCGCACGGCAGAGACGATCCGCGCGCGGTCGCAGAAGAGCTTGCGGGCCTCTTCGCTTGAGATCAGGTCGAGCTCGCGCCGGCGGTGGCGGGTCTCGACGTCGATCAGCCCGGCGTGCTTGTCCGGTGGGGGGCGCAGGGCCTTGCCAAGCACCTGGAAGCCGTCCACCCGCAGCGTGAGCTCGCCGTGGCGGCTTCTCAGCGGAGCGCCGTCGACCCCGAGCAGGTCGCCCAGGTCGAGTGAGAGCAGCTGCTTGAGGGTCTCGGCGCCGAGCACATCCGCGCGCGCGTGAAGCTGGATCTTGCCGGTGCGATCGACGAGATCCAAGAAGGCCGCCTTGCCCGCTCCGCGGCGCGCCGCCAGGCGGCCTGCGACGCGGTGGACGTCGTCGGTCTCCTCTCCGACCGCCAGGTGCTCGTAGGCGGCGCGAACGCCTGAGATCGGCTCGACGCCGGGATAGGAGTAGGGCGCGAGCTCCAGGCCATCCTCGCGGAGCTTCCGCGCCTTGGCGCGGCGCTCGGCGATCAACTCAGGCAGGCCGTGTGCCCGGTGCTCCCGCTGCTCGCTCTCGCTCACGGGCGAGAGACTATTTGAGGCCGACGTCGATCTTCGTGATCTTCAGCTTGCGAGCCGGGCCGCGCGGGACCTGCACGGCGACAATGTCGTTGCGCTTGTGGCCGATCAGGGCGCGCCCGACGGGCGACTCGTTGGAGAGCTTGGCCTCGTCCGGGTTGGCCTCGGCGGAGCCCACGATCGTGTACTTGACCGACTTGCCCGTCTTCTCGTCCTTGACGTGCACGATCGAGCCGACTCCCACGACTTCGGTGGAGAGATCGTTCGAATCGATCACCGTCGCCATGCGCAGCTTCTCCTGGAGCGTGGCGATCCTGCTCTCGAGCATCGCCTGCTCGTTCTTGGCGTCGTCGTACTCGGAGTTCTCGGTTATGTCGCCGAACTCGCGCGCCTCCTTGATCCGCTGCGCGACCTCGCGGCGCTTGGAGGTGGAGAGCAGCTCGAGCTCCTCCTGGAGCTTCTCGAGGCCTTCGGGGGTGAGGATGACGTCCTTCGGCATGTGGGGTGGGCGGGAATTAACTCCGCGGAGGTTGGCTTTGAACGGACGATGAAAACCCCGCCTGGAAGCGGGGGATCGCCGCCGGTGAGCGTGCAGCGAGCGCAGCAGTATAGCGAGGCGAATCGCCCCGCTTGAAAGGCGCTTTGCAGACGATCAGACGGCCACCGGCGTGGGCGGCTGCTCGCCCTCCAGCAGCCGCCTGACCTGCTCGAGAGTGGCGGCCCGCTGGAGGGACTCTCCAAGTGACTTGGCGCGCGCCTTCTCGAGCCCGAGGCGGGCTACGTACCAGGGATAGAACTTGCGCAGGTAGCGCGTCGCGCGATCTGCCCCGAGGTGCTCGACGGCGCGCTCGATCGTCCAGTCGAGCTCTGTGAGCACCTCCTCGCGCTTCGGTCCGTCCTCGCGAAAGCCGAGCACCTGCTCGAACAGCCAGGGGTTGCCGAGCGAGCCGCGCGCCAGCATCACCGCTGTGGCGCCGCTCGCCTCGAACGCTTGCAGTGTGCGCTCGGCATCGCGCAGGCCGCCCGTGAGGATCACCGGCGCGCCGAGCGTTTGCACAAGGCGCGCCGCGAGCTCATAGTCGGGGACGCCTTTGTGGTGGACCGCCGCCGAACGGGGATGGAACGCGATCGCCGCCACGCCGGCCTCCTCGACCAAGCGCCTGGCAAGGTCGAAACCGCTCGTCTCGCCGGGGCGCCTGCCGGAACGCAGCTTCACGGTCACCGGCAGTCCGCCGCCTTCGCCGGCGGCCTTGGCGAGCGCCACCGCGAGATCGGGGTCGGCCAGGAGCGCGGCCCCGGCGCCCGTCCTGCACACCTTCGGCACAGGGCAGCCCATGTTGAGGTCGATCGCATCGGCCCCCGCCCGTGCGACCGCGGCGGCCGCCGAGCGCATCACGGCCGGCTCCTGGCCGAACAGCTGCACGGACACCGGTCCCCCGTCGCGCTCCCGCGGGTCGATCCGCAACATCTCGAGGCACGTGCGCTCGTTGCCGTGGTGGATCGCGTGGCTGGACACCATCTCCGACACGGCCATCCCCGCTCCATAGCGCTTGGCCTGGAGCCTTACGAACCAGTTGCCGATGCCCGCCAAGGGGGCGAGCATGACGCGGTTGGGGACCGTCAGGGGACCGAGCTTCCAGGGGTCCGTGAGGCGGGTCGGGGATGCCATGGGACCATTATTGTGGGGGCCGAAGATAAAGGCCGAGAGGTGTCCGAGAGGTGTATATATACTTTTTGAAATTTTACTATTGTGGATACAAAGTGTATAGACTATCGCAAAATTTTAAAAAAGAACACACACCATCTCCAACCCTTGAGGTTTCTCCACCCGCTCCACAAGCTCTCTCGACGGCCCGCACGACCCACCACGAGATCGTCCTCACTGGGCGTTGAGCTCGTGGATGAGTCGCAGACCCGTGAGCGTCAGCAGGTCGTCGACCTCCTCGATCTCCTCGGTGAAGGGCACCACGAGCCGGCCGAGGCCCCCCGTCGCGACGACGGGCACGCGTTCGCCGAGCTCGTCGTAAAGGCGGCGCAGGATCGCATCGATGGCGCCCGCGTACCCGAACACCACTCCGGAGCGGATCGCGTCGATCGTGTTCTTGCCGATCACCGTCTTGGGGGGCGCCAGCTCGACCTTGGGGAGCCGCGCGCCCCGCTCGGTGAGCGCGTCGAGCGATATCTCGATCCCGGTCATCAGCGCCCCGCCGACGTACTCGCCCTCGCGCGAGACGACGTCGAAGGTCGTGGCCGTGCCGAAGTCCACGCATACCGCGGGACCGCCGAAGCGCTCGCGCAGGGCGACGGCGTTGACGAGGCGGTCCGCTCCGATCTCGCGCGGGTTGTCGTATCGGATCGCCATCCCCGTCTTCAGGCCCGGACCGACGACGAGCATCTCGTGGCCGAGATAGCGCTCCGCCATCTCGGTCCATTCCGGCTCCAGGGCGGGCACGGTCGAGGAGACGATCGAAGCGCTCAGATCGCCAAAGCCCAGGCCGCGAAGCTCCAGCAGGTTGCCGAGCGCCGCGCCCAGCTCATCCGCGGTGGACTCGCGAACCGTGGCGAACCGCCAGTGCTCGACGAGCTCCTCGCCACGAAAAGTCCCAAAATGGGTCTGGGTGTTACCGACGTCAACGACAAGCAGCATGGCCGGGGATTATGCTCGGAGCGTGAAGGTGAAGCTCTACGCATTGCCGGGATCGCATCCGTGCGCCGCGGTGGAGGTCGCGTTGCACTCCAAGGCGATCGACTATGAGCGCGTCGATCTGCTGCCGATGAGCCAGCAGATCGTGGGACCGCTGCGCTACGGCGGCAACACCGTCCCCGGGCTGCGCATCGACAACGAGCGGCTGGCCGGCTCGCGCACCATCATGCGCCGCCTCGACGCGCTCGCGCCCGAGCCGCCGCTGCTGCCGCCGCTGTCGGACGCCGTGGCCCGCGCGCGCGTGCTGGAGGCCGAGCGCTGGGGGGACGAGGTGCTGCAGAGCGTGCCCCGGCGCATCATCGACGCCTGTTTCCTGCGCAATGCCCGTTGCATGGAGAGCTATGCGGGCGACGCCAAGCTGCCGCTCCCGCGGGCGCTGCTGCGCCCGGCGATGGGGCTCACGGCGAAACTGATGGCGCGACGCAACCATGCCGAGGACGAGATCGTGCAGGCCGACCTGGCGGCGCTTCCGGCGCAGCTCGACCACATCGATGCTTGGATCGCCGACGGAGTGCTCGGCGGCGAGCAGCCAAACGCGGCGGACCTGCAGATCGGCAGCTCGATCCGGCTGCTGATGACGATCGGCGACGTACGACCCTTGATCGATGGACGCCCGGCCGAGCGCCTCACGCGCTGGTTCGAGCCCCAGGCGGGCGAAGTGCCGCCGGGCACGCTTCCGGCGGCGTGGCTGCCCGTGCGGGCCTGACGCTCGCCACGTGGGCGCCGGCGCATCGGGGCGCTCGGGAAGGAATGGCGGCCGAGGGCGTCGTTGCCCATGAGGCAGGGCATTCACAAACCCGAGGAGATCCATGCGCACCGCGCGCCTGAAGGTCGTCGTTTCGGTCCTGCTCCTCGCGGTGGGGCTCGCGCTGCTCGCCGCGGCACTGGGCGGCTGCGGAGGCGCCTGGAGATCCAAGGGCGCCTCCGTGCAGAGCGAACGAGCAGCGCTGGTGAGCTACCTGCGGCAGGTCGAGCCGATCAGGCTGGCCGTCAACCGGCTGCTGAATGGCGCCGATCCGATCCTGTCGGCCCACCACCGCGGAGGCATATCCCCACGGCAGGCATCGCTTCGGATCGGAGACCTCGAGCGGCGCTTCGCCGCCTATACGGTCGACATAGCCGCCGTCCGACCCGGCCCAGCGCAGCTGCGCCACCTGCACGCCGCCTACGCGCACACCTACATCCTCGAGGACGCCTATCTGAGCGCTCTCACCACCGGACTGGCAGGGGGCGATCTCAAGGGCCTGCCCGACACGCAGTCCGCCCAGCGAGCGGCGATCGTCCAGGGGCGCACCGGCCTGGCCGTGCTCGCCCGCCGTGCGGGGCTCAATCTGCCCGCCGACCTGCAGGCGGCCGGGCGGGGAGAGATCGCCCCCTCCCCGCAAGGCAGCTAGTAGCCGTAGCTGCCGCCTCCACCGCCGGAGCTCGCCGGCGGCGCCGTTTGCGTCGGCGTGGTGGCCGGGGCGGCGGCGCCAGGCGCGCTTGAGCTCTTGGGGCTGGCCGTCACGGCGGTCCATGTGCCGACGTCTTTGATGCCCTGCCCCATGGCGTCCCCGGGCTTCTGATCCTGCGCGAACGTGTACAGCGGCATGCCCCCGTAGGTCACCTGCTCGCTGCCGTCCGGACGCTTGACCGTCCCAAGCGAGCCGACGCTGCCGCTCGGCGTCGCGGTCGAGGACGCGCTCAGCGGATGCCACACCCCCAGACACGAGGAGCCCGTGCAGATGAACTTGCCATGCTGCTCGGCGCTCAGGCTATAGAGGGTCATCCCCTGGGCATCGACGAGCACCGTGGCGCCCAGCGTCGCGTTCGAGGCTGTCTTCACGACCGCCGAGCCTTCCCCGCTGGACGGCGGCGCCGCGCCGGCCTGCGAGGAGGAGGCCGATTTGCTCGAGCTGCTTCCGCACGCGGCCAATGCGAGCGATGCGGCGAGCGCGGGGACGAGGAACTTCAAAGATGAGCGCATCCGGGACTCCTTCGGTCAAGCAACGGGGAGATGGGGCAGACAAGCGTGTCTGTCCTCAAGGACGCCCCGCTCCCGGATTCCTTACACCGGATCGCCGCGGTGCGTCCAGCGAGCGGGGCGTCACCGCCTCAGGCGTGCACTACGACGCTTCGCATGATCGACACTGTCGCGCCCTGAGGTGGCATGAGCGTGATCTTCACGGTCAGGGCCAGCCGGTGGTGACGGCGCAAAGCGCTCTTCCCCCGCGCGTTGAGTGCCACCGAGAAGGAGACCTTCCCGGCCGACACCGACGCACGCACCAGGCGGCCGACGCGCACGGGCGCTGAGCGGCGCACAGCCGCAAGCGACGCGCTCTTGGCCAGCAGATCGACCTCCAGCCGCCCGCCGGCCCCGGCCTGCGAGACGTCGAGCGAGCCGCGCACGGAGGAGCCGTGACGGGGAGCCGTCAGCTTCACCGAGCCCGCGACCAAGGGCGAGCCGAACAGCGCCTGCGAGCCTTCATTCGGGCTCGTGGTAGTGGTGCCGCCAGATGGTGGCGAGGACTGGGTTGCAGTGGTGGCGGGCGGCGGGGTCGTGCTCGTCGTCGTCGTGGGAGGCGGCGTAGTTTTCGTGGTGCTCGTCGTCGTCGTGGTTGTGGTCGTGGTTGTGCCGGTGGTCGTGCCAGTTGTTGTGGTGGTGCCGGTGGTGCCGGACGGTTCACCCACAGTGATCGTGCCGGTCATGAACGAGTGGGCATCGCAGTGGAATTGGTACGTACCGGCAATATTGAACGTGCACGTGCCACTCCAGCCCCGGCTGGTGGGCACGTGAGGAAGTGGCGGCACCGGTTCTGTGGGGGTTGGGGCCGTCTGTGTACAGGAGGTCGGTGGCGCACCGCTGCCGAAGTCGGCGTTGTGGGCGCTCATGCCGGATGGATAGGAGAACTGCACCGTCCCGCCGACGGCGATCGTGACGGTTTTTTCAGAGCTGCTGCCGCTCACGTTCCATGCGTTGTCGGAGGCGGTGAACGACGCGGTGCTCGGCGCTGTCCCGCTCGCCAGGCTGGGCAGCACCGCGACGGCAGCCCCAAGCAATGCCGCCAACGGCAGATAGCGCTTACGCAACCTCATGATCTCTCCTCTCCTCGTTCACGTGATCGGTCCCTCATGCGTGCTCGACCACTGCACGGGTGACGCTGAACGGTTCACCGGAGGTCGGCGTGAGCATGATCTTCACGGTCAAGGCAAGCCGGCCGTGACGCTTGAGCGCCCGGCGGGCCTTCGCGTCGAGCTTCACCGAGAAGGAGAGCCGGCCGGCCAATACGGAGCTGCGGACTAGCCATCCCACCCGCACCCGTGCAGGGTGCTTGGCCTTCGCCAGAGACGCACTCTTCGCGAACACGTCGATCTCCAGGCGGTCGCCGGCGCCGGCCTGGGATATGGCGATCGACCCATGTACCGAGCTGCCGCGCTGGCTGGCGCGAAGCGATGGGCCGCCGGCGAGCGGAGAGCCGGAGGGGGGTTCGGGCGTTGTCGGGGTGGTTGTTGTTGTGGTCGTGGGCGTGGTGGTGGTGGTTGTCGTCGTCCCATTCGCATTCACCGTGACCGTGCCGGTCATTTCGAGATGTACAGAGCACCGAAAGTCATATGTCCCGGCCTGGGAGAACGTGCAGGCCCCGCTCCACGACGCGGACGAGGACGTTGCTTTGCCGCCTTCGCCATCCGGGACCGATCCTGCGCAGCTCGGCTTGGTGGAGCTCAGCCAAACGATTCCGTGCGGCACGCCGGCCGTGGCGTTGGCAAACGTCACCTGGCCACTGGGCGAGACCGTGACTTCGCTGGGAGACCAGGCGTAGTACGGCCCTTTTTCAACCGCGCTGACCGTCGGCGTCGTTTCTGAGCTGGCGATGGCCGGCAGGGCCACGACGCCCGCGCCGAGCACGGACGCCAGCAGGAAATGGCGCTTGCCGGGGAAGCTGCCTATACGCGTTCTCACTTTTCCGAGCCGCCTTTCCGTCGCCGATTCGGGGCGAAGGCCCCTCCCTCGTGCCCCTCCGGCACTCCTTATCCCCAAAGACGCCGACGCGCCCCGATCCTTCCCGGCGCTACAGTCGCAGGACTGGATCGAGCCGCCTCGAGCCGGATCCCGGCGGCCCGAGCCGACCCGCAAGCCCATGCGCACCCTGGACCCGCAGTCGCTGACACGGCACATAGACCGGCTCTATCGCGCGGCCTGGGCGCTGTGCGGCTCGCGCGAGGATGCCGAGGACCTCGTGCAGGACACGTTCGCCCGGGTGCTCTCCAAGCCGCGCTTGTTGAGCGGCGACGACGAGCTCGCCTACCTGATGAGGGTGCTGCGCAACACGTTCTTCAGCTCACGCCGCACCGCCTCGCGCCGGCCGGTGACCGCGGCCACGCTGGAGGATGTCGTCACGGCCGACCCCAAGCCGATGGGCCAGCCCGAGCAGGCGCTCGACGTGCAGGAGCTGTATGGGGCGATCGCGGCGCTGCCCGAGGACTTCCGGCTGACGCTCGTGGCGGTGGACGTCCTGGGCCTGTCCTACCGTGAAGCGGCGAAGGCGCTGCGCACGCGCGAGGCGACGATCACGACGCGCCTCTACCGAGCCCGCCGCCAGGTCGCCCGCGGGCTCGCCGACGAGCCCGCGAAGGAGGCCGGCCGGGAGCAGGAGACGGGCCAAACGCAAGAGAGGAAGTTATCGCCCGGGCGGGAAGACTCCACCCCGCCAGAGCGTCTTGCTGAGCAGGGACACCTATGAGCGATCTGCCGAGACACATCGAGTCCGACCTGGCGGCTTTGGCTGACGGCTCGCTCGCGCCCGGGCGCCGCGAGAGCGTGCTCGAGCAGGTGCGCCGCTCCCCGGATCTGCAGGCCGCCCTGGACGAGCAGCAGCAAGCGGTGCGGCTGATCGGCGCCGTGGACGTGCAGGCGCCCGCGGCCCTGCGCGCCCAGGTGCAGACGATGATCCCCTCGCGGCGTCGCAGGCGCGCATTCGCGGCGCCGCGCCTCGGCCTGGCGGTCGCCGCGGCCACGGCGCTGGCGGCGGCCGTCGTGGCGATCGGCCTGTCCGGTGGCGGGGGGCACACAGCCCGAAGGGCTGGGTCGGGGTTGACCGTGCAGCAGGCCGCCGCGCTCACCCTGAGCCCCGCGACCCTGCCCGCGCCGGCGGAGAGCCGCTCGCGCCGCACCCAGCTCGCCGTGTCGGTCGACGGAGTCGCCTTCCCCTACTGGAAGGAGCGCTTCGGCTGGCGCAGCTCGGGGGCGCGTCGTGACCGCCTCGCCGGGCGCTCGGTCACGACGGTCTTCTACACCGACTCCTCCGGCCGCAGGATCGGCTATGCGATCGTCTCCGGCCGCGCGCCGAGCACACGTGGCGGAACCGTCATGTGGCGCACGGGCGTCCCCTACCGGCTGCTCTCCAACGCCGGAGCCAACGCCGTCGCATGGCCGCGCGGGGGTCGCTTGTGCGTCGTGTCGGGACGCGGCATCGACACTCGCACGCTGCTGCGCCTGGCCGGCTGGAGCGATGCGCCGCCGGTCGCCACCTGATCGCGAAGGCCCGCTTCGCCGGGGAGCTCGACCGGAAGGTTCTGAACAGCGCGGAGTCTGTCCAGGAAGTGACCTGAAAGGCAACCTTCTCTTCAAAGGAGACAGTGGCATGAGGATACGGAGAACGCTCGGCGCATCGGCCCTGCTCGCGATCGCGGCCGGCACTCAGATACCGGCCGCGACGGCGCTGGGCGGGGCCCACGCCGCGCGCACGCGCACGGTGGTGCTCCAGAACATCGCCTTCCACCCCGCCACGCTGAGCATCCACCGCGGCGACGCCGTGACATGGATGTGGCGTGACGGCCAAACCCAACACAACGTCACCGGCGCGGGCTTCAAATCGCGCACGATGACGAAAGGCTCCTTCACGGTGCGCTTCAGCAAGCGCGGCACGTTCAACTACCGCTGCACCATCCACGCGTCGTTCGGAATGCGCGGCAAGATCGTCGTGCGCTAGCTGTTGTGCCCGGTGACGTCCCGAACGCGGTGGCGGGGTGGCCGGTTGCCGAGCGCTGAGTGGGTGCGGCGCTCGTTGTAGTGGTTGATCCAGTGTGGCAGGGCTTGTGCGCGGGC
>CABEAD010000159.1_pt1 | contig 13674 bp, 19 predicted proteins | sample 3132311 | NCBI WGS metagenome assembly CABEAD01 (sample SAMEA5534342, study PRJEB31848) | metagenome | biome: tundra; feature: field; material: soil | place: USA | collected 2013-05 | depth 0.45 m
ACGACAACGAGTGGGTGGGGATCGAGCTGGCGCGGCTCTACAAGCTGCGCCATGAAGCGCCGCTGCTCGAACGGGCCGAGCAGATCATGGCGTTCGTGATGGCCGCTTGGCAGGCCGATCCGAAGCTCGCGTGCCCGGGAGGGGTGCCGTTCTCGAACTCGCCGAGCAACACCGACCGCAACACGGTCACCGACGGCCCCGCGGCGGAGCTCGGGGTGCAGTTGTTCGGGTTGACCCACAACTCGGCCTACCTCCAGTTCGCCCAGATGGCCTATGAATGGGTGCGCCGCTGCCTGACGGCGCCGAGCGGGCTGTACGCCGACCACATTCGTCTGCACGGGGTGATCGGCCAGGCGCTGTGGAGCTACAACCAGGGCTCGATGATCGGGGCCGGGGTGCTCCTCTACCAGGCGACGGGCAACTCCGCCTACCTCTACCAGGCGCGCCAGACCGCGAAGGCCGCGCTGTCGTACTTCACGATGCAACGGCTGCTGTCGGAAAACCCGTTCTTCCCGGCCGTGTACTTCCGCAACCTCATGTACCTGGACTCCGTCACGCGCGATCCGCCGGGCCCCAGGCTCGCCCAGGCGTACGTGGACCACGCTTGGGCGAACCAGCGGCTGCGCGGCAATCTGTTCGTGTTCGGCTCGCCGCCGTCCTCCCAGCTGCTCGTGCAGGCGACGATCGTCCAGATCTACGCGCTGCTGTCAACACCCGCCGGCACGTATTTCTGAGTACGCTTCGCGGCCGATGACCGCGGACGCCACCACGATGCTCACCGCCGAGGGCCTCGCTGCCCTGGAGGCGGAGCTCGCTGCCCTGGAGGGCGATGGTCGCCGCGAGATCGCCGAGCGCATCAAAACCGCTCGTGAGTGGGGCGACTTGAAAGAGAACAGCGAGTATCACGACGCCAAGAACGACCAGGCGCACCTGGAGACGAAGATCGTCAGGCTGCGCGAGAGGATCTCGACCGCGGTCGTCGTGGAGGAGACGTCCTCAAACGGAGCCGTCGGCTTCGGCTCGACGGTGGCCGTTCGCGACGAGGCCGGGGCCGAGCGCACCTGGCGGATCGTCGGCTCGCACGACGCCTCCCCGTCAGAGGGCTTGCTCTCGGCGGACTCTCCGGTCGCGCGCGCCCTGCTCGGGCGCCGTCCCGGTGAGCGGGCCTCCGTCGTGCTTCCCAAGGGGAAGAGCATCCTCACCGTGCTCAGCGTCGCCTGAGCGCTCCCGCACGGTCGCAACGAGTGCCTCGCCGTCTTGCGGATGAGCCGCGGCGCGGGCGCTCACACGACGCGCGGCCACCTCCTCCTTGCGCCTGTACAGGCGCTGATCGGCCAGCTGCATGATCGAAGCTGGATCGCTGACCTCGCCGGGGATGCGCACGATCCCGTGTGAGGCGGTGATCGAGTAGCCCGGTCCGTGCTCGGAGAGCGCCTGCACGCTCAAGACCTCCAGACCCTCGTCACACGTTGTTGGATCCTCGAACAGCACGCAGAACTCGTCGCCGCCCATGCGATAGGCGTTGCCGTGGAGCTCGACGGTCTTCTTGAGCCGCTCGCTCAGTCGCGCCAGCAGCGTGTCGCCCGCGGGATGCCCGAAGGCGTCGTTGTAGAGCTTGAAGCCGTCGAGGTCGTACAGCACGAGCTCCGAGGACTTGCCGTCGTCCGCCGCTTTGCAGGCGACGCGCAGGTCGGCCATCAGGTGCCGGCGGTTGCCCAGGCCCGTCAGCGGGTCGGTCAGCGAGAGGCGTTGCGAGTTGGCGAGCAGCCCCAGGTTCTCGCGCAGCGTGACGACCAGGTGCAGTCCCGCCGTGAGCACGGTCGCACTCGCGAGGATCAGGGCGGACAGCGTGAGCTGGCGAGCGACGTTGCCGTAGGCCAGGACCCCGAGCGCGCAGACCAGCGCGATGCTCGGCACGTAGATCAGCTGCCAGGTCATCACGTCGCGTCGCTGTGTCCGTGGCCACGGAGTCCAGGCGGCTATCGCGAGCAGGATCGCGGCGGTCGGCCACAGGCATTCCAGCCATGTGCCGGCTTGGAAGGCGTCGGTGGCTGTCTTGTAGAGGTAGGTCGAGTCGGCGATCGCGCTCACGAGCATGCTCGCCGCGATCAGCAGCCAGACGTTCCCGGCCCGCCAGCCGGTGATGCCGAGCGCGCCGACCGCGAACATCAGCAGCAGGAGGTCACCGAGCGGGTAGGCGAGCGAGACGACGGTCGAGCCGTGTTCGCCCGTTGCGCTGTCGAGCACCGGGGGGAGGATCAGAGCGGCCGCCACCGTCGCGGCGGCGAGCCCGGCGATCAGCCCGTCCAGCCAGATGCCGATGCGCAGATCTCGCAGGTGGCCTCGCGCGAGCAGGCCGAGCGCCACGTAGAAGCAGGGGTACATCGCCAGATAGAGCACGTCGGCTCCAGACACGCTTCCGCCGGGTTCGGCCTTCGTGCCTTCGATGAGCAGCGAGTAATACAGTTCGCCCAGGCTCCAGAACAGCAGTCCGGCGCCCATCGTCAGCCAGGCGGCGCGCTTGTCTTTAGTGGAGACGCCCCGCGCGAGCACGGCGAGCGCCGAGCCGAGCATCAGGAAGTTGTAGACGCCGTTGTCGAACAGCTCGTCGAGCCCATGTCCGCCGAGACCGACCGTCGTGTGCAGCGCGAGCACGCCCAGCCCTCCGATGAGGGAGGCGAGGAACAGCCTCGGAAGGTTCAGTTGCGCGCGCCTTGCCACGTGTGGATCGTGCTCTACATCGGCCGCGAGCGGGGAAACCCTGAATCGCGGCGGCTGTTCAGGTCGTGGCAGGGGGTGAGGCGCTGGGCGCGAACGTTGGAATCGGGGCGGTTATCCGGCGAGCGAGGAGCCCGCGCGCCTCGTGAAGGCGCCGGGCTTGCGCCTGTACAGGCGCGCTCCCTGGGTGAGGGCCCGCTTGCGCAGACGGTTGCGTCGCCGGTCCGCCAGCTCAAGGAGCGTCCTGCGCGTGGACGGGTCGTTCTCGAAGGTCTCGGGGTGCTGCTCGACGTAGGTGGCGAGCAGCCACAGGTCGTGCTCCTCGCCCAGCACGTCCCCGAGGCGCTCCGCTCGCCGGGTGGCGCCCCGCGTCCCCTTCGTCTGGGCCCCGCCGAGCATGTCGAGCGCGTAGTACAGCCCCTTGACCCGCTTGCGCCAGTCGTGGGTCGCCTCGACGCCGCTCGTCTTCTGGCGCGCGAGCATCCGGTAGCGCCGGCGGCCTTCCCGGTAGATGCGCCTCAGCCCGGGCTCCACCGCTTGGAAGTCGTGGTCGACCAGTTTCCAGCGAGCCGCTTCCCGGCGCATCTCGCCGAGATCGCCGAGCACCTCCCGCTCGCGCCCCGGCTCGCTCGCCTCCTCGCGCTCGCGCGCCAGTCGCTCGCGCAGTCGCTCGACGCCATTGCCCGCGAGAGCTTCGGGATGGCGCGCCCTGAGGCGGTCGAGCGTGGCGAGCCGGACCTCCGCGTCGCGCGAGCCCGCCAAGCGCTGTCCGGCGGCGCGCAATGAGGCATTGACGCGCTTCAGCTCCTCATCGCCCAGCTCGTATCGCAGCAGCCGGGCGAGCGCGCGCATGCGCTTGATCGTCTTGCGCGCCTCGTGCACGAGCTCGGCGTGACGCGCCTCGTCGGTGTTTGGATTGGCGTTCGAAGCCATCGTGTGGTCCCCCGTTCCTCCATTGAGGCTAGCGGCGCGAGAATGTGCGCATGTCGAGACTCTTGCCGGCCCGGTGGTGGACGGTGCGCGGCGCTCACAACCGCAAGCCCGCCACCTATCGCTGCCCGCTGTGTGGCCGGCACCTGCCGGCGCTCAGCGATCACATGCTGATCGCGCCCGAGGGCGACACGCGCCGCCGCCGTCACGCCCACACCGAGTGCGTCGTCGCGGCGCGCCGCCGCGGCGAGCTCGTGCTGCGCGATGAGTGGCTGCGCACCCAGCCGCGCGCGCCCTCGCTGTGGCGGCGGCTGCTCGGCCGGGGGTGAGGGTCAGCCGTCGCCGATGCCGGTCGGCGGTTGTCGGGGGTGAGGGTCAGCCGTCGGCGGTGGCGCTGGCCGGCCGTCGGCGGGCGTGCCTGTCAGCTGGCGTACACGTGCACGAACTCGGGATCGACGCGCACTATCAGGCGCTGTTCGCCGGGCTGGCGGTAGGGGTAGGTCTCTTGACCGAGGTACTTCATCGCCATCGCATCGATGTGCTCGTCGGCGCCGCTGGTCGTGCGCTCGGCGACACGCCCGCGGATCGACACGTACTCGTAGGGGTTCTCCATGTTCTGGACGGTGAGCGTCACCCGCGGGTCGCGCTCGAGGTTGCGCGGCCAGACGCGACCCTCGGCGGTGTTCAACACCGGACGGCCGTCCTGCACGTCGATCCACGTGGGCGCCGTGTGTATCGACCCGTCCGGGCGGATCGTCGAGACGGTGCAGAAGTTCTTCGCTTTCAGCAGCTCCTCGGCTCGGCCTTCGATCGCTGGGCTCATCGAATCCCCTTCCTGGGTTGAGGTGCGTCGTAGAGAGCAATCTACCCGCTCACCGCGTTCCACTCGCGGGCTTTGCGCCTATTGGCGGCTCAGGCCCGATGAGGAGCTCACGGGCGGGATCGCGTCCAGCGGCACGAGCCGGCCGTTGTTCAGCTGGAAGCGCACCTTCGTCTGGCCCCCGCCCGGACAGCACAGCGGGTCGTGTGACCGATACAAGGGGTATGCCAGCGTGACTTCGGTGTCGCTCTGGCCGGCCACCCTGATCGTGGCGCTCGGTTCGCTCGCGTCGGTCCCGATGTAGCGCCCGTTCACGAAGAAGAACGCCCGCTGCCCATACCCGTCGCCCGAGCCGGTCCTCGTCCCGACGAGCACCCGCAGCGTCTGTCCCGAGTGGTAGTCGGAGGCATTGTTGGCCGTGAATCCGTGCGCTTTGACGACCGCCAGCGCTCCGCTCAGCCCTTCGGCGCTGGCGCCCTGCTTGGTGAACGCCGGCGCGGGCGCCGTGCGGGCGGCCCCGGTCGTGCTCTGCGCGGCGCCGCTGGTCGTCGTGCTCGAGGGCGTCGTCTTGGCGGTCGGCGCAGTGGTTCTCGCCGCGGTGCTCTGGGTCGACGTGGCAGCCGGGGTCGAGGCGCTCGACACCGACACCGTCTTGGTTTGGCCCGACCCACAGCCCCCCAGCGCGATCGCGCCCGTGGCTCCGACAGTCAGCGCAATCGCGAGTCGCCTGGCTCGTGTCATCGTGGAGGGTATTCGCCGTCGCACGCCCTCATCCTCGCATGGGCCAAAAATTATTAGCCGCTGCTAAACTCTGGCCGGAGAGCCGAACCGCAAGCCGGAGAACACCGAATGACAGCCACCGATTCGCGCCGGCGAGTCCCCGCCGCCGAGCGTCGCGAGGCGTTGATCGACGCCGCCGTCCACGAGTTCGCCGCGGGGGGGCTTCACGGCACGCCGGTCGACCGCATAGCGCGGCGCGTCGGGGTCGCCCAGCCTTACGTCTTCAGCCTGTTCGCGGGCAAGCGCGACCTGTTCCTGGCCGCTGTGGATCGCGGCTTCGATCGCTTCGCCGAGACGTTCACAGAGGCCGCCGCCGAGTTTCGCGCCGGTCGCGGCCCCGAGGACTGCCAGGACGTGCTGATGGCGATGGGCCGCGCCTACAGGCAATTGCTGAGCACAGACCGCGACTATCTGATGCTCCAACACCAGGCCTACGCCGCCTGCGACGACGAGCTCGTGTGCGCCCGCGTGCGGCGCCGCTACGCCGAGCTGGTGGCGCTCGTGCGGGATCTCTCGGGCGCCGAGCCCGAGCGCCTCGACGACTTCTTCCGCCACGGCATGGCCCTCAACGTCGCCGCCGCCTTGGACGTCGCCGAGCTGTCAGCCGGCTGTTCCTGGGTGCAGGCCGAGCTCGCCGGCGAGTCGCCTTCGGGTGAGACTCCGCTCGACCCTCCGGGTTGAGCGGGGAGTCCAGCGGGTAGGATCAGCGTGCCGTGTCCTCGCCCACGCGCGCACAGCCCTCAGAGTCTCGCCCCCGCCGCAACCGGCGCGAGATCGCTCGCGGCGGCGCGCTCGTCTTGCTCGCCGTGTTGATGACGCTGTTCGCGGTTCTCAACGTCAAAGAAGTCGAGGTCAACTGGATCTTCGGCTCGAGCCAAGCCCCGTTGATCATCGTGATCGTGATCTCCCTGCTCGTCGGCATCCTGCTCACGCACTTCGCCGAGCTGCGCTACAAACGCCGGCGCTAGAGGTTCGGGCGTCGCGGCAGCGCCCATAACGCGAGCATCACGAGGTCCATCGCCTCCCATGAACACCTCGGGCGCCGGTTTACGCCCGACCCGGGGCGGGCATCATCGGTGGTTGAGGCGGTCGCACTCGTTCGGCGCGGGCTCGACCGCAAAGTCGACGCGAGAGGATTCCCATGGCCAACCTCCAAGCCAAGAAGTTCAGCGCGCCGGATGAGGTGCGGGAGTTCCAGGGCGGCAAGGGCCGCATCGAGCTGGTCGAGATGGGCGGCAACGCGATCGGGCGCGGCACATTCGAACCCGGCTGGCGATGGTCAGAGCACGTCAAGCCGCTCGCCCACACCGACAGCTGCCAGGTCGAGCACATCGGCTACGTGCTCCAGGGGCGCATGAACGTCGTGATGGACGGCGGCGAGCAGCTCGAGGTCGGTCCCGGCGACGCGTTCCACATGCCGCCCGGCCACGAGGCGTGGATCCTCGGCGAGGAGCCCTGTGTGCTGCTCGACTTCGGCGGCCTGAAGGGGTACGCGCAGGGCGGGTGAGCGCACTGTCTTTGCGCTGGTCAAGCCCACCATCGGATTCGAACCGATGACCCCTTCCTTACCATGGCGGGAGTCGAAGGGCGCTCTATCTCTAGGCAGAGCGCCATTTTTGACTCCTGTGCTGATGATTCGTTGCCGTCGCCGGAAGGACAACAACGGACAAACGTGGACAAAAAGTGTATCGAACTGCGGTGACGTTGCGGTAGAAAAGTGGAGCCGACGCGGGGGCTCGAACCCCGGACCTCATCCTTACCATGGATGCGCTCTACCAGCTGAGCTACGTCGGCGTACTGCCTCCGCATCGTAGCGCCGCGGCGCTGGCGTCGTCCCGTCGGGGCTGGGCTCCCTGGGGCGCTCACGGGCGGACTCACCGTGGCGCGAGCGGGTTGAGGTGGTGGGCTCGTGCGGCGGCGTGCAGGTCGCTGTCGTAGACGAACACGACTCCGAGGTCCTCGCGCATGGTCAGCGCCGTGGCGAGGTGGATCGCGTCCATCGCGCGTAGCGGTGGGGTGTGGGCGTCGGTGGCGAGCTCGATGATCTCCGGGGACAGTGGGATCAGGTTGATCCGTTCAAGGGCGGCATTGGCACGCTGCAGGATGTCATCGCCTCCGAGGCGTCGTGCGGTGCAGACGGCCTCGACGCGGATCAGCTCGCTTGCGACCTGCACCGGCCAGTCCTCGAGGGCCCCGCGGAAGGCGTCTGTCTCGCGCTCCGCCTCCAGCAGCTTGACCAGCGCGGAGGCGTCGATGTAGGCGGCGTTCACTCGCCGCGGACCCACTGCAGCGCCTCAGACGCCGGCGCGGCGCCCGCGGGGTCTGGCTCGCCCGGCGGGGGATCCAGCTCCAGCAGGCTTCCCCGGCCGACTCTCGCCCCATAGCGCTCAGCCAGCCGGGATTGCAGCTGGGACTCCGAGCCGGCGCCGGCGAGCACCGCCTGTGCGCCGCGCAGCGTGAGCGCACGGATCTGCGCCGCCGCGGAGCGTGTCTCGGCGGGGTCGAGCAGCGGCTCGGTGAGAGTCAATGCGCGCTGCACCTCCGGGTCGCGTTCAACTCCCAGGCGCGGGTGACGAGAAGCCATACCAGGATGGTAGCACTGAGGTGTAGCACTTTGGCGAAGGCTGGGACTGCGTGAGCGCATTGGGCACAGCGCAGTGGACGCCTGCAATCATCGGGCGAAGCGAGCACACGACCTTCGGCACCGCTGGCGACTGGTGTTCGTCCAACGCGGCAGTCTGGCAGGGAACCAGCGACACGCTCGCTTTGCCGTAAACGCGCCACTAGCCATCTAGGTTCAATAGATGGCCAGTAGTGGTGCGTCGTGGGCGATCCACGACGGTTCGAACGTCGGTGGATAGATCACCAGCGCCGACCCGCTGCCTGTGATCCCATACACAAACGCGGAATGGCCTACCACGTCCTCGCGCTTTTCTGGGGGGCCCTGAACCTGGACGCCGTAGGCCTTCCAGATCGGGGCGAGTTCCGTGAAGGAGCCGATGAGGTACTCCATGCGGCCCGTCATTTCATGCGCCGCCAGGAAGCGCCTGACAGTGGCCGGAGTGTCGCCCGTAGGGTCCACCGAGATGGCGATGATCTGTAGCTTGCTGGCCGCCGCGCCGAGCTTCAGCAGCGCGGTGTGCAGGTTGGCGACGATCAGCGGACAGGTGTCGGGGCAGTGGTCGTAGATGAACGTCAGCAGCACCGCCTTCCCCCTGAACTGGGAGAGGCGGATGAGCTTGCCGGTGGAGTCCCGGAGCGCGAACTGGGGAGTCGCGCCGCGGAGCTGCGCCGGTGCTGGGAGCTTGACTCCAGGTTCGACAGCGAAGCAGTCGAACCCGTCTGCGTCTGGGAGCTGCCGCGGGCGGCTATCGCGACGCACGCGAGCGCGGCGACCGTCGGGGCCATGAGCCGAAGCACACGCGGACTGTATGCGTTGCTCGCCTCCGCGACTGTCCTACGGCTCGGGCTCCCGACCGCCGATCCGATCATCGGCTGGGGCGATCAGCTCGTGATCCCGCGCCGCACATTGCGTGGGGGGAGAGGGACGGGCGACCCGGGGGCGTGGCTATCTTCTTCTCCTGCCTCCGGGCCGCCCGATATTTGCGCTGCGAGACCGAAGTCTTCCCGCACGCGCGGATCTCCCTTGGAGGGACGCAGGCCCCCGCTACGCGACAGGGCGTGACGACGGCAGGGTTCTTCGCGGCGGGTGGGTTCGGTCGTAGGTTCCTCCGCCCACTCCCGTGCCCGCTTCATCCCGAGTTACGACGGGACCTCGAGGGGCAGCCCCAACGTCATCCAGTCGTGGATACCGCCGCGGTAGTAGAGGATCGACGCGGCTGGATAACCGGCTGCGAGCAGTGAGCGGATGGAGTCCGGCGTCGCTGCGCACTGCGGGCCGTTGCAGAAGAAGATGGTGACCAGGTCAGCGTCGAGGTTCCCTATCGAGTCCGTCATCGACTCGTGGGTCACGTTGTGCGCACTCGGAATGGTGCCCTGCCGGTAGAAGTGCTCCAGGCGCGTGTCCACGAGCGGCAGGCCGGCCTCGATGTGCTCGATCACCTCGAGCTCCCCCACGGTGCGCACTCGTGGGGAGAGCTGCATCGGCGAGATCGTGCCCCAGGTGGCGTCGACCGTAAGCAGACCCGGCTGGTTGGGCACGGGCCGCGGCACCATCAGCGTCTCTTCGCGCCGCGCCAGCCGCTCTATGTGGATAGTGGCGGGCATGGTCATGCCGTCGCGGCGGCGTTCAGGTGTGTGTGGAGCTCCAGCGGATTGCGCAGGCACCACGCCCCCGGGCATCGGTCGTCGGCAATCTGCCTGATCGCCTCCAGCTGTTCGGGTGAAGCGTCGGCGTCGACGTCCAGGTACCAGTCGATGCGCTCGACCGGGGGGTTCTCGCTTGCGCCGAGCGCGCGGCTCATGTCGAGCTGTGTCTCGATTCGGGCGTGCAGCGACCGCAGCTCTATGCCCGCGCGCGCGGCCTCTTGGGCATATGTCATGGCGTAGCAGGCCAGGCCGCCCCAGAAGCAATATGCGAGCGGGTTTGGCGCCGCGCCGGAGCCGCCCATCGGCGGCGGGTAGTCAGCCTCGAATACAACCGTCCCGCCGCCCGGCATGGGGATGTCGGCACGGAACTGCGCCGTGCCCGGGCGGGTCTGCCAATCCCCGTCGAAGGCGAGGCTCTGGACCATGACACCCGGGTCCTGCTTGGCCTTCGCGACGGTCTGCTCGAGTGCCTCGATATTGACGTTGTGCATGGCTTCCTTTCAGCGTGCGGAGCGATGGTGGTGGCGCGGCCGGCTATCTTCGGTGGCGGTCGGAGTCGAGGTGGGCAGGCCGGCGTCGCTCCAGGCGAGCATGCCGCCGCTGATGCTGACCACGTCGATGCCGCCTCGACGCGCGTGGCGGGCGGCCAGCAGGCTGCGGTGCCCTGAGCGGCAGAGGAAAGCGACGGTCTTCTCGCGCGGTAGCTCGCCGATCCGGCGAGAGAGCTCGTGCAACGGGATCCGTAACGCGCCCGTCACCACCCCGGTTCGCCACTCCGGTCGCTCGCGGACATCGACGAGCACCAGCTCGTTGCAGTGGTGCGCCTCCCATGCCTCGGTCGGCGGCAGTGTCTTGATCCTGCGCGCGAACAGCTTCATGGCTTCAGGAGTGTCCGAAGCGGACGTCCGGGAGGACGCGTCGCGCCCAGGCCGGCAGGTACCACGCCCGGGTGCCCATCAGGCGCAGCAGGACGGGGAGCAGCAGCAGGCGGCGTGTGGCAGTCGAAGACCCGCACGTCGGGAAGACGCTTCTTGAGGCAGGAGAACCAGGGCTCGACCAGCGCATCGGCGACGAGGGCGCCCTCCGCCGGGCCGGCGGAGGGGCGGCGCACTCTGTGCCCATCTCTCCGCGCGCGTTCGGCCATTCCTCACCACCCGACCGCGGTTGGCATCCGTCGCCCGTGGCGCGCGTGCCACAGGTAGCTCCGCTCGAACGCCCGCTTGGCGATCAACCACCGGCGGCCCTCGGAGACCGTGGGGATCTTGTTGCGTGGCGGGCGGACCGGGTCGACTGCGATGTAGGCCCCGCGATCGCCCATGTCGAGCACGCATCGCGCCGACAGCTCGGCGCTGCGCGAGTCTCCTCCGAGGATTCGAGCCGCGATGTCCGAGGCGGCGATCTGGGCCATCTGCTCGGTCATGTGGCCGGTCTTCGGGAAGTTGACCGGCACCGGTGTCTCCTCGACCGGCGGGAAGGCAACTGCCACCCCTACCGCGTAGACACCGTCGGCGGCTTGGTGGCGGTAATGGGCGTCGACGGCAACGAAACCCTTCGGGTTCGCAAGCCCGGGGCTTTTCGCCACGGCGTCGACCCCGGCGAGCGGCGGAATGATGATCGACAGCACCGAGGGGACGGCGGCCGTTCCCTCGATCTCGACGGCATCGGTGCTGATCTTCGTCACGGCCGCTGAGGTGCGGTAGGCGATGTCGCGCTCCTCGAGCTCGCCCTCGAGGAGCTGGCGGATCTTTCCCACGCCGCCCATGCCCATGTGCCCGAGATAGGGCTCGGGGGTGACAAAGCTCATCGGCACAAGGTGACGCAGCTTGCGGCGACGTAGCAGGTGGTCGATCTCGAAGGCGAGCTCGTAGGCCGGCCCGATGCAGCTCGCCCCGGCCGCAGCGCCGACGACGACGGGACCCGGATGCTCGAGCAACGCGCGAACTGCGACCGCGAGCTCCTCGGCCTCGGGGGGAGACATCGGCGAGTGCCCCGGTCCGCTGAAGGGCCCGAGGCCTTCCACGGCCTCGTTGGCACTTCGGTGCCCGGTGGCGATGACCAAGAAGTCGTAGGGATGCTCGGCCTGGGTCGTCGTCACGAGCTTTCGCTCCGTGTCGATGCCGGTCGCGGTCTCGTGTGCGAAGACCACTTGCTTGTGGGTGAGCGGCACGGCGAGGTCGAACGAGATCCGGGCGAGGGTTCGCGTGCCCACTGCAACCCAGGTGAGCGACGGCACGAAGGTGAAGCGCTCGTCCTTGGAGATGAGCGTGATCTCTGCGCGCCCCGGGCCGAGGCGGCGGCGCAACTCATAGGCAGTGGTGAGACCGCCGAAGGAACCACCCAGCACCACGATCCGCGCAGGGCTGCTCATCGCGCGGCCTTCTCTCGGGCCGGCCCTTTCGATGGTATGCCGCCGGCCCTCGCCGTCGCGCCGTGCCTTCTTCGGGAGCCGCACCGCTGCCTCATGCTCAAAAGACCAGGACCTTGTCCGCCCACAGCGTCCAGTCGGTCAGCTCCTCTAGCGTGGAGCGGCGCGTACCCTCGACGAGTTTGCTCTCGTCGACCGCGCGCGCATCCATGCACGTCCCGCACAGCCCGACCTCGGCCCCGCGGCGCAGGACCGCAGTCAGCATGCGGTCGAGGTGGTAGTAGCCGTCGGGCAGCACCTGACCGGCGAGCGCACAGCCGACGGCGTCCGCCATCAAGAAGATGCGCACCTCGGTGTCCTCGCGCTTCGCGAGCGAGCCTGCGAGCCGCAGCGCGTTGTAGGACCGCTCGGTGCCGTAGGGCGGGTCGTTCGCCACGACAAGTATGTTCATCACTTCTCCTCTCCGACTGCGATGGGAAGACCGGCCAGGCGCCACTCGGGGAAGCCGTCCTCAAGCTGGCGGGCGCGGAAGCCGCGCTCGTGCAGCAGTTCGACCGCCCTGGGGGCGAGCAGGCAGTAGGGGCCACGGCAGTAGGCGACGATCTCCGCATCGCGCGGCAGCGAGGCGAGCCGCTGCTCGAGCTGCTCAAGCGGAACCGAGACGGCGCCCGGGAGGTGCCCGGCGGCGAACTCATCCGCCGGGCGCACGTCGAGGACAACCACATCGTCGCGCTTCGCCCGCTTCAGGAGCTCGGCGCGGGTCACCGGCTCCAGGCCGCCGCCACCCTCGACATAGCGGCGCATGATCTGCTCCACCTCGGCCAGATGATCCCCTGCGAGGTCGCGCAAAGCGAAGAAGAAGCGGTAGACGTCCTCGTCCGCGACCCGGTAGATGACCTTCGTGCCCTCCTTGCGCACGTCGACCAGCCGTGCCGCACGCAGGACGTGCAGGTGCTGCGAGGTGTTCGTGACCGTCAGCGAAGCCGCACGGGCGAGCGCGTCGACGCTGCGCTCGCCCTGGCAGAGAAGGTCGAGCAACTGCACGCGGCGCCCGGACGCGAGCGCCTTCCCGATCCGCGCGAACTGCTCATACAGCTCAAGGTCATTCGCCATAGCACCAGTATTACAGAGATCACTGGAATAATGCAATAGCAAAGCTGATCACGCCGGCATCGCGCCGCGGACTGGACTCACGCACGGTCGGCGCGAACGACCACGAAAGCGGCACCAACGACCCCGAGCCGCCGCGCGAGCCGCTCGATCGCCTCCCCCCGCTCGACGAGCACGCGCACGTCCCACGGCGGCAGGTACACGCCGTAACGCACGGTGACCGACGACGCCCCGGCCCCCTCGAACAGGCGCCCCAGCTCACCCGCGGTCGTAAAGCGCGCCGAGCGCCACGCCGCCGAGCCGAGCCAGCCCTTGAACCGCCGCTGCGCCGCCCACAGGCTGCACCGGGCGAGCTCGCCAATCACCACCCTCCCACCCGGACGGACCACACGCAGAAGCTCGCGCGCGGCCGCGCGCCGCTGCTCCGCGCTCAGGAAGCAGAACAGGGTGCTCGCCAGCGCGAGATCGAACTCCCCGTCTCCGAAGGGCAGCGCGGTCGCCTCGCCCTAACGGGCGCGCCGTCCGTGCCAAGTACGGAGCCCTGAGACGGAGGTACCCGGATTGGAGTGGGTGATCCTCGATCTAGGTGTTGTGCCCGGTGACGTCCCGAACGCGGTGGCGGGGTGGCCGGTTGCCGAGCGCTGAGTGGGTGCGGCGCTCGTTGTAGTGGTTGATCCAGTGT
>CABEAD010000160.1_pt1 | contig 13655 bp, 15 predicted proteins | sample 3132311 | NCBI WGS metagenome assembly CABEAD01 (sample SAMEA5534342, study PRJEB31848) | metagenome | biome: tundra; feature: field; material: soil | place: USA | collected 2013-05 | depth 0.45 m
TGCTGCTGGCCAAGCTGCCGGACGCTTGCGTCGATGCGATCGTCAGCGACCCGCCGTACGGGATCGGGATTGTGGGGCAGGCGTGGGACGGTGTCGACATCCGCCGGGCGGCCGGTGCCCAGGCCGGCAGCGCCAACGAGGCGTTCCAGTGCTGGACGAGCGTGTGGGCGCGTGAGGCCCGGCGGGTGCTCAAGCCGGGCGGACACTTGCTCGCCTTCGGAGCGCCGCGCACCTTTCACCGGCTGGTAAGCGGCATCGAGGACGCCGGGCTGGAGGTGCGCGACCAGCTGCTCTGGCTCTACGCCCAGGGGATGCCGAAATCCCGGCGCTTGCCCGGCGGGCTGGGCACCACGCTCAAGCCCGCCTACGAGCCGATCCTGTTGGCGCGCGCACCGTTGCAGGGCACCACCAAGGCCAACCTCGACGCCTGGGGCACGGGCGCGCTGAACATCGAGGCGGCGCGGGTCGGTACTGCGGGGTACTGGCCCGCCAACGTGGCGCTCTCTCACGCGCCCGACTGCCCGGTGGACCTGCTGGAGAACCCGGGCGATGGGCCGAGCCGCCTGTTCTACTGCGCCAAGACCGCGCGAGCTGAGCGGGAGGCCGGCTGTGAGCAGCTGCCCGCCCGGCTGGTCCAGATCTACAGCGGCCACCATCACCCGCCACGCCTGGTGCGCAACGTACACCCCACCGTCAAGCCGGTGAGCCTGATGCGCTGGCTGATCCGGCTGGTGACTCCGCCCGGCGGGGTGGTGCTCGACCCGTTCGCCGGCAGTGGCTCCACCGGCATCGCCGCCGTGCAGGAGGATCGGCTGTTTCTCGGCATCGAGCGCCAGAGCGACTACGTGGACGTGGCCTGCGCCCGTCTCACCCACCATGCACACGCAGCCGCCAGGGAGTCGGCATGAGCGCGGGTGGATGGCTCTCCGGCCGGTGGAAGGACAGCGCGTCTTTCTGCCAGCCGACCAAGTCATCCACTCACACACAGGAGGTCACGAAATGACGAAGGCTGAGGAAGTCTTCACCAAGGTCGAGGCAATGGTCGCCTCGGGCACCGCCAAGCGCGATGCGTTCGGAAAGCTGGCAGAGGAGTACGGCCAGCCGCTCGACTCCATCCGTGGTGCCTACTACGGACACAAGCGCAAGGCCGAGGGCGGCGCCAGCACTCCCCGGCCACGGCGGCGGGAGACCACACCCGAGGACGCTCTGGCCGATGCCAGAGCCGCCCTGGAGCGCTCCATCGCCTCAATCGACCGGGAGGTCGAGACGGCCGAAGAGCGCGCCGCAGAGAGCGCCGCTGAAGCCAAGGCGCTGAAGGCCAGCGCGGCTGAGCGTAAGCAGGCCATCGCCGAGCGCTTGGAGAGCCTGAAGTGAGAACCGTGGGCCGGTCTGGACAACTCGTTCGGACCGGCTCACACCTGCCAAATGACAGCTTGCTTAAATCACGACTTAACGGGAAAATCGTTAAGCCATATTAACCGAGAAAAGGAGGATATATGCCACTAACCATGACAGTGACAAGACCTAACACAGAAATAGCGCCTGCGACGCCAACGGCGGTGATGTACCTGCGCGTCTCCAGTGACGGGCAGGTCAACAAGGCACACAACCCCGAGGGCTACTCGATCCCGGCGCAGCGTGAAGCCTGCCAGCGCCACGCCGCACACCTCGGCGCCGAGCTGGTCGGCGAGTTCGTGGAGCTCGGACGCACCGGCACAAACCTCCAGCGCCCGGCACTCCAGCACATGCTGGCCGAGCTTCCAACGCTCCGGCCGACCTACGTCATCTTCTACGACCTCTCCCGGGTGGCCCGTGAGGAGCAGGACGCCTTCTGGCTTTTGGGCGAGATCAAGCGCCACGGCGCCAAGCTGGAGTCCACACTGGAGCGCATCGACGACAGTCCCCAAGGGCTGCTGCTGTACGCCATCATGACCGGGGTCAACGCCTTCCGCTCGCGCGGCGACGGCGAGAAGGTCAAGGGCGGGCTGGCGCGCAAGCACGCCGACGGCGGCAGCATCGGCCAGGCGCGCATCGGCTACCTCAACGACACCGAACTGGTGCAGGAGCGCAAGGTGGCGACCGTCACCGTCGATCCCGACCGCGCCCACTTCGTGCAACTCGCCTTCGACCTAGCGGCTACCGGCGAGCACAGCATCACCACCATCACCGACATTCTCGAGGATGGCGGACTGCGGACCCGTGCGACCGTCAAGCGTCCGAGCCACCCACTGTCGCGCAGCATGGTCCACCGGATACTCCGCGACGACTACTACACCGGCACCGTCACCTTGAACGGCGTCAAGAACCCCAACGGCAGGCACGAGCCGCTGATCGACCGGGCGACCTTCGAGCGGGTCCAACACGTCCTCACGGCCCATCGCCTCAGCGGCAACCGCTCCCACAAGCACAACCACTACTTGAAGGGCGCCCTCTTCTGCATCTGCGGCAAGCGGCTCGGCTACGGACGCCACCGAGGCAAATGCGGCGGGGTGTACGAGTACTTCAGCTGCCTGAGTCGCTTGCAGCGCGGCGAAGAGTGCAAGGCCCCGTACTTCCCGGTAGAGCGCACCGAACGCGCCGCCGTGCGCCGCTACAAGCGCGAGACGCTCAGTCCCCGCCAACACGCGATCGTTCGCCGGGCGCTGCGTGAATACGTCGAGGGCAAGGCCGAGGTCGCCCAGCGCGCCTCTGAGCGCCACACCCGCCGGTTGCGCGAGCTGACTGGCCAGCAGCAGAAGCTCGTCCAGCTCTTCTACAACGGCGGCGTCTCCGAAGAGGTGATGCGAGCAGAGCAGCAACGCATCGAAGTCGAGCAAGCCCACGCCCAGCAGTGGGCCGACGCCGCCACCCGCGAGGTCGAGGACGTCATGGGCGCGTTCGATGACGCGCTCCTGCTCCTCGATGCCAAGCGCGTGCTCTACGAGACGCTCCCGCACAGCTCGCGGCGGCTGGTCAACCAGGCCATCTTCATAGCGTTCATCGTCCACGACCCCGATACCGTCGAGGCACAGCGCACTCCGCTGTACGAGGCGATCGCGCTCGTAGTCCACGCCCTCCAAGAGGCCGACGCGCCGCTCCAAACGGCCCCGGCCCGGCCCAGGGCGCGCCAGGGCGCGGGAATAGGCCCCGAAAAGGACCCCGACGCCGATTCCTCGGGCCGGGGTTCGTACAAGAACAAAATGGCGGGAGCGACGGGACTCGAACCCGCGACCTCTGCCGTGACAGGGCAGCGCTCTAACCAGCTGAGCTACGCCCCCGCGCTGGCGCACGGGATACCGCAAACGTGCGTAGCGCAGAGTATGGCAGGGCGCGCGTGGTTGCGGGCCGCGAGGAGTCTCCAGCTCGCGTCCGGCGCCCGCCCCAGAACCAAGCTGGCCGTCCAGCCAGACGGGTATGGGTCCTCTAACCTAAGGTGATCGCTGCTCTCCAAGCTCCACCCCTGCGACACGAAAACCCGTTCAAGATCCTGCTCCAGGACCTGGCGGACGAGCGCGCCGCGACCGTCAAATACCCGCCGGGGGAGACGGGCTTCTCGCCGGCGCGCACCAAGCGCTTCATGGACGAGCCGCTTCCACTGCTGCTCGAAGGCTATGAGCGCTACGGGCCGATCTTCACGATGAGGATCCTCCACAGCAACGTCGTCTTCATGCTGGGGCCCGCCGCCAACCACTACATGACGGTCTCCCACGCCTCGAACTTCCTGTGGCGCGAATCGCACTTCCGCGACCTGATCGCGCTGCTCGGCGACGGAATGCTCACGACCGACGGCGCCTACCACCGCCGCTCGCGCCTGATCATGCTCCCCGCGTTCCACCGCGAGCGGATCGCCGCCTCGATCGACGTGATGAGCGCCGAGACCGAGCGCGCCCTGGAGCAGCTCGCTCCAGGGAGCACGATCGACCTGTACGCGTGGACGCGCCACCTCGCCACGCGAGTCGCGATGCGCGCATTGTTCGGCCTGGATCCCGACGGCGAGCAGGCGCGCTCGATCGACGCCGCCGAGCTGTTCGAGCAGGCCCTGTGGTTCTACGCCGCCGGCTACCGGTACCGCTTCATCCGCGGCCCCCGCTCCCCCTGGGCGCGGTTGCAACAGGCCTCCGGCAAGCTCAACCGCCTCATCTACGCGGAGATCGCGGAGCGCCGCGCGAGCGGCAGGCGCGGCGAGGACGTCCTCTCGCTGCTGCTCGACGGCGAGGACGAGCACGGCGAGCGGCTCACCGACGAGCAGATCCGCGACGAGGTCATGACGCTGCTGTTCGCCGGCCACGACACCACCACCTCGACCGTCGCGTTCATGTTCTACGAGCTCGCCCGCCACCCGCACGTCGCGGAGCGGATCGTCGCCGAGCAGGATGCTCTGCTGCGCGACGGCAGGCCAAGCGCCGAGCAGCTGACGAGCGGCGAGCTGGCAGAGCTCGAGATGACGCTCGACGAGACCCTGCGCAAGTACCCGCCCGCCTGGATCGGCCCGCGCAAGTCGGTGCAGCCGTTCGAGTTCCAAGGCCACACGGTGCCCGGCAACGCCTACGTGAACTACTGCTCGTGGGCCTCCCACCACCTCCCCGACGTCTTCTCCGAGCCCGACGCCTTCCGCCCGGAGCGCTTCACGCCCGAGGCGAAGGGGGCCCTGCCGAAGGGCGCCTACATCCCGTTCGGCGGCGGCTCGCGCATGTGCATCGGGATGCGCTTCGGCCAGCTCGAGATCCGCACGATCGCGACGCTCATCCTCAGTCGCTTCTCGCTGGAGCTCCCCGACGACTTCGAGCTGCAGGTCCGCCAGATGCCCACGATCAGCCCGAAGCACGGATTGCCCGTGATCGTGCGCGAGCTCAGCTCAGGCTCGCCCCCAAGGACAACCTGTATGTGAGCGGCTGCCTGCCGATCACCGCGACGGCGATGGACTGCACCTTCAGGTGGGGATCGGAGAGCAGCGTGACGGTAGCCAGCCCGGCGAGCGGGAAGCCCTGCGGTTCGACCACCAGCCGCCCTTCCAGCGGCTTGAGGAGCGCGGGGATCGACATCTGCGCACCGAACAGCCCGCCGCTCGCCCTGACCTGCACCTGCCCACCGCCGCTCGCCACGAGCTGCACGCGAAAGCCACCCGGCAGCGCTTCGTCGAGCTGCTGCTGCGTGAACGTCCCGCTCTCCGTGATCTGAGCGCCGCGCTTCTCTGTACGCACGTTCCGCAGCGTCAGCCCGTTGAGCGGGCCCGCCCCGCGCAGGGTCATCTCTTCGGCGGTCATCGTCATGTCGTTCACGCCGTTCGCTTCCCACAGCAGCGCCGCGAGCTGTGCAGGCGTCGCCGAGAGGCTTCCCGCGCTCAGCTTCGCCGAGTCGGCTTTCCCCCACAGCAACTCAATTGCGGGCCAGGCGCTCACGCTCGCGCTCTTGACGCTTCCGTAGCGGCTCACGTGGTCGCGCACCCGATTGGCGACCACTGTCGGCAGGATCGCCTGGGCGAGCACGAGTGCCAGCACAGCCAGCACGGCCACGCCGAGCGCGATCCGCGCCCCTCTGCGCCTGCTCCGCTTGACCCCGACATGCACGCCCATAGCCTCGCAGGCTAGCCTTAAGCTCCCCAAGGGCGCGTAGCTCAGTTGGCCAGAGCACCTCGTTTACACCGAGGGGGTCGCCCGTTCGAGTCGGGCCGCGCCCACTATGACCACGCCCGGAACCCCAATCCGCATCGCCGTGATCGGCTCCGGCCCCGCCGGCTTCTACGCCGCCGGCCACCTGCTGAAGGGCTCCGAGAGCGCCGTCGAGGTCGACATGTTCGAGCGCCTGCCCACCCCCTGGGGGCTGGTGCGCTCGGGCGTCGCCCCCGACCATCCGAAGATCAAGTCGGTCACGCGCATCTACGAGAAGACCGCCGCCCACCCGCGCTTTCGCTTCTTCGGCAACGTGGAGCTGGGACGCGACGTCTCGCGAGAGGACCTGCTCGAGCGCTACCACGCGATCGTCTACGCCACCGGCTCGCCGAAGGACCGTCCGCTCGGCATCCCCGGCGAGGAGCTGCCCGGCAGCCATGCCGCCACCGACTTCGTCGGTTGGTACAACGGCCACCCCGACTACTGCGACCACGAGTTCGACCTCTCTTGCGAGCGGGCCGTGGTGATCGGCAACGGCAACGTCGCGCTCGACGTGGCGCGCATGCTGACCCTCACCCACGAGGAGCTCGCCTGTACCGACGTCGCCGACCATGCCCTGGAGGCGCTCGACGCGAGCGAGATCAAGGAGATCGTGGTGGTCGGCCGCAGGGGCCCCGCCCAGGCGGCGTTCACCAACCCCGAGCTGCTCGAGCTCGGCGAGCTGGCCGACGCCGACGTGATCGTCAGCTCAGAGGAGCTCGAGCGCGCCCTGGCCGTGAACGACCCCAACATGGACCCCACCTCCGAGCGCAACGTGAAGGTCCTGCGCGACTACGCCCAGCGCACCCCCACCGAGAAGCGAAGGCGGATCGTGTTGCGCTTCCTGCTCTCCCCCGTCGAGCTACGCGGCGACGAGCATGGGGTCGGGGAGATCGTGCTGGGGCGCAACGAGCTTGTCGTCGGGGGGGATGGGCGCTTGCGCGCCGGCGATAGCGGCGAGCGGGAGACGATCGCCACAGGTTTGGTGATGCGGGCGATCGGCTACCGCGGCGTGCCGCTCCCCGATGTGCCGTTCGACGAGCGCACCGCCACGATCCCCAACGAGGGCGGGCGCGTCATCGGACCCGACGGCCCCCATCGCGGCGAGTATGCCGTCGGCTGGATCAAGCGCGGGCCCTCCGGCGTGATTGGCACGAACAAGAAGGACGCCCAGGAGACGGTCGACGCGCTGCTTTCCGATTTCTCCGCGGGCGCGCTGCTCGAGCCTTCCGAGCCCGATCCGGACGCGATCGAGGCGCTGTTGCGCGAGCGCGTTCCCAGCCTCGTCACCTACGAGGGATGGTCTGAGATCGACCGCCACGAGCAATCGCTCGGCGAGCCCCAGGGGCGCCCGCGCGTGAAGCTCACGCGCATCGAGGAGCTGCTGCGCGTCGCCGCCGGGGAGAGCCTGACGGCAGAGCCGCTCGACACGCTCGGCCTGCGCTGACGCGCAGGCCACCGCAACCCTGCCTGGACCCACTGCGGGCCATCCCGCTTGGCAACGACCCGCCGGCCGGCCATCTGGCACACTGAGCACTTCACGCGCCGTTAGCTCATCGGGTAGAGCTCCGGACTTTTAATCCGGCGGGGCGGGTTCGAGTCCCGCACGGCGCATCCGGCCACGCCAATAGGGTTGGAGCATGAGCTGGCACACGGGGCGTCTCGCGGCGTTCGACATCGAGACCACCGGCACTGACCCCGAATCGGACCGGATCGTCGCTGCGGCGATCAGCCTCGTGGGCGCGGAGCTGCCCGACGAGCACCATGCCTGGCTGGTCGATCCCGGGATCGAGATACCGGCTGGCGCCGTCGAGGTGCATGGAATCACCACAGAGAGGGCGCGCGCGGAGGGGCGCGACCCGGGCGAGGCGGTCGAGGAGATCATGAGCCTGCTCGCCGAGCAGGTGCTGGGCGGCGTTCCGGTGGTTGCGTTCAACGCGCGCTTCGACCTGACGATCCTCGATCGAGAGGCCCGCAGGCACGGGGTCGCATCCCTGCTCGACCGAGTCGGTGGCCCGCAGGAGATGCTGGTCGTCGATCCGTTTGTCCTCGACAAGCAATTCGACCGCTTCCGAAAAGGCAAGCGGACTCTTCAGGCGATCTGCCGGCACTACCGCGTTCCCTTCGACGCAGCCCACACTGCCAACGCCGATGCGCTCGCAGCCGCACGGGTCGCCTACAGGCTCGGGTCGATCGTCCCGGAGCTGCGCGAGATCGACCTGCGCGACCTGCACCGCAAGCAGATCTCCTGGGCCGCGAAGCAGGCCACGCTCCTGGAGGAGTACTTCAGAGGACAGGGGCGCGACGAGCAGGTCGAGGGGGCGTGGCCGATCGTGCCGGTCGGCGCCGCGAGCGTGGCCTGAGTCTGCGGCTCCACATGGTGTACCACTCGTGCGGTACACTTCGTTGCATGCCGTCGACCAAGCCACGTATCCAGGTCACGCTCGACTCCGAGCTTGCCGCCGCTGTGGCGGAGCTCGGCGGCGGCAAGCCGCGCTCGCGCGCCGTGCGCGAGTTGGCGCTGCGTGGCGCAGAGGCGTTCCGCGCCGAGCGGTCCGCGCGGCAAGAAGCCCACGAGCACCTGCGGCGGATCGCCACCGGCGAGGACGACCGCTACGACTTCGCCGTCTCCGAGCAGCTGCATGCCTCGCGCTGAGCCCTACGGCTCAGGCGAACCGCTTGTATTCGACACCTCCGCCTGGAACCGCCAGCGCGATCCGGCCGTGCTTGCCCGCTGGATGGCCACCGAGGAGGCTGACCTGCTCTTCGTGTGCCCCGTGGTGGCACTGGAGCTGTTCGCGGCCGCCCCTGACCAGGAGGCGTTCGCCGACCTCGATCGAACCCTCGCCGCCCTGCCGACGGCGCACGTCACGCGCGGCGCCGGCACAGCGGCCATCGGCGCTTCACGCGAGCTGCGTGGTGAGCGGCGTATCCCCGCGGCCGACTACCTGATCGCCGCCGCGGCCGCCGAGCGCGGCGCGGGGGTACTGCACTACGACCGCCACTTCGACCCCCTCTGCCGGGTGCTTGGGATCGAAAGCGTGTGGGTCGCAGAGCCCGGGTCGATCGACCGACTGACAGGCGCGCTGCCCTCCCTCACCCCTGCCCGACGGCCCGCAGCACGCCTTCCCCCCGCTCGGTGAGCGACCCATACCCTTGGCGGGTCCGACCGTTCCCGTTACGCGATACGCACACGTCAGGAACGCTTGGTCTGGTGCGCGATGGCATTCTCGACCTCCACGCCCCGCTCGGTGAGAGCCCACGCGTTCGGTCCACCCCGCGCGGAGCCCTCACCCGTGTTCTCGATCAGGCCGAGCTTCGCCAGACGCGCCAGTAGCTTCGACATCTGCCCCTGGTCCTTGATCCCGGCCCCGTCCGCGACCGTGCGGTTGGAGGAGCCGAGGTTCGCGGTGACAGCCATCAGGACGCGCACGGTGCGGTAGGTCAGACGCATCTCCAGCTCACGCAACGGGTCGCTGTTCGCCGGGCGCGGGCGGGCGGGCGCCTTCAGCACGGGCCGTTCGAGCGCCTTGGGTCCCGCTCCGAGCGTCTCCACGATCACGAGGCGGCCTGTACCGGGCTCATAGTCGAGGATCTCCAGCAGAGCGGTGAGCGCGGCCCTGATCCGCTCACGCCACCTCGACGGCTGCTCATACGCGGGGATCGCCTCGTTTGCGATGCGTGTGATCGCGTCGTCGAACGCCGCGAGGAAGCAGTCCTCGCGGTCGCTGAAGAGCTCGTAGAACGTGCGGCGCGAGACGCCGGAGCGGGCAACCACGTCCGCGACTGTGACGCTGGCCGCGCCCCGCTCGGATGCGACCTCTGCCATCGCCGAGAGCATCCGTGCGCGCTGGATGTCAGAAACCTGCTGACGCCCCAGCCCGTCGCGGCCCGGATGCAGCCCCCCCCAGCGCGGGATCGTCAGCGGAGCCTTGTCGTTTGGGAGTCATCTGCCTGAACACCTCGGTCGGCTCGGGCTCCCCCCGGGCGCCGGGAGGGGACGACGCGTCCAGGGAGGAACCCGGCCCTATTTCTTCTTCGCCTTCGCCTTTTTCTTCGCACAGCCCGTGACGCCGATCGGCGTGGACTGGTGGATCGCAGCGCCGTTCTGCGCGGTGAACGCGGTCGGCATCGCGAGCTTGCTCTTGCACAGGTTCCCGTTCGCCGCCAGTGCGGAGAACTTGCCTTGGGGGAGGGTGAGTTCAAACGTGCCCACGGGAACATCCGGGATCGTGCGGAACGTGCTGCTCGTGATCCCGGCCTTGCTGATGAACGTTTCCGCGTGCAGCTGGACGGTCGTGCCGTAACCGGAGAGGACGATCACCAGTTCGGGGAACTTCGCCCCGCCGTGCGAGACGAAGTACACCGGGCCGGTCAACGGCACCGGCAATAGCGGTGTCGTCGCTTTCGCGGTCCCGATCCGTGACGCTGCCGAGCACAACGCCGGGTTGGCGTTGAACGTGCTGTCAGGACATGCCTTCTGCAATGTCGTCAACCTCGACGGCAGCTGCTTGGGGGAGGTTGACCTTGACCGAGCGGATGTTCGCCTGCGAGCCGAACGGCGCTTTGGGATAGACGAGCTTCACGTGCAGGCTCGCCCCGTTAGCCCGAGATGTTTTCCCGGATGTCGAGACTTTGAACCCGGGCTTGAACTTCAGGGTCTGGCACGAGCCGACCTGGAAGTGGCTTGCGATCGGCGCCGTGGCCCCTCCGGTGCTCGTCGCTGTTCCACCGAACGCCATCGGCGAGCAGTTGGTCGGGTTGAACATGAATTCGGGACGGTCGATCACAGCGTTGATCGCCCGCAGATCCACCGGAACACCCTTGATGATCGTCGGCAACGGATCCGTCGTGACCGTCAACTGGGCCGTGACCGGGTCCACTTCGATCTTCGAGCGCACCACGATGGTGCCCAGGTTGAACGGTCCGACCACGAGCGGCACGACGATCGACAGGCCGTACGGCGCGCCCTTATAGCCCCCGGTCAGGTAGATCGGGGCGGGCGGAGAGCCCGGCTGCGGGACGACCAGCGGGTACGGGCCGGGCCCGGCCTCGACGACCGTATGTGACCTACGCACGACCAAGTCGAAGGCGGCGGCCGGCACGTCCGGCACGCACTTGAGCACGGCGCTCGCGGTCCCCGGCGGCCACGTGGCGTGATCCTCCACACCCATCCCAACAGCGAAGCGATTCCCACCGTCTGGCGAGATGGCCTGCCACTGACCGCGCCTGCGCAGGCGCATCATGCAACGCAAGAAGGTCATCGCCCGAGCGCACCACACGACCGTCGTTGTGTTCTTCTTTGCGATTCCATAGAGTCGCGGCGCCACGCCCTCGGCAGCCGCTGGTGCTTGTCGCGCAATCCAACACCACCCGCACGCCAAGCGTAAGCTCATTGGCATGAGCGATAGGGCCCCCTTCACGGCCGAGGCGGCCCGTGCGGCCGGCGAGCGGATCGGCATCGACTGGGTGGCATCGCCGTTCGACGTCGAGCAGTTTCGGATGGGGATGGACGTCGAGCTGGAGCACGGCACGCAGGATCTCGAGACCAACGTCACCGACGACGACGTGACCGTGACCGCGAAGATCGCGCGAGCGCACCTCAACGAGTTCCCGGACTACTACTCCCGCCTGGCCGTCATGGAGGCCGAGGCGGAGGCCTACTGGGCCTCGCAGGGCGAGTAGCCCCTACGCGTGCGACGAGCCGCGGCCGTGTGCTGGTCATCGCGCGGAGCGAGTGCGGGTGATGTGCTCGGGCAGCGGCGGGGCGCCGCGCTCAGCGACGAGCCGTTCAAGCAAGGCGGCTGCGCAGCCGAAACATCACTGATGCTGTCCCCGCCTTGCGTTATAGCCCGGTGTAGGTTCGGCCGGTCGGCTCTTTTGACTCTCGTCTGGGCATCACTGCCGCTGCTGGGCGCACTCGTGATGACCGCGCCGGCCGTGGCTCATCGCCACACCAGACACCACCTGCCGAAGTTCGGCCCATGTCACGTCCGTGGCTCCAAGTTGCTGTTCCACAACGCCCGGGTCGAGGTAGTCCGCGGTCCGCCGCTGTTCATCGAAGGAGCAGAACGAGAGCCCAGTGAAGCGATGTGGAAGGTCTACTCGTGCGCCCCTCGCGGCAGGGCACACTACCTACTGTCGACCGGCTGGGTCGATCGGTGGTTCGGAAACTCCATTGATCACGTCACGCTGGCCGGGATATTCGGGGCCTTTCACGTCGTCGAATCGTCCTCAATCGACATCTTCGACAGCGTCGCAGTCTTCAACCTGGCCACCGGCCAGCGCGTCGCGCAGGACGTCGGAGAGTCGATCTACTTCCGCGTGTTCACGGCGCTTGTACTTGATAAGGCCGGAACCGCCGCGTGGACCTACTCTACGGTGACCCACGACCCCAATCAAATAGGACAGCCGCCGGCAGTACTCTACGGCGCGAGCACCACTCACGCAGCTGTCGTACTCGACACGGGCACGATCGACCCGGCCTCTGTCACCGTCAGCGCCACCACAGTGAGCTGGACCACCGCCGGCACGCCGCGTCAGGTCGACCTCAGCGGCCCGTGACTCAGCTGTCGCTTGGCAGGATCGTGAAGGCTCCGCCTTGGAGCGGCGTGACGGCACGGAAATGCCGCTCGTCGAAGCTCACGATGCGATTTGTCTCGTAGCGGCGCGCGAGGGCGATTACGGCACAGTCGGAGAGCCCCAGTTCGAGGTCCTCGTAGCGCGCCTCCAACTCGCCGATCGTCTCATAGTCCTCGCGCTCCAGGCAGACGACGTCGAACCGTCCAGCGGCGAGGTCGCGCAGGAAGGCGACTCTGGCTGGACGCCCGAAGCGTTGGCCGAGCATGTAGTCGATCTCCGCGGTCACCGGGGCGGGGATCACGAGGGCGTCGGACTCCGTGCGCAGCGCATCCAGAATCGCGGTCCTGCGTGGCTCGTCCGGCCGTGCGAGCGCCACCAATGGCGCCGCGTCGATGATGAGGGTCACCGGCCGAAGCCTTCGAGCAGGTCTTCCTCGGGTATCTGGGAGATGGGGCGGGTGTCGCCGTCGATCCGCCTGAAGCCGGCGGCTAGAGCGAAGTCTCGATCCACGGACGGCTTGGGCCGGTAGCTGGCTATGGCCTCGCGCAGGACTTCGGCCTGCGATCTGCCCTCCTCGTGGGCCAGTCGGGCAAGGCGCTGAGCCTGCTTGTCATCGAGATAGACGCTCGTCTTGCGCATAGACGATCAGTGTAGGGCATCCTGTAGGGTATCTCAAGCGCCTTCGCGGAGGAGGTGCGCACGTGGCTCGATCGGGTCCTCGGCGCCGAGGACCCGCGCAGGGAGCGCTTCGGCAAAGCGCTCGATCCGGGAGAATAAGCGCCGGGCATGGACGCGAGCACTCCCCACCACCGCTTCGCGATCGTCGGCGCCGGGTTCTCCGGGCTCGGGATGGCGATCAAGCTCAAGCAGGCCGGCGTCGAGGACTTCGTCGTGCTCGAGCGCACCGGCGACGTCGGCGGGACGTGGAATGTCAACACGTACCCGGGCTGCCAGTGCGACATCCCCTCGCACCTCTACTCGTTCTCCTTCGCTCCCAACCCGAACTGGTCGCGCACGTACTCGCGCCAGCCGGAGATCTGGGAGTACCTGCGGCGCGTCTCGCGCGAGCAGGGCATCGACCCGCACATCCGGTTCCACCACGAGGTCACGGCCGCCAGGTGGGACGAGCAGGCCGAGCGCTGGCGGATCGAGACGAACGCGAGCGCCCTCACGGCGGACATGCTGGTTGCCGGCCCGGGCCCGCTCAGCGCACCGAAGCTGCCCGAAATCGACGGCATCGAGACGTTCCAGGGCACGATCTTCCACTCGGCGGAGTGGAACCACGAGCATTCGCTGCATGGCGAGCGCGTCGCGGTGATCGGCACCGGCGCCTCCTCGATCCAGATCGTGCCCCACATCCAGCCGAAGGTGTCCAAGCTGCACCTCTTCCAGCGCACGGCCCCGTGGGTGGTCCCCCACCGCGATCGGGAGACCTCGCATTGGGAG
>CABEAD010000161.1_pt1 | contig 13584 bp, 7 predicted proteins | sample 3132311 | NCBI WGS metagenome assembly CABEAD01 (sample SAMEA5534342, study PRJEB31848) | metagenome | biome: tundra; feature: field; material: soil | place: USA | collected 2013-05 | depth 0.45 m
CGAGTGGGCGGTGCCGCCCGGGCGGCTCTCGCGGCGCTCGCCCAAGCGCGCGAGCGCCGCTCTGAGAACGTTGGAGAGGAGCCGCAGCCCAGTGCGCCGCGAGCTGCTGGCGGCGCTCAAGACGTTCGCCACGCTCGTCTATGCGCGTGATCAACGCGTGCTCGACGCGGTCGGCGTGCGCTCGACGTGCACGGTGGATCCGACTCGCCCCGTGCCCGGATCGGACGGCGACCAGCCCGAGCCGCTGGATCCCGCCTCGCTCGTGCCGGCTGCGCCGGTCGAGCATTGCGACGTGGTCATCGTCGGCTCCGGCGCCGGGGGCGCCGCCGCGGCACGCGTCCTCGCCGAGCGGGGGATCGATGTGATCGTCGTCGAGCAGGGCGCCTACCACGACGCGCGCGACTACTCGGCCGATCCGCTGGAGGCGCTGCCGATGCTCTACCGCGACGCGGGGATGACGTTCTGCGAAGGCCGTCCAAAGATCCCGCTGCCGGTGGGTCGCGCCGTGGGCGGCACGACCGTCATCAATTCCGGCACCTGCCTGCGCACGCCCCGGGAGGTGCTCGAGCGCTGGCGGGCCGACTTCGGGATCGAGTGGGCGACGCGGCTCGACGACGAGTTCGAGGCCGTCGAGCGCTCGCTCGCCGTTCTCCCCGTGGATCCTGAGACGGCTGGTCAAAACGCTGCGCTGTGCCGTGCCGGCGCCGACGCGCTCGGCCTCTCAAATGGCCCCCTGCCGCGCAACGCCGGCGCGGTGAGCTGCTGCTCGTCATGTCCGACGGGCTGCATGCTGGACGCCAAGCGCGCCGTCCACGTCTCGGAGCTGCCGCGCGCCGTCGCGGCGGGTGCGCGCGTGCGCGCCGGCCGGCAGATCGAGCGCATACTGCTGGAGCGTGGGCGCGCTATTGGCGTCGCCGGGCGTGGCTATGAGGTGCGCGCACACACCGTGGTGCTCGCGGCCGGCGCGCTCGGAACGCCCGAGCTGCTGCTCGGGCAGGGGCTGGCCAACAGCTCGGGCGCGCTTGGGCGTCACCTGCGGATCCACCCCGCCTGCTGGGTTGGCGCCCGCTTCGAGCAGCCGGTGCGCGGCTGGGAGGGAGTGATGCAGAGCTGGGGGGTCGACGCCTTCAGCGACCGCGGTCTGTTCTTCGAGGCGACGGCGACGCCGCTTCCGTTCGGCGCCCAGGGACTTCCGGGCGTGGGCGAAGAGCTGCAGCGCCTGATCGCCGAATACGACCGCATCGCCGTGATCGGCGTGCACCTCTCCGAGCGCTCCGAGGGGCGCCTGGAGCTGCGCGGCAAGCGCACACGGATCGCCTATCGCCTACGCAGCGACGACGCGCGAGCGCTGCGGTTCGGCATCGCGCGCGCGGCCGAGATCCACTTTGCCGCCGGCGCGCTCGAGGTCTATCCCCAGCTCGCGCGCGCTCCCCGGCTCGGTCCGGGCGAGGTGAGCCGCATCGAGCGCGGCCGCGCCCGCGCCGGGCAGCTGCGACTCGAGGCGTTCCACCCGATGGGCACGGCGCGCATGGGCGCCGATCCACAGAGCTGCGTGGTCGCTCCCAGCGGTGAGTGCCACGACGTGCCCGGTCTCTACGTCGTCGACGCGAGCCTCTTCCCAACGTCGCTGAAGGTCAACCCGATGCTGACGATCATGGCCTGCGCACGGCGGATCGCGGCGACGCTGGCGCAGCGGCTGGGCTGAGCAGGCGCGGAGGATGCCACTTCTATAGCGAGGATCGCGGGACGAAGTTCGAAATCCAGTGAGGGTTCGAACAACGACCTTGGAAAAAAAACGGAAGGGGAGGGATTCGAACCCTCGCTGGAGGCTTAACCCCCAGAACGGTTTTCGAGGCTGTTAATATTTGGCTCTGTAGAGCCAAAAACCGGGGGTGCGCGCCAGTTTGCGCGCCAGTCCCGACAGATTACTACTTGAGGGTTCAGGTCCCGCGGTACGCTGAACGCGCGAAGTAACAACCCTGCTGCGAGAGCATGAAGCCGCGTGGTCCGCAACAGCCTCTAGGCGCAATGCCGTTTACTTAGGGCTGGAGCCGGCTTCTGCTCTTGGTGGAAGGGAGCGGGCAACCAAGGTGCGACCCCGGCTTTCGCAGCTCGTCCGGAGCGGCAGTTGAGCGGCGTCTGATGCGGACGCCTGCTTCTCGCGCGAAAACGGCGCGTAGCGTTCGCACGGTGCGTTCTAGTAGACCTCCTCCCGACGAAGGAGAGTTGAGACTTTGATCGACCTGCACGCTCGCAACTGTCGGCGGCCAACACGCTGACCAATGTTGCTTCAGTTAGCTGAAAGCTGTGCGTTACCCCAGATGATGCTGACGCCTGTGGGGTGCCAAAACTCGATCGGGCTTTGGAACGCGGCGGTCTTCCGCTCTCCCGCGGTCGATCGTTGCCTGCACTGCTGGGGACCCGTGGACTGCACGCAAGCGTCGGTTTCGAGCGGCTTCTCGCGGCTCGGACACTCGCCGCCAGCGCCCCCGATCGAATAAAGGCACCCCACAGGGCAGTCGTGCGAACACGGGGTAAGCCGACAGTGGGTGCCGCTCCGGGCCGGGGCGGTGAGCCCTCCCCGTGCGTTACTTTTCCCGGAAGAACCGGCAGCCGACGGCGATCCGTCCGGGGGTTGGCGCATGATCCACGAGCGATGAAACAAAGCAAGCAAACAGCCAACGTCAGCCGGGAGAGCAGGCGGCCCAAACACAGGCCCGGACGCCTCGGCCAGAACGTCGATCACTCGCTTCGGCTCGTCGCGAGCTGGCCCGTACAGGACCGCCGCTCCGTGGAAGTCCGCCGGCCCGGCCCACACAGCACCTCGGCCGGCGAGCACAGCCAGCGCACCTGAGCGCAGTGAGCGTCGCGGACCAAGCCGCCGCACAGCGCGACGACACCCTCACCGTCGATCCTCCGCCCGATGACGAGCTCGTGATCGCGATCGTCTCCGCGATCGGGATAGACCTACAAGCGCTGACCGCGGAGCTTCAGGCCGTCCTCAGCGACTTCGGCTACCGCTCCTTCGACCTGCATCTCACCGACGCGTTCGCGGACCTCCCATGGCCCGACCCGCTGATCGAGAAGCCATTCGACGAGCGCGTCTGGTCCTACATGGACGCCGGAGACACCCTCTGCAGAGAATGGGGGCGCCCCGACGCGATGGCGCTGCTCGCGATCCTTCAGATCTCCCTCGCTCGCGAAGAGGAGACCGGCAACATCGAGCTCCCATCCGCGCGGACGGCGTACATCCTGCGCTCGCTGAAGCGCCCCGAGGAGATCGAGACGCTACGCGCCGTCTACGGGCGACGGTTCTTCGTGATTGGCGCAGCAACAGAGGAAACCGCGCGCCTGCAGTTCCTGCGCGACCGCATCCGCCAGTCACGGATACCACCATTCCCCCGCACACCGAAGTACACGGCCGAGAAACTCGCGGCACGCGATGAGAGCAACGCGGGCGCCGGGCGCGATGAGAACGACAAGGAGGCCGGCCACGGGCAGAACGTCCGCGACACCTTCCACCGTGCCGACATCTTCCTCGACCTCAGCCACGACTTGCAAAGCCAGATGCACCGTGCCTTCGACGCCGTGCACGGCAACCCCGCGGGCTCGCCTGGGAGAGACGAGGTCGGCATGATGCACGCCGCGACAGCGGCGCTTCGCTCCGCGGAGCTCGGCCGGCAGGTCGGGGCGGCAATCTGCACACCCGACGGGGCACTAATCGCCACCGGCGCCAACGAGGTGCCCAAGGCGTTCGGCGGACAGTACTGGGAGGGCGAAGCCGACGACGCCCGCGACGTGAGGAAAAAGCAGGACACCAACACCGTCACGCGACGGGAGATCGGCTTTGAAATCGGCGAGCAGCTGCGAGCCAACAAGCTGCTGAAGCGAGGCGTCAAAGCCCAGGAGATCCTCGATGTCGTCGAGAAAAGCCACTTCGGCGACGTGATCGAGTACGTGCGGGCCGTGCACGCCGAGATGGCCGCCCTCAGCGACGCCGCCCGGCGCAGCGCACTTGTGGATGGCTGCACAATGTACGTCACGACGTTCCCGTGCCATCACTGCGCGCGGCACATCCTCGCCGCCGGGATCGCCCGCGTCGTGTTCATCTCCCCCTACGCCAAGAGCCTCGCGCTCAGCTTGCACGGCGACGCGCTCGTGGTCGGGCGCGCGCCCGCAGGAGTGCGGAAGGTTCCCTTCGAGCCGTTCATCGGGATCGGACCGCGCCGCTACGGAGCGCTGTTCGTGCACAACAACCGCAAGAACTCAGACGGGACACTGCTCGGATACGACCGGATGAGCGCGCCCGCACGGATCGAGGACCGCGACCCGCCCGACCTGCGCAGCGACAGCCTGCCCTATCTGCAACGCGAGCGGAGGGCCGCCGGGATGGTGGCGGACGCGGAGGAGCACGGCGGTTTCCGGATGGTGCGGTGACCTATCCGAGCCCCGCTCTCTCCGCCAGGCGCAAGTGGGGCCTGGGGCAGCGCTACCGCTCTTCATGCGCGCCCGGGCAACAGGGCTACCCCACTGGCTGATCCACTACAACACCAGGAACCACAGAGGGATCGGCGGCCACCCATCACCCGCGTTCGGGACCTCTCAAGGCAGAACACCTAACCCCACGCCACATCGATCGTCACCTCTCCCCTCGACATCGTGCAGTCGCTTCGGCCAAACCAGCCCGTCGAGGGCCGATTCTTGGCCGTCCTGTGTATGGACAGCGGCTCGGGACTGCTGCCCATACGAGACCACGCGCCTCGGTCGGCACTTAGGATGTTATCCGCCGCGCGGGAAGCCACCCCTCCATCTCGGGCCGGCCCCGCGGGCGAGCTCAAGCCCGATTGCGCGGCGCCTGCCTCGACATCCTCCCCTGAAAAGGACGTGAAAAGGACGTGGCGCGCAAGACAGCCCTGTCAGCCCCCCTCCAGACCACCTCGTCTCACGCCCAAAAACTCGCCCACGTGCAGGCATCTTTAGAAATGGCGAGACCCAGACTCGAACTGGGGACACCACGATTTTCAGGGACGCGTATATGGGCCGGGAAGGGGCGGAAAAGCCCTGCAAATCGGCAGGTCGCGGGTCGGGCGGCCTGTGGCTCGATACTCGTAGTTGCCGGTAGTTGCCCGCGGCTTAAGGACGTGGCGCTAGCGCCACGTCCTTTTCGCCCTCATCCAAGAAGACGCTATGTGCAGACCGCGTTTATGCCCCTACGCGAGCCCGGAATCGAGTTTTCGAACCCTACGGGCTTCAGGCATCGCCGCGAAGCGTATATGCCCATCAATGGCGTTGGCCGGGCAATGGTGCGGCTTACTGGCTGCGCGCGCGTGGACGCCTTCGGGCAGCCAGCCGTACATGACTGGCATTCTGCCAGGAAAGCGCACCGCTCTCGCGGGCACCGCTTCCGACTGTCGGAACAGGGCGCGCCCGCCGGCAAGAGAGCACCTTCAATGCAAAAGCGCCTTCGGCGAGGTTTCTTGCGGTTAGAGTCCCGACGATGACCGGACCGCAACGCGCAGAGTCAATCCCCTTCCGCCTGCGGGTGGGAGTCAGCGGACACCGCGAGCTTCCCGACACCGAGGCGCTGCAGGGAGCCGTCGCGTCGGTCCTCGATGAGCTCCCCGCACGCCTGCCCGCGGACAGCACCCCCGTCGTCTACAGAGCGGTCTCACCGTTGGCCGAGGGCGCAGACCGCCTCGTCGCCAAGGCCGTACTGAGCCGCGCCGACGCCGATCTGATCGTGCCGCTGCCGTTCGCCCGGGAGCGGTACTTGGAGGACTTTACGAGCGAGGAGTCAGTGGCCGAGTTCCAAGAGCTGTACGAGCTCGCCGTGTTTCACACCGCCGCCGAGGGCGCCAGTGTGCTGTCGGATGGGGAGTGCTACAGGCAGGGTGGCCAAGACGTGGTCGAGCACTCCGACGTGCTGATCGCCCTCTGGAATGGCCTGCCCGCCAAGGGCCTCGGGGGAACCGCCGCGATCATCCAATACGCACGCGGCGGGACGCTGGACGGCAACGCCTCCGGCCCGCAGGACGTATGGCTGCCGGCCTCCCGCAGCGCGGAGCAGGGCGTACGGCGGATCCCCGTGTTCGTTATACGCACTGACCGCCCAGGCAAGATCGAAACGCTGTTCGAGGAGGGAGATTGGAGTGAGGTGCGCCGCGCCTACCAAGACCTCCACCACTTCAACTACCTGCGGCCGAGACTGGCGTTTCACCGAGAGATCACCAGAAACGAAGACGAACGGCGCGCGAGCGGGGCGGCACTCGGCGAGCAGCACCAGGGAGCAACGGCCGAGGCGCGATTCCATGCGATCACCGCGTCACTCGAGGGCTGGTTGTTCCCGATCTTCACCAAGGCCGACACGGCCGCCACAAGCTTCCGCAACCAGGTTCTCGGGATCGGAGTCGCCACGGCCGTGCTCGCCGCCGCCGCCGTCGCGGCCGCCGCCGCCCGCGTCGTATACGCACCGCACGCTATCGCCCTCACCTGGATCGAGGTGCTGTTCATGGCAGCCGTCCTCGCCGGCCGCCTGACGATCGTCCACCAGCAGGCCCACCGGCGCTGGGTGACGCTCCGCGCGCTCGCGGAGATGCTGCGGGTGATGCCCTACAGCGCGCTCGCCGACCCACGGCATTTCACCGCGAGCAGCGATGGAGAGACGGCCGGCTCGCGCGCTGTGCGACCCCCCACCGTGCAGCTCGAGTGGTATCGAAGGACCGTCGATGAGCTGTGGAAGCGACGCCCCCACATCAGGCTGGCGGAGACGGACCTACCGTGGCTGCGCACGCTCATATTGCAACGCTGGATCGCTGGTCAGATCGACTACCACACCCGACGTGGTCACCGCCATCGGCTGTGGCACCGGTTGCTCCGCGGCGGCGTGCTTGCCGCGTTCGCAGGAACGCTCCTGTGCGCGCTGGCGCATGCAATGGGGCAGGGCGGTGAGACGACCGCGTTCCTGGCGATCGCGCTCCCCGCCACGGGCGGCGCGCTCAGCTACATCGAGGCGCACCGCGAGCACGGCCGGCATGCCGAGCGCTACAAATGGACGGTCAGCCAGCTCAGAGATCTGGAGCGCCGCGGCGCGCACGCCGAGCACATCGCCGAACTGCGCCTGATAGCGCGGCGCATGCTCGAGCTGATGAATACCGAGAACGCCGACTGGGCCGAGGTTATGTGGGTCCACGACGTCGAGCTCGCGGTCTAAAGTACGTGGCCAAGCCAACGCCCACCGCCGAGCTGAGGCCAGCGGAGCACACGCTGCAAGTCGCCATTCTGGCGCATAGCGCGGACGCTGAAGTGCGGGTGAAGCTCGCGTCGATGCTGTGCGACGCTGGCATCGAGGTGACCGAGGACTCCTCCGGCGCGGCGCTCGACGGGCTACTTGTGCTGCTCTCAAGACAGGCGCTCGCCCACCCCGCCTGGCGCGAGGAGGCACAGGATCGCGCCGCCACCCGCATCGTCCCCGTGAGGATCGGGGAAGTACCCGCCGCAGAGCTGCCCGATCGGCTAACAGAGCTGAACTGGATCGACTGGCGCGCGGAGAACCCGAGTGCGACGTTCGGGTCCATCCTGGCGGGCCTGCTCGCCGACCCTGCAAAGCGGCGCCTGTCGCGCGAGCTGGCGCACGAGGCCGCGACGTGGCAGCGGGCCGGGAAGCCGAAGGAGCTGCTGATCGACGACCACCGTCGCGCCCAGCAGATGGCCGACCTGATCGCCGACCTGCAGGGCGACCCGCTGGCCTCACCCTCCGACCTCTCGCTCGAATTCGTGCGACGGTCAGCCGCGGTCAGCCGCCGCTCGCATCGGCGACGCCGCCGGCGCCTCGCACTCGCACTGACGGGCGCCGCGCTCGCAATCGTCACGCTGGCGAGCGCCATACCGAAAATCAACGCTGCGACGCTCGTCAACCACGCCGCTATTGTCACCGCCGGCGAACAGAGTGTGCTCGACGCCATGCCCGAATGGTCGGCCGCGAACGCCGCCGACCTGCTGCTCGAAGGGACAACGCCGCAGAAGGTGCTCGGACGCAACACGCTTCTGCAGGCGTTGCAGCGCCCGTGGAGGATCACCAACGTCGACTTCATCGCCAACATCCGAGCGATCAGCCCGCTTGCCGACGGCACCCAGGCCGTCGTGCTCGCCGCTACCACCAACGGGTCCGCGCTCGCGCTGATCGACTGCGACAACGCGCGGATCCTGTGGTCGCTTGCACTCCGCGGCTCCTACCAACAGCTCCATCTAGCCAACGGCGGAATGGTCGCGATCCTCGCGGGCGCCGGGGTGGCAAGCGTAAACCTCACTACCCACGCAGTGCGGACATTCGGCTCAAGCACGCTCCCCGCGCAGGCCTGGCCCGCGGCGGGCGGGCAGATCGCGATCTCCACGAACAGCGGCGCGCTGCAGCAGCTCAAAGTGCTCGACCCGGCCAACGGCAAGAGCAGCGTGATCGGCGCCTACCACGCCGTGCTCGACGTCGCGCGGAGCGCCGGCGGCGGCGGTGCCAGGGTGCTGGTCGAGCGCGAACCTAACCACCTGCAGATCATCGACCTGCGGGGCGGGACTGTACGGGCGAGCGCCGACATCCACACCAGCCTCGCGGTGGGCACGATCGCACCCGGCGGCACGCGCGCGATCGTGCCGGGCGCCGACGGCCAGCTGTGGAGCTTCGGCGAGCGCGACCCCGCCACGCCCACCGGAATCGCCGTCCCCGGCGGACTGCAGCGCCTGGCGTGGACAACCGAGGAACGGCTCATGCTCGCAAGCGAATCCGAGCGCGGCCAGGTGATCTACTTGCCGCTCGATGAGCTGCTCGGACACGTCTGCTGGGACGTCGCGGTCCCCACCGAGCTCACCGTTGAAGCCGGCGGCGTCAGCGTCGCGTGCGTGGGCAACGGGCTCTCGGCAGTGTGGGGCCTGCCGGAAGCCCCAAGCCCGCTACCTCGGCCCGGACAGTCATCCCGGACCACCGCGGAAAACGGCCTCGCGCGCGTCGAGGTCAAAGGCGACCAGGCGCGCATAGACTGGCGCGGCGCGCTCGGGAAGGGCTCCACACAGTGGTTCTCGCCCGCCGATGCCACCATCACGGCGGTCGCCTTCGCACCCGGCGGGCGCGAATTGGTGATCGGCTCCGTGGGCGGGCAAGCGACGGTCGTCGGCCTCGCCTTCGAGGACGCGCGGATAACCGTGGAGTGGCAGGACCCCGACCACTCCCCCGTAACCGCCGTCGGTTGGGGCGTGACCGCAACTGCCACCACCGCCACGGGACAGACCTGGCGACTGCCGGCATGCGCCTCTTGCGCGAGCGACAGCGGGCTGCTGGGCGCCGCTCGCACGAGGTTCACCGGCTGCTTCACCAAGAGGCAGATCCAATGGATCAACGATCGGGCGCGCGCGCAGATCGGGCTGCGAATCTGCCCACCCGTCGCACCCCTCCCGGGAGGTTGATCCGCCGTGCATCACGTCTTCATCTCCTACAGCAGAAGCGATGCGGACTGGGTGAAAACGCTCGTGCAGCGCCTTGAGCACAGGGGCATCGGCACCTGGCTGGACAAGCGGGAGATCCCCGTGACGCTCTCCTGGGTGGATGAGGTTCGCAACTCGATCCTCGAGGCCAGGCTGCTCGTGCTCTGCGACTCGCCGGCCGCACGGGCCTCGCGCAACTGCGCCACCGAGCTCGCACTCGCGCGGCAAGCCGGCAAGACGATCTGCACGGTCAGCGTGGGGAGCGGTCCGGACGCGGCTGCGAGCAAGGTGGCCGCCGCGGCCAGTGCGCTCGGCGCAGCCGACGCCGCACGAACCGAGCTGGCGGTGCTCGCGCGCGACTGGGATCGCGCCGGGCGGCCACGTAGCCGGCTGGTCTCAACGCGGCTGCGCAGGCGGCTCACGGCCGGCCTGGCCGACGGGACCCCGCCGGGGGCGAGCGAGCGAGCGTTCCTGCACGCCAGCCGCACACGCTCGCGCCGGCGGCTGGCCGGATCGGTGCTGGTCGCGCTGCTGGCCGGCGCTGCCGTGCTCGGGTTTGAGATCGTCAACTTCGGGCAGAAACGCATCACGACGGCCAACAGCACACAGGCCGCCGTCTACAGCGAGACGCGCGCGGCGCTGGCGAGCATCACCGAAGAGCCATATCAGGGCCTCGGCGAAGCGGCGACCCGGGGAGGCAACGAGTCGGCCGTCGGCGCATCGGTCATCAGCGCCGCCCTGCGCTACCCGGTACCGGACGACGGATTCAAGGTCGGGGCCGCGGCCACCCGCTTCGCAGCGCCCCAGATCGCGGGAACCGTCATCGTCAGCGGCGAACACGGAGAAGCCTGGGAGCGGCCCACCGTGGCCAGGAACTTCCGCGTCGGCCGTCCTGCTGCAGACCCTGCAGTGGCGAGGACGAGGGCAGACACCAGCGGGCTCGCGTTCCTGTCGGCCAAGGACTCCGGGGTGGTGCGGGTGCTGCGCCACGGCCGGCTGTGGCGCCAACTTACCTACACGGGGCCACCGTCGACGCTAGCGCTCTCGCCCGACGGGCGCGAACTCGCCGCCGCCGTCGGGCAGCTCGTCGAAATCGCCGACCTGCGGGACGGCGCGGTGCGCACTGTGCTGCGCGGCGCGCTCGGGCCGATACGCGCGCTGGCGTGGTCGGCGGATGGGCGGGAACTGTGGGCGCTGTGCCCCGGGTTCGTCGAGTCCTGGAGCGTGCGTGACGGAACCGTGCTCATCGATGAGCCCTCACAGGCCTTCGAGGCGGTGTTCCCGAGCGCGTCAGGGACGGCGGCCTGGGCCGTCGGCCACGACGGAGAGCTGCGGGAGATCGACACGGCGACTGGCGCGCCGATCGCAACCCTGCGGGTCCCCGACACGATCGACTCCGGCGCCGCAGCGAGCGACGGCAGCGTCGCGGCGCTCAGCGGAACGCGCGGTGAGTGGATCGTCCCGCTGAGCGGCGGGCGCCCGAGACTGGTGCACGTCCCCGGGTGCCAGCTAGGCCGTCCGGCGTTCCCTGACGCCGCCACGTTCTTCCTGCCATGCCTCGGCCGGGACCTGGTGACGGTCTCGGTTTCGAGCGCTGCGGTCATCGGTCGCGCCAACCCCGACCCCGCCGGACTGTTCTCCGTCGCAGTCATGCCACGCAGGCGGACGCTGCTGATCGGCGACGAGTACGGGCGCCTCTTCGCCCAGACGTCCTCGGGCGGGGCCTCGCGACTGTGGGCCAGCGAGTGCGGCGCGAGCATCACGCGGATCGCCGTGTCCCCGGGAGAAGACGCCATCGCCCCGGTCGGTCCCGGGACGGGCGTGCCGGGTTGCACCGGCCGTGGCAGGCTGCTCGGCGAAGGGGCGGGCTGGGAGTTCGACCACATCATCGAGGAAGCGACGCCGGCCTCGACCATCGCCGAGACCGCCGCGTTCAGTCGCACCGGCGAAGTGTTCGCATATGGCTACGGCGACGGCACGATCGTGCTGCACTCCACCGCCAACATCCTTCCGAGCGAGACGCTCACGAGCGTCGACGGCGTGGTGCGGGACATGTACGTCGACCGCGGCGGAGAGCTGATCGTGGCCACCGAAGCCGGGGTCGTGCAGCGCATCCCGCTGTGCGACGGGTGCGTGAGCAACCGGGCGCTCTCGCGGGTGGCCGCGGCGCGTCTCGCGCTCGGCGCCGAACTGGGTCGCGCGAGCCGCGCTGCCCGGCCGTAGCGCTCAGTGCTCCACTGCGGCCATACGCATCAGAGACGGTTCGGCCGCTCCGGCCGGCTTGGCGCAGCGGCAAGACTCGCGAGCACGCGTTTATCCTTGAGCCATTCGCGGCGCGCCTGGCGACGATGTCCTCCACCCGCTCGGCGAGCAGGCGCCCAGGGTCGGGCGCGTCCTGATACTGGCGGGTGCGAGCCTGGAAGCGATATCGCTCCTCGGCGAGCTCTTCCGCGAGCGCCGCGTGGCGGGTCCGGGCCTCTGCGCCGGTAGCGACCGCAGCCGCCTCGAGGACTCCCGTGAGGGCAGCGGCCTGTGGGGTGCCTTTATTCGATCGGGGCATGGTTTTAGGCGGCGGCGCTGTACTCGTGGATGAGGCCGCCGAGCCGGTCGTGTCTGCGGATCGATTCGGCTCGCGACGTCGGGACGGGTCGTGTTGGCGGGCAGGGTTCGGGGGCTGCGAGGCCGAGCGCGCGGTGCGGCCTATGCGTGTTGTAGTGGTCGACGAACTCAGCGAGCACCCGTCGTAGGTGTCGGGGGTTGGCGATCAGGATCCAGTCGAGACACTCTCGTCTGACCGTGCCGACGAACCGCTCGCAGGTCGCGTTTGCCTTCGGCGCCCTGACGGGAGTGTGGATCACGCGGACACCCTCGGAGTTGAAGACCGTGTCGAAGGCGCGCGTGAACTTGCCGTCGTTGTCACGGACCAAGAACTTCAGGGGTCTGTCGCGCTCGGGCAGCGAGAACACAAGGTTCCTCGCCTGCTGGGCTGTCCACGCGCCATCGGGGTTCTCGGTCAACCCGGCGAGGTGCACGCGCCGGGTGGAGAGCTCGATGAAGAACAGCGCGTAGATCCGCCTGAGCGTGATGGTGTCGACGGTGAAGAAGTCGCACGCGATCGTGCTCTGCGCTTGGCCGCGGATGAACTCACGCCAAGAAGCCCCGCCACGCCGTCCAGCTGGTCCGAGCCCCGCACCGGTGAGGATCCTACGGACGCTCGTCGGCGAGAGCTGGATCCCGAGACCGTTGAGCTCCCCCACGATCCGCTGGTATCCCCACCGCGGGTTCTCGCGAGCGAGCCGCAGAACAAGGTCGCGAACCTCCCGGCTGACCTTGGGGCGGCCTGGGCGCCGCCCCGGATAGGTCCACCGTCGGGCGACGAGCCGGCGGTGCCACGCCAGCAACGTTTCCGGGGTCACAAAGAACGAGCGCCACCGCGCCCTGGGGAGCAGCCGGCTCGCCGCGGCCAGGAAAGCACGATCTGCGGGCCGCAGCGCCGGGCGCGATACCTGCCGGTGCAGCACAGCAAGCTCATGGCGCAGCACGACGATCTCGAGCTCCTTGCAATCCGACGAGCGGAAACGCAGCAGCACGAGCGCCATCACCCGCCCGAACATCACGTACAAGAACAACGCCACCACCAGCCCCTCCCATCGTCGATAGAGCCAGCGACACTACGGGCTCGCAGCGCCCCGGAACACCCGCTACCAACGCACGATCGAGTTTTGGCACCCCACACGCCTTGCTCGGCGTTGGTCGTGGACGTGGTCGCTCGACTCGCGAGGAAGTTCAAGTCGATCTCGCGCAGAGCCTCGGACGCTCCCCGCGACCTCGCGCGAGACCTCCCGCACACGCGCGGAGACGGGCCGAGACAGGCTCGCGGCGGCACCCCGCGAACCGGGCGAGGACGCTCCCGCTCGAGCCCGGCGGCCCCCTTGGATGGCGGCTACGCGCCAGCTGGCGAGAGGACTTGTACTTCCCGCGTGATCGAGCTAGATGTTGTGCCCGGTGACGTCCCGAACGCGGTGGCGGGGTGGCCGGTTGCCGAGCGCTGAGTGGGTGCGGCGCTCGTTGTAGTGGTTGATCCAGTGTGGCAGGGCTTGTGCGCGGGCGTCGGAT
>CABEAD010000163.1_pt1 | contig 13487 bp, 11 predicted proteins | sample 3132311 | NCBI WGS metagenome assembly CABEAD01 (sample SAMEA5534342, study PRJEB31848) | metagenome | biome: tundra; feature: field; material: soil | place: USA | collected 2013-05 | depth 0.45 m
GCCTTGGCGTTCCTTGAGATGTGCCTGGAAGCGGGCGCGCCGGTGGCGCTCTCCAGCGACGCCCACCGTCCCGAGGACGTCGGCGCCGACTACGACCGTGCGCTCGAGCTGCTGCAGAGCGCCGGCGTCGGCGAGCTGTGCGTGTTCGACCGCCGCGAGCGCCGCCTGGAGTCGATCACCCTTGCGGGCACCCCCCATGACGGGGGGCAGGCAAGCGGCGCGGGTGTCGCATGACGCTCACCGGCATCGGCTACGACTCCCACCGGCTCGTCAAGGGCCGCAGGCTGATCATCGGGGGCGTTGAGATCCCGAGCGAGCAAGGTCTGCAAGGCCACTCCGACGCAGACGTGCTCACCCACGCGGTGATCGACGCGCTGCTCGGCGCCGCCGGGCTGGGCGACATCGGCGAGCACTTCCCCGACACCGACGAGCGCTTTCGCGACGCCGACTCGATCGAGCTGCTGCAGACGGTCGTCGTGCGCGTCACGGCCCAGGGCCTCGAGCTCGTCAACGTCGATGCCACCGTCGTCATGGAGCGCCCCAAGCTCGGTCCCCACCGCGAGGCGATCCGCGAGCGCCTGGCGGGCGCATTGGGCCTCTCGGCGGCGCGAGTCAACGTCAAGGCCACCACCGGCGAGGGAATCGGCTTCGCCGGCCGTGGCGAGGGTGTCGCCGCGCTGGCCGTCGTCACGCTGCGCCACGCCGACTGAGACACTGTTGCGCAGCCATGCGCCGGATTCTCCTGCACGACACCCGCACTGGTGAGATGCTGCGTTTGCAGGGACGTAGCTTCCCGTCCGTGGGCATCTATGCCTGCGGTCCCACGGTCTACAGCCGGATTCACGTTGGCAATGCGCGTCCGTTCGTGATCTTCAGTTTGCTGAAGCGTTTCCTCGAACATGAGGAATATGAGCCGAAGCTGGTCGTCAACATCACCGATGTCAACGACAAGATCTATGACGCCGCACGTGCTCAGGGTCGAAAGAGCGTTGAGCTTGCGGCCGAAATGACGGAGTTGTACCTAGCCGACACGGATGCGCTCGGCCTCGGTCGCCCGGACAGCGAGCCGCTCGCCTCAGAGACTATGGAGGCGATCGTCGCCTACATCCAAGCCCTGATCGACAAGGGACACGCTTACGAGAGCGGAGGGGACGTCTTCTTCAGGGTGCGCTCGGACCCCGAATACGGATCGCTGTCTCACCGGCGCGTCGACGACATGGACCAGGGCGAGGGCGTCGAGGGCTCAGAGCGCAAGGAGGACCCGCTGGACTTCGCGCTGTGGAAGGGGCGCAAGGAGGGCGAGGACACGTGGTGGGAGGCGCCCTGGGGCGCGGGCCGCCCGGGCTGGCACATCGAGTGTTCGGCGATGGCGGAGTCTCTGCTCGGTGTCGGCTTCGACATTCACGGGGGTGGATCGGACCTTGTGTTTCCCCACCACGAGAACGAGGCCTCCCAGACGCGGTGCGCCCGCGGGGAGGAGCTGGCCAGGATCTGGATGCACAACGGCATGATCCAGTCCACCGGCGAGAAGATGGCCAAGTCGGTCGGCAACATCGCTCCCTTGCACGAGGTCATCGAGCGCTACGGCCGAGATGCGGTCGTCATGTACCTGATCGGCGGCCACTACCGTCAGCCGCTCGCGTTCTCGCCGGCGGAGCTCGAGGACTCCGCTCGTCGCGTCCACCGCATCCGCGACGCTCTGCGACGCACGGAGGAGGGCGAGCCGAGCCCGCCCGACATGACCCACCACAAGGACGCGTTCCTCGACGCGCTCGCCGGCGACTTCAATACCCCCAAGGCGCTTGCCTGTCTGTTCGAGTGGGTCCGCGAGGCCAACCGTCGCGGCGAGGCCGTCGGCGATGGCGACCTGCGCGAGATGCTCGGCCTGATCGGCCTGGACGAGCTGGAGTCGCTCGGGGGCGTTGGCGACACGGAGGCGATCGACCCCGAGGCTGTGCGGCTGTTGGCCTCGCGCGAGGCGGCCCGTCGCGACCGTGACTTCGAGCTCGCCGACCGTCTGCGCGATGAGATCAAGGCGCGGGGGTGGGAGATCCGCGACGGCTCCGCGGGGCCCGAGCTGATAGCCCTCTCGCGGTGATCGTCTACGGTCGCAACCCCGTCCGCGAGGCGCTGCGCGGACGCCGGGCGCGCACGGTGCGGGATGTCTGGGCGACCGCTGGCGCCGCACGCGAGCCCTGGCTCTCGGGCGTGGAGACGAGGGTGTGCTCCGCCGAGGAGATCGAGCGCCGCTGCGGCTCCTCCGCCCATCAGGGGATCTGCGCCGAGGCCGGCCCGTACCCGTACGTCTCCGCCGAGGAGCTGCTTGCGCCCCCCGATCCGCTGATCGTCGCGCTCGACCAGGTCCAGGACCCGCAGAACCTTGGGTCGATCTGCCGCACCGCCGAGTGCGCCGGCGCCGGCGGGGTGGTCATTCCAGAGCGCCGCTCCGCCGAGGTGACGCCCGCCGTATGCAAGGCATCGGCCGGCGCGGTCGAGCACACGCGCATCGCCAAGGTGCGCAACATCGCCGACTTCCTCGCCGACGCCCGCAAGGCGGGCTGCTGGTGCTACGGGGCGAGTGCGTCCGCGGAGCAGCGCGTCGAGCACGAGCGAGCGGACAGGCAAATCGGGCCCGCCAAGGCTCAAAGCCGGATGTCCGACGGGGCGCCGACCGTGCCCTACGACACGCCCGACTACAGCGGCGGGGTGGTGCTCGTGCTCGGCAGCGAGGGCAGCGGCTTGCGCCCGCGCGTGGCCTCGTCGTGCGATCAGCTCGTCGCTCTGCCCCTGCGCGGACGGATGGAGTCGCTTGGGGTCGCCGCCGCGGCGGCGGCGCTTCTGTACGGAATCTTGCACGACCGCGAAAAGGGCCTTGACAAGGCTCCATAACTGTGCAAAGCTTCCGCCCATAACGCTCAACCTAAGGTTGACTTCATAGCTTTGGCGCCAGGGGAGGAGTGCGCCACTGAGCAAGTTTTGGCCGCAAAAGGCCGAGAAAGGATCTGCTCGTGGCACGAATCTCTTATAACTCTCACTCTGAAGTAAAGGTTGATGACGGCTTCCTGATCGCCCTTGCGAAGCAGGGGGACCGCAATGCGTACGATCGCCTCGTCCGCCGCTATCACGGGTTCGTGCGCCTGAAGGCGTCGTCCTACTTCCTCGCCGGGGGCGACTCCGACGACCTGATCCAGGAGGGCCTGGTCGGCCTCTACAAGGCGATCCGCGACTTCCGCACCGATCGCGAGTCGAGCTTCCGCAACTTCGCCGAGCTGTGCATCACGCGCCAGATCATCACGGCCGTGAAGACCGCCACCCGCAACAAGCACACCCCGCTCAACCAGTACGTGTCGTTCTCCTCGACGCCCGCCGCGGCCGGTGAAGACGTACCGACGCTCGATCAGACGATCGCCGGGCCGAGCGTCAACGATCCGGTCAACCGCGTGATCTCATCCGAGGAGCTGCGCTCGCTCGTGGACTGCCTCTCGACCGCTCTCTCGGAGCTCGAGGGTCGCGTGCTGTCGCTCTACCTGGACGGCTGCTCCTACGAGCAGGTCGGCGAGCGGCTCGGGTGCGACACCAAGACGGTCGACAACGCCCTGCAGCGGGTCAAGCGCAAGGTCGGCACGCACCTGCGCGCGCGCCTGGTCGTCTCCTGACACCCGCTCGAGCGGGGCCGGCGCCTCCAACGCCTGCTCGAGCGCGAACTGGTCGTTGCCGCATCGCGCACCGAGCTTCGTGATTGTCCGCATCGAACGCCCCCCCCGGTGTTCTCAGCGGCGAAACCCCACATTTCACTCGTCGCAAAGGAGGCGTCAATGCGTTCACACAGGCTTAGGGGCCGCGCCCTTATACCGGCCGTCGCGGCCGTCATTTCGCTGCTTGCTCTCGTTCCGGCGAGTGCTTCCGCGCGCAAGCACGCATCCCCCAACGGGCGGTGTGCGATCTCCATCGACGTCGTCCCACGTCAGATCGTGGCCGGCGAACCTGTCGTCATCTTCGGACGCCTCCGCTGCGCCAACCGGTCGAACGCGGCCGACCGGGAAGTGAAGCTCTTTCACCACCTCGACGGCATTCCCGGCTTCAGTTACGTGCAGAGCGTCACCACCGATGCCACCGGCTTCTATGCGATCTCACGCGCCGATGGAGTAATCGAAACAAATCGCTCCTTCTACGTGCGCTCGCTGGGCGCCCGCAGCGCCACCAAGCGCATCAGGGTGGCCGCCGACGTAACGCTCAGCGGTCCCACCGAAGGTCAGCTGCTCACCGGCTTCACCAACCGCGTCACCTTCGCCGGCACGGTCTCCCCGGCCGACGTCGGCGCGCGCGTGATCCTGCAGCGCCAGGACGCCACCACCGGCAACCAGTGGCGCCGGATCGACGCGGGCGTCGTCGCCCCCGGCGGCAACTTCACGATCGTGCACACCTTCGTCGTCCCCGGCGACGCCAACATCAGGGTCTTCGTGCGCAGCCAGCGGCGCAACGTCCCGAGCGCATCCCCCGTGCTCGGCTACGTCATATCGCAGGCCCAGAACGCCTCGCTCACGATCCAGGCATCGGCCGATCCGATCGCCTTCGGTGAGGCCGTCACGATCAGTGGCAAGCTCGCATCCGGACCCAACCAGCCGGTCACCCTGCTTGCTCGCACCGCGCGCCAGGACGGCTTCGCACGGGTGGCGCAGGTCGACGCCAACTCAGCGGGCGAATACAGCTTCCCGGCGCAGTCGCCGGTCAACAGCACCTTCTATAGGGTTAGCGGATTCAGACAATCATGCCCGTCACCCCCACCTGGCGGCGTGAGGTGTGACGTGGGGCACACCATCTTCTCGGCCGTCCTGTACGAGGGCGTCCGGGACGTACTCACGGCCCAGGTGTCCGCCACGACCGTGCAGGCCGGTCAAACGATCGCGTTCTCCGGAACCGTCGCCCCCGATCATACGGGCCACGCGATCTACCTCGAACGTCAGAACGCCCACGGCCCCGGGTTCCACGTGATCCAGGTTTCGTTCGTGGGGGCCGGGTCCACCTACTCGATCGTCCACCGCGTGTATGACCCGGGGACGAAGGTCTTCCGCGTCTACATCCCCGGAGGCCCGGAGAACCAGGGCGCGGTGAGCTTGCCGTTTACCATCCAGGTCACAGCCGGGGCGCCGTCAACGCTGACGCCGGAATCGCCGGAAAACTCGACGCTCCCATCCGAAGGCCAGCATTAGGACGTCGGCCCAGGGTTGGACTCGGCCGGCCGTCACAGCGCTCGGCCGGCCGGGTCTAGCCGCAATACCGTTCACTTAAGGGTGCGCCGAGCCGGTCCTAAGTCACCTAAGAAGCTGGGTCAGGCGGGCTGCGTCTGCGCCGCCGCTGGCGATGGCACGTCCCCGCCGATCAGATGGCGCGTGAGGAAGTCCGTCTGATCGGTCACCGCACGCTCGAACCATTCGTCGACGTAGATGTCGAAATGACCGATCGGGTAGCGCTTGACCTCGGCGCGAGGCGCCTCCTTGGCGGCCTTGAGCACGGGTCCGGGCGCGGTCAGGTTGTCGTTGTCGGCGACGCAGAATAGGATCGGACAGCGGATCCTTCCCGCCTGGCGGGCGGGGCGGTAGCCGCCGATGTGCAACGCGATACGCGCCGCGACCTCGTTGCGCCACGTGGAGCCCGGCGGTGTGATCGCCTGAAAGCCGGACTCCGCGTCCGGCGTGCTCATCACGCTCGTCGACCCCGGCGGGCCGACGGCGGCGATCATGCGCGGCGGCCGGCCCCGGAGCGCGGCGAGGTGGTCGCGCAGGCCCTCGCGCGTGAGCCGCAGCGCCTGCCCGATGCCCAGCGACGGGAGGATGACCCGCCCGTCGGCGAAGGCCACCTGCGAGACCGCGGCAGCGAGCGACGGGTCGTGGGCGGCGAGAGTCATGACGTGACCGCCGCTGAACGAGCTTCCCCAGATGGCGATCCGCGCGGGATCTACTCCCTCGAGCGTGCGGGCACAGGCAATCGCCGCTCGCCAGTCCTCGAGCTGACGACGGATGTCCAGCAGCTGGCGCGGCTCCCCGTCGCTGTCGCCGAAGTATCGGTAATCGAAGACGAGGGCCGTGAGCCCGGCCTGGACGAAGCGCTCGGCGTACGCGTCCAAGCGCTGATCGCGCACTGCCGAGAAGCCGTGCGCCAAGACCACGCACGGGGTTTGACCGCCACCGCTTTCCGCCGGTCGATAGAGCCACGCGGCGCACCGCGTGCCGGCCGACTGGAACGTGACATCGCTGCGCCGCATGGGCTCTCCTCCTGGGGTGGCTGCTCGACCGCTTCTGCCAGCCCAATCGAATCAGGTCGCGGAGCTTACACCCCGAGTGAGCTCAGCCGATCGAGCCTTTACCCTTGCTCGGTCCAGGCTTCAGCGGACATAGCGCTCGCACACCTCGACGCTCGCCCGCGGAGTTGGATTACGGGGCGGGCGCTCACGCTGGCCGCTGGGCTCGGCGCCGCGCTGCCGGTCATCGCCTCCACGGTCAGGGCGCTGACCGAGGACTGGATGCCGGCCGGCGACCAGGGGATCATCGCCACCCGCGCCTACGACGTCCTCGGCGCGCACACGCCGCTGGTGGGGCAGTACTCGCTGGTCTCGAATGTCACCGGCCACCTGACCTACAGCCCCGGGCCGATGCTCTACTGGCTGATCGCGCTGCCCGCGCGCTTCGGCGCCCCGCAGACGATCGCCCTGACGATGGGCCTCGCCAACGCGCTGGCAGCCCTCGGGATCGTCGCCCTGGCGCGCCGGCGCGGAGGCGTCCCGCTGATGCTCGCCGTGGCCATCGCCGTGGCGCTCATGTGCCGCTCGTTCATGAGCGAGGCGCTGCACGATCCCTGGAACCCCTCGGCGGGGCTGCTCCCGTTTGCGCTGCTCGTCGTCCTCTGCTGGTCGCTTGCCTGCGGCGAACACCGGTTGCTCGGGGCTGTGGCGCTCGTGGGGAGCTTCACCGCGCAGTGTCAGGTCGCGTTCCTCGCGCCCACCCTCGGACTGCTCGCCGTCGGGCTGATCGGCCTGTGGGCATCGCGCCGATCGGCTCGAACGCGAGCGGTGCTCTGGCCGTGGATGCTGGCCGCACTCGGAGTGCTGGTGGTCTGCTGGACGCTCCCGGTCATCCAGGAGATCGACCACAGCCCGGGGAACCTCACGCTGCTCTACCGGGCCGCGACCGAGCACTCCAAGACGATGGGCGCGACCGCCGGCACGCGCGCGGTGATCCGCGCCGTCGGCATCGCGCCGCGCTGGCTGCGCCTGCCCGGCAATCCCTTCGACACCCGCCTGAGCGACGTCCTGACGGCACCCGGCGCTCTCGGCACAGGCTCGTGCGTGGCGCTGGTGCTCGCGCTCCTCGCCCTCGCGCTGGCGGGCGCGTGGCGCCGTCGCATCGACGTCTCCTCGGGCGCCCTGATCGGCCTGGTGCTGTGCGTCGCGCTCGCCGCGGTCGCGGCCGACACGCCGGTGAGCTCTTTTAAAGTGCTCGGCTACACGCTCTGGTGGGGATCGGTCGCCGGCATGTGGGTGTGGCTGATCGTGGGCTTCTCCGCCTTCACCCTCGCGCGCGAAGGCGCGCGAGTGCGACGGCCCCGTCTGGACCGTCTGGCGCGCGCGCGGCCGGAACATGTGCGGCCCGCTCGCCAAGCGCGCCCATCGGTCATGGCCGGCGCGCTCGGCCTCGGCGCCGCGATAGCCGTCGGGGCCGCGGTGGCGGCCGCCCAGCCGCCGGACGCCCACAGCCCCGAGTACGGGCCGATCGCGTCGATCGAGCGGCAGCTCGAGCAGGCGAAGATCCCGCACAACAGCACCGTCTGGCTGCGCAGCTCGCTCGGCGGGGTCGCATCCCCGCTGTCCCAGGCCGTCAAGTTCCTGCTGCGCCGCGAGGGGTTGCGAGTGCTGCAGTACGGGGCCATCGCTCGACTTGGGCCTTGGTATGAGATCGACCACCGCCGCTACGACTACACCGTCTACGCCTACGACCGCTTTCCCCCTCACGACAAGCGCGCCAGGGTCATAGCGCGGGTGACGATGAGAGAACCCGAACGACTGCCTGCCGCGCGCCCTTTGGGTGTGCCCTTCAGGGTGCGACCCGTCGTCGTCTCGCTGGCGCCGGCCGGGCGCCCGCCGGCGCCAGCATCACGGTGATCGTCTTGCGCGGCGCCCCTCCGAACGACACGCGAGCGATCACGCGCCCGCGCCTTGGGGGGCTGCGTTCGTCGAACACGTACACGGAGGCGTCGGGCGTGCGTCCATCGGGCTCGTAGTAGGCGCCCAGGCGCACGCTCGCGGCAGGCGCCACGACGCGCAGGCCGCGCCGCCGTAGGTCGTAGATGACCGCCGCCCTGAAGTCGAACGCCGTGAAGCTGTGCGACCCGGTCACGAGGACCGTATGGTCGGTGGGCGCCAGTGCCCTGTCCACCGCGGCGTTCACGGTCTTTACGGGCGTGTACTCGGGCTGGTCCTGGTCCGGTCCCTGCCCCGAAGCCACGGCTGCTCCGACGGCGAGCGCGGCCGCCAGACCGAGCGAGGCGGCGATCGTGGGCGCTCGGGTTCTCACGCGCGGGAGCCGCGCCGCTCGCTCGCTCACCAGCCGCCCCGCCCCGGTGCGCGCCACGCGGCGCAGCCGGGCGCCATACAGCGTCGCGGTCGACCACCCCAACACGAGCCACACCCACATGCCGGCCGGTGAGCCGAACCACAGCGTGTATCCGAGCGACTTGACAAGCGACGATCTCGTCGGGGTGGAGCTGGTCACGGCGGCCAGGCTCAGGCACAGCACCAGGCCGATCAGCGCCCCGGCGCTCACGTCCCGGCGACGGCGGCGGAGACCGATCAGCGCCACGACCAGCAGGGCGCAGAGCAGCGCCACGCATGAGATGACCGCGAGCTCGCCGGGCGCAGATCTGACGTCGGCCAAGCGGCTGAACGGATCGCTTGGGGCGGTGAGCCACCACGGCGGGATCCCCACCGCGCGCACGACCGCCCGCCACCCCGCCGTCGCGCCGAGCGTCTGTCCGTGCGAGAAGGCGGCCCGCGCGACCAGCGTCAGGTTGCCGGGATGGCCTCTGATCTCATCGACGATCGGGCCGCTCCAGCAGACCAGGCCGACGAGCAGCGCCGCCAGCCACCAGCGCCGGGTCGACCGCCGCCTCTCGCTGTTGCCGTTCCCCGAGCCCCCGGCAGGCGTGGCGGACGCGCCAACGGGGCCCGGCCGAGCGGCCTTCCGCTCCGCGCGGTGGGACACGGCGAGGCCCGCGATCCCAACCGCGAGCATGCCGGCGCTCGGCGCGAGGAACACCAGCTCACACTGCGCCGTGAAGCTCGCCACGAGCACGGCGAGCGGAAGCAGGCGGTGCTCGCCGCACGCCAGCGACCAGCACAGGAAGATCAGCAGTGTGAACGGCAGCAGGCCGGCCGACGGGTTCCAGATGTCGTGCAGGGTCTCCGGGGCGAGCGAGCGGCACATGAGCGCCACCGCGACGGCCGCCGCCAGCATGAGGGCGACGCCCCCGCGCCGGCGGGCCAGCGCCACCGTCCCGAGGATCGCCAGCACGTTGACGAGGGCGATCGCGACCGCCGGCGCCGCGGGCGAGCCGAATCGCGCCGGCAGGGCCAGCAGCCAGTAGAGCAGCGGTCCGAGGCTGTGGATGACGTGCTTGTACAGCACCGAGGAGGCCGAGAACTGGCCGACCAGCGGCGTGTGGGTGCTGAGCACGTCATATGCCCGTGTGGCGATGATCGCCCTGTCGCCGGTCGGGGTCGCGCCTTCGTGCAGCCCCCGGATCGTCGAGACGATCACGGGGAGCGCCGCGCCGAGGCCGGCGACCAGCGTCAGGCCCGACCCGCCGCCCGCGCCGATCTTCGGCATCGCCTCCTACCCGGTATCGGAAATGCGATTGCTTTCGCTGAAGTGATCAGGTCGAGATCGTGACAGGCCGGGCGGCGGACGCAGGGACCGTTCCTCCGCGCTCGTCTGCGCCGCTTGACTGAATCCGGTCATCGGAGCGTTGCAGCTTGGACAGCAGTCCCCGGCCGCCCACACGAGCAGCGCGTCGGTCCAGTGATGGCAGTGTGGGCAGCGCACGCGCTGAAACATCAGTGACCCACCTCTGTGACGAGCAGGAGCACCCCCAGATGATCCCTGCTACGAGCCGTCCAAGCGTCCGGGGAACGCCCAGTGCAGGCGTGGTGGACTACGTAGCGCGGGTTCTCGGCGGTGCGACGGGCGATCGTGCGTAGTTCACCGCCATGGCTCTGTGGCAAACGGCGCTGGCAGGGTCATGCTCGCTCGCATACGTTCGGCAGACGACGAGGCCGCCGGTATCGCAGGCAGCCGAGGCAGGAACTTCGCCAGCAACGAACGCAGAAAAGGAGCTTCGATGCCCGCCACTGGAAGGTCAGCAAGCCGGCCGCGTGCCACCAGGGCCGCGCGCGAGCGCTTTAAGGAGAACGATCGTGCGATCGACCGCGTCGCGAAGTCGCTGGAGACGGCGCAGTCCGATCTCTCCGCTATCCGCGGAAGCGTCGGGACGGGCGCGAGCGATCTGCGCAAGGACGTCTCAAAGCTCGTGAGGGACGCTCGGCGCGACGTCGGGAAGATGAGCCGGGCCGTGCGCCGCGATCTGGAGCGCATGCAGAAGGATCTCGTCTCCGCCGCCAAGCCGTCCTCGACATCGACACGCGCGCGTCGAGGCACGACGACGACGCGTCGCGCGAGCGCGAGCAAGCCTCGCAGCCGCGGCGCCGCCAAGTAGACCGCGCTGCCGGTTTCCGAGCCGCACCGGCCGCACGTGCGGCCGGTGCTGGCGCTCGTCCCCTCCGGTTCTAGCCTTTGCCGCCTTTGGCGCTCGCCGGCGCGTGGAACACGATCTTGCGGATCGTCGTTTCGGCTGTGAATCCGGTCTGGCTGCACTTCTTGGCCAGCGTGGTGATCTTGCCGTTCAGCTGCACCCGGTCACCGGTCTTGAGGTCGTCGAGGCCGACGCTGCCGTCGCTGTTCGTGTCCTTGAGGCCGAACGTGATGTGGACGCTGCTCACGTTGTAGGTCACGGTCTTGCCCTTGTCGGCGGCTGCGTGATGGTTGGTGCGCTTGACTTCGACGGTCACTCCACCGCTGTAGGTGCCATCGGCGTTCTTCGCCAGCGTCTGGCTGGAGAGCACTCCCGAGGCGACATACGCCACCTTGTGGGGGGTGCACTTGTGCGACTTGCCCTGGTTGCCTTTGCCGTGCGGATCGCCGGACTTACCCGGCTGGCCGGTCGGCGCGTGGCTCGTGCCGTGGTTGGACGGTGCTTGGCTTGGAAGCCCCCAGGCGGGCGTGCTCATCAGAGCGGCCGCCCCGGCGGCGAGCAGGATCTTGCGAACGATCATCGACTTCTCCTTGTGGTGGCTTTCGATCTCATGACTCTGGTTCTTCTCGCAGGATGGTGTTCTTTTGAGAACCAGCCTCCCCATCCGTGTTGGGGGCAGGTTCTGAGCTGTAACGCGGTGTCGCCCTCGAAGTCAGGCTCTATCTCGGCGCCGGCTCTTAATGAACAGACTGGACGGTCGATCGATGCGCTTCGTTCGCGGTTCCGGTAAGCGCTTCGCCGGCGCGAATCTGGTGTTCCTGCTGCGTGTGGTTGGCGCCGCCGCCTCCTTTGCTTTGGGGGGCTTTCCCGGCTGGCGTCCGGGGTTTCGCGGCGGGCTTCTTCGGTGCTCGCTGGCGGTGTGAGCCGTGTGAGGATCTCGAGGAAGCGGGCCGGCGGCGCTTGGAAGAGCGATGCGAGCTGTGATTGCTGGCCGGCCGCGGGCCGGCGCGCCCTTCCTTGCCGGCCGGGTGTCCATTGGCGCCGGTGGGACGGCGCGCAACGGAGTGGCGTTGGCCGGCTGCCGTATTGTTTCCGGCCGCGCGCGAACGGCCGTTGGCAGGCAGCGTGGAGTCGGGCGTCTGCGGCGTGGCGAGAGGCGTCTCGCGAGCGCCATTCACGGCGCTCCCGCCGGCCGTGCCCGCGCTCGCGCCTTCTCCAGAGAGCGGAGCCGCCGAGATGGACGATCCGAAGGAGGCGCCCCCGCCCCGCCCGGTAGCGCTTGCTCCCGGTACCGCGCCCGCGTGCGCCGAGGCGGCGGGTTGGGCGCCGGCGTTGCGCGTGAGCCGGTCGTGATGCTGAGCGGCCAGATGGACGGTTCCGGCCGTCGCGGCCGCCAGGATCGCCACGCCCGCCAGACCCTTCGCGACCAGCGAGGCCGCCGCATGACTGCCGAACGATGCGCCGGAGACGCTCGCCGCCGCACCGGCGTGTCCTGCGCCTCCATGGGCGAGCAGGCGCGCCAGCAGCGCGCTCGCCGCGGTGGCGGGCAGTGGGGGCGCGAGCGCGCGCAGGTCGGCGCCGCGCGTCTGGATCAAGGCGTGGAAGTCTCGGCAGCCCGCGCAATCGCGCAGGTGGGCGCGCAGCCTGCGTCCGCGCAATACGCGACCAGCGCGCTCCGAGATCGCGCGGCGCACCGTCTCACACTCCATCGCGCGACCCTCCGCGAGCTCGTGCAGCGAGCTGCGCGCCTCGAACAGCGTCTGCTTGGCCGCCCCCGTCGAGACGGACAGCGCGCCGGCGATCTCCTGGATCGAGAGGCCGCTCAACTCCCGCATGAGCAACGCGGCGCGCTGGCGCTCGGGGAGCGCCTGCAGGTCGGCCAGCAGGGTGGACAGTCGTTCCCGCTCGGCCACCGCTTGCTCGACACCGCTGTCCAGCGACTCGTGCACGTCCACGAGCTCCTCCTCCCGGCCGCGTCGCCGCAGGATCGAGATGGCCTCGTTGTGGGCGATCCGGAACAGCCATGGCCGCACCGCGAGGTCGCGCTCGCGCGCGCAGAGCGCCGCGTAGGCGCGCGTCATCGCGCTCTGCAGCGCGTCCTGAGCGTCGTGGTCGTTGCGGACGATCGAGCGGCAGTAGCGGTAGATCGCCTGATGATGGCGCTCGTAGAGGGTCGCAAACGCGCGCGCGCTGCCACGCGAGGCCAGCTTCACGAGCCGCTCGTCGCTCAGCAGCCTCTCGCCGAACGGCAGCTCCGGCAGACCTCCAATGGGGAGCGCGATATCGCTCATTGCTCACACATCGACAACGCAGCCGATAGCGAGAGGTTAGGCGCTAGCCACCTCTGGATGGGCTCGTGCTCGGCGTCTTCGCGACGTGAGCCTGTGAGCTGCGTGCCCTCGCGCTCAGGTCATCGAGCCCCAGCGGCCGTCTCGGCGGCTTCTCGAGGATCTGCCGCGAGCTCACCTCCAGGGTGTCGGACACGTGCAACAGCTCACCCGAGGCGAGTCCCCGCCAGCCGGGCTCCGAGTCCATTCGCTCGCTCGCGAGGACCACCATCGGCCTGCTGAGGGTGTGCTCGGAGCTCACCCGACTGCCGAGGCTGCTCGTGTGCTCGAGCCTCCAGCCCGGCTCGCGCTCCAGGACGAACAGGTCGTGGGTGTCCGGATAGCGCAGCGCCCACAATC
>CABEAD010000164.1_pt1 | contig 13392 bp, 9 predicted proteins | sample 3132311 | NCBI WGS metagenome assembly CABEAD01 (sample SAMEA5534342, study PRJEB31848) | metagenome | biome: tundra; feature: field; material: soil | place: USA | collected 2013-05 | depth 0.45 m
TCCGCTACACGAGACGCCGCCAAACCCCCCAATCAGAGAAGATCAACCACACACAGCAACCGACGCGAAGTGGGGCCACTTCAAGCCGCCGCGCCGGGGCCAGTGCAAACCGCCGCGCCCACGACGTGGCCGGACATCAGCGCGGCACGCCCTCGCCGGCCACGATCGGCGCCGGCGAGCTGGCCTCCTGAAGGCGGATGGCCGCGAACGGTGGCCGTGCGGACCGGTCTGTGCCCGACATAATGCCGCGAGATGTCGCTCTCTATCTGCCTGATGGCTGCGGCTCCGCCTTCGCGCGTGGCGACCATCCTCGAACCCCTGCGACCGTTTGCCGACGAGGTGATCATCGCCGCCGACTCGCGCGTGGACGACGAGACGCTTGCCGGGTACGGCGCTCTCGCGAGCCGGCTGTTCAGGATCGAGTTCATCCTGCCCGAACGCCATCACGCCTGGCTGTACTCGCAGTGCGATGGCGACTGGATACTGCGGCTGGACGAGGATGAGGTACTCAGTCAGGCGTTCCTTCGACGATTGCCCGAGATGCTGGCCTCGCGGAATGTCCAACAGTTCTGGATTCGCCGGGCGTGGCTCTACCCCGACCCCGAGCGCGTCCTCGCAGGCACGCCGTGGTTTGAAGATTTCGTCAACCGGCTCACGCGCAACGACGGCACGCTGCGCGTTAGCGGGCAGCAGCACACTGACCCCGAGCCTGTCACGCCGCGCGAGTACATCGAGCAACCGCTCTACCACCTTGCTCTGTTGACCGCCAGCGAAGACAGCCGACGCGAGAGGGTCATACTTTACGAGGTGGCACGCCCGCGTGTGCTCGCGCATGGCGGGGGACGGCTCAATGAGGCCTTCTACCTTCCGGAGCTGCGCGACTCGCTCGAGCTGCACCCGGTGCCAGAGGAGGACCGGGCGGCGATCGCGCGGGCGCTCGATGGGTCCTCCACGCCGGTGTCAACGGTGTCCGTTGAGAACGTGCGGTTCGTCTCGCTGGAGGAGATGGACCGCATGTGGGAGGCGCGCACCGTCCGCGCGGACGCTTACCAAGCAAGCATCGAGCCACGCGAGCCGACCCTGTCGCTGGCTCCTTCCGAGCGGCGGCATGTCCTCTTCCGGGTCTGCAACGAAGGCAGCGAGCGCTGGCCCGCCAACCTGGACGAGAGACCACAGATCCGGCTCTCCTACCGCTGGCTGAACCTCGATGAGAGCATCCACACGCCAGAGGGGCCGCGCTCGGCCTTCCTCCGCGTGGTCAACCCCGGCGAGCGCATCCTCGCACCCCTGCACGTCGATGCGCCGGGGACCGTCGGCGACTACGTGCTGGAGGTCGACATCGTCCACGAGCACGTACGCTGGTTCGACTGCGCCTGTCGTGTCCCTGTTCGTGTGGAGCACCCGCAGGGGCTGCCTCCGGCCGGAGCGCGGCTCCACGAGACGGCGCCTCCCCGTTTCAGGCGCTGGCGGACAGTGCGCATCCCGCGCACGATCCACCGGGTGTGGCTCGGCGAGAGGTCGATGTCGGAGGAGCACGAGCGCTTCGGCAGAACCTTCGCGCAGCATCACCCGGATTGGGAGATACGGCTGTGGACCGACGAGGACCTGCCGGCGCTCGGCATCGGCGCGGCAGAACGCGAGCGATCCCGCACGCACTCAGAGCTGTCGAACCTCGTGCGCTACGAGGTGCTGCACCGGTTTGGTGGCGTGTATGTCGACACCGACGTCGAGTGCCGGCGGCCCCTCACCCCACTGCTGCGCGGGATCGACGCGTTCGCCGGGCTGGAGCTGCCGGGCCGCGTCGGTAACGCTGTACTGGCCTCGATCGCCGGCCACCGAGCCTTCGCGAGGGCCGCCAGAGTGGCGCGCCAGACGCTCGGCATCGGCGCGCACTCCGTCGACGCCAACGGGCCGTACTTGTTGAGCCTGATCCTGGAGCAGGAGCCGGGTGTGGCGATTCTCGGCGCGGAGCTGTTCTACCCGTACCGCTGGGACGAGCCCGAGCGGCGTGGCGAGACGTTCCCGAACGCCTACGCGGTCCACCACTGGGCGATGAGCTGGCGAGCCGAAGCGTGCCGCCACGACCGGGATCGCGTCGGCGGCGCGACCGTGTAGAGCTAGAAATTGGTGTGCAGTCGGCGATATCGGGCATATCGGCCTCTTTGCACCACTTCGATGGCACCGCCAGCCCGCAGTTCTTGCAGTACCTTCTTGATGAGGGGGTCGCTGGCGGGTGTCGCCGAGCGGATGTCGTCGAGCGAGAATTCGTCCACGAGACGCGAGCGGATGAAGTCCCGGACCGCCGGCTGCTTGGTTCCGTATCCGGCCGTCATCTCGAGCCTCTGCTCAAACTCCCTGTAAGCGGCGAGGAGCGTTCCCATGAGGTACTCCATCCACGGCCAGATGGTGTGTTGACCGTCATGCCAGCCGTGTGTGGATCGTTGGAGCGCTTCGTAGTAGGTCTCACGTGTGTCGTTGATGATTCTCTCCAGACTGATATAGCGACCGACCTCGTGGCCGGACTGGTACAGCAGGAGGAGGGTGATCAGGCGCGCTGTCCGTCCGTTGCCATCCTGGAACGGATGAATCATGAGGAAGTCGAAGACGTACGACCCGAGCAGCAGAAGCGGGTGATGCGCTTGGGCTTGCAGCAGCTCGTCAAAGCGCCGATGCAACTCTGGCATCGCCACCGTCCGAGTCTCCAGCGGTGACACGGGCTGGAAGCGGACGATGACTGTTCCGTCTGGGCGAGTTTCGGTGACGTCGTTCGGTCCGGTCTTGTAGTCGCCGGCATGCCGTACGTTCGTCAGGCTGTACATGGTTTGGTGCAGTTGCTTGACGACGTTCTCGCTGAAAGGCATCGCGTCGGCGCTCGAGTGGATGAGATCCAGCGCCGAGCGATAGCCGGCGATCTGCGCCTCGCTTCTGTTCGCGGGCGCCGTCATCTCGCTCATGAGCGCACGAAGACGGGCGGGCGGCGCAGTGATGTCCTCGATCGCGTTCGAGGCCTCGGTACTCTGGATGCGCGCAACCTGGACCAAAGTCTTCAGCGCCGCTCGATGCTGGCCCCGTTGGGCGGCAGCTTTCCCGGAGGCGTGCTCGAGCGCCCCGAGAGCCTGGACGATCGAGCCGGGCACGGGGTCGAGGATGCGCTCATGATTCCTGAAAGTCTGCATTTCAACGGCTACTTTATCAGTTCAACAGGATAAGTCGGCCGTGTTTTATATTGTTGGAGCGGTCAGTGGAGGACCATCCGTGCCTACTACCAGCACGTCCGTGGCTACCGCATCAGCCTCGGCGCGGCGGCCTTGGCACGGAACGTGACTGCTCTACGTGAGCGTCTGACCGCTACCTTGTGCCATGCTCGGTGCTCATAACGCACAGCGAACCGCCATGAGACGCAATCTCGCCATCGTTCCCGCCTACAATGAGGCTGAGGTGATCGCCGCGACTGTCGCGGCGATTCGCGAGTGGGTGCCCGCCTTCGACGTGCTCGTCGTCGATGACGGCTCGATCGACGCCACCGCCGAGCGTGCGCGGCGTGCTGGCGCCACGGTGCTTGAAATGCCCTTCAACCTGGGTATCGGGGGCGCGATGCAGAGCGGCTACCTGTACGCGCTGGAGCGGGGCTACGAGGTGGCGGTGCAGGTCGACGGCGACGGGCAGCATGATCCTCGCCACATCCCCGAGTTGCTGGCCCATTTGCGCGACAACCCGGAGCTGAACATGGTCACCGGATCGCGCTTCCTCGATCCCGATGGCGACGGCTACCGCTCCTCGGCCGCCCGGCGCATGGGCATTCGCGTCTTCTCAAGGGTGGTCTCGCTGATCACCGGCCAGCGTGTCACCGACCCGACCTCCGGCTTTCGCATAACCAACCGGCGGGGCATCGAACTGTTCGCGCACGACTATCCGCACGACTATCCCGAGGTCGAGGCAATCCTGCTGATGCATGCCCATCGTCTGCATAGTTGCGAGATACCCGTGCGCATGCGGCCGCGGCTGACGGGAGAGTCGGCGATCTCCTCGACTCAATCGGTCTATTACATGGTCAAGGTGCTGCTGGCCGTGTTCATCGGCCTGTTCCGGTCCCATCCCACCGTGGAGCCGGGCGACACCCCGATCAGCGCCGAGCACGCCCTCTGAGCCGATGGCCAACCAACGCATCATCGCGATCGTCATCAGCGCCGGGCTACTGCTGCTGATCTTGGAGCTGGTGCGCCGCAAGCGCCTGATGGAGCGCTACGCGCTGCTGTGGCTGTTCTCGACCTTCCTGCTGCTGGTGCTGTCGGTGTGGAGCGGCCTGCTCAACTCGCTGGCCTCGGCGTTCGGGGTCTCCTATCCCCCGTCGGCCCTGTTCGCGGTGGCGTTCGGCGGCGTGCTCGTGCTGCTGATCCACTTCTCTCTGGCGGTGTCCCGCCTATCGGATCAGAACAAGGTGCTCGCCCAGCGCATCGGACTCCTGCAGCAGCGGCTGGACGAACGCCTCGACCCAGATGCCACGGCGCTGCCATCAGATCCGCTGTCAAGCGCCGAGAGCGAGCGTGTGCATCAATCCGTCAGCTGACGGGCCAGCTCTGCGAAGCGACGGGCGCTGACGCTGCGATCGAAGCGGCGCACCGCCTCTGTGTGCGCAACCGCGCCCAGGCGCGCCCTAAGTTGGGAGTCGGACAACAGGGCGCCCAACCCCTCCCGCAACGCCTCGATGTCGCCGGCCGGCACCAGCAACGCGCTCTCTCGGTCGCTTACCACCTCGGACGTGCCTCCGACGTCGCTCGCCAGGATGGCGCGACCGAGGAGCGCGGCCTCGAGCACGGAGGTCGGCAGACCCTCGGTGTAGCTGGGATTGACGACGATGTCCGACGCCCGGATCAGCGCCAGTGCGTTGGCCTCTTCCTGGTAGCCGAAGAAGACGCAGCGATCGGCGAGCCCGCACCGCCCGGCGAGCGCCTCCAGATCGGCGCGCCTGGGCCCGTCGCCGACGATGCACAGGAGCGCGTCGAATCCGCGCAGCCGCGCGAATGCCTCGATGAGATCGGCCACCCCCTTGCCGTCGATCAGGCGGCCTATGAACGTGACCGTCGGGCGGCCCGCCGCAATCGCCGGCAGCTCGACGGAGGGCTGCACTCCGTCGTAGCGCTCGTGATCGACGCCCCGGTAGATCACCTGCGCCTCACGCCCCGCCAGCTCTTTCACGAAATCCGCGGCGGCCTGTGAGATGGCCACGACCGCGTCTGCATGGCGCAGCACCAGCCGACCCAGGGTCAGATCGTACGCGCGTGCGGCGCGACGGTGCAGGGAGGAGCCGAGATGGACATGGTCCGAGCCGTGCTCAACGTGGATCAGGGGCAGCCGCGTGGTGCGGCTATAAGCCAACGCGGCCAGCGAGCTGAGGAAGAAGCGCGTGTGGCACACCACCACGTCGTGCTCGCGCCGGTTCAGAGCGGCGCGCAGCGCGCGGACGAAACCGCGCCGCCAGGGAGCCGGGAAGGGGAAGTTGGGGATCAGGTCGAACGCGGGGTAGCGCACCACGCGGTAGCCCGGCGCCAGCCGCTCGAACGGAGATCCCTCCGGCGGGATCCGCGGCGTGAGCACCGTGATCGCCTCGACCAGCTCAAGGCGGATCAGCTCCGCGTTGAGGTCGCGCACATAGCCCTCCAACCCGCCGACGTGGGGCGGGAAGTAGGGGCTGAAGATCAACAGCCTCATCGTCGGCAGGCGCAGTTGGGATGATGGTCGGGCATGTTCCAGCCGTCCTCTGCCGCCACGCCGCGCTACCGCGCGCGGCACATGCGCTTCGATGTCCTCGTCACGGTCGGCGGCAAGACGCTGTTCGTCGCGTTGGGCGCGCTGACAACGGTGCTCATCGCTCGCCGGCTGGGGCCCACGGGGCAGGGCGTCTTCGCGGTGTCGTTCAACCTGACCTTGATCCTCACGCAGTTGGGTAGTTCCGGCCTGAGCGTCGCCACCCCGACGCTGGTGGCGCGCGACAGCCGGCTGACGGGAGCCATCATCACAAACTCGCTGCTGCTCGCGCTTGGCGGCGGCCTCCTGCTGGTCGCGGGCTCGCTGCTCCTCAAGGCCCTTGCCCCCGGCGCCCTTCCCGGCCTCACCTGGACCGAGCTCGGCATCACGCTGGCTGCCCTGCCCGCCGCGTTGGCGGCCATGTTCATGCAGGCGGTCCTCCAGGGCCAGGGACGAATGGTCGCCTTCGGGGCCATCGACGTCGCCCAGGCCACGATCACCCTGGCCGGGCTTCTGGTTGCGATCGCCGCCTTCGATGCCGGCATCGTCGGAGTGCTCCTCGTCATCGCCGTCACCCGGTATCTGCTCCTGCCGATCGCGCTCGTCATGCTCCGCCGGGAGGCCTTCCCGCCGGCCCGCCCCGACCGAGCGCTGCTGCGGCGCATGCTCACGTTCGGCGCGCGCGTCTACGCCGTCGGCCTCGTCACCTTCCTGCTGATCCGCCTCGACCTGCTGCTCGTCAACGGCATCCTCGGCCAGCGCCAGGCCGGCCTCTACTCGCTCGCCGGCTACGTATCGGAGGCGCTCACGATCATCCCGAGCGTCGTCGCCGTCAACATGGTGGCGCGGCTGGCGCGGCGCCATGAACCGGACATTGCGGCGCTCGTCTTCCGCGTGACCTTCCTGCTCTACGGCGGCCTCTGCCTGCTCTCGCTCCCGGCCGTCGCCGTCGGCCTGCCGCTGTTCTACGGGAGCGCCTACCAGGGCTCCGTCGAACTCTACTTCTGGCTCGCGCCCGGCATCTTCTTCCTTGGGCTGCTCAGCGTCGTCGGCGTCCACTTCTCCGTGCGCGGCTACCCCCCAATCCTGATCACCGCCTGGATCGCCGGGCTCGTGCTCGACATTGCGCTCAACGTGGTGCTGCTCAGGCGGCTCGGTCTCTTCATCGCGCCGCTCTCCTCGACGGTCGCCTACGGGCTCGTGCTCGCCGCGCATCTCCGCCGCTTCACGCGCGAGACAGGCGGCTGGCGTCGGCTCATGCCGCGCATCACCGACATTGGACCGATTATGAGCCCCCGCGCCGCCGGCGAGCGCTCCGCCTGATCGATGCCTCCCTCCGTCGCGGTCATCATCCCCTGCTTCAACGACGGCGCGACGCTGATGGAAGCCGTACGCTCCGCGCAAGGGCAGTCGCGCATAGATGAGCTGGTCGTCGTGGACGACGGCTCCACCGACCCCGCCACCCTGGAGGTCTTCGCCGCCTTGGAGGCCGAAGGGGCCACCGTTGTGCATCGGCGCAACGGCGGCCCCGGCGCCGCGCGCATGAGCGGCGTTCGAGCCAGCCACGCGGACTACATTTTCGCGCTCGACGCCGATGACCGGCTGCTCCCCGGGGCTCTTGCGTCCTTGGCCGAAGCGCTCGATCGAGACGACGACCTTGCGCTCGTCTGGGGCGACTACCAGCTGTTTGGAGAGCACGGTTACCGCCAACGGACAGCCCCTGTTCTGGACCCGTGGCAGATCGCCTATCAGAACGACCTGCAAGGCACCTCAATGATGATCCGCCGCTCGGCGTTGCTAGTAGCCGGGGGATGGGAGGAAAGCGGAGGCTACGAGGACTGGAGCCTCTTGATGAGCCTCGCCGAACGCTCGGCTAAGGGCAGGCGCGTGGAGGTGATGGTCTACGAGTATCGGCAGCACGGAGTGCGCACGATGGCCAAAGACGCCTCTCGGCACGCCGACGTCTATGCACTGCTGCGCAGCCGCCACCCGGCGCTGTTCGCCGACCGGCGCGCGGCATGGAGCCGCTCGCGCGCACCGCTGGCTCTGCGGCTTGCGCTGCCCGTGATCTTCCTCCTGCCGATCGGCGCGAACCGCAGGCGGCTGCTCGGCGGCGCCGCCTGTCACCTGGCCCGTCGTCGCGGCCTGCGCCTGCTGCTGCGGCGTGTGAGCAGCGGTGGCTAGGACGAGGGCCGATCGCTCGACGGTGGGGCGGTCACGGCTAGCGGCGTCGTATCCAGAACGAGCTGCCGCTCTCGCCCGGCCCGGCTAGCCCGGTGGGTTCGATCTCGGCCCGGCGGTCTCGGCATAGAGCGTGGGTCGCGTATAGCACCTCGAAGCTCGGGCTCATCGCGAGGAACGCCTGCAGCAGGTACTGCTCGGCCCAGTAGAGAGCGTAATCCTCGAAGAGGTACTTGGGGTACTCGTAGGGCAGGCAGATGTCGTGGAAGTGCACGATCATCCCCGGCGCAAGAAGCGGCAGGATGCGCAGGATGATGCGGTTGACGTCGCTTCCGATCTTGACCGTGTGGGTCGTGTCCACGAACAGGATGTCGCCGGCCTTGAGCTCAGCGAACACCTCCTCGGGCACCTCCTGGGCCGGAATACGCTCCAGGGCGGAGAGACCTGGCAGCGTCTCATCCACGGCGATCGGGAAGGGATCGAACGCCCGGAAGCGCGATTGGATCCCCTCGGCCGCGTTGGCCACACACGCCTGAGCGATCACCCGGCTCGTCTGCCCGCAGCCAAGCTCGACGATCGAGGCGGGTTGCAGATCGCGCACCATCGCGTAGAGCAGGCGCGCGTCCGGCAGGGGGTAGGACGCGTTGATTTCCTCGTAGGCATGGCTCCGTGCATCCGCAGGTGCGAACTCGGCGATCAGCCCGGACAGCCGACCCTGGAGGCGCTCGATCTGAGCATCCAGATCGAGCTCGATCCCCCGCAACGGGTCAGGCTCATCCCAAACCCGCGCCGGCAGGGTCGAGAGGTCGGGGATGGGGCTGTAGTAGGTCTTGAGCACGATCTGCAGTCCCACGCGCTCCGCGATCCACCGGGCCAGCGCGTACGCCTTGACCGCGACCCGGCTGTTCCAGAGTCGCCGCCGACGGATCGTGCTGCCTTGCCCGAACATGTTGCCCGCAGCCTAACCACCAGACGGCGACCGAGCCCGGACCATGACCTCGCGCACCACCGTCCTGACGACGGATTCCGCTACCACCGGTGACGACCACCGCTCGGCCGGTCCAATAGGCTCGCATCCGGCAGAGCGACGTCCTTCGCCTGCACGGCAGCGCGCTGCTCTACGGCCGAATCAAATGACAGGACTATTTCTGAGCGCTTGGCTTCTGTTCCCGCTGCTCCTCATCGGAGTGTGCGGTGGCTCGGGCCTGCTCGTCCGCCACCTGAGCGGCGGCGCGGTATCCGGCGTCCTGCTTCTTCCGGTCGGCTTTGCCCTCGCCGTGGCCGTGTGCACGCTTGGAACGTCGATGACCTGGCTGGCCCCCTCGGCAGGCGCACTGGCGGTCGGGGTGGCCATCATCGGGGTTCTGCTGGAGCGGCCCACCCTGCGGATCGCAGGGCGACGGCTCTCGGGCGCCGTCCTCTACCCGACGATGGCCGCCTTCGTAGGGTTCGCCGTGATCGCCGCTCCGGTGGTACTCACCGGAACGCCCACGTGGACTGGCTTCGGGCGCATCGTCGACACCGCGTTCCAGATGGCCTTCTCCCAGCATCTGGCCGAAGCCGGCCGCCAGATGCCCGCCGGCAGCTCATCCTTCAACGGGACGATCGTCGGCCTCATCGAAGTTGGCTATCCTGGGGGGGCACAGGCGACACTGGGGGCGCTGGCCGGAGTGATCCGCACCGACGTCGCTTGGTGCTATCAGGCCTACCTGGCGTGGGCGGCCGCGATGGGCGCCCTGGCGTTGTACGCGCTGCTGAGGCGAGCCGTCACCAGTCCGATCATCTGCTGCATCGGCGCGGCTATCGCCATCCAGCCCAACATCCTCTACGACTATGCGCTCGAGGGCGGGATCAAGGAGCTAACCACCGCGAGCCTGATCCTGCTGGTCGCGGCGATCCTCGTCGAGTGGCTGGCCGAACGACGCAGATCGGTGCGATCCGCGCTCCCGCTGGCGCCTGCCATCGCGGCGGCCGTCGCCGCGTTCAGCTACGGAGTGGCGCCCTGGCTCGGACTGATCCTGCTGGGGGCGTTCGTCCTGAGCCTGCTCTCGCGCGGCAGGCGCCTGCGGACGCTGGCGAGCTGGAGCCTGGCCGGCGTGGCGACGGCGATCCTGGCGACACCCAGCGTGATCAGTTCGATCAAACTCTTTGGACTCGCCAAGGAAGCCGTGACGAGCGTGGTCGAACTCGGCCTTGGCAACCTCGCCGCCCCGATACCGGAGATCTCCTCGATCGGGGTTTGGATCAGCAACGACTACCGCTTTCCCATGTATGCGCATGTGGGCGCGAGTCACGCCTTCGACATCGTCATCGTCGTGCTAGCGGCGATCGGCATCCTCTGCGCGCTGTGGAGACGCCGGTGGATGATCGCTGTCTTCGGCGTCGCAGCGCCGATTGCGCTCACCTACGTCGTCGCTCACAGCGGACCGTGGATCGAGCTCAAGGCCTTCACGATCACCGCGCCGATGTTCCTCGCGATGGCGTTCGTCGGCGCCGGCTGGCTCGTCACATCGCGCCCGCGCCGGTTGACCGTCCCGGTGAAAGCCGCCGGCTGGCTGGGCGCTCTCGCGGTCTCGGGCGCGGTGCTGTACGGCAATGCCCTGACCTACCACGACATCTCCCTGGCCTCGGCCGCCCGCTACCACCAGCTGGAAGAGATCGGTAAGCGATTCGCCGGCGTGGGCCCGGCGTTCTACCCCGCGTTCGACGAGTACTCCGAGTACTTCCTGCGCCGCGAGCACGCCGACGATCTCGTCCGCCCCCCCGGACTACGGGTTCGCCCAGGCGCCGTGAATCTCCCTCCGGGGCAATTCGCGTTCTCGCTGGACCTCAACCAGCTCGAACTGAGCTCCGTCGAGTCGTTCCCCCTGCTGATCGTCTCGCGAAGTCCGGTGGCCACCCGTGCTCCGGCGAACTTCGACCTCGCCTACAAGACCTCGGAATTTGAAGTCTGGCGACGAGTCCGACCCGCCTCGGAAGTCATCCTCCATCTTCCGCTGTCGGGCTCTCCCACCGAGCGAACGAAGACGTTCTGCGCCAGCCTGGTCAGGAGCGTCCGGCGGGCGGGAGCCGGGGTGTCGGTCGTCTACGTCCCGACTGGACCCCACACGCTCCTGATCCCCACGCAGGCAACGCATCCGAGCTACTGGCACGCGCTGGGGCCCGAAGCGCTTCGAGCCTACGGCGCCGGAGCGATCCAGGGATCGGTCTCGCTCCCCGCTCACGGAACGTACGACATCTCGATGTCCGGCTCGGTGGGGCGGCCGTTGACGTTGTACATCGACGGCCACCGAGCGGGAAGCGTTGCCTATCAGGAGCGCTACCCGGGGCAGTACCTGCATTTCGCCCGTGTCTCCCTGAGCGCCGGGACGCATCAGATTCGCTTGAGCCGCGGCGATGGGAGCTTGGCCCCCAGCAGCGGCGACGGCCCCGACACAGACTCCGGCGTGATCGGACCCTTGGTCTTCACGCTCGAGCAGCCTCAGGACGGCAGCCTGATCGTGGTCCCGGGCAGCGAAGCCGGCCACATCTGTGCAGCCCACGCGGGCTATGAGTGGATCGAGGTGCTGCGGCCCGGCGCGCGCGCGTGATCGTCAGCGAGCTTGGGGGTGCCCCGACAGCTCCTCCAGCCTCCGGCGTATCGCCGCCCCGGTGGCCTCGGGGGAGAGCGTTCGCGCGATGTCCTCGCGTGCTCGGGCGCCGATCCGCGCGGCCTCCTCGGGGTCGCCGTGGACGCGCCGCATCAGCTCCGCCGCGTGCTCGACGCTCGGCTCGGCCCACTCTCCCTCTGCCGGATAGATCTCGCAATCCGGTCCCACGCGACCGATCTCGTACTCGACCAGAAAGCTGTTCTCGGCGTTCATGAAGTCGACGTTCCCGGAGTAGCCGGTCCCGATCACGGGCTTGCCGATTGCCATCGCCTCGGCCAGCGTCAGCCCGAACCCCTCGGAGCGGTGAAGCGAGACGTAGCAGTCGCAGGCGACCATCAGACCATCGCGCTGCTCGGCGCTCAGCGAGCAGTCGATGATGTGGACGTCGGCGCGCCCATGCGCGGCCCACAGCACCGCCTCCTCGGCCAGTGGGCGCAGCGGGCCGTTGATCGTCTTGATCAGCAGCTGCGGGCCCTCGCCGGGGGCGAAGGCCCGCTTGAACGCCTCGATCAGCCCAACCGGGTTCTTGCGCTGGATGGTGCTGAGGTAGTCGAACATGAAGAGGAACAGGAAGCCATCCGGGACGCCCAGGCGCAGCGGCGCAGCCGGCTCGGATGGAGGCGCCACCGGCGGCGGCAGCGCGATCACGGGCACTGGCGCGACCGCGCCGATGTTCTCGGCCATGAAGCGCGAGTAGACCCAGATCTCGTCGACCAGCGTGAATGCATGCTGCCAGCGTGTCGGGATGCTGTTCGTCTCCCAGCCCCATATCGCGATAAGGGGTCCCTGGAAGTAGTCCTCTCCCACCCGATCGACGAAGGCGGGCAGCTCGTCGGGGTTGACGGCGACGAGCTCGAAGCTGTGGCGCCCGTCGTGGCTCATGTCGTCGAAGTCGTGGCGCCCGTAGCCCGCGCCAAGCGTGACGGGCAGATCCATGTGGTCGAGCGGTACGGTGACCGTGCTCGTGGGGACGCCGGCGGCACTGAGCGCCTGCACATAGCCCCGCGCGGCCGCCCCCAAGCCGAGGGTGTGGCTGAGATAGCCGGTGATGCGTATCGCCGAGGGAGACCCGTTCTCGACAGCCGGCATCGAGGCCTTTCGCGGCTCCTCGACCGCTGTCTGAGGCTCCTCGGCCGTCGCCCCTCCCGGCCGGGGCGGCATGAAACGCTCGGGAATCGTCATCTCCTCGCGCCCGAACGCCCAGCACCAAGCGACGTACTCGGCGCCGTCGGGTCCGTCGAGGTCGGGATAGGCGCGCATCACGTCGGGGCGCTCGCGCGCGACACGGTAGAACACGTAGCGGGTGATCCCGTGTGCGCCGCCGCGGCTCGCCGGACCCTCCAGCCAGGCCGTGAACGCGCGCGCGTCCTCCACGTTGAAGAGGTCCCCGAAGCGCTCTCCGAGCGCCTCGGCGCACGTGTGCAGCGCGTGCAGCGCCTCGTCGTAGAGGAGCCCGTTCGCCAGCCGGCGACCCACGTCGCGGCGGCGGTCGACGACCGCCCAGCCGGCTCGTTCGAGCTCGGCGGCGTACTCCGCGCACAGCTCGTGCAGCGCCGGCGAGCGGCTGATCCGCACGCGGCTTGAGAGCCCGTTCAGCTGGTGGGGACGGTCGGGCCGGAACCCCGGAAGGTCGAGCCAGCGCAGCGGGTGGCGCGCGTCGACGAGCACGCCGCCGGGAGCCGGCTGCAGGGACCTGTCGTGCAAGTTCCAGAAGCTGAGGTTGCAGCCCGGGTCGTCGAGCACCGCTGTCGCGAAGCGCGCAGGCGCCAGCTCCAGCAGGCGCGCGAGCCACTGCCTGTCCTCTGGACGGGCGCCG
>CABEAD010000167.1_pt1 | contig 13307 bp, 8 predicted proteins | sample 3132311 | NCBI WGS metagenome assembly CABEAD01 (sample SAMEA5534342, study PRJEB31848) | metagenome | biome: tundra; feature: field; material: soil | place: USA | collected 2013-05 | depth 0.45 m
CATCCGCGACCGCGCCCTCCCCCACGTGTTGCGCCTCCCCGATACCCAGTTGCTCATCACCGCGAAGGGCCCGGCGAGCGCCGCCTATGACATCTCAATCGCCCAGCACGGCGCAATCGACGCTCAGCTCACCGCCTGGGCGCGCGCCAACCACGCCGACACCCTCCAAACCCTCGTCGACTCCGCCGACCTCGGAGCGACCGAGACAACGATCGAACAGCTCGCCGAGATCGCCGCGCACGGCCAATGGCAGACGATCGAGCCGCACCCCGGCCTGCTGCGCGAGCAGATCGCGCAGACCGCCGAGCGTGCCGAGCGCCGCCTCGCCCTCGCAACGCCCGACCTGCGCCACATACCCGCCTGGCTCGGCCAAACCCTCACCGACGCTGGCGAGCGCGACATCCAGATCGTCCTCTGTCCCGCCCAGGCCGAGCTGGTCCCCAAGCGCGCAACCTTCAACTTCACGACCAACCCTGCGCCGGAGCGCACGGGCATGCTCGCCGTCCTCGTCGACGACGCTCACGCCGTCCTGCACTCAGCCCCCGCCGCCTGCCTCGACAGACCGGCCGAGCCCACCCGCCAGCACATGCACGCGAGCCACGACCGCGACGCGATCGCCTGGCTGCGCGCCCGCCTCGCGCTCAAGCCGCTGGCGCCCCGCGCCCCGCAACGACCGCTCACCCCCGCCACGATCGCCTCCATGCTCCGCCAAGCGCTCGACGAGCTGCGAGCAGAACTGCCCGCCGGCGCAAACGCGGCCATCCAGCCGCAGGACGAACAATTCGCCCTGCAGACGCTGCAACGCCACGGCCCAAGCGAGAGCCCAACCGGGGCCGCACACAAGGCGGCGGCCGGCATCGCCTGGGAGCGGATCGTCAGTACCCGCGTGTGCGACCTCGCCGCCAGGCACGACCAATTGCGCCTGCTCGCCGAGCGCTGGCTGCCGGACGGCGCCCGCATCGACCTCGACCTGATCGTAAGCGATGACGCCAAGCACATCACCTGGGTCATCGACGCCAAGAACGCAGACCCGACGACCGACCAGCTCGCCAAGATGCTCGCCCAGATCCGCCTGCTGCAGAGCGCCCCCAAGCTCCACGGCGGACGGCAGGTCATCGGCGTCATCGTCCACCGCCGCGCGCAGCTCGAAACATCCCCGCAGCCGACCGAGCACCACAACATCCTGCGCGCCACCCTGCAACGCCTCCCCGACCTGCTGCTCGCCAAGCGCCTACCGGGAGAGCGCCCCACCCTTCAACGCCAGGGCCGTTAGCCACGACATGGCCAGGTCGATCCTCAAGCTCGCGCGAGCCGGTCCAGATGCACGATCTCAGCGAATCGCTCGAAGTGCGGATAGGCGCCTGTGAAGTCTTCAAAGTGGCCGTTCGTGGTGTATAGCCGCACTCTCGCGCTCTCGGAATGCGCCCATGCGCACGCGGTGATGAGGTGGATCGCATCCCACGTGCCGAGCTTGAGCCCATGGTCACGGGCAGCCATGTCAACCAATGTCATCGCATGCTCCGCCGCGTGGGGCGGCACGGGCACGATGTCGACGCGGCCGTCGGCGAGCAGCTTCATCGCGGCGACCTTGGCGCGCTCTGCCCACTCTGCGTCGCACTCAGCCTTGTCCGGCTCTGAGCTGCGCCAATCTGCCGCGACAGCGGCTCGAAACTCGACCAGCGTGAGCCCGGAGACGGCGAGCGGCGTCTTGCCCTCGAGCAGCTTGGCGACCGCCGTCCCAACCCGGACGTTGCGCTCTTCAGGCGCTTGCACGTCCCGCTCCACCCACCGCATCAGCGCGCTGGTATCGAAGTAACCTCGACTCGCCTGCTCGACGAGACCCGTGGCTGGGGCGGCGCTCGACACGTCGCCGTCGCTGTCGAGCTTGCCGCCGAACGACTTATCCAGCTGATCGATGTCCTCATCCGAGACGCGGGCGGCGTCGACATATGCGCGCGCAAACGCCCGCCAGTCCGTCGGACCCGGCGCGCGCTCCGACGCGGTTCGTATCTCGCCCAGGATCGCCTGCGCCGTCTCGACCGCGCTGCCCTTCGTCAGGGTCGCATCGACGAAGTCGAGCGCCTCGACCTTGGCCATGGCCTGCGCGTCGAGGTAGCCGCTGACGAGCACCAGCCGCACGGATGGTCGCAGCCGCCGGATCTCGACAAGCAGCTGCAGGCCCATGCGCGAGCCAGGCATGTTGTAGTCCGCGATCACCAGCTCTGGGCTCAGAACGTGAAACAGCGCCAATCCCTCGTCCCAGCTTCCCGCCGTCATCAGGTCGAGCCCAGAGGTGCGTGCCGAAGCGGCGACGCTCGCCAGGAGCTGCTGATCGTCGTCGACGAGCAGTGCGAGCGCCATGTGTTGCTCAGCCTATCCGACCCATCGTCACTTACGCAGGCCGGCGACTCGCGTCGGCAGCAGCAGCTCGAACGTCGTCCCGCCGTCTCCGGTGGCCGAGAGCCTTAGCTGACCTCGTGCGGCCAAGAGCGACCTCTCTGCATTGTAAAGCCCCGCGGCAGGCCGTCCCTTCGTGGACTTGACGCTCGCCAGCGCCGTGCTCGTCGTCGCATCGGGGATACCTGTCCCGTTGTCGCTCACCAGAATCGCCACGTCCCCGTTGCGCTGGATGATCGCCCTGACCGTAACCTCCGCCCGAATGCCGTCGCCGCGGGGAGCTTCAACGGCATTCGAAAGGATCGCCGCCAGGGCCTGCACGACCAAGTCGGTGGGAACAAGGACAGGCGTGTCGACGCTCTCCGATCTCACCCTTGCGCTCGCGCCCTGGGCCAACGGTCGAGTCTGAGCGATCGCCTTGCGCACTATCTCACGGACTGACACCTCCGCAAACTCCGGCGTCTCCCGCTCGAGCAAGGGCGTGATCAGCTCCTCGGCGACCTTCACGTGGCCACCGACGCGCTCGGACACTTCCTCCAGCGCGACGCTCACCTCAGACGGAATATCTGGACGCTGACGCAAAGCCTCGAGCGTTGCGACCTCGAAGCCGAGGCCTTGCAGCGGTTGCCGCAGCGCGTGCGCCAATGCGCGCAGCAGGATCCGCGCGCGCTCCTGGCCCTCGCGGGCCTCCCTCGCGGCTTCGGCCTCCTTGTTGCCCTCCCACCGCTGTTCGAGCACCTCCGCATATACGAGCCGCTCAAAGACACCGAACTCGGCTCGCACATGGTCGAGGAAGTTCTCCGACTCAGGGGTGTCGAGCAGCCCCAGGCGATTGGTCTGGTCGCGCAGGTCGGGGTTGCGCTTTCGCGAGATCAGGACATGCCCGAAGAAGGTGTCTGGCTGGATCGCCGCGTATCCCTGGCGCTGTGCCTTGCGCGCGCGAATGCCAAGCCAATCGTCCTCGCCGAGTCCGTAGGGCTCGACCAGCAGGCCATCGCGGTAGAGAAGCACCCCGACGGGCGACTTGTCGATCTCGCGCGCGCGCTTTTGCGCCGGTGGCGGGTTGTAGAGGAACTGGCCTTCGAACTCTCCGCACGGCAGCTCGGCGGGACGCGACTCGTCCTTGGCCGCCGCCGCGTCGACCGCGACGGCGCCGAGGTCTTCGGACCTCGGCTTCTCCGCGTCCATGGCCACCTCGGCGCCGCGTGTGACAGAGCGGCGGATGATCAATCCGTCTTTGCGCACCGTGAACTTGAACGAGTATCCGTAGGCGGATTCGCTGGCCGCGGCGGCCGGTGTTATCTCCCCGACATCGTCCGGCTCGCGGATCATGTCGCTCTGCAGGGCGATCTTGAAGTCTCGGCTCTGGACGCCCATCGGCCGCACGAGAAACTCGAGATCCTGCTTGAGGCGTCCGAGCTTGGTCCTGCGCCGGCCCCTCACCGCCCGCCCGCGGACACGTTCCTCCCATTTCTGGGAGAGCTCGGAGATCACGACGATCGTGCCGGTGCCGTACGCGGGATCGGCAGGCGCCGTCTCGTAGTCGTGGGCGATCGGCACCTCGTCGAGCGCGACATTCATGTCGTCAAAGTCAGCCCAGCGAAAGTGGACATGCAGCCACGGTCGATTCGCGGAGCGGCGGGTGTAGATGTCGAGCACCTCGCCCAATCGCCCCGCGGCCAGCCGTCCGATCCCCTTCTCGCCGACGGGAACCCTGCCGGCTTCACGCATTTGGGCTGGCGTTGCACGCGCGCCGGCGGCCCGAGGTGCGGCTCTGCCGACCTTGTGGCTGAAGCCGGGACGCATCCAGTTCTCCTCGAACTGCTTGGCGTTCATGCCGACGCCGTCGTCGGCGATCGTGAGCGAGGTCGGGGTCTGCGACAGCGAGAACTCGATCGAGACATGCGACGCTCCCGCGTCGTATGAGTTCTTGACGAACTCGATGATCGCGACGTTCGGATCGGCGATCAGCTCGCGGCCGAGATAGCGCTGCAGGCGGGCCGAGGGGCGAAACCGAAATGACGGCTCGGCATCAGCCACGAGTGGACCCCGGGCGTGACTCCTCGGCCCGCGCGAACACGACGCTCTCGCGTAGATACGGTGAGAGGGCGCGGCGCCGCGATGGCACGCGGGCGACTGCCAGCTCGCTCACCGTAAAGCCGGCCAGCTCCGCCAGCCTGGCGATGAGCAGGTCCGCGGCGATCAGCAGGCCCTCGCCCCCGCGACCGCCGTGCAGCGAGTTGCCGACCACGTACACGAGCCGCCCGTCAACTGCGATGGCGTGCCTGAGATGCACAAGGATTTCGAGCATGTCGTACGCGTAACCGCTGATCGTCCGCCGACGAGCGGCCGCATAGCGATCCTCGCCGGGCACGGCTCCGAGCAGCGGCGCGATCAGCTGGCGGACCGGCTTGCGCTCTGAATCGCTGAGCCCGATCGGCTCCTCGCCGAAGTCGAGACTGGCATGGCTGCGCAGCGTGCGCCACCGCTGCGCTCTGAAGCTGGCGTGGTCTGTGTAGAGACCGAGCAGCCACGCCTCCAGCTTGTACACCTCCGTGTAGTCGATGTTGTTGGGGTAGGGCGGTGAGAAGACGATGAGGTCAAACGGACCCCCATCGCTGAGGATCTCGCCCGCCGCTCGCGCATCGGCCCTGTGGACGCTCGCGTGGCACGGATTCGCGACAGCTGGCAGGTCGTCCTCGATCTCAGCCGCACGCTCCAGAAACGCGGCGAGTGGACGCGCCGTCGGCTTCTCGGGCTCGTAGCGCAGAGCGCGGCCGTCGCGGCGCAACTTGCTCGCTCCCTCGACGATCGAGCCCAGGCAGACCGTGGCCAGGTCGATCGCGAGCGCCTCGGCGCCACGCTCCCGCTCGGCGACGATCGCGGCCCGTAGGCGCAGGAGCTCCGACAGCGCCCCGGCGTCGAAATAGCGTCTGTCCGCGAACGTGGATAGGCCCGGCATCGGCGCCGGCTCCACCGCCCGCCGGGCGACCGCCGCGCCAACGCGCTGGGCGAGCGCGGGGAACTCGGCCGGCGGCGAGCACATCGCCGCGAGCTTCGTCTGAGCGACGAGGTGCAGATAGGGATTGCTCTCGAGCCCTGTGAAACGAACGGCGGGCAGGTTCCCTGCGGCGACCGCGTGCGCCAGCGAGACGCCGGTCGTTCCCGACCCGCAGAACGGGTCACACACCGACAGCGACGAACGGCCCGCGAGACCGCTGGCCTCGATTATGCGCTCAACGAGCTCGCACGAGTACGCCTCCTTCATGCGAAACCAGCGATGGACGGGAGCGCCGCCGTTGCCGTTCGGCACCACGAGACCCGCATAGTCTGCCCCGTCGACGACCGGCCACCGCGACTGCAGCCGGGCGTAGAAGCGATCGAGATCGGCGCTGACCGCCAGGGTCATGATCGCGTGACCTCGAAGCCGAGCTTCGTAAGGTTGCGCCGCGCGGTCGCGCTTGTGAAGTCGAGGCGATCCAGACCCGTGGCCTCTTGAAAGACCTGCTTGACCGGATAGCGCGTTCCCTCGACCAAGACGCTGTGCGTCTGCACGGGCTCGGCCACGACGCCGCGCATCGCCTCCCAGACGGCCGCACGCGTCAAAGCGATGGCCCTGCCGTTGACGACGAACTCGATCTCCTCAGCCACCGTATCCCCTCTGCGATCTTCTTCTTCTACTTCTTCTTCTACTACTACTACTTATATCAGTCTCGCCACGCGAATCGACTGGGACGAGGCCCAAGCCGGGACGCAGACAAGAGTATGCGACACTGCGGACGGGAACGCCGCGGCCACCGCAGGCTGCCGCCACAGGCAGTTGAGCCGCAAGAAGCAGACCGAGCCACTCTGCGTGGCTGACAAAGTTCATGGCCGGTTCGGCGGGTTCGCGGTCAGTAGGTCGTATGGACGACGCAACCTCGACTCTCTGGCCGACGGCGTTCCCGCGCCGCAGCTCGGCCTCCGCGCCACCCTGCAAGACCTCCCCGACCTGCTGCTCGCCAAACGCCTGCCCGGCGAACGACCGCAGCCGAAGACCCGAGGAGCGAGATGACGCTCTTCAGGTGCGCGTGAAGCCCAGCTCCTCGGCGACCGAGCCCGACCGGCGAGGCCGCTACGCTCGCCACCGCCCGATCGCCACATCGCGACACCGTCGCTCCACGGCGAGAGGCATGTCCTCTACGATCCGTCCCGATGGCTAGCTCTTCGGATAACTAGGGATTATCGGTGGCGGCAACGCATCAGGCCACGGTCGACGACCGGGTGGTCGCGTCTATGTCGAGACTTGCGGACCGAGCAGTCGACTTTGCCCCTGACCTCAACCTGCTGTTCGTCACCAATATCCGGGAAGGCGCAGTCGTCGACATCGGGCCAGGCGGTATCTCGAATGTTTCGCAGTACTACACGCGACAGCAAGCCGACGCGATCATTCGCTCATTCCAGGACCTGGGGGTGACGGTCGAGTCTTTCTTCAGCGAGCACGACTTCATCGCCCGTGTCATCGATCGAAGGCCCCGGAACCGTCCTGAGATCGTATACACGACCGCAGAGGGCGGCAGGGGGGCTGGCCGGCGGGCCCTTATCCCTTCGCTCTGCAATCTGCTCGATCTTCCCGTGCTCAACTCCGGTGCTCACGCCTGCTCTGTGGCGCGGCACAAGCTCCACGCCAATGCGGTGCTGAAAATGTTTGGCGTGCGGACGCCAGAGACCTGGCAGTTCGACGGCGCCGGTTGGGTCGGTGGCCGGAAGCCGGTCCGTGGCGCGCGTGTGATCGTCAAGCCTGCCTTCGAGTCGATGTGCATAGGAATCGATCACGAGAGTGTCCAAGTCGTGGATGCTGGATTCGACGACTTTGCGCGCAGCCGGGCCGACTCGTTCTCGGAGCCGGTCGTGGTCCAAGAGTTCGTCTCGGGCGAGGAGGTAGGGGTTCCGCTCGTCCAGATGGGTTCGACCCACGCCCTTCAGGTGCTTGAGGTACGACGGAGCGACGGCGAGCGGTTTGGCGCCTTCCCCCAGACGTTTGAGGATCACGTACGCCGCAATGTCATCTATGTGCCTTACGAAACCGGACCGGAGCAGTACGCGACCATCCGGCGAGCGGCGAAAGTCGCTTTCGATGCGCTCGGCATGAGCGGGATTGGCCGCGTGGACTTCCGCGTCGACGCCGACGGACGGGCCTGGGCATTCGACACGAATGAGGCGCCAGCACCGCTCGCCGGGACCGCATATGCCATTGCGATGGAGCAGCTCGGATTTCCGCTGCAGAAAATGCTTGCGGTGTGGCTCGGCATCGGCCTGGCGAAGGCCGGTCTGATTTCAGGAGTCTGACCAGAAGTTGAGACTGCCGGAGGGAATCAGCCGTCCGTAGTAGCTCCAGGCGGGTCCGATCTCCAGTCGACCGCCCCGTAGGAACATCTCGTCGGCGTCTTTGCGTGAGCCGTGGCAGTCGAATGTCGGCAGTATTTCGCCTACTCGCTGATGCCGGCGGCGGACGTATGGCGCGCCGGGCCACCGAATTTGTTTGACGAACTCATCCTTGTCCGTGTGGCGGCGCACTGCCTCATCCAAGTCCCCGCGCAGTGCGGCAGCCGCTACTGCGGTCGAGTAGAGATAGAAGAGGAGGTAGCTCTCATCGAAATCGCCTGCCTGCATCTCGTCCTCAAGCTCGCTGAGATGGGCAGCCCCGTCGCCGTCACGACCTGCCAAGATCAGGAACCCGGCCAGATTGCATCGCTGAAGAAGCTTGTCGTCCGAGCCCTCTGGGCTGTCGACAATCTCTCTCTGTCGTGCGATGGCCTCGTCCAGACCAATTGCATTGCTTCGGTACGCCGCAAGCACGAAGTTGTTCGCGAAGACATCGAGGCGGTGGACGCTGTCCGGAGACTCGACCGCCAACGCCTCGACCTCGCGAGCATGTCTGAAAGCTGAGTCGAACTTGCCGAGTCTGATCTCAATGGAAATCAGGTTGTTGAGGGCTCGGAACAGCTCGAGTCGGTCTCGGGTGCCGTCACCAGTCCCCCGCCGAAAGAAGTCAACCGTTTCACTGATCCGGACCTCTGCCACCTCGGGCGCATTCACGGCGGCAGCGCGCCGATTCTGGATCTGCAACATGACGGTAGCATGGGGGTCGTAACTGGACCGCTCCAGCAGACGTTGCTCGATCCGACTCTCGGTCTTGCGTGCCTCCTCGAGCATGTTGGCCAGGACCTGGGCCTGCTGAAGCAAGAGCAGAAAGCGGATCTCCAGCTCAGCCTCCCCCTCTAGACGTGGGACCCAGGACTCCAGGATCGACTGGGCGTCGACCGCGCCGGCAGTTGTCTGCATCTCCATGGAGCAGATGGCGGCGAGGTAGTTTCGCTCCGCCGCCATGGACGGCGTCTCACCAACGAGCGACGTTCGTAGGCCCGGAATCGCTCTTGCAAAGTCGCCCGCCTCGACCGCCGTATAGCCATCGGCGATGACCTTCAGGTGGGCGTGCATAGCAGCATCGGCGGGAAAACGGCTCGTGATTCGATGCCAGACGCGCGTGCTGTCGACGCCGCGTCGGATCTGGCTGACGCCCGCCAGGGCGGTCATCTCGCGCGCGTTGTCCCAATCCTCAGCTTCCAGCAGAGCCTGGGCGCGGGCGGTGTAATCACCGGGGCGCAGGATCGATAGGCACTGAGCGAGCTTTTCGTAGATCGGCCGCAGGTGTTGCGGGGTCCGGTCCTTGAGGATCGCGGTCCGAATGATGTCGTGGCAGAAGCAGATTTCCCCGGCTCTCGGTTCGACGAATCCGATCTTGTTCGCCATTTCCACCAAGCTCCGGACATCCGCTCGCTTTTGGTCGGAGATGCATTGCAGGTCTCGCTCAGTGAATGAGAGGCCAAGCACCGCGGCGCGGACGAGCAACTCGGTCACCTCAGGTTGCGAGGCGCCGAGCGAGGCGAAGCGTGCGTGCGCCAACGAGGCGAGATAGTCGCCGTCGATGGACGTGAGAAGCGACCCGTTGCCGGTCTCGACCGTATAGGCCGTAACCTGCTCGACAAGCTTGAGATGGCCTCCGGTCACGTCGAACAGCAGCCGGAGGATGTCATCCGGCAGCTCTCCCTCATACCCGAACGCTTTCAGCAGCTCTGGAAATCTGTCGCGGCCGCACCGCTCCGTGCGATGGGTTCGTTCTTCGCACATCGCGGTCAAAGCAGAAAATCTTTCGGGCTCGACGATGAGTTGCTCGTCGGCGGTGTCGACAAGAAGAACGACGATCGACTCGAGGGGCTCCATGGCCTTGCGAAGTTGATCGGACAGCAGCGACTTCAACAGCTGCAGGGAATCGACGTCCCACCAGTGCGCGTTGTCCGCTACGAGGAGAAGGTCATGCGAGCGGCTCAGGTGATTGAGGTCAAGGATGATGGCGCGCTCCCCGTCGGCGTAGGGTCGGAGAACCCGGGCCGTGCGCTGGCGAAATGCAGCATTCAACAAGTCGAAGATCGAGGCACCCACTCCAGGCGACCCTGCGGCTGCCTCCACAACCCTCACCGCGCTCCGGGTCGCAGTGGTGGCCAAGTCCGCCCAGTCACGATGGGCTGAAGACAGACCGGTTAGCAGCGGATAGAGTTCCCGCCAGGAGTTGTCGTCGTCACCCACGGCTACAACGCAGCGGCCACCCGCTTGGCACCATCTGCTCGACACCTGGCGAGCTATCCATGACTTGCCCGAACCGGACGGTCCGGTCAGCCGCGTGATCCTGGTTTTCGGATCCTGAAGGTCCTCCCAGATGCTCTCGGCCGTTCTGTCCTGGCCGAGTAGCTTGGCAAGATCCGCCACCGATAATCCCTAGTTATCGCCGCTGCAGCAACTTCTCCAGAACATCCGCGTCCGAAACGACCCGCCTGAGCGCCCGGTCGGACACGTGCGTATAGATCTCGGTCGTGGTCAGACTCGCGTGCCCAAGGAGGCGCTGGATATAGCGAATGTCGACGCCCGCCTCGATCAGCTGGGTGGCGGCGGTGTGCCGCAACATGTGGGGTGTCACTTTGGTGCGTAGACCCGCGTCCTTTGCGGCCTTGGCGAGCCTCGATCGCATCGCAGGCGCCGTGAGGGGGTTGTGGCGCCGGTTGAACAAGAGGTGAGCGTGATCGAGGTCGAGCGCAGCGCGCGTCTTGAGGTACACACGTGTAAGACCCTCGATCCAGTCGTTTGTCAGAAAGACTTGGCGCTCGCGACGTCCCTTGCCGACGATTCGCAGGCTTCGGCCTCGCAGGTCGATGTCCTGACACTTGATGCCCACCACCTCGTGGACGCGCACGCCCGTCGCCACCATAAGAGCGACCGCGAGCAGCGTCGTGGCCTCATGTGGCCGGTCGAGCACCTCCTCCAAGTCTCGCCCATCTTCGACCCCAGCCGTCTTCGCAATGGAGCGGAAGAGGCGATCGAGTTCCTGTGTGGGCAAGATACGAGGCAGCTTGCGCGATCGCCCGGTGGCGACGGTCGTGCCAACCCACGGGTCAGACTCCAAGAGACGGCGCGACAGCAACCACCCGCAGAAGCTGCGAAGGCCCGACGCTCGTCGCCTGATCGATGTGGAGGAAAGCCCGGCCGCCCGCTGCTCCTCCATGAAGGCGACGAGACAGTCTCGATCAATCCGGTGGACGAACGCGCTAGCACCGAGATGCCGCTCGAACGCCGCGATGTCGCCGTCGTAGGCACGAATCGTGTGCGGCGACAGATCCTTCGTGACGAGAAGCCAGCGGAGGTACTGCTCGCGCGCCTGACAGACCTGCATATGGTCCCCCTTCGTTCCTGTGGGCTTGTACCGACGGTCCAACCATCGGCACGCCTACAAGGAAGCTCTCGTCGCCCCCCGACTACACCGTGCCGTCATCGACGTCCCCGGTCGCATGAGAGCTCAGACAACAGCCATGGCCGCAAGATCGCGTGCAGCCAGACCGATCGCATGGTTCGCGATCCCGGTGTTCAACCGGAACCCCCGGGAGCGTCTTGCGGTGGTGGGTCGCGCCTGCGGCGGCAGCGTCTGCGTCGGTGAGCTGACCGATCGGGCTTGTGGTGGCGCCGCCGCGGCTATGGGCCGATGCCGAGCTCTGTGACCACCGCGTCGAGGTCGATCGGGTAGGACTCGCGTCCGCCCATCCTGATAGCGGATGACTCCATGCCGCGCAGCAGCGATCGCAGCTGTGGCAGGTACGCGCCTTGAGCAGCGGCCCCTCGCGGCGAGAGTCCCTCAAGCGCCGGCACCGGCTCGCTCAGCCAACGCTCGGTCATCTCCTCGCGCACCACCGCCGCCAGCTCGGGCGGCAGTTGCGCCGGCGTCTGCGGCGGCCTGCGTGACCGCATCTTCGCGAAGGCCCGCTCGGGCGGCTGTGCGGAGCTGTCGATCAGCGTGGCGTCGGGGAGCAGCTCGGCGATGAACTCGATCGCCCACTCAAGACGACGCTCGGACAGGCCCTCATAGCACAACACGTCGCGCTTGAGCGAGAACTGCCCGAGCGACACCGCTCCCGGAATGTCGATGACCGAGGTCTCCACCAGCGCCGCGCCGCGTGGCATCGACTCCGGTTGCATCGCGACCAGCCGCTCGCGGGGAGCAATCCACGTGAAGCAGCCGTCGCCGTCGTCCAGACACTCCGCGCGGCGCTTCAAGGCGGCCGCTGCCGGGCCGCGCCTCACCCGCCAGCGCGCGTTCCCGACGACAACAGGGTCACCCTCGGTCGTGAGCGCGACGATCGGCCTGGACTCGAACGAGAACAGCTCCGCCGGGGCCCGGCGGGCGATTCCGTCCGGGTCGTCCTGATCGAGCCCCAGACGGTGCGCGAGCCGGGCCAGCAGATCGCGCAGATCTTCCTCGTCGGCCGCACGGTAGGAGCGCACCGGCCCCCAGAAGTCCATGCTGTCGGGCTTAAGCCGACCGAGCAGGACATCGAAGCGAACGACCTCGCGCGAGACGTTCGCACTCCTCACCGTGACCGTGCGCCCGCCCGTGTACGGCTCGATCGTGAGAGCCTCACCAGGCCGGCACCCGAGCACGCGCCAGAAGCGCAGTCTCGCCTGCGCGTGGGAGGCCGCCAGCTCCCGCAGCCGCGGGTCCGGGCCGGCGGCGGCATAACGCTCAAGCGGCGTGCCGCCGCCCGGCAGCTCACGGTCGTGCAGGAACCACGCCACAGCCCAGTTCTGCTCGTCCTCTGTGATCTCGCGCCGCTCGCCGAGGAACTCGAGCAGCGCTGCGCGCATCTCCCCGGAGAACTCGCGCTCGGCCCAGCCGCTCACCTCCTCCACGAGCCGGCCGTGATCGCGCTCGCAGTCGGCAGGCGCCGGCTGCCTCACAGCCCCGCAGCAGCGCTTGTGCTTGCGCCCGCTCCCACACGGACATGGATCGTTACGGCCCGCCATCTCGCCACGCGAATCTATCGATCCCACGCTCCATACGTATCGATTCCAACGCTTATGACGAGACTTATAGCGCTACCACCCGCGGCCTTCCGTGGCCATCGCCGCGCTACACGCTCCCCGCCCCCAGCGCGCCCGCGCGCCGGGCGGCGCGCGTCGGGAAGACGAACTCCCCGATCCTGTGAACCAGGCCAACACGCTTGGGATGTGGGCACAACATGGCTAGGCTGGTACCTGACAGTCTGTGCCATCGTCAGACCCCCTTCTCATAGCGCTCGGCGGCGCGATCCGCACGCTGCGCTTCGAGCGCGGTCACATCTCCCAGGAGCGCCTCGGACTCGAGAGCGGCGTGCACCGCAACTACATCGGCGGGATCGAGCGGGCCGAGCGCAAACCGACGGTCGCAACCATCGCCAAGCTCGCGCTGAGCCTCGGCATCGCGCCGTCGGAGCTGCTCGCCAGAGCCGAGCGCGAGGCAGAACGCCACGGCGCATCGTGGCCGGGCGCGGAGCCCGGCCACGATGCGC
>CABEAD010000171.1_pt1 | contig 13151 bp, 15 predicted proteins | sample 3132311 | NCBI WGS metagenome assembly CABEAD01 (sample SAMEA5534342, study PRJEB31848) | metagenome | biome: tundra; feature: field; material: soil | place: USA | collected 2013-05 | depth 0.45 m
ATCCTGTTCGTGGCGATGAGCTCCCCGCGCAAGGAGCGCTGGCTCGGCGAGCACGGGCCGACCCTCAACGTCCCTTTCGTGATGGGCGTCGGAGGGTCGATCGACGTCGTCGCGGGCATCACGCCTCGCGCCCCACAGGCGTGGCAGCGTGCCGTCGCCAGGAGCGTAAGCGAACGTCAGCTGGCGCTTGGCCGAGCGGTCTCTATTGCGGCGATGAAGTCGGCCACGGCCTCCGCCGCTGCCTGCACGTCGTCGGGCAGATCCGCGCTGATCTCGTTGACATCGAGGCGGTAGGGCTCGCTCCAGGCGTCCGGCACTTTGAGCGTTGGCGGCCAGTCGTGCGTGCCGCGATCCTCGAACGTCCAGACGCAGGCCTCCCGAACACGCCAGAGGTCTTCTTCAACAATGGCTCGTAGGAGGATGAGGTCGATCAGATCCCAGTGGCGCAGGTTGGCGCGTCCGTCAACCGGCTCCTCGGTGACCGCATGAATCTTCTGGGCGATCTGGTAGCGCAACGAGAGGCACGTGACGCACTCGGGGCTGTCCAGCTTGAAGTCGGCGAGGCTGATCGCCGAGGGGACGAGGTCGCTCTCATCGGCCTCTGGCCCGGCGATCTCGACCGTGAGCGTCTGCCAGCCTCGTCGCTGAAAGCTCACCTGGAGAGCGATACGTCTCGATCCGGTATCGCGGATGTTTTCGGGCTCGCCCTTGCGGCGGAACTCAAAGCCGCTGTAGGGATGTTCGAAGGCTTCCTCGAGAGCGTCAAGCAGCTCGGTGGTCCTGCCGCGGAAGACGATGTCGACGTCCTGGGTGCTGCGTGCCCCCAGTCCCAGGCGCAGCTCCATCGAGACGCCACCCTTGATCAGGAAGCGGGGCTGCTCGTCAGCTCGGACCCTGTCGAGCGCGCCGATCAGGGTCATCGTGGATATCCACCGGCGCGTGCGATCGGGAGCGATACCGTGAGCCTTCGAATAGTCGCCGAGCAGCCGTTCGAGATGGCTGTGCCTGCTCGGTGGGCGCTTGGGCGGTTTGAAATCTTCGCTCATCGGCGCATCCCCGAGCCAGTCTTTACACCTATCTCCCGGCGCAGCCGAGCGGCCTCCTTGCGGGTCAGTCTGCCGTTGCTCACACCGTGGTCGATGGCCTGGCCGATCAGCGCCGGGCCGAGATGGGCGGCGTGGCTTTGGCGGATCGCGTGTGTCGGGCTCACGATCGGGATGCCCTCGTAGAACGTCACGTTCTCATTGGCGAGGGTCTCGTGGTGGATGCGATACAGGGCGGGGATCTCACGTCGTATCCGATGGTCGTGTGGGACCGTGATGTGGATCTTGCTCGGGTTGACGTCGCTGAGCTCATACAGATCGAGCGCGGTCTCATGGGAGAGCACGCCGCGCACCCCCCTGGGCCACAGCGTCGCCTCCATGTAGGAGTCGAGCCGGGACACCGGGAAGTAGCGCAGGCGGTACAGCCCGTGCCCTCGACGCTCGAGCGTTCCGTGCTCGGACATCCGTATCAGCGTCATTGGCTGGATGCCCAGCTCGCGGGCATCGTGCTGGCTCACGAAGCCGTACTGGTCGGCCGCGACATCGGCCAGCTGGTTGAACGCCGCTCCAGGCACATGGACAAAATAGCATAAAACATGCTACTTTGTCCGACATAACGGTTCTACCGTGTCGCTCACGGGCCTCGCCCATGGGCTCGGGCTTTCGCACCGTCCACCGCGTTCCCCGACGTTCCCCGCCCGCTATCGCGGTCGCTCGGCGCCGCGCCCGGCAGTGCGCGGGCGCTTCGCCGTGCGCGACCCTCCGCCGCGGCCTCGCCATCCCCCTGCACCGCCCCTGCTCTCACGCGTTGCCCGCGAACATCGCGGTCGAGCGGCAGGCCGGCGCACGGGCCGGCTCTGAACACCCCTTTCGCGATGGGCGTCGGAGGGTCGATCGACGTCGTGGCGGGCATCATGCGTCGCGCCCCGCCAATGTGGCAGCGGCTGGGAATCGAGTGGCTCTATCGACTCATCCAGGAGCCGCGGCGGATGCTTCGCCGCTATCTGGTCACGAACGCGCGGTTCAGCATGATGGTCGCGCAGGCACTGGTCATGCGCGTGCTCGGCTCTGCGCTGCGTTCGTCTGGCTGAACGTCCCGCACATGGATGACGGTGCGCCGGCAGAGGCCGAGTTGTAGCGTTCCGTCCGCAGAGGGTGCGAACGTGTGTTCGGCGATGACCCGCCTATCTGTCCACGAGGTCCACGAGATGCGCTGCGCTCGCACCACTCTTCCCCGCGGCTTCCCTGTGGGACTGGCCGCCGCGTTCACCGCCGGCCGTCGAGGTCATGTGGCACGTATCGGGAGCGCACGATGACGCGGCATCCTGCTCGCTCTGAGGCCTCTGAGGTCGACGTGGTAGCGACGACATCGACCTACCGCGAACTGATCGAGCGCCTGCGTGATCGCATACGCGAGTCTCAGGCCAGTGCGGCACGAGCGCTCAACACCGAGCTCGTGATGCTCTACTGGTCGATCGGCCGCGACATCCTGGTCGAGCAGCAGGCCGGCGGATGGGGCGAGGGCGTGGTCGCGAGGATCGCCGACGACCTTCGCCAAGCGACTGGCGGCGCGAGAGGCTTCAGCCGGCGCAACCTCTTCTACATGCGCCGCTTCGCGACAGTCTGGCCCGAAGCCGAGAAAGTGCCATCGGTGATGGCACAAATCTCGTGGACCGCACACCGGATACTGCTCGACCGCTTCGCCGACCACCCGACGCTATATGCATGGTATGCGACCAAGGCGGCGGAGAACCGTTGGTCGGTGCGCCATCTCAGCGGCCAGATCGACCTGGAGCTTCACGAGCGCCAGGGCGCAGCGCTGACCAACTTCGCGCTCACGCTGCCGCCCGCCGACGCGCAGCTTCGTGATCATCGACCTGAAGATCGGCGCCTTCCAGCCCGAGCACGTCTCGAAGATGAACTTCTACCTCAACGCCGTCGATGAGCAGTTGCGCCTCGGCGACGACCGCGAGAGCGTAGGCATCATCCTCTGCACCGGACGCAACGAGACCGTCGCAAAGCTCGCGCTTCACCGTGTGTACGCGCCGATCGCAGTTTCCACATGGAAGAGCGAAACGCAAGCGCCCACGCTGCCTCCCGTCGAGATCACGGACGACGTCCCCGCCGACTTCGACGAACTCTCAGAGCTCGACGCGGTACGCAGGCGACTGATCGACCGCATCGCAGAGCGCGCGCCAGAGATCATCAAGGGCGACGAATAGCCGCGGACGCTTCGCCATGCGCGACCCTCCGCCGCGGACTCGCCATCCCCCTGCACCGCCCCTGCACTCACGCGTTGCCCGCGAACATCGCGTTCCGGCCTCGCTTGCGCGCCGTCAACTCGCTGCGGTGGGCGTCTTGCAGTGTGGTAGCGCGTGGTGCTACCATGCGCTACATGAGCATTGTGCCGCTGAGCATCCGGCTTCCCGGACAGACCGTGGGGCGACTTGCCGATCGCGCCGGGCGCTTCAGCATGGCGCCGCGCACACTCGCCCAGCGGTACGTCGAGGAGGGTCTGCGGATGGACGATCATCCGTTGGTGCGCTACGTCGATGGTCCCGCCGGCCGTCGTGCGCGGTTGATCGGTGGCCCGGATGTGTGGGAGGTGATCGCGGTCGCGCACGACAACGATGGCGATCTGAACGAGACCGCCGCGTATCTCGAGTTGCCTCTGGGACTCGTGCAGGCCGCTGCCGCCTACTACGGGACCTACCAGCAGGAGGTCGACGAGCGCATCGAGCGCAACCGCCGCGAGGCAGATGAGGCTCATGCCGCGTTCCTTGCCGCTCGCAAGGCTCTCGGCCGGTGAGGCTGCTGCTCGACGAGATGCTCTCCCCGGCCATCGCGGGCGAGCTGCGTGCCCGTGGCTACGACATCGAGGCGATCAAGGAGCACCCTGAGTGGCGTGCCTACGACGACCCGCAAGTGCTCGACCTGGCTCGCCGTGAGCACCGAGCCATAGTCACTGACAACCTCGTCGACATGAGGCCCCTGCATTACGAGGCGATCGCCCCGGGAGGGCCTGGCGACTACGGCATGTTGTTCATCCCCGGCGGCTACCGTCGTCGGAGAGCCGACACCGGCAGGATCGTCACCGCGCTCGAGCAGAAGCTCGACGCATATCCCGGCGAGCGCGACCTCGCGGATGGCGAGGATTGGCTGTAGCCGCAAGGCCGCTTCGCATGTCCACCGGCGACACTGGCGCTCAGTCGTCCCGTCACACCCCCCTCCGCCCGAGCACGTGCGGCACGGTCCGCAAGATGATCTCCACGTCCCCCCAAAGCGACCAGTTGGTCACGTACAGGTAGTCGATCTTGACCATCTCCTCCAGGGGCACGCGGCCCGAGCCGAGGATCTGCCACTGGCCGGTCATGCCCGGCTTGAGGTCGAGCCGGCCGCGTGCCCAGCCCTCGACCTGACAGTCCTCGTCGGACACCAGCGGTCGCGGGCCGACGAGGCTCATCTCGCCGCGCACGACGTTGACGAGCTGTGGCAGCTCATCCAGCGAGAACCTGCGCAGCAGGCGACCCACTCGTGTGACGCGCGGGTCCCGCGCGATCTTGAATAGGCCCTCGGTCTCATTCAGCGCGCGCAACTCGTCCTTGAGCTGCTCCGCGCCGATGACCATCGTCCTAAACTTGATCATCTTCAAACGGCGACCCTCCTGGCCGATGCGGTCCTGCACGAAGAGCACCGGCCCGCGCGAGTCGAGCTTGATCGCTATCGCCACAATCGCGAGGAAGGGCGCCGACGCGACGGCCAGGACACCGGCGACGGTCAGGTCCAGGGCACGCTTGGCCGAGCGCGAGGAGCGCGAGAGCACCGGCGGGTTGATGCCGAGCACCGTCATCCCGCCCACGTCGTCGAGCTCGACCGACGGGCCCATCGCGCTGAAGCTGTGCGGCAGCAGGCTCACCTTCACCATCAGCCTCTTGCACTCTCGCATCACCTCGGTGAGGCGATGCTCCTCGATTTCGGCGCTGGCGAGGAGCAGCCGGCTGACGCGAAGCTCGACGAGCAGCCGGCTCAGCATCCCGGCCTCGAGTCGCCCGAGCACCGGCAGCGTCCCATCGTCGTCCTCGTCGTCGTAGACGAGCAACCGGCCGAGGAGATCCACGTGACACCGGCGGTCGCCGCACAGGTTCTCCACGAGCATTGACGTCGCCTGGCCGGTGCCCACCAGCAGGACACGCTCCGGGGAGAGCATGCGCGTGAGGACCGCGCGCATGGCTGCGCGTGCCGCGAAGCAGAACGCCATCACCAGCGACGCGAAGAGCAGCAACGTGATGAACGTCAGCTTGCTTCCCGGCGTCGCCTGAAAGTACAGCCAGCTCAGCACAGTGCCGAGCAGGACGGCGTGGAAGAGGCCAGGAATGTCGTCGATCGTCGTGTGCGCGATGCGCTTGACGTCGCGGTTGTAAAGGCCGTAGCACCAGAAGATGACCAGCCACACCGGCAGCGTGACCAGCCCGAACAGAACGTGACCGCCCAGCTGGTGGGTGGCGCTGAGCATGAGCGCCGTCGCGAGCGCCGAGACGACCGCCACAAGGTCGCCGAGGGCAAGAGCCCGGCGCACGTAGTAGTCCCGACGTCCGTAGGCCGGCGCGACGAGCCTCCTCGGCGCGCTCGCCTGGCCGGCGCTCCGCGGCAGCCGCCACTCGCCCGCCGCCTGCGTCTCCCGTTCGGCCGGCCGCGTCCGTACGCCCGCACCGGCGAGCCCCACGCTCGCGGCGTCACCGGCCGTGGGCGGCATGCGCGCACCGCCTACGGCCATCGGCTGTACCATGCGTCGTCAACATTCACGGCCAATATCATACATGCTCAACTTTCGCGGCTCATAGTCCGGCGGCGGCCCATGCGTGCTGGACTTGCGTAATGGGCGCTATGGCATGGGCTTGCCGTCTCATCGCATAGGGCCCGAGCGGCCCGGTCGAGCGTGTGGCTGCGTCGGTATGAAGCCTACGAGATGGGCCGGGCGCCGAGCAGGCCATCCATGTTGTCGCGAGGTATGAGATGCTTCTGCCGCCGGCCCGTGCGACTACACGACGAACGACCATGAGCCCTGCCACGGTGAGCGCCAGCCATCAGCCGGGGACGCGGATCGCGCTGCTGGCGTTGGCGGCGCTCGGGCTCGGCGCGGGCCTGAGCCCCTTCTTCTTCGCCTTCTACGACACCTCGCTCTGGGTCCCGATCGGACTGGGCGTGACCGTGGCGTGCGCGATCGCCGTCATGGCGCGGCCCCTGCGCCCCGGCGGCCCCGGCGCGCTGGCCCTGGTCGGCGTGTTCGGGCTGGGCATCTGGTCGCTGGGGTCGACCGCCTGGGCGGAATCGGTCCAGAACGCGGTCGTCGACGGCGATCGATGGCTCCTCTACGGCGCCCTGCTGACGCTCATGCTCGCGCTGGCTCGAAGCGAGCGGCGCGCCGTCGTGCTGCTGGCTGGCGCCGCGCTTGGCGTGAGCGCGGTCGCGCTGTCGGTGCTCGCACGGCTGCTCGGAGGCGACCCGAGCACGCTCTTCCTTGGCGCACGCCTCGACGTGCCCGTCGGCTACTTCAACGGCGAGGGCTGCCTGTTCGTGATGGGCTTCTGGCTCTGGCTTGCGCTCGCGCAGTCCCGCCGTGCGCTCTTGGCCGGGCCGGCCGCGGGCATGGCGGCCTTGATGGCCTGCCTTGCGCTGCTCACCCAATCGCGCGGCAGCGTGCTGGCGATGGCCGGTTCGCTGGTGGCGGTGCTCGCGCTCGTCCCCGGCCGCGCGCGCCGCGCCTATCTGCTGCTCGTGCTGGCGGGCGCGGTAGCGCTGGCAGGCCCGCGACTTCTGGACGTGTATGAACACCACGCCCCGACGGGCGCGGTGTCGGTCGGAGTCGCGCAGGCCGCCGGCCAGGCGGCGCTGCTGGCGGCCCTGGGCGCCGGGGCGGCGTGGGGACTGCTCACAGGTTTGTGGGCGCGCCGCCGCGCCGCCGGTAGGTTCGCCGCGCCCCTGCGCAGGGCCGCGGCGTGGCTGCTCGCGATCCCGGTGCTCGCGGTCCTGGCGCTCGGGGTGGGGTTCGCCACCCGTCTCGAGAGCGACGTTCGCACCCAGTGGCGGGCGTTCACGCACCTCGCCCCCCCCGGTGCAAGCGGTGAATCAAACGCGGCGTCGGCTGTCAGCTCACGCCTGCTCTCCGCGGGCGGCACCCGCTATGACCAGTGGCGCATCGCCTGGCGCCTCTGGCGCGAACACCCCCTCCTTGGAGTGGGCGCGGGCAACTTTCCCCAGCCCTACTTCCAGCGACGCGCCACCACCGAGGACGTCAAGCAGCCGCACTCGATCGAGCTGCAGACGCTCTCCGAGCTGGGGCTCGCCGGGGCGCTGCTGCTCTGCGCGCTGCTGGCCGGCGTGGGCTGGGGCGTGGCACGCAGCCGCCGCGCCGCCCGGCGCTCCCCGCTCGCGCGCGCGGTCATGGTCGCCGCCGTGGGGGCGTTCAGCGCCTGGCTCGTGCAGACCAGCGCGGACTGGATGCACCTGCTGCCGGGCCTAACCGCGATCGCGATCGCCGCGATCGCGGCGCTGACGATGCCCTGGGCGCGACCGCACAGGCGCGTGGCGCAGACGGTCCCGACAGCGCCGAGGGGCCGGCTCGGGGCCCGTGCCGGCATGCGCGTCCGGCTCGAAGAGGCGCTCAGCGCTCGCGCGATGCTCGCGCTGGGCCTCTCGGCGGTGCTCGTGGCCCTGGTCGTGACGGGCGCCAGCCTCACCCGCCAGGGAGCCGGCGAACTCTACAGCGCGCGTGCCTCGAAAGAGCTCATCGCGGATCCCGCGGCAGCGGCGGCGGACGCGAACCGCTCGCTCGAGATCGACTCCGACGACGTTCAGACCTACTACGTCAAGGCGGCGGCGATCGCCCGCCTCGGCAGCGCACGCGGGACCGAAGCGGTGCTGCGCCAAGCGCTCGCGCGCGAGCCGCGCAACTTCGTGACCTGGTCGCTGCTCGGCGACGTCGCCGTGCGCCGGCACAGGTTCGCGCTCGCCCGCCGCGACTACCTGGCCGCCCACCGGCTGAACCCCCGCAACGTAACGCTGCAGGGGCTGGCACGGGACCCGGCCTTGGCGTTGCGGTAGGCGAGCCTTCGACCGCGGCGTCGCGGTGGCGTTGCATCCCGACGAACGGCAGGCTGGAGCGCCGGCGCATAGTGATGGCCAAAGGGTTATCGTTGCCAGAGTGCGTGCCGCGCGTGCATCTACCGTTGGGTCCCTGGCTGTGCTTGCGCTGCTTCCGAGCGGCGCGTGGGGCGCGAAGCTCGAACCAGGCGTGCACATCGATCCGGGCTCGCCGGCGGCCAAGCAGTACGTGCTGCCGCTGGCGCAGGCCCGCGAAACGGGTCGTGGCTCGGGCGAACGGTCCTCCTCGCCCCAGCTGTTCGGCGCCGGGATCGCCGGCCCAAAGCCACCTCGCTCGAACGCGACGGCGAAGGGCACTGGCACGGCTGCCCGCGGCGGCTCATCGTCCTCGCGCGGGACATCGCAGCCCGGCGCCTCCGGCCCATCGTCCTCGCGGCTGGGAAGAACACCGCCCGAAGCCTCCGTCTTTGACCTCGCGGCGCAGGGGGGCTCGGGTCAGAAATCATTGCTCATGCTGCTCGGCGGAGGGATCGCGGTGCTGGCGCTCGGCGGCATCGGCGCCGCGGCGGTGCGGCGGAGCCGTCGCTCCATGCCACCGCCGTGATCGCTCAGCGCGCCAACGCGAGAGCTTTGCGGAGTCCCGGGCGCGGCACGCCCTGGCGACGTCGCCCGTGTACCACGGCGACGCGCAGGCCCTCCCCGCCCGCACTGGCAAACGCAGAGAGATCCTCCCACTCGGGGACGCGGTCGAAAAGGTCGTCCGGTCGGGGCATCGCCATACGGGCAGGATAGCGAGCAAAGCCGCCTCAGGAAAAGTACACTTTGCTAGTTGGCTCGTCCGCTTGACCCTGCGCGAGCGGCCGCCGTGCGCGCGCGCCGCTTGCGGGTGGCCAGGCGCGACTACCTCCGCGCCCATCGGCTGAACCCGCGCAGCGAAACGGTCAAGAAGGCGATCAGTGCGATGGCCGCCATGACGAGCCATTGCGCCAACCGACCACGCACTTCCTCTTGGCGCTTCTCGATGGTCTTCGCTTCGACCGCGACGCGGGGGGGGTGTCTCGCGCTTGAACGTTCTCCCGGCCGGCGACATCGACCTGAAACGGATTGGCGATGAGGTCGAGCTCGTGCTCGGGAGCCCCCTCGCTTGCGTCGCCGACGCCCTCGGCGTCGTCGGGAGTCATCGCTTGAACACGACCTGTCGAAGCGGCTCACCCGCCGGTGCGGTCTCTATTGTGCGGCCGCATGTCGCGACGTGCGGCCCAGTGGGGAGAGATCGAGTCGACTGGGGTGATCGGGCAGGAGCTCGTGGATTCGGTCTTGGGCGATGTCGATCGCATCGACGATGTCGCCGAGCTCGAGCATCTGGCGCTGTGCTTGCGCTGGCCGTTTGATCTCCCGGGTGTTGATGCGGAGTGGACTGCGGCGCTGATCAAGCCGCTCGAGCGGCGCGGCGACGAGTTGGCGGCCGGGCTGCTGGTCGCTTTGGCGGCGTTCTCGCATCAGCCGTTGGGCCGGCAGGCTGCGAATGCGGTGGCGCGTCTGAGCGGCCGTGGCGTGGTCTCACCGCTCGCCGATCGCGTCGGGATGCAGCGGGTCGTCGCGGCGAGCCGACATGAGATCCCCGACGGCGAGGTGGTCCTTGTGATGATGCGCCGCCCGCGTGAGCGGGCAGCTCAGGTCGGGACCGTGGTGATCCAGTCGCTTCCGTGCGGGGATGTGATCGAACAGGTCAGCGTGAAGCCGCCCGTTCGGCGATCGCGGGCACGCAAGACATTGCGTGCGCGCTTCCGAGCCTCGGCGCCTCGCCGGCTCGCTCCACGAGCGCTGCTCGAGCGTCTGGACGCGGCGGCTGAGCACATGATCGATCACGTGATCGATCTCGATGAGCTGAGCGCGACGTGGCTGCCGGCGGTTTCGCGGGCGCTCACCGGCCGAGCTGACGCGTTGCCGCAATTGTGGGTCGAACGTCCGGCGCACGATGATTCTCGGCGATCCTCGCCCGCGGGCGCGCGAGCCGCTCGTCGCGCCGAGCGGACGCGCGCCAAGAACCGTCAGGCGCGCGCGGCGCGCAAGCGCAACCGCCGCTGAACGGCAGCGCTCCGCGGCCACGAAGGCTCCTCCGCGGGCGGCGATGACTCGATCCTCGCGCTCCTGGCATGGTCGTGCCGAGGCTCGTGGGCCAGGCGCTCGCCGGCGAGCCGCTGACCGTCTACGGCGACGGCCGGCAGACTCGCTGCTTCTGCCACGTCGCCGACGTCGTGCGGGCCCTGTTCGGGTTGACGAGCGAGGAGCGCGCCTACGGGAACGTGTTCAATGTCGGCGCCAGCACCGAGATCTCGATCCTCGACCTCGCCCATATGATCATCGACGTGACCGGCTCGGACTCGGAGATCTCGCTGATCCCCTACGACGAGGCCTACGGCGAAGGCTTCGAGGACATGTATCGCCGCGTGCCCGACACAGCCAAGGTTCGCGAGCTGATCGACTGGCGCCCGGCCCGAACACTCGATGACGTCGTCCAGGACGTTGTTGCGTGCCAGCAGGGGATGTCACTCGCCGTGAGCGCCGAGCGGGCCTCGTAGCGTCAACCGCCAGGTCCACGAAGCTCCTCACGCTTCCTCGGCTGCCACTGAAGCGCGCAGCTCGGCTCGCATACGGTGGATCGCGGCGTAGGGCTCGTAGTAGCGCCACTGACGCGGCGAGGGCGAGTAGGCTGCCGAGCGCTGAGCATCGCAGAGGATCAGGCCGATTCCGCCCCACACCGCATGGCGAGCCAGTCCCTCGCGATAGATGTAGCCGGGCACGAAGTCCAGCTCGTAGTAGACGATCTTCTCGTAATCATCGAGCCCGACACTCTCGATTCCCGCGCGAACCTCCGCGTTCATGCTGTCGTGGACGAAGATCACCGATCGCCTTGTGGTTGATGACTGAAGCAGCACCCGGAGATCCTTGGCGACTCCGTCGTAAGAGTGGTCTCCGTCCACCAGCGCAAAGTCAACCGCTCGCCCGGCGTCGGCGAATCCAGCCAGCAGCTCCGGCAAGATCTGCTGGCTGGGGCCAGTATGAAGGACCACATGCTCCTGCTGTGCCACGACCATCGGCTCATGCGTCAGGTCGATCGAGTGGACCTCCTCGCTGTAAGAGGCGATTCGCGCCAGGCTTCCGCCTTCGGCTGTGCCTATCTCGATAGCCAACAGCGGCCGAAGCTGCGCTAGGATGCCCTCTAGGGCGGCCCGCTCGCCGAAGGACATCTGGCTGTCGGCCTCCCGTGTGAAGGCCAATGGCGAGTGCTCCAGCAGCGCCGGACGATTGTCCGGGCTCGGAGCATACGGCGCATTCGGCTCGAAAGGCCTTGGTGTCTCGTGGGCAGAAGAAGCGCTCGCGGACTTCCTGGGCAAGGCCGACACGGTCACGAGCATATCGTTTGGGTAGGCGCCGACGCCCCGGCATAAACTAGCGAGGTCTCAGCTCCATCCCTCACCGGAGCTTGGCGGAGTGGGGGGCAAGACATCGGCAGCGGGCGCCATCACTACGATGCCAGCGGTACCATCACTACGATGCCAGCGGTATGAAGCTCGTCATGACGCTCTTGGTGCGCAACGAGGTCGACGTGATCGAGGCCAACCTCGAGTATCACCTGGCCCAGGGTGTCGACTTCGTGATCGTCACCGACCACGGCTCTGAGGATGGCACCAGCGAGATCCTTCGAGAGTACGAGCGTATGGGCGTCGCCAAGGTCATCCGCGACGAGGAGGAGGGCCACCACCAGAGCAACCGCGTCACGCGTATGGCCGAGATCGCCCGGCTGGGACACAACGCCGACTGGGTGATCCACAACGACGCGGATGAATTCTGGTGGCCGCTGGTGGGAGATCTGCGCGACGTGTTCTCCTCGCTGCCACCCCAATTCGGCCAGATCGAGGTTCAGCGGCGCAACTTTAGACCACGGGTGGATGACGAGGGACGTTTCTACTCGCGACTGGTGTACCGGGAGGCAAAGTCGTTCAACCCCAGAGGCACCGTGCTCGAGTCCAAGGTCGCCCACAGACCCCATCCCGAGGTGGTGGTGGCTCCGGGGAACCACTCGATCAGCGGGGCGGACCTGTCGGCCGTGCCCGCCGGAGAGGTGCTCGAGGTCTTCCACTTCCCGATGCGCAGTTACGAGCAGTTCGAGCGCAAGGTGGTGCAGACCGGCCAAGCCTACGAGCAGCTCCCGGACCGCGCACCAGGAACCGGGTGTGACCAAATGGCTCTTTTTGAGCTGCACCGCGCGGGCAAGCTGCACGACTATTACGACGGACTGGTGCTTGACCAACCCGCGCTCGAGCGCGGGTTGCATATGGGCACCATCGTGGTCGACCGGCGCCTGGAGGACTTCATGCGTGGCCTGCACTCGGGCGAGCGATCCCGCACGCGGCCCGACGCTCCCTTCGCGGGCGCCATGCTACGACGATTGATGGATGCCCTCGGCGAGATCGAGCAGAGCCGTGAGGAGCTGGCGACGCTGCGCGCCGAGGGCGAGCGCGAGCGGGAGCGCGCCGAGCGGCTTCAGAGGCAGGTCACCGAGCTGAGCGCGAACCTGGAGCGTTCCGCACAAGAGCTTCAGAGCACCAGCCAGGCACTGCACCTGCTGCGCTCCAGCCGGCTGATGCGCTTTACCGCCGGGGTGCGTCGGTTGTACTATCGGGCGACCGGCAAGGGTTGAACAAGGGGTCCGGTGGTCGGGGGCGTCGCAGCCCCCAGCCACCGGACGATGAATCCCGCAGATAGCCATGGGTCTTCGAAGACGGCTTCGAGGACATGTATCGCCGGGTGCCCGACACCACCAAGGTACGGGAGCTGATCGATTGGCATGCGATCCGCTCGTTGGACGAGATCATCCTCGACGTTGGGAACGGCGGCCTAATCTGGCCCCACTGCGGCGGCCTCAACTGGCCCCACCTCCGTCCGACTGACAGCCAACTGTTCGGTGCTCATGGAGCGCGAGCGGAAGGCGGCGGAAGGAAT
>CABEAD010000174.1_pt1 | contig 13060 bp, 14 predicted proteins | sample 3132311 | NCBI WGS metagenome assembly CABEAD01 (sample SAMEA5534342, study PRJEB31848) | metagenome | biome: tundra; feature: field; material: soil | place: USA | collected 2013-05 | depth 0.45 m
CTTCCCCTCCTCCTGGTCCTCGCCGCCGCCGGCGCTCCGCGGCCCGTCGACCCGGTCGGCGCCGCGCCCTCCCGTCACCGTCAACCCCCGTCGTGAGCCGCGGCCTCCAACGCCGCGACCGCCCGTCCGAAACGCGCCAGGACCGGGCTCGCATACGGAGCCCCACGGCGCACGGCTCCCGTCAGGGCAGCCCCCGCAAGCAGGTCCACGACGTAGTGCTCGCCGAGATACACGAGCGCCAGCCCGAGCGTCGCGGTATAGCCCCAACCGACGGCGCCCGCCAGCGGCCCGGTCTCTGCGAGCAGCTGAGCAGCCATCATCGATGTGGCGAAGTGCAGCGACGGCATCGCGGCCAGTGGGTTGCCTCCAAGGACACTGTAGAGCGGACCCCAGCCGTCTTTCCAGAAGAACTCCCCATATTCGACCATCATTCGCCGCACGGCGATCTCACTCCGGTGGCCATTCGACGATGGCGCCGCCAGCAGCCGCCCGTCGAAGTCCCCACCGCGACCGGCGCTCGAAGCGGCGTACCACGGAGGGGCGGTCGGCGCGAGCCAGTACACGCTCGCCCCGAGGTCGAACACGGCGTACGTCATGACCGCCGCGCGATCAAAGCGCCTTGGGTGGCGAAGCATGATGTACACGAGCGAGCCGTGGGGCACCATGAACCACAGCCAGTGCGCCCACACGAGCACCCGGTCGCCCATCCGCCACCCGGTGCTCGCAAACGCTCGCTGCAAGCGCACGGTCGGAAGCTCGCCCAGCCCGAGCACGCGGTCGCAGCGGATCGGGTAGTCGACGAGCACCCGCCCCTCGTGCGCCGCCGGGTCGTCGTGAGGCGCCTCGTAGGCCGCCAGGTACGCCCACATCTGCAGGCAGCACACAGCCACGTCGCGCTTGCGCGAGCGGCGCGCTGCCACACACAGGGCGATCGGCGCGCCGAACGCCACCGTCTGCGCGACGATCGGCGGCACCCTGACCTTCTTGCGCACGAGCGGCGCCATCACCCCCGCGGCCACAAGGCCCCAGGCGGCTGTTCTGATGGCCTTCGACCCCCGCACGGGGCGGGGAGTATATGGGCCCCAATGGCCGCTACACGACCGTGCTCTCCCCCGCGCGCTCCAGCATGTGTGTCTCCGCCTCGCTCACGAGCGCGCCCACCACACGGCTCTCCTCGTCGGCCTCCGGGTGCCACTGCACGCCGAGCACGAACCGCCGGCCTGGAATCTCGATCGCCTCGGGCAGCCCGTCCATCGAGGAGCTGCCGCTGAGGAGAAGGCCCTCCCCCAGCCGGTCCACCCCCTGATGGTGGTGGGACTTGGTCGCATGATGGGTCTCGCCCGCCGCCCGCGCCGCGAGCGAGCCGTCGACGAGGTCCACGTCGTGGTCGGCCCCGTCGAACGTGCCGGCCACCCTCAGGTGTTCGTGGTGGCCGAAGCGCTCCGGCAGGTGCTGCAGCAGCGTGCCGCCATAGGCGACGTTGATCAGCTGCATGCCCCGGCAGATACCGAGCATCGGAAGATCGCGCTCGACCGCCGCCCGCACGAGCGCGATCTCAAAGCGGTCCCGCTCGGGCACCGTGTCGACAGTCTCCGGGTGAGCCTGCTCGCCGTAGATCGCCGGGTCGATGTCGGCCCCTCCCGCGAGCATCAGCCCGTCAATCAAATCCAGTGCCTCGCTCGGGTCCTCGAGCAGCTCCTCGTCGGGGGGCAGCATGAGTGCCAAGCCACCCGCGTTCTGCACCGCTTCGACATAGCTGCGCGACAGCAGCACCGCCTGCTGGTCCCACATTCCCCAGCGGGCTCGCTCGAGGGCCGTGCATATGCCGATCGCCGGTCTGGCCATGAGATACACACCATAGGATCACAGACCGAGAGCCGCGGCACCGGAGATGGCCGGCGCCGAGGACTTCGTCGAGGGTGTCAGCGCCTTCCCGGCAAAGCGCCCGGCCCGCTTCTCCGGGCGTTGAAGCGCGTTCCGCCCATGCGTGAATAGAATCCCGCCCGCCTTGGGCCACCTGCTTCCCACAACCCTCGCGTTCTTCACCCCCCAGTCGGGCGGATCGCCGAACGCCAACTCGATCGACAGCCTCTACAAGATCACGCTGTACGTGGCGCTCGTGATCTTCATTCTCGTCGAGGGCGCGCTCGCGTACGCGCTCTATCGCTTCCGCGCGCGCAAGGGCGCGGTGGCGGCGCAGATCCGCGGCAACACGCGCCTCGAGGTCGGCTGGACCATCGGCGCCGCCGTGATCCTGCTGGCGCTCGCGGTGCTCACGTTCGCCAAGCTCTCCTCGATCCGGAACCCGGTCAACTCAGGGCCCGGCGGCGACGGCCTCTACGGCGAAACCGGCCAGCTCTACGCGAGCGCCGACCGCAAGCTCCCCCCGAGCGGCAAGTCCCTGAACATCACCGTGGTCGGCAGGCAGTTCGTATGGGAGTTCGTCTACCCGGGAGCCACCGAAGCCGACGGCCTCGGCGCGCCCTACTCGTACGAGGAGATGGTCGTGCCGACCAACACCACCGTGACGCTCGACGTCGTCTCCGCCGACGTCGTCCATTCTTGGTGGGTCCCCCAGCTCGGCGGCAAGTTCCAGGCGGTGCCCGGCTACCACAACTACACCTGGTTCAAGATCTCAAAGCCCGGCATCTACCGCGGCCAGTGCGCGCTCATCTGCGGACGCGGGCATGCCCGCATGATCGCGACCGTCAAGGCCGTTGCGCCCGCGCAGTTCGAAGCCTGGCTGGCCTACCAGAAGACGCTCATCGCCGAAGCCAATGCCGCGGCACAGACCGCCCGAGCCAAGCTTGGCTCCCAGACCGGCGCCGGACAGGTCGGGAACCCATGACGCGCGGTCGCTCGGCAAACGCTCACCGAATTTTCGAGTCCGGACACTAGGAAACCCGCTCGATGGCCACCTACGCAGCCCCGATCCCCCAAATAGTCGCGCACGGCGCCACCGATCAGAGATCGGCCAGCGAGGCACGCGGCTGGACGAGCTGGATCACCACGACCGACCACAAGCGCATCGGGATCATGTACATGGTCACGACGTTCGTGTTCTTCATCCTCGGCGGCATCGAGGCGCTGATGATGCGCATGCAGCTCGGGCTGCCGAACAACACGCTCGTCTCGCCCCAGATCTACAACCAGCTGTTCACGATGCACGGGACGACAATGGTCTTCCTGTTCGTCGTGCCGATGATGGCGGGCCTGGCGAACTACTTCGTGCCACTGATGGTGGGCGCGCGCGACATGGCCTACCCGCGTCTGAACGCGCTCTCCTACTGGCTGCTGCTGGCGGGCGGCATCGTCTTCTACGCCTCGATCTTCTGGAACCCGCCGGAAGCGGGCTGGACGAGCTACGTGCCGCTGTCGGGGATCAACTACTCGCCGGGGGGCGGGCAGGATGCGTGGATCTACCTGGTGCACCTCACAGGTCTCTCCTCGATCCTGGGGGCGATCAACTTCTACGTGACGGTCGTCAACATGCGCGCGCGCGGCATGAGCTGGGGCCGCCTGCCGCTGTTCATCTGGGCGATCCTGACCTACTCGGTGCTGATCATCGTCGCGATGCCCGTGATAGCCGGGGCGGTCACGATGCTGCTGACCGACCGGCACTTCGGAACGCACTTCTTCGATCCCGCCAACGGCGGCTCGGCGCTGTTGTGGCAGCACCTCTTCTGGTTCTTCGGCCACCCGGAGGTCTACATCATGGTGCTGCCCGGATTCGGCATCGTCTCGGAGATCCTGCCCGTGTTCGCGCGCAAGCCGATCTTCGGCTACAAGGCGATCGCGGCCTCGACGGTGGCGATCGCCGTCCTGGGCTTCCTCACGTGGGCCCACCACATGTTCACCGCGCCGATCCCGACCGCGGTGATCGTGTTCGTGATGATGACCTCGTTCCTGATCGCCATACCCACCGGCGTGAAGATCTTCAACTGGATCGCCACGCTCTGGCACGGTACGGTCGAGTTCAAGACGCCGCTGCTGTTCTGCGCCGGGTTCATCGCGCTGTTCTTGATCGGGGGCATCTCGGGGGTCTTCCTCGCCATCTTCCCCGTTGACTGGCAGCTGAACGAAACCTACTTCGTGGTCGCCCACATCCACTTCGTGCTGATGGGCGGCGCCGTGTTCACGATCTTCGCCGCGATCTACTACTGGTTTCCGAAGATCACGGGACGGATGCTGAGCGAGGGCCTTGGCAAACTGAGCTTCTACCTGATGTTCTTCGGCTTCCTCGCGACGTTTTTGATCCAGCACGTGATGGGCCTCGACGGCATGCCCAGGCGCGTGTATGAGTACGACAACGTGGGCAACCTCGCGCTCTACAACCTGATCTCGACGATCGGGTCGTTCATCCTCGGCGCCGGGATACTCGTGACGATCGTGAACGTCCTCCGCAGCCTCAAGCACGGCGCCGTCGCGGGGCCGGACCCGTGGAAGGCCAACACGCTCGAGTGGTTCACGACCTCCCCCCCGCCCGCCAACAACTTCGACGTGGTGCCGCTCGTGCGCTCATACGAGCCGATGAAGGACATCCGCCGCGAGATCGAGCGCCGGAGCACCGGCGTGCCGGCTCCCGGAGGCGCCACGGTGCCGGCCGGGGCCACGCAGGTCGGCGTTTGACGCGACTTCGGACTCGCGTCGCGGCTGTAGAGTTGGGGGTCGTCATGGAGGCCCCTAGCAGCCCGCGGTCTGATTGCTGATGGACGGCTCACCCGCATCCGCCTACGCCCCGCAAGCCGCGGGCGCCGTCGCACCGCTCCTGAGCACGCGCTCCAGGACGAGGCAGCTGCTGTCCGACTATGTCGAGCTGACAAAGCCGAAGGTCCAGTCGCTGCTGCTGCTGACGACGATCGCGACGATGCTCGTCGCCGGCGCTCCCTCGGTAGCGTTGATCGCGCTCACGTGCCTCGGCGGGTATCTGTCAGCCGGCGGCGCGGGCGCGGTCAACCACTGGTTCGACCGCGACATCGACGCGCGCATGACGCGCACCGCCGACCGGCCCGTCCCCTCCGGACGGGTGTCGCCGAGGGCGGCGCTCGCGTTCGGCTGCGCGCTCGCCGCGCTCTCCTTCCTCGAGCTCTCGCTGACCGTCAACCTGCTCGCGGCGAGCCTGGCCTTCGCGGGGTTCCTCGGCTACGTGCTCGTCTACACGGTCTGGCTCAAGCGCCGCACGCCCCAGAACATCGTGATCGGCGGCGCCGCCGGCGCGATCCCACCGCTCGTCGGGTGGGCGGCCGTGACCGGCTCTATAAACGGGATAGCGGTGCTGCTGTTCTTCATCGTCTTCTTCTGGACGCCCCCCCACTTCTGGGCGCTCTCGCTGCTGATGAAGGGCGAGTACGAAAAGGTCGGGGTGCCGATGCTGCCGGTGGTGCGCGGCGAGGCCGAGACGCGCCGCCAGATCCTGCTGTACACCGTGCTGCTATACGCGGTCACGCAGCTGCCGTTCTGTGCGGGCGGCTTCGGGGGCATCTACCTGGCTGCCTCGCTGCTGCTCGGCTTCGGCTTCATCGCGGGCGCTGTGAGGCTCTACCGCCGCGCGGATCGTCGCAGCGCCCTGCAGCTCTACCTGTTCTCGCTCGCCTATCTCGCGCTGCTGTTCTGCGCGATGGTGGCCGACGTAAAGCTCTGAGTCAGCAGCCAAAGACGCCCGTCCGACCGATCGGAGGCGCCGCCGACGGAGTCGGTGGTCGGAGGCGCCGCCGCCGAAGATGGTGGTCAGGCCGGACGGTATACTGCGCGCGCCATGATGACCAGTCGCCTCGCACGCAAGAACGTCCGCACAGGCCTGATCGTGGGCGCGATCTGCATGTTCATGTTCGGCCTCACGTTCGTGGTGGCCGCGGCGTACGTGTCATGAGCCCGCTCGACCCCGAGATCCCGCCTGCCGGCGAGGAGATCCACCTCCCGGGGCCAACGATCCTGCCGCTGCTCACGGCCGCGGGGATCACGCTCGCGATCGTCGGTATCACGATCAGCCCGATCCTCACGATCGGCGGCGCCGTCCTCACGATCGTGTGCGTCGCCCGCTGGATCGGGGACACGCGCCGCGACATCGACGAGCTTCCGCTCGACTCTCACTGAGAACCGGTCGCCAGACCAGCCGGCGGAGCGCCGCGCGCGGCCCCCGGCTACGCGCGGCCCCCTCTGTGTGAAGGGGTCGCGCCCGCTCCCCGCGGCAGACGCGCAACCCCCCTCTCTCACCCCACCGCTGCGCTCGCCGGAACGGGGCAGATCGCCCCCTCGGCCGTCCAGCAGCGCACCACGTCGCGAACGGAGAGAATCCCCACGGTCTCTCCTCGCTCGACGACGATCAGGTGGCGAAAGCCTCCGCGGACCATCGCCGCGGCGGCTTCCTCCAAGGACCAGCCCGGCTCGGCGAACACCACATCCCGGGTCAGATGGTCCGCCACAAGCTGGGTGTCCGGGCTCTGCCCGGCGCCGACAGACATCAGCACGTCTCGCTCGGTCACGATCCCGAGACCGCCCGCGTCGGGGTCGATCACCACGGCAGCCCCCACCTTGCGCTCGGACATGAGCCGCGCGGCATCCCGCAGCGTATGACCGGGCCCCACCGTGAGAACCATCGGACTCATGCCTTCTCGCACCTGCATAGGGGCTCCTTTCGGGTTCCTTCGCCACCAAGGCCACGCCGCAAAGCTTGCAACGATTGCCTCAATGTATTGCTTGGACGGCCTTTCGTCAAGTGACCGTCGCGAGAGCCTCCACCGCCCTGCGAACGGCCCGCCGGCCCGAAGGCATACGTTCATCGGGCGCAGGCATTAGGATCACGCCTCCGATGGCCAGGCCCGTCCCAGATACGCTCGCAGCGCACGCCCGAGCAAGACGCACGGGAGCACTCCCGGGGAGACGCACGAGATGATCTCTAGGCGCTCGATCGTGGGGACGATCGCAGCGGCCCTGATCGCCACCGCTATCGGGATCGTGCTCAGCTACGCGATCCACTGGTTCCCCGCCCAGGCCTCGACGCAGGCGCGCAACACCGACACGCTCTACCACGTGCTCGTGATCGCCTCCGTGCCGATCTTCGTGCTCGTCGTGACGGTCGTCCTGTACTCCGTCTGGCACTTCCGCATGAAGCCGGGCGAGGAGCTCAAGGACGGACCCCCGATCCACGGCAACACGCGCCTGGAGGTCTTCTGGACGGCGATCCCCGCGGTGATACTGCTCGGACTCGTGTCCTACTCCTTCGTGGTGCTCCACGACAACGAAAAGAAGCCAGCCGGTCCCGAGATCGTCGTGGAAGTCACAGGCCAGCAGTTCGCATGGTCGTACTCCTATCCGCGCTCGGTGACCGGCGGCGCGCCGCTGAACACCACCCAGCTGTACGTGCCGGAGAACGAGTCGGTCTACTTCGCGATCCACTCCAAGGACGTGGTCCACGCCTTCTGGATTCCAGCCTTCCGCCTTCAGATCGACGCGGTGCCCGGCATCACCACCCACTACCGCGCGATGCCGGACAGGCTCGGCTCCTACCCGGTCGTGTGCAACCTGCTCTGCGGCGTCGGGCACAGCTTGATGCGCTCGACGATCCACGTGGTGACGCCCAACCAATTCCAGACCTGGCTGGCACGCCAGACAAGCGCTCCTTCGAGCGCGTCCTGAGGGTAAGGTGACCGGTGCAATGGGGAGAAGCACGCCGATGACGATCAGGGTCTGGACCCTCGGGAGAGCCTGCTGATGGCCGCCAAGCTGCGGGCCCCGGGCCTTTATCGCGCCGGGCTGGCATTCCTGCTCGGGATCGTCTTCGCGACCGGACTGACGTGGCTGGTGCGCATGGCCACCGGCCACGCGACGTTCCACCACTTCCTGTCAGCCGACGCGATCCTGACGGTCTCGTTGCTCGCCTCTCCGCTCTTCTTCCTGATCGGACTCGGCGGGTTCGACTACTGGTTCTACTGGGCGGCGGGCCGCCCGACGCGCCCCGAGGACCACTCCGACCACGGAGCGCACAGCTGGAGGGACTACTTCCGCATCAACACCGACCACAAGGTCATCGGCATCCAGTACACGGTCACCGCCTTCTTCTTCCTGCTCGTGGGCGGGCTGCTGGCGATGCTGATACGTGCCCAACTCGCTCAGCCGGGCGCCCAGTTCGTGGACGCCAACACCTACAACGGCCTCTTCTCGGTCCACGCCACGCTGCTGATCTTCCTGTTCGTGATCCCCGTGTTCGCGGGGCTGGCCAACTACGTGCTGCCGCTCATGATCGGCGCACCGGACATGGCCTTCCCGCGCCTGAATGCCCTCTCCTACTGGCTGCTGCCGCTGGCGGGCGTGATGATGCTGTCGAGCTTCCTCGCGCCCGGCGGCGCGTTCGCCGACGGCTGGACCGCCTATGCGCCGCTGTCGGTCAACGCGCCGATCGGGCAGGACTTCTTCTCGATCGGCGTGCAGTTCGCCGGGGCCTCCTCGATCATGACCGCGCTCAACTTCCTCGTGACGATCATCACGATGCGCGCGCCGGGGATGAGCTTCTTCCGCATGCCGCTGCTCGTGTGGGCGAACTTCGCGACCTCGCTGCTCGTGGTCATCGCGACCCCGTTCGTCGCCGCCTCGCAGTTCTTCGTCCTGCTCGACCGGGCGCTCGGCTTCAACTTCTTCGACGCGGGCAAGGGCGGAGACGTGCTCATGTACCAGCACGTCTTCTGGTTCTACTCGCACCCGGCCGTCTACATCATGATGCTGCCCGGCTTCGGGATCATCAGCGAGGTCATCGCCGTCAAGGCGCGCAAGCCGATCTTCGGATACCGCATGATGGCCTTCTCGCTGCTGGCGATCGTCGCGCTCGGCTTCACCGTGTGGGCGCACCACATGTTCACGTCCGGGATGGCCGCGTGGATCCGCATCCCGATGGCGGTCACGACGGCGATCATCGCGGTGCCCACGGGCATCAAGATCTTCTCGTGGCTGGCCACACTGTGGCGCGGCGTGCTGCACCTGGACACGCCGATGCTGTTCGCGCTCGGCTTCTTGACCACCTTCACGCTGGGCGGCATCAGCGGCGTGATGCTCGCGATGGTGCCGTTCGACATCCACGTCAGCGCCAGCTACTTCATCGTCGCGCACATCCACTACGTGCTGTTCGGCGGATCGCTGCTGACGATCTTCGCGGGCGTCTACTACTGGTTCCCGAAGATGACCGGGCGTATGTTCGACGAGCGCCTGGGCAAGTGGCACTTCTGGACCACGTTCGTCTTCTTCAACCTGACCTTCGCGCCGATGCACATCCTCGGCCTGCAGGGCATGCCGCGTCGCGTGGCGACCTACGCCTCCAAGTTCGCCGACCTGAACCTGTTCATCTCGATCGCCAGCTTCGGGCTGGGCTTGAGCACGCTCGTGTTCGTCTACAACATCGTCACCAGCTGGCGCGGCGGACCGCGCGCTGTGGCCAATCCCTGGAGGGGACTGACACTCGAGTGGCAGGTCTCCTCGCCCCCGCCGATCTTCAACTTCGACCGGGTGCCGACGGTGGTGGGCGGCCCATATGAGTACGGCGTGCCGGGAGCCGTCCATGGCATCTTCGCTCCCACCCCCGCGGGCGGCGGGACTCCGAGCACGGCCGGCGGCGGCGTCCATCGGGCGACGGAGTAGGAGGGGCCCGATGAGAGAAGTCCTCGTGGTCGCAAACCGCACCCTCGGCGGCGAGAAGCTGCTCGACGCGGTCCGTGAGCGAGCCGCCTCGGGCGAGACCCTGTTCCGTCTCGTCGTGCCCCAGACCAAGCCCTCCGCGGGCTTCGTGATCTACGACGAGGCGGTGCGCGAATCAGCCCAGGTGAGGGTCGATCTCGCGGTGTCGCTGCTCGCGGCCGAAGGCATCACGGCCTCCGGCGAAGTCGGCGACCCCGACCCGTTCTCGGCCACGATGGACGCGATCGCCCAGCGCCGTCCCGGCGAGGTGATCGTCTCCACACATCCGGTAACCCAGTCGGGGTGGCTGCGGAGGGACCTGATCGAGCGCATTCAGAACGCCTCCGGGCTGCCGGTGGAGCACATCGTGGTCGACCTCGAGCAGGAGGGCCTGTCGTTCGCCGTGACGCTCGTCGTGGCCAAGGAGACCTCCAGCGGCGAGGAGCTGATCGACCACCTCAAGGCCAAGGCGGCACAGGACGAGCGCCGCCTCTTCATCGCGGTGATCCCTCAGCAGAGCGGCAGCGGCTCGGCTCCGCGCGAGGCGAGGATTCGCCTCGGCGCGATGCTCGACCGGCTCGACGCCGCGGGCCTGCTCAGCGCGGGCATGATCGGCGACCCGGACCCCTACACCGCCGTCATGAACGCGCTGGAGCTGTTCAAGGTTGACGATGTGGTCATCTCAACGCTCCCGAAAGAGCGCTCCGGATGGCTGCGCGCGAAACTGATCGAGCGGGTGCGCAACGCCACCTCGGCGCAGGTCGAGCACGTAGTGGTAGATCCGCAAACCCCAACCGCGGCCCCAGCCGCCTGAGATCGCAACCGAGGAGCGTCATGGAGGCTGCCAGCGTCGCCCACATAGCCGGCCACGACGACCACCACGGTCCGCCGCCGGCGCACCGCAGCTCGCGCGTGGAGCCGCAGCTGCTCGGCATGCTCATTTTCATCATCTCCGAGGTGATGGTCTTCGGGGCCTTCTTCACGGCGTACTTCTTCATCCGGGTCGCCCAGGGAGACCCGTGGCCCGCTCTGGGGACCCACCTGCCGGTGGCGGTGGCGGGCGTGAACACGGCGATCCTCGTGTCCTCGTCCTTCACGATGCACTGGGCCCAGACCGCCATCAAGAACGGCAACCGCTTCGGCCTGAAGGCGGGCATGCTCACGACATTCCTGCTCGGGTGCGCGTTCCTGTTCATCCAGATCAACGAGTACGCGAACATCGGCTTCGCCCCACAGAACCACGCTCAGGGCACAATCTTCTACTCGCTGACCGGCCTGCACGGCGCCCACGTGCTCATCGGCTTGACGCTGCTCTTGATCGTCACGATCCGCGCCTTCAGGGGCCACTACTCCCCGGAGGAGCACCGCGGTGTCGAGGTGCCCGGCATCTACTGGCACTTCGTCGACATCATGTGGATAATCGTCTACACGACGGTCTACCTGATCTGACGGCCGTGGACGGCCGTCAGACGCCCCCGATTTACAACTCTCTCACCACTCCATGCTGAACCCGCTGCGCAGCGAGGATGAGGCCTTCCGCTTCCTGCTCTACGCGATCGCCGTGATCGGGGCGATCGTCGTTCTCATCCTGATCCTGCGCGCGATCTTCTGAGCGACGCCGGCATGCGCCGCGCCCACAGCCGTCAGGGCTTCACGGTGAGGGTGCCTTCCATCCCCGCGGCGCGGTGGCCCGGGACCTGGCAGAAGAAGGTGTAGGCGCCGGGCTTGAGCTTGACCGTGATCGAGGTGCTGCCCTTCGCGATAATGGGGCTGGCTCCGAGCACAGGGCCGCTGGCGCCCTGCTGGATCGCGATGTTGTGCGTGACGCCCGACGTGTTCGGCATGACGACCGTCACGGCGCCGGCCTTGGCGCTCGCCGCTTTGGTCACGTACGAAAGCTGTCCGCTGGGGTCGGCCGCGATTTCGAGCTTGCCGCCCTTCTCGACCGCCGGCTTGCCCGCGCCGGGCGCCTGGACCGCGGTAGCCAGCAGACCCGTGTCCTGGCCGGGTCGGTCGACCGATTCGGCGACATACGCTGCGATGCTCCTCAGCGTGGCTCCGCTGGCGAGGCCCTTCGGCATCACTCCGAACCGGTTTGGATTTTCAACCTGGCCTTCGACGACCGTTCGGACCGCGCTGCGCCGCAACCCTTCGGCAAGGCTCGCCCGGAACGCTTCGTCGAGGTTGGGACCGATCGTGCCCTTCGTGTTCACGCGCGCGAGCGCATGACAGGAGCCGCACTTGGCCACGAACTGCTGCTTGCCGACGATCAGATTGGGATTCTCGCCGCGCTTGGCGGCACATCCCGAAGCGACCACCAGCAGGCAGCCGGCGCCGAGGAGCGCGCCGAGACGGCTCGGGCTCGGGGCTCCGGTGATGGTTGACGCAGACATCAGCGCGGGAACTCTATCCAAAGGCTCGGGAGACGGGCTCGCCGCGAGCCGCGGCGATCACGCCACGGGCGACCCCCTCCCACGACCAGCGCTCGCGCGCGACCGAGACGAGCCCGACCCTGGTTTGGGCCTTCAGCTCAGGGTCCGCCTGCAGCCAGCCGACGACACGCTCGGCGAGCGCTCGCACGGAATCGTCGTCGACCGGAAACGAGAGCCATGCCCCAGCCTGCGCGGGGATCTCGCGCGCGATCGCGTCGCTGACCTCCGCCAACCCCGAGTGGCGAGCGCTGACGGGCAGCACCCCGCACGCGGCCGCCTCCGCCGCGACCATGCCGAACGCCTCGGGGAAGGTGCTCGGGACGACCAGCGCCTCGCACGCCGGTAGAAGGTCGGCAAGCTCATCGTGGTCGAGACGGCCCGTGAACACGACTCGCTCGCCGATGGCGTGAGCGGTGGCGCGATAAGCCTCCGCCTCGGCACCCGACAGCGAGCTCAGGAACGCAAGCAGATGGCGCAGCGGCGCGGCGTCGATCGCCGGGGGAACGCCGGCCGAGGGCGGGCACGAAGTCTCCAGCGAGCGTCCGGCACGCGCTATCTCCCGTGCGCCCTCCAGGTCGCCTTCCGCGAGCCGTGCAACCAGACGCTCGAGGCCTTCTCGATAGGCGCCGAAACCTACGATCACGAGCCGCGCGTCAGGCACGGAGCGCAAGACGAGCGGCCACGCGGCGATCAGCAGGTCGACGCCCTTCGCCGCGATCAGCTTGCCCACGAACGCCACCAGGTCTCCCGTCCCATCCGCCACGCGCTCGACGGCGGCCGCGGCAGCCGCGTCATCGCGCGCGAACGCGCTCGACTGCTCGTCTGTCGTCAGACGGGCGCTCTCGCGTAAGCGGTCGACGAGACCTCGCAGGGCCGCCTGCGCCTGCTGTGGCTCGCGTGGGGCGAAACGCTCGACGTCGACACCGGGAGGACCCAGACGGGTGCGCTGCTTGATTGACGCCCCGCCC